>Ga0209490_10003892_pt1 | contig 13892 bp, 12 predicted proteins | sample MAT06_FD_187209 | JGI IMG/M metagenome (GOLD analysis project Ga0209490, IMG submission 187209) | Freshwater microbial communities from Lake Fryxell liftoff mats and glacier meltwater in Antarctica - MAT-06 (SPAdes) (version 2) | ecosystem: Environmental > Aquatic > Freshwater > Ice > Liftoff...
CGTACTACGTACAGTTTTAACGATTTTTTCAGCAGATTTATCTACTAAATTATGATCGTATGATTGCAATTTGATTCTGATTCGTTGAGACATAGCGTTAACCCAATTTTTACGTTGGGGTTGCAAAGGTAAGGCGCTATAGTTTAATGGACAAGTTTTTTACTCTTTTTTTTGAACTATTTTCTACAAAATCCAATATTTTTTTACCATAAGGCACTATTAAAGCAAAAATGTCCTCCCTTTTGATAAAGAAGGACATTGATTTATTATTATTAAGAGGATTTACTCTTCAATTTTCACTTTACCCTTGCTCTTAGCTATTACTTCCTCTGCAATATTATTAGGAGCTGGAGAATAATGAGAGAATTCCATGGTAGAAGTTGCACGACCAGAACTTAAAGAACGAAGTTGAGTTACATAACCAAACATTTCGCTCAAAGGAACTTTTGCTTTGATAACTTGTAAGTTAGCACGGCTATCCATTCCTTCTAACATTCCTCTTCTTCTATTCAAATCTCCTGTAACATCTCCCATGTATTGATCCGGAGTTAACACTTCAACTTTCATAATTGGTTCTAACAATGTTGGCTTTGCTTTACGTCCAGCTTCACGGTATCCGCCTTTAGCACATAATTCAAAACTCATTGCATCAGAATCCACATCATGGTAACTACCATCAAATATTCTTACTTTCATATTATTAACTGGGTAACCAGCCAAAATACCTGTGGTCATTGAAGTTTCAAACCCTTTCTGAATAGCCGCATGAAACTCTTTAGGAACAGATCCACCATGAATATCATTGACAAATTGGAAATGTTTACCTTCGTTTTCTTTCATCCATTCTTCGTCTGCAGGTCCAAAATCAAATTGAATGTCTGCGAATTTACCTCTACCACCCGATTGTTTTTTCAACACTTCACGGTGTGTTACGGTAACACCAAAACATTCTTTGAAAGCAACCTGTGGAGCACCTTGGTTCACTTCTACTTTAAATTCACGACGCATACGATCGATGATAATTTCTAAGTGTAATTCTCCCATTCCACGTAAAATAGTTTGACCAGTATCTTCGTCTGTATTTACACGTAATGTTGGATCTTCTTCAACGAGTTTAGCAATTGCCATCCCCATTTTTTCAACGTCTGCTTGCGTTTTAGGCTCAACTGCCACCGCAATAACTGGTTCTGGAATGAACATATTTTCTAAGGTAATCGGATGATTTTCATCGCACAATGTATCACCAGTTTTTATTTCTTTGAACCCAACTGCAGCTGCAATATCGCCTGCTTCAATAAAATCAATTGGGTTTTGTTTGTTAGCAAACATTTTCATTATACGGCTGATACGCTCTTTCTTACCACTTCTTACATTCAATACATAAGAACCAGCATCTAAATGACCAGAGTAGCAACGGAAGAAGGCCAAGCGACCAACAAAAGGATCGGTCATAATTTTAAAAGCCAATGCAGCAAATGGTTCTTTTGCATTTGGCTTACGAGTAATGGTAGCACCAGTATCTGGATCTGTACCTACTGTATCTTCCAAATCTATTGGAGAAGGTAAATATCTACAAACCCCATCTAATGCAGTTTGAACTCCTTTATTTTTAAAAGAAGAGCCACACATCATTGGAACAATACTTAAATCAATACAAGCTTTACGAATTGCTTCGTGTACTTCATCTTCAGAAATAGAATCAGGATTATCGAAGAATTTCTCCATTAATTTATCGTCATATTCAGCAACGGCTTCAATTAAATTCTGTCTCCAAAAATTAACATCTTCCATCATATCTTCCGGAACAGGAATTTCATCGAAAGTCATGCCCTCTGTTTCCATATGCCAAATGATCCCTTTCATCTTGATCAAATCTACAACACCGACGAAATTTTCTTCAGCACCAATCGGCAATTGTAAGGGCACTGCTTTTGCACCTAACATTTCCTTTACTTGGGCAACAACCATTAAAAAATCGGCACCAGCACGGTCCATTTTGTTTACAAAACCAATACGAGGTACCTTATAACGATTAGCTTGACGCCAAACTGTTTCTGACTGAGGTTCTACACCATCAACTGCAGAAAATAAAGCAATCAATCCATCCAATACGCGCAATGAACGTTCTACCTCTACAGTAAAATCAACGTGACCAGGTGTGTCAATAATATTAAAATAGTAACTTTTTGTGTCTTCGTAATCTTTACCTTTTATTGTAGGAAATTTCCACTGGCAACTAACTGCAGCAGAAGTAATGGTAATTCCTCTTTCTTTTTCTTGCTCCATCCAGTCGGTGGTAGCAGCACCATCATGCACTTCTCCAATTTTGTGGATCATACCTGTATAGCGTAAAATACGCTCTGTTGTAGTGGTTTTACCGGCATCGATATGGGCCGCAATACCAAAGTTTCTTTGAAATTTCAAATCAGCCATAAAAGTTCTTTTTTTTTCGAGCGGCAAAGGTAAGTATTCTACTGATAGCACAAAGCCTTGTTGAAGAATAAATTCTTATGGGGAAAACTTAAAGGTATTGATGCAATAAAAAAGCCACCCTAATAGAGTGGCTTTAAAAAATATAATATTTTAATTAGATCTTAAAGTGAGAGAAAGCTTTGTTAGCTTCTGCCATACGATGTGTGTCTTCTTTCTTTTTAAAAGCTGCACCTTCACCTTTGGCTGCCGACATAATTTCACTAGATAACTTATCGGCCATTGTTCTTCCGTTTCTTTCGCGACTGTATTTAATCAACCACTTCATACTTAGAGAAATTTTGCGATCAGCACGAACTTCAGCAGGAATTTGAAATGTAGCACCACCAATACGGCGACTTCTAACTTCAACAGCTGGAGTTACATTAATAATAGCTTTTTTCCAGATTTCATATCCGTCTTCGCCAGTTACTTTTGAAACTTTATCAACTGCATCATAAAAAATATTGATTGCAGTACTTTTTTTACCATCCCACATTAAGTTGTTGATAAAACGAGTAACCTGCTTATCGTTAAAACGACCATCTGGTGCTAAGGGTAATTTTTTGGCTTGTGCTTTACGCATTAGATTAATTTTTAGAGTAGCTGAATATCTTCAAGTTTTAAAACTTTACTCAGCCCTTACATTGAATAATTATTTTTTAGCTTTTTCTTTCTTAGTACCATACTTAGAACGGCTCTGCTTACGGTCTTTAACACCAGCAGTGTCCAAACTTCCACGTACAATATGGTAACGTACACCTGGCAAATCTTTTACACGACCACCACGAATCAATACGATTGAGTGCTCTTGTAAATTATGGCCTTCACCTGGAATGTAGGCAATTACCTCGATTTTGTTTGTCAACCTAACTTTAGCCACTTTACGTAGGGCTGAGTTTGGTTTCTTAGGTGTAGTTGTATATACACGTGTACATACACCACGACGCTGAGGACATGCATCCAAAGCCCTTGACTTACTCTTAGCCCTTATTATTTCGCGGCCTTTTCTAACTAATTGCTGTATTGTAGGCATTATAAACCATTTAAAATTTCGGACGGCAAAGGTAGTGGCTGAGAACGAGAAAGCAAAATGTTTTAAAAAAAAAGTACAAATAACCGAATTTAAACCGTTTTTTAACCCAATTTACCCAACTTATTTGGTAAACAAAATTCAATCACTTTATTTTGATATTGTAACCCCGCAGCCCTCTTAAACCCTATGAGACTGCCTATATATTGTTTAATAATTGGCTTAACTGCCAAATGGAATTTGTTAGCTGGTCAAACAATTGTTGGTATAAGTTATACCCAACAAAACATATCAATTAACCAAAATTTTGATGGGTTACCTGCTACAGGAAGCTTTTCTTTAATTGGAAAAGGTCCGCATTTAATTCAAAATGCTCCAATTATTGCCAACAATATCAACGGTTGGCAATTTTTACAAATAAGTGGATCAGGTACCAATGCCAATTTTTTGGTTGGAACAGGTTCTGGAACTGGTAGCGGTACATATAGTTACGGATTATCTAATAATTCGGAAAGAGCAATGGGTTGTTTGGCTTCAAGCACGGGCATTTATTCAATGGGCATTATTCTTACTAATAACTCAGGAACAACATTAAACACAGCAACTATTTCATTTATAGCAGAGCAATGGAGAAAGGGTGGATCGGGCAATAAAAACACTTGGCGTTTTAGATACAAAACTGGCAGTTTTAATGACCTCAATCAATCATCTTTAATTGATGAAGCGCAACTAAATTTTAGTTCTCTACAAACAAGTACTGGAGTAGCAACTTTAAATGGAAATCTTCCAGAAAATCAGCAGGCTGTAAATTATACTATAGAAAATATTCAATGGAATAATGGAGAACAAATTTTACTACGATGGGATGATGCTGATGAAACAGGAAGTGATGATGCAATGGCAATTGATCAGTTTAGTTTTTCTGCAAAAAATAAAACCCTTAACCCTGTTTCAATTAATGATATTCAAAGTATAGCAGATAACCCTACAAATGCTGATACCATTCAATATGCCATAAAGTTTGGAGGAAATATTACTGGTTTAAATATTGCAAATTTTCAATTAAAATCTTTTGGATTAACAAATACCAAATTGATTAAAATTAATGGAACAGGTAGCGATTATACTGCTACTGTTTTTACAGGAAATGGTGAAGGTTTTTTTCAACTAGGAATTGTTAACGACAATAATTTAATTCCAGGAATACAACAACTCCCCTACTATGATATTGACTCGCAATGGGTAGACAAAGTTGGACCTATAATTACTAAAATAAGCATACCCAATTCACTAATGAAAAGTGGTGATACAATTCCAATTACCATCAACATTCAAAAAGAAAAAAATACTTGTTCGCTATTTCAGGGACTTATAAATAATTACCCTTTACTTTCTTTTAAAAAAGTAACCGACACTTCTTATTCTGCTATAATTATAATACCTGGCACAGGAACAGATATTAAAGCATCTGATGATATTCTAGTTGCAGTGATTTTACAAGACAGTTTAGGAAATAAAAGTGAATTATTTAATAAATCTATTCAACAATCCAATGATGCTATTGATTTTAATAAACCTATTCAGCTATCCTTTTCAAGCACTTCTGACACTTTATTAAAGTCTGGTGATACCCTTAAATTAATTATTCAATTTAATGAGCAAGTAATATTGGATGCAAATTCACCAACTAATTTCATTCCCATAACTATTGGTAGCCGTGTAAAAAATATTGGTTACTTCTCAGGCAACAATACCGAATCAATCATCTTTCATTATATTATTCAACCTGGAGAAATTGATAAAAATGGCATAAGAGTTGCCTCCTCTTTTGTTGCTAAAAATTTATTAATTAAAGATCTTGCTGGTAATATAGGAACCTTATCCATATCATCTGGTTCAATTCAAAAAATTAAAATTGATGGGATTGCACCTGAATTTACTGTTTCAAAAGACACAACAATACTTTTATGTGAAAGCAATAAAAAATATGTTTTAGATGAGATTTTAAAAGCTAATAATAAAGAACAAGATGAGCTTCTATTTTGGAAAGTTCATCAACCATTCACAAAATTATCAATAACCAAATTATTTCACCAACAAAGCAGTACTTCCTCAACCATTGTACCTAACAACTTTGTAATAGAGAATAATAATTCTCTTACTGGAATTGATTCATGCATCTTTAGTTTATCAGATGGAGCTAATATCGTTTTCAAAAAAATATATTTCAATGTACAATCAGCAACATCAATCAATCAAATTAATTCTTCTCAAGAAATATGCACAGGTTCAATTCCAAGTTTGCTAAATGGTTCTTTAAAATCAATCCAAGATTCAACAGCAGTATACTTATGGGAGTCTAGTATTTTGTCTGATTCAACAGGATTTACAAATGCAATTGGAAAAAATAATGAACTAAATTATCTGGCAGCAGCAATTTCTAGAAACACTTGGTTTAGAAGAAAAATTATTAATGGATCATGTAATAGTATTTCAAATTCAATCAATATTTCAATAACAAATAATATTATTTGGAATGGCAAAACAAATACCGATTGGAATAACCCTGGCAACTGGTGCAATAATAAAATTCCAACCGATTCTGTTGATATCGCCATACCAGCAAATTATATAAATAGTCCAACCATTTTAACATTAGCCTCAGTTAAAAGGTTACAACTAAGTAAAGGGGCTAAATTAACAATTATTGGAAAGCTGTTTATTAATGACCAACTAATTGGAGATAGTGCATCTATCAATGCAATTAATGGTACAGTTGTTTTTAATGGCAAAACACCTCAAACTATCAATTCAAAAATATTTGAAACTAGCACTATTGAACAGTTGTTAATTGACAACAATTCGGGCGTAAGTATTTCTAGTCCTTTAACCATTATTAAAACAGTTGGAATATCAAAAGGGCAATTAATCACCAATAACTTATTAACCCTAAAATATAAATCTCAAATTAGCGCACTTGCAAATGGTACTTCTATTACTGGCAATGTAAATGTTGAAAATAACTTCGCTGCAAATACTAAAGGAAATTACTTAATTGGGCATCCATTCAGTGAACTAATTTCTATCAATCAAATTATACAACTACCAATTGCATTTTATCCAAATGCTTTGGCAAATAAAGATAGTTTTGGCATCTCTAATAACTGGAAGCCATTCAGCTTGAACATTAATGCTGAAGAGAATAAATGGCTAAAATACCAAGGAATAAAAATAAAATTAGAAAGTGTAAATGATAGTAGCATCTCTTCCGCTATTTTTAAAGGGCCACTAAATACTGGATTACAGGAAATCAACCTCTTTAAAAATGCATTTAATGGTTTTAATGTTGTTGCTAATCCATTTGTTAGTCCAATTAATCTTCGTTCAATCACAAAAGGAAGAATGATAGGAAATCATTATTGGATATGGAATCCAAATCTAGGCCTGACTGGTGGTTTTATAACAATTCCTTCAACACAACCCTATATTTTGAACCCTTTTGAAGTAATTATTGCCGAATCTAGGGCAAATAATGACAATGCATTATTAATTCCAGAAGAAAGCAAATCAACAAGTTGGAATACCGAAATGTTTACAACATTTAAAGAAGAGTGGAATTATTTTATTGATATTAGTTTGTATGCTAATAGTATGTATTCCGATCAGTTAATACTTATAGATAATGCTATCTCAAAAAATAGTTTAGACTCAACAGATGCTTATAAATTACAGAATCCAGATATTAATTTGTATAGCATTAGTAGTGATCTACAAAAACTTTCAGTAGATTCAAGAAGATTAAATACCAATACAACCATTCCGATTATAATAGAATCTAAAACGAATGGCACCTATTATTTTAAAATCAACCAAGCAAATTTACCTTCCGATAATGTATTGGTATTGCACGATAGATATACCAATAGTTACTTGCCATTAATAAAAGATAGTATTTATAATTTCAATCTTACATCAGACTCACTAAGTAGATCGTTTAACAGATTTGAAATAAGTAGGTTGATTCCTCAAGGAAATATCAATCAACTCATCAATCTATTAACTATAAAGACCTATCCAAATCCAGTAAACAATGAGTTGACCGTAGGAATAAAATCTTCCACAATAAATAATACGATTATTAATATTATTTCGGCATCAGGCAACTTGGTAAAATCGATTAATGCTGGAGACATTCAACAGAAAACCTTAAAAATTCCAGTAAATGACCTTACAAATGGTGTTTATGTATTACAGGTTATTTCTGGAACAAATCAACGATCAACCCAATTCATTAAACAATAAAATTAAACTTGAATCATCCAACCATGTGAATCCACTTCATTACCAGTTTTAATAGCATCTAGCTTGTTTTTAAGCGCAGGAGCAACTGTCCATGTACTTGTATCAAAATACATGATATAATCCTTATACTTTAATTCTTTGATTAAAGAGATAGTTGCGGCAGTTCCGGCTCCAAAAACCTCACTTACAAGTCCAGCTTTATGTGCATCAATTAATTCATCTATACTAATTTTGCGTTCAGCAACTTCTAGCCCCATTTCTTTCAATAATTGAATGGCGCTTTTTCGTGTAATACCATCTAAAATTGTTCCGTCTTCTAAAGAAGGTGTAACAGCTATATTATTAATAATGAAAAATACATTCATCATCCCTACTTCCTGCAAATACTTGTGCTCAAAAGCATCTGTCCATAAAACCTGATCATATCCAATTTCATGTGCTTTAGCCGTAGGGTACATACTAGCACCATAGTTGCCAGCATTCTTAGAAAAACCAACTCCACCAGTTACAGCACGTGTATATTTTTCCTCAACATAAATACGCATTGGGGTACTATAGTATGGACCAGTAGGACTTAATAAAACAATAAATTTGTAGGTTTCGGATGGCTTTACTCCTAATATTTCATCAGTTGCAAACATAAAAGGACGGATGTACAATGAATGATTTTTAAATGCTGGTACCCAATTCCGGTCTAAGTTGATCAAAGTTTTCATTCCATCTAAAAATATTTCTTCAGGAACCAATGGCATTTGCATTCTTGCAGCAGAAATATTAAAGCGTTTAAAGTTTTCGTTAGGCCTAAAGATGGAAACATTTCCAGCAATATCTTTATAAGCTTTTATACCTTCAAATATAGATTGACCATAATGCAATGCAGCTAATGAAGGCGACAATGCTAATGGCTGATAAGGCATGATTTCAATATTCTTCCACTCTCCATCTGCATAATCTGCTACCAACATATGGTCTGAAAAAATATGTCCAAATGCAATATTCTCTAAACTTTGGTCATTAACTCTACTGTGGGTAATTGGGGTAATATTTATGTCTATCACTGAGTTCATAGTTTTATATTTGATGCAAATAAACAAAAAAAATAAAAACTAACGCTTGTTAATATTTTAAAAGACTTAAAAATGCATGAAAAACTGCCCGATTTTGTACTTGCCGACCTTTATTCGAGCAGCTTAGTGCTAGTTGAGGATGATTTGCATGGTAAAAAGTTACCAAAATCCGTTAAAACTGACTCAGTTCCCAAAAAATGGTTTTTAGGCAATAACAATAAAAAAATCACCATTTTAGTAAATGAACCAGGTGTGGTTTATTTAAATGAGGAAAGCTTAGGATTTCTGACCAAAATTTTGGGAGCTTGCAAATTAAATTTGGCAGACGTGGCTGTTGTAAATATTTTACAAAATGAAATCACTATTAGTAAAATTAATAAAGAATTGATTCCAACAGTATGTTTATTATTTGATGTTCAACCAGATTCAATAGAATTGCCATTTAATGTTCCCAATTATCAAATTCAAAATTATGGTGGCTGCATATTTATGATTGCACCTACAATTGCTGCTTATTATGGAGAAAGTGAAGAAGCCAAACTAGCTAAAACCAAGCTATGGGTGAGTTTAAAAAGTATTTTTAAATTATAATTTGTTATTGAATGCATTTAACTGAACTAATATTTGCTACAAATAATTCGAATAAAGTAAAAGAAATAAAATCGGTAGTTGGAGATAAATTATTGGTCATTTCTTTAGCAGAAGCAGGAATAGATATTGATATTCCAGAACCATACGATTCACTTGAAGAAAACGCTTCTGAAAAATCTTCAGTAATTCATTCATTAACAAAAAAAAATTGCTTTAGTGAGGATACAGGGTTAGAAGTATTTTCTTTAAATGGAGCACCTGGAGTTAAGAGTGCTCGTTATGCTAGTGATGGAAGAGACTTTCAGTTAAATATTAATTTACTACTCGAAAATTTAGTTGGTGAAAAAAATAGAGTAGCTCAATTTAGAACAGTAGTTTCCCTGATATGGAATGAAAAAGAATATCTTTTTGAAGGGATTTGTAAAGGTATTATTATTGAAACTCAACGCGGAACTGAAGGCTTTGGATATGATCCAGTTTTTATTCCTGATGGTTCAAACAAAACATTTGCAGAAATGAATATGGAAGAAAAGAATGAATTCAGTCATCGCAAAAAAGCTATTTCACAATTGATCGAATTTTTGACAACAAAAATATGAACAGAATAAAAATTCAATTGCCAGCAGTTTTTTCTTTTAGCACAACGCTTTCAGTTAGAATAACAGATTTAAATTATGCTGATCATCTTGGCAATGATATTGTGTTATCTATTTTACATGAAGTAAGGCAACAATATTTATTGTCAAAAGGATTTAAAGAATTAAATATTAATGGGTTTGGTTTGATCATGGCAGATGCAGTAGTAGAATATAAAAAAGAAATCAAATATGCCGATAAGTTAATTGTTTCAGTTGTTGCAACAGATTTTGATAAAATAGGATTCGACTTTTATTATAAAATTGAAATTGACAATTCAGGAGAGCTAATTTTAGCGGTAAGAGCAAAAACAGGGATGGTTTTATATGATTACAGTCAAAAAAAGAAAGTCACTTGTTCAGAAGAATTGATGAAAAAATTAAAATAATTCTCAATACTTTTTACTTTTCACTCCAAATTCTCCAACTTTCTTCTGCTTGCAATACCAACATTTCATATCCATTTTGAGTTGAAGCACCCATAGCTTTACCTTTTTGCAAGAAGGAAGTTTCTACTGGATTATATATTAGATCGAATAAATGATGCTTACTAGTAATAAATTGATATGGTATAGATGGGGATTGATCATTTGCAGGAAACTGGCCTACTGGAGAAGTATTAATAATTAAAGTATGATCAGATAATATTGATTCATTAAGTTCTGAATACATTAAATTATCATTACAAGAATTTCTCGATACCAATTGATAATTAATATTTAGTTTTTTAAAAACAAATTCAACTGCTGCTGCTGCTCCACCAGTTCCTAAAATCAATGCTTTATTGTGATGGGGCTTAAGAAAAGGCTTTAATGATAGTTCAAAACCAATAACATCTGTATTATATCCTATAAGTTGTTCATCTTTTATTATAACACAATTACAAGCGTTCATTGCTTTTACAGTATCATCTGCATCATTTAGAAAAGCAAGTATTTGCTTTTTATAAGGAATTGTAATATTAAAACCACAAAGGTTTTGATGAGTTTTAATAATCAAATTCAATTCATCAATTGAAGGAATTGAGAAAGTAAAATACTCGGCATCAATGATACCGAGTTGATGAAATTTATTTATAAAATATTTTTCTGAAAAAGAATGCGTAAGCGGATAGCCAATTAGTCCATATGTCCGCATAATTACTTTTTATCGAGGTATAATTCAAAAGTATCTCCTCTTAAACCTATACGCATTGCTTCTAAAGGTATTACTTCGTTAGGAGCAATATTACCCAAATTTACATTACAGCCTATTAATTCTAAGAAGTATAGCTGCTGAGCTTTTTGAGGAGCTTCCCAAATTATTTTTTCAGCAGGAATTTGTGTAAGAATTTCTTGAACAAGACCTTCTCTCACTTCACCTGATCCTCTATATATACCAACATTACCTGCTTCTCTAGCTTCAGCAATAACATAAGAAGAACCTGCTTCTAATTCAGCTCGCATAAGTTCTATCCATTTATATGGTGGAATAATATGAGCTGCATCTTTGCTACCTACTTCACTTAATACAGTTACGTGCTTGGTTAATTTTTCTATATAACCGCATTTTTCTGCATGCGGAATAGTTATTGACCCATCACTTACTTCGATATATTTTATGCCATAATCTTTACAAACATTTATATACTCTTCAAACTGGTTTCTAATTAAAAAAGCTTCGAACAAGGTACCACCAAAGTAAAGTGGTACATTATATGATTGATAGAGTTCAATTTTTTCACGAAGATTAGGAGTGACAAATGCAGTTCCAAAACCCAATTTTACAATATCAACATGTGGACTAGCAACACTCATGAAATCCTTTACCTGATTCATACTTAGGCCTTTATCCATTACCATGGTTAAACCTGAGCTACGTGGTTGTGCTGTTCTTTCGGGAATTTGACTAAGATTAAAATTCATACACTTCTTTTATTCGTCGGCAAAAGTACAAAAATCAGGTGAAACAGACTTTATTAGTAGACTATTAAACTTTAAATAAATTACTAAATTTTCTTTCCTTTCTTATATCGAGCAATTATATCTACAACTAGATTATTTTGTAATATTGACGGATTTAGTTCTATAAATTTCTTTAAAAGCTTAGGGGCTTTATTCATACCTTCTTCTAATTGCAATAATGCTTCTTTTGATTTACCTAAGACAAATAAAGAAGTACTAGCATAAAAATAAAATAAAGGTTTGCCATCTGTTGCCTTTAATGCGCCTATACTTTGTTCAAGTGCTTCTTCAAATAATTCGGCCTTAAGTAAACAACGAATTAAAGCTTCCCATCCTGCAGCATTTTTGGGTTTATGCCTAACCACAGAACTAAAGAATTGAATAGCCTCTTTAAACTTATTCAAATTCATTTTGCATTCGCCCATTGCGAGGTTATATTCTGGAACACTTCGATGAACTCGCATAGCATTCTCTAGTTGTTTAGAAGCACTTTGCCATTGTTCTTCTAGCATATAAGTGACCGCAATTTTATAATGCAGTTTACTATCATCTGGATTTAAATGAACAGCTTTTTTATAATTGAATCGAGCTTGTGCATATTTACCCATGCGATGATAACAATGACCGATAGCCTCATATATAACATCTTCGGGGCGGGTAAGTTCTAAAACCTTTTCTAAAACTTCTATTGCTTCTTTATACTTTCTTAATCGTAAAAAAGCATCTCCCATATTACGATAAGCATAATCAAATTTCTCATCTATTGCAACTGCATATTGATATGCATCAATAGACTTCTCATATAATTTAATACCTTGAAATGCTGCAGCCAAATTAAACCAGGCTAATTCATTAAATGGAAATTCATCTATGATTTTTTGATGCAAGCGAATACTTTCTTCATTGCGACCAGTGAAATCAGTCCAAAAACAAATTTTATATAATGCCTCTTCATTAGTAGGCTCTTCTTCAAGAATTAATTTTAAACAATCAAACACTTTATCAAACTCTTCATAGTCATCGTAAACATCGGCTAATTCAAATAATAAATCGAGCCGCTCATCTCCTTCAAACAATGATAATGCTGCTTCTAATAACTCAACAGCTTTTGCTTGTTGGTCTAATGCTAAGTATGCATCTGTTTTAAGAATATATAAATTTAGATCACTGCTATCAAATAAACCCGCAGTTTCAAGAATGTCTAGTGCTTCTTGGTATTTTCTTGTTGCCAAAAGAAGATCAGCCTTCTTAATCATCAAATTAGATGAATAAGGAAACTGCTCAAGCGCTATTTCAGCCGCTTCCATTGCTTCAGAAATATTATCTTTTTCATCGTAATAATCGATAATTCTTTCAAATGCTTCTTCTTCTAAAAAACTGTGGGATCTACCGTGTTTTAGATTTTGGTACTGCATTAACAGTTCCTTCATTTCTTCACGGTCTTCGCGGTACGGATTTTCTCGCATATTGATAAAGGTTATACCAATTTAGGTTAAAAATGTCAACTTTTGTAACAATGTTGATGATTTTTTTGGATTTTAAGCCCTTATTAACGATTGTTAATAATAAATTAATTTTATTACAATCAAGGATAACTGTACCTTTACAATGTGAAAAAGCATATAAATCATAAAAAGATCGCCTTAGCTACTATACTTTTATTGAGTATGAAGTTGACTTTTGCTGCTATTTCTTTTACAGGTATTGTAGATGAGAAGACAAAAAATAATAAGTATTCACTGAGGAATTTAAGTAATTACTCTAAAAAGGGTCTTTCTTTAAATGCTATTAAATCTAATTTGCAATTTAAAGGAGTTTATCTTCCAATTACTTCATTGAGTTTAGAAAGTAA
>Ga0209490_10003894_pt1 | contig 13891 bp, 14 predicted proteins | sample MAT06_FD_187209 | JGI IMG/M metagenome (GOLD analysis project Ga0209490, IMG submission 187209) | Freshwater microbial communities from Lake Fryxell liftoff mats and glacier meltwater in Antarctica - MAT-06 (SPAdes) (version 2) | ecosystem: Environmental > Aquatic > Freshwater > Ice > Liftoff...
GCTATTAAACACACCTTTGTCTATGCAGCAGAATTACGCTCTAAATATGCAGTATCGGCTGAAATAGAATTAGAGTTTCGCGATCGCTTAGCAGTAATTGCCTACGGGCGATCTCAAGGAATAAAGCAAATTGCTTGGATCGGTGCCTCTGGAGTTATCGGGACTGAGCAATTATGATCCCTAACATTATTCTTCCCGGCTACTTAGCAGGCTCTAAGGATTATCTGGGCTTACAGGCATCTTTAGAAAATTTGGGATTCAAAGCAACTATCGTACCTTTACTGTGGTGGGAATGGTTGCCAACGGTGGGCGGGCGATCAATCGCCCCAATTTTATTAAAGTTAGATCAAACGGTGCAAAAAGTCTGTCAAGAATTTCAAGTATCTAAGGTAAATCTCATTGCTCATTCCGCAGGAGGCTGGGTCTCAAGGATTTATTTGGGAGAGATTCCCTACTATGACAAGGTTTGGGGCGCAAATTCACGGGTAGATCGCCTAATTACCCTCGGCACTCCCCATCGGAGTAAAGAGCCATGGGCGGCATCAAATTTAGACTTTGTGAATAATAACTATCCCGATGCGTTTCACGACAATGTGAAATATATTTGTGTTGCAGGTAAAGCCATTTATGGCGAAAAAAAGTGGGGATCTTGGTTAGCCCATAGTAGCTATGAATTAACCTGTGGATTAGGTAATACTTGGGGTGATGGTATTATTCCTATTGAATGCGCGCATCTAGTAGGTGCAGAGAATTTAATCCTAGAGAGGGCGAATCACTCGCCTAAAGCTGGGTTATGGTATGGCTCTCTCGAACTAATCAAAGATTGGGTTAATTATCTAGAATAATGAAAATATTCCAAAAATGGCACATACAAACTCCAATAATTAACTTGCAGCAGTTCTCGTTCAAATCCATCTTAAAAAGGGAAGAGGTTCCCCGCTTTATTTTTTTGGTGTTTTTGCTTGGGCGATCGCAATTAGAGACAATTCCCCCAAACTAGATGTTTAAGCCAAAAGTTGAATATTAGAAAATCTAATTTCGTAATTTTTCTGAGTACCTTGCTCATTGACTTGGACAATTTGGCTAGCCATTACATAATAATTACCAATTTTTTCGTAGTTATCTTCAAATTTTGCCTGACGGGTAATTTCATCGGTTTGGGGATTGCGAAAGATCGCATTGTAAGCACTGGAAATATAACCTTCGCCTGTATCTAAATGTCCAAGGTGATTAATCACAAAGCCAATGCGTCCCATTACTCGACTTACTAAGGAAATTTGATTATCTTTAACTTTGTAATTTGAACCCATAGAATCCCCAGTTACTAAGATTTCTACGGCTCCAGAGGCATCGCGATCGCCCATAGAAAAACTAGACTTACCGTGGGCATCTACAAAGGATTTGCGCTTACGATGGGTAACAACATCTTTTAATTGATTAGTTAACCATTCTTGCTCTTCATCAACGGTAACTGTTTTTTCTTCACCATTGGGGGTACGACTGGTACGAGTAATTAGCTTTTGATCATCCATAATTACTTCTACGGCTAGGTCTTTGCTAATAGTTGCTTTGCCTGTACGCGTATTTCCATCGATGGCGATCGCTACGTCTGCACTTAACCCAGGAAAGTTGGAGTCCCATGTATAACGATTTTCGTAAGCAGTTTGAAACAAATCACGGGCACTATTTTCTAAAGGTTTTTCAGTTGTTTGCATAGGTTTAATTTACTAATTGACTATATTTACACCCAATTGTAGCAATTCTTGCCGCTCAGGCTCCCCTTGGTTTATAGGGCAACCGCATAAAAACAGTAATTCTGAATTAATGCCCTAAGCGATCGCTCTAACTAAGATGTAGAATTGTGAAGCCCTCTTTAAAGTCAAATCAAGTCAAATTCAAGTCAAACTAGAGTTATGAATTATCTTGTGGAATTAATTTCCCAGTTGCCTTTGGTTGCTTTATCTATAGTCATAGCCGAAGTTATTCGCGATCTTTACCATATTGCTGGTCATTATTGGCAGCCCATCCAAGTAGGACATTTGATGCATCACAAAGCCTACCGTTCTGATTTAAGTATGGTCAGCATTGAAGCATACCGACAGGCACAATGGCGCAATGACGTTCCTGAAGCTACGGTTATGGTGGTATTAACTGGGGCGATCGCCTATTTAGCTTATTTTTTTACACAGGGTTACGGCTTCATTATTGGCTGTCTTTATTCCGTACTATTCTTAATTACCAGCATTGCCAGGGCAAAGGGTTGGTTGATGTCAACGGATTTAACCCACAAACCTGGAGACCTGTTGACAATCCCGACGGAGTGGACAGTAAATAGAACCTACCACTGGCGGCATCATTTTGATCGCGGTGAAGCATATTTTTGTAGTACCTTTACACTTGTAGATAAAATTTTGGGTACGGCTTTGGCATTAAAGGGTAAAACTATTGCAGTCACTGGAGCTAGTGGGGCTTTGGGGCGATCGCTTGTACATCAACTGCAAACACAAGGAGCAAAGGTAGTCGCCTTAACTAGCAGTGACTGTGACTTTGGCGAAAATGTGGAAGTGCTGAAATGGTCGGTGGGAAACGAAATAGAACTAGCTAACCGCCTGCAAAAAGTAGATATTTTAATTATTAATCACGGTACTAATGCCCATGGCGATCGCACCCCTGAGGCAATTCAAAAATCCTTTGAGGTTAATACTTTTTCGGCATGGCGATTGATGGAGATATTTTTTAATACAGTGCAGCAATCTAAACATAAAGCTTTGAAAGAAGTTTGGATTAATACCTCTGAAGCTGAAGTTAACCCTGCCTTTAGTCCTTTATATGAAATGTCAAAACGCACCCTTGGCGATTTAATTACCCTGCGGCGGTTAGGTGCGCCCTGTGTTGTTCGCAAATTAGTATTAGGGGCATTTAAGAGTAATCTCAATCCCATTGGCATTATGTCTCCCGACTTTGTGGCTTGGGCAATTTTAGTGCTAGCAAAACGAGATTTTCGCGATATCATCGTCACCTTTAATCCTTTTACCTATGTATTTTTCCCGATTAAAGAGCTAGGTAAATCAATATATTTCCGTTTATTTTCTAAAAATGCTCCAACTATTGCTATTGCCAAAGCCGCAGGAGTAAGAGAGTGAATCCGATTAACACCTTTGATCAAGTTAGAGCGTTTATTCGCCAAGTTGGACAAAAAGCTAAGGAGTTACGCCAAGATAAGTTTGAGGTAATCCAAAAAGGACATTTGGACTATGTGACTACGGTTGATCGCACTATCGATCAAATCTGTACAGAGCAGTTTCAAACATGGTTTCCCAACGATGGCATTATTACCGAAGAAAATCCTGACTCTATGCAAATTTGGCAGCAAAATCATAAGCGGATGTGGCTGATTGACCCCATTGATGGTACCGATGATTTTATTGCAGGTGGTGAAAACTATGCCGTGATGGTGGGCTTACTCGAAAATAATCAACCGACTATGGGCTGGATTTATGCCCCTGAGATGGATTTGATGTTTTATGGTGGTAGTGCGATCGGGGGCTTATTTACGCAAAGGGGCGACAACTATCCAATGCAGCTTATTCCTAAAATTCCACCGTTACGCGATCGCCATAAATTATTAATTGGCGATAAAGATCAACTTAAGTATGGTGAGGCGATTCAAAATCTCGCTCCTGAAATTGAATTTTATAATATGGGGGGATTTGGCTTAAAAGTTATGGAAGTATTGATGGGAAATACTGAATTATATTTTTATTTAAACCGCCGTGTGAAGTTATGGGATACTGTCGCACCCATGGCGATGGCAAAATTTGCGGGTATTACCTCCTGTGATCTTGATGGGGCTGTAATTCAATATCATTCCCAAGTCATCGATCCAACTAATCTAGCGCATCAACAGGATGTAGTTGTGGGCTGGTCGCAGTTTGTAGATTTGTATTTACCCAAATTAGCTCAAGTGTCCGCAGGAAGATAATATTACTAAACTAGTTTTAGTAAAGCTTCCACAATTTCACAATTAGCAGGTGGTAAAGAATATTGATTAAGTTCATCTAGTCTTACCCAGCGAATCTCCGCACATTCCAGAGCTTGAGGTTCACCAGTGATATAACTGGCTTGATGCACAATTAAATTTAAAGAAAAATGATCGCCATAGTTTTGGGCAACGGTAATTAGGTGATCTTGCACTTCTATCTCAATGCCTAACTCTTCTTTGATTTCCCGATGGATACAGGCGATCGCATCTTCATTTTCCTCAAGCTTGCCACCCGGAAATTCCCAAAATCCACCAAATTCACCCTTAGGTAATCTTTTATCTATTAAAATTTTCGAGCGATCGCTATTCCAAATGATTGCCACTCCAACGTTTACAATTTTCTTTGCCATTAACTCTAAGCTGCTTGTATCAAGATTTTAGTTTAAATCTAAATTTAATGCCCCTATATTCCCAGAATATTTAAGGAAAAGCTAGACAAAATAGCAGAAGCAGCTTGTTAAATTGATTTTTGAGTATTTACGAATCTATAAATAGTGCCAACAATCTTTGCTAGACTTTTGCCTAAGTTCCCTTAATCCCAAAATCAAAAATATGAATACGGCAGAGCTTCTAGTACAGTGCTTGGAAAATGAAGGCGTAAGATATATTTTTGGACTACCTGGGGAAGAAAATATGGAAGTTTTGAATGCCCTAGAAAAGTCTTCAATTCAATTTATTACCACTCGCCATGAGCAAGGGGCGGCATTTATGGCAGATGTTTATGGTCGCCTTACTGGTACCGCCGGAGTTTGTCTATCAACTTTAGGACCTGGAGCCACAAATTTAATAACAGGTGTTGCGGATGCTAACCTTGACTGTGCGCCTTTAGTGGCAATTACTGGGCAGGTTGGGACAGATCGCATGCATATTGAAACCCACCAATACTTAGATTTAGTGGCAATGTTTGCACCAATAACTAAATGGAATGCCCAAATTGTGCGCCCTAGTATTACTCCAGAAATTGTCCGCAAGGCATTTAAGGTAGCCCAAAGCGAAAAACCTGGAGCTGTACATATTGATCTACCTGAAAATATTGCGGCAATGCCTGTAACTGGTTCTCCATTAAAGCAGTCAAACGATCGCGGGAAAGGTGGAAAAATTTATGCTTCGTATCACAGTTTAGGTGAAGCCGCAGGTTTGATTTGTAAGGCAAAAAATCCCTTAATCCTAGTCGGAAATGGAGCAATTCGTTCCTATGCTAGTGATGCCTTGACTGAGTTTGCCACCAAATTAAATATTCCCGTGGTCAATACTTTTATGGGTAAAGGCGTAATTCCCTACACCCATCCCCTGTCGCTATGGACAATGGGTTTACAACAACGAGATTTTATTAGTTATGCCTTTGATGAGACGGATTTAGTGATTGCCGTGGGCTATGACCTAGTGGAATATTCACCCAAAAAATGGAATGCTAGTGGCGCAATTCCCATAATTCATATTAGTGAAAATACGGCTGAAGTTGATAGTAGCTATATTCCAAAGGTTGAAGTAGTTGGCGATATTGCCGATGCCTTAGACGAGATTATTCATCGCTGCGATCGCGAAGGTAAGCCAAATCCCCAGGCGATCGAACTTAGACATAGTATTCGCGCTGACTATGAGCAGTATGCCAATGACATTGGTTATCCCGTCAAGCCCCAAAAAATTGTCTATGATTTGCGGCAGGTAATGGGAGCTGAAGACATTGTGATTTCCGATGTTGGAGCGCATAAAATGTGGATGGCAAGGCATTATCATTGCGATCGCCCTAATACCTGTATTATTTCCAATGGATTTGCGGCGATGGGTATTGCCATTCCCGGCGCATTAGCCGCAAAGTTAGTTTATCCCGAACGTCAAGTTGTGGCTGTGACAGGCGATGGTGGTTTTATGATGAATATGCAAGAACTAGAAACTGCTGTCAGATTAGGACTAAGTTTTGTCACTTTAATTTTTAATGATGGCGGCTATGGCTTAATCGAATGGAAGCAGCAGGTACACTATGGCAGAAGTGCCTATACTCAGTTTGGTAATCCTGACTTTGTTAAGTTGGCAGATAGTATGGGGTTGAAGGGTTATAGGATTGAATCTGCTGCCGAATTAGTCCCCACATTAAAAGAAGCATTGGCACAGTCCGTTCCTACCATTATTGATTGTCCTGTGGATTATCGCGAAAATATGCTGTTTTCTCGTAGATCTAGTTCAACCAGCCCTACTTAAGTAAGGACTAGAACTCCCATCCTTGAAAATATCTGACAAAAATTAAATAATTTCGAGAGAATTTCATAGTTATTTGCTATGCTTATAAATCCTTGCTTTTGTGTATTCATTAGCCCTATTGTCCAAAAGGAAATTAATTTATGAGCCGTCTTTACGAAACCATGTATATTCTGCGTCCTGATCTAAATGAACAGGATCTTGAAGCTGCGATCGCTAAATATAAAACCCTACTAGAAGAAAAAGGGGCAGAAGAAGTTGCGATTCAAAATAGAGGTAAGCGTCGCCTTGCTTACGAAGTCAAGAAAAATCGTGAAGGTATTTATGTCCAACTCAACTATACTGCCCCTCCAGTTGCAGTTGAAACTATGGAAAAGATTATGAAACTTAGCGATGAAGTCATCCGATTCATGACTTTAAAAGTTACTCCAGAACAAATTGCGGCGGCAGATCAGCCTGTAGAAATTGTAGCCGAGCCTATTGCCATGCAACGTGGACCTGGAGCTATGGATATTTAGAGATATTCACTCTGAAAATAAAATAACTTTACCTCAAGTAGCGATATTCCTACTTGAGGTTTTTTAATCTATTCAGGCTCAACCCAGCGATCATCAGACTTAATTAAAGCAATCAATTCCGATACCCCATCCGCTTCGGGTACTTTTCTAATTTCCTCTTTGCCACGGTATAGAGAAATCATGCCCGGAGTTTTACCCACATAGCCATAATCAGCATCTGCCATTTCGCCAGGTCCATTCACAATACATCCCATCACCGCAATATCCAAACCTGTTAAATGTTTGGTTGCCTCTCTAACTTTATGTAAAACCTCTTCTAGATTAAATAAGGTGCGACCACAGGACGGACAAGCCACATACTCAACCATAGTCTTGCGTAAACCTAAAGCCTGCAAGATGCTATAACATACAGGAATTTCTTTCTCTGGAGCTTCCGTCAGCGACACCCGAATCGTATCTCCAATGCCTTGAGCTAATAAGGTGGCAATACCAGCAGTAGACTTAATTCTGCCATACTCGCCATCACCTGCTTCAGTGACTCCTAGGTGGAGAGGATAGTCCATACCCAACTCATCCATGCGCTTAGCCATCAGCTTATAAGCCGCAATCATGACAGGCACACGGGAGGCTTTAAGGGAAACTACAAGGTTACGGAAATCCAAGCTTTCACAAATCCGAATAAACTCGATCGCAGACTCTACCATGCCTTGGGGAGTGTCTCCGTATGTAAATAGCATTCTCTCTGCTAAAGAGCCATGGTTTACGCCAATGCGCATGGCTTTACCTTGATCTCTAAGGGAAATTACCAAAGGACTCAAGGTCTCTCTAATTTTGTCCCCAATTTCTTGAAATTCTGCGGCAGTATATTCAGTCCGATTAGGTTTAGGCTTCTCAAATACATATAACCCTGGGTTAATTCGCACTTTATCAACGTGTTTGGCAACCTCTAGGGCAATTTTCATGCCGTTATGGTGCACATCAGCGACTATAGGCACATTTTGATAAGTCTTAATCAAGCCTTGACGAATTTCTGCTAAGGCATAGGCGTGGGCTAGACTAGGTACAGTGACCCGCATGATTTCACAGCCTATTTCATGTAGTCGGCGAATTCCCGCAATCGAGCCAGCAATATCCAGAGTATCTTCGTTGATCATTGATTGCACGACGACTGGATTGTTACCACCGACTATAATGCTGCCTACTTGCACAGGACGAGTCTTACGCCGAGCGATCGCTCCTGAATATTCATCATTACTCTCAACTGCACTATTTTTTAAATCCCTCTGCGGAGTATTCTCTAAAGTATCTTGGGAAGTTTCTACAGATAAAGTTTGCATTGTGTTATTTAACTTCTTTTTTATCTTAGCTATAAGCCTAGTTTAACCAAAATTGAGTCCACTCATTCATTAACTCAAAGTTAAAACCTAGTAATCAGGTTGAACAATGGCGATCGCCACATTTAACCAATCCAGTTCGGCTATAGAAATATTATGATCTTCTGCTTGATTCTACGATCGCTTATACCATTCCTCAAAATTTATCCAGCCTCGGCTCTTATCCACTGCCTAAAATCATAAATCACGCTATTCTCAGTTCTAGTTTGGCGATCGCTCAGAACTTGGTTTACCTTAGCTACGGGCAGAATCGGAAAAGCAAGACTATAGGCAGCTACTTCGTACTCAGCTCGAAGATGATAAATTCTTAAGCCTTGATTGGGAGCATAACGCCACACTTCAGGAATACCAAGCTTTTGATAAATTTCCATGCGCTGATTGGATGGGCTAGTAATATCTACTTCTATCACTAAATCTGGTGGCAAGTTAGGAGGAATGTTGGGATTAAGTCCGCCTAATTGTTGAGCATTTTGAATATAGAAACAGGTATCTGGCTCTACGCCACGGGCTAAATCTTCCCGATCTAAGGTAGCTGATCCCATATCCACAATCTCTAGTCCTAGTTCTTCGGTTAATGTGACAACTAATCTAGCCAACAATCGGTTAATAATTTCATGGATTTTCGATGGCATTTTAATCCGTAAAAGTCCTTGGCTATAGCTCAGACGAATGCCCCGATGATCGCCCATATCCTTCTTTAAGCTCTGGTAAGTCTGCCAACTAACATTTGGTAAAGCAATTATTTGAGTAGGATCAAGTTGAGGCTTATCAAGCAAACTATAGGTCATCGTTAGTAGACTCCAATCAAATCAGGATTATGGGCTAAAAATACCTCTAGCTTGGCTGAGTTTAGATAGGTTAGTTCTTACGTTATATAGAAAAAAGGTACCTGATGAGGTACCTATGAACCAGACTTAACAGAATTAGAACTGACGCTAAACTGAAACTTCCTGCCATTCCAAACGTTCAAGGGTAATGGAACGTTCCCAAGCCCGTTCAAAGCTATCTAACTTAGGCTCGATTTGCAGGGGTTCACCTACATATCCTTGAATTGCTTCTTGGGTTTTAAGTCCGTTCCCTGTAATGTAAACGACCGTAACTTCATCAGGATCAATTTTTCCTGCTTCTACCAATTTTTTCAAAACAGCGATCGTCGTACCACCTGCCGTTTCGGTAAAAATACCCTCAGTTTCTGCCAATAGTTTCATGGCTTCGATAATTTCGGCATCGCTAACTGAATCAATATTTCCGTTGGTCTTACGAGCAATATCCAAGGCATATACACCATCCGCAGGATTCCCGATCGCAATACTCTTGGCAATGGTTTTAGGTTTTACAGGAGTTATAAAATCTCGACCTTCACGGAAAGCAACAGCAATAGGAGAACAGCCATCAGCTTGGGCACCACTAAATCTGACGGGTTTATCTTCGACTAAGCCCACCTTGATAAATTCTTGGAAGCCCTTATAGATTTTTGTGAATAGTGAGCCAGATGCCAAAGGTGCCACAATGTGATCTGGTAACTGCCAACCAAGTTGTTCAGCCACTTCATAGCCCAAGGTCTTGGAACCTTCAGAATAGTAAGGACGTAGATTGATGTTTACAAAGCCCCAACCGTGAGTATTAGCAACTTCTGAGCAAAGACGGTTAACTTGGTCGTAATTTCCATTAACCGCAAATACTTTCGGCGCATAAATCACCGTACCTAGAACCTTACCCGCTTCTAAATCCGAGGGAATGAATACACAACAATCTAAACCAGCATGGGCAGCGATCGCGGCTGTAGAGTTAGCTAAATTTCCCGTACTAGCACAGGCAACGGTACTAAATCCTAGTTCACGAGCACGACTTAAAGCTACAGAAACTACCCGATCCTTAAAGCTTAAAGTGGGCATATTAACTGCATCGTTTTTGATGTAGAGATTCTTGATGCCTAGTCTTCGTGCCAAGCGATTAGCTTTTAACAAAGGGGTCATGCCAGTACCAACATCTATATAATTCTCAGTTTGGACTGGTAGAAAATGACGATAACGCCAGATAGAATTAGGACCTGCGGTAATGGTTTCACGACTGACCTTAGAAGCGATCGCCTCATAGTTATAGTCAACTTCTAAGGGACCAAAACACAATTCGCAGACATGCATAGCTATAGGCTCATACTTGGCTCCGCATTCTTTACACTTGAGATGACTAAAAGTTTGCGTAATGCTACGAGTTGTAGGGGAGTTAGTAATAGGTGCCATAGTAGATTTCCCTGAATATGCCTTAAATATACCTAGTTAATAAATTAACACAAATTTAGATTTTAAGTATCACTAGACACAAATACTTCCCATTTATTTCATTTTAAAAATATTTATGCACTAGATCGAGAACCGCAATTTATGGTATCTTTGCCTGATGCAAACAATAGTTCTATAAAGGTTAAGTAGTTCAAAATGGCTAAACGCCGTAATCAGAAAAAAGAAAAGGCTCTTCGTAATCAAGCCTACGCTCGTAAATTCCGTAAACGTACACCCATTGGACGCTTCGGTCGCAAACGCTTTGGCGGTAATCGCTTTGGTGAAAGTGAAGATACTGAAAATGAGACTGAAAATACAGAAGAAGGTGCGGAAAGCGGTACTAGGTAATATTAAGGTAATTATTAATGCCCCAATTTGTTCTAGCTTTGAATACCACCACAGGAGTTTTAGAACTAGCGATCGCTCAAGTCAATCCGTTAATCTATCTAAAGCATAGCGAATGGAAGTTAGATCGAGAGTTATCTGTACAAATTCATACTTGTTTGGCTGAATTTATGCAGGGTTATAATTGGTCTGATTTAGTCTTTGTAGCGATCGCCTCTGGGGTAGGCAGTTTTACCAGTACTCGGATTGGCATAGTTTTGGCTCGAACTCTTGGTGAACAGCTGGGAATTCCTGTTTATGCCATTAGTTGTCGGGATGTAGAAAATTACTGCCCGATTTCCGATCAGACCGATCCAATCATGAACCTTTTGAAAATTGGTTGTGAGCAATGGTCTAACGGCAGTTCTCCTAGCTGGTCAGAGGCATTACCGTTATATGCTTAAAATTTGGTCAATGCCGAACTAAAGCAATTAAAATATTCAAAACCTAAAGATTGTTTGGGATAACATGAACTCAAACTCTAAAATAGCCCTAAACTAGACAACAGCAAAATTCGTACTCGATCCAATGCTTCAAGAACTTACAAATCTTTCCATAACTGCTCAAGAAGGCTTAATGCTCTACGAAGACATGGTCTTAGGTCGGACGTTTGAAGATAAATGTGCAGAAATGTACTATCGGGGAAAAATGTTTGGGTTTGTGCACCTATACAACGGGCAAGAAGCTGTGGCGACGGGTGTAATCAGAGCAATGCGCCGCGATCATGATTATGTATGTAGTACCTATCGCGATCACGTTCATGCTTTGAGTGCAGGGGTTCCAGCCAATGAGGTCATGGCAGAGCTATTTGGCAAGGCAACTGGATGCAGTAAAGGGCGTGGTGGTTCTATGCATATCTTTTCTGGTAAGCATAACTTTTTGGGCGGCTTTGCTTTTGTGGCTGAAGGGATTCCCGTAGCGGCAGGGGCAGCTTTTCAAAGTAAGTATCGGCGGGAAGTGATGAATGATCCCAATGCCGATCATGTGACCGCTTGTTTCTTTGGCGATGGGGCTACTAACAACGGGCAATTTTTTGAAACTCTGAATATGGCTTCCCTATGGAGCTTGCCAATTATTTTTGTGGTTGAGAATAATAAATGGGCGATCGGAATGCAACATGTTCGAGCCACCTCTGATATTTCTATTTATAAAAAGGCGGCTGTATTCGGTATGCCAGGCTTTGAAGTTGATGGTATGGACGTTTTAGCGGTGCGCCAAGTAGCAGAAGAGGCTGTCCGCCGTGCTAGAGCTGGAGAGGGTCCAACTTTGATGGAATGTATGACCTATCGCTTCCGAGGTCATTCCCTTGCTGACCCTGATGAGCTTAGACCTAAAGCAGAAAAAGATGAGTGGTTTGGACGTGACCCGATTAAAATTCTGGCGGCTAAGTTATTAGAATTAGATATGGCAACTGAGCAAGAATTAAAGTCTATTGATAAAAAAATTCAAACTTTAGTCGAAGATTCAGTCAAATTTGCGGAAACTTCTCCAGAGCCTAGTCCTGATGAGCTTTATCGCTTCCAATTTGCTGAGGATGAATGATTAGGTAACTTGAAGTTACTGAATTCTTTTAGTTGATTCAGATCAATAAGTAAATTAATGCTAAATAACCTGCGAGTGGCATTAGTCCATGAATGGTTTATTGATTATTCTGGCTCAGAGCGTGTGGTAGAACAGATTTTACAGATTTTCCCTCAGGCAAATTTGTTCGCAGTTGTAGAATTTTTGCCATCGGAATTACGGGGATTTATTCAAAATAAGTCAGTTAAAACGACTTTTATTCAGAAATTGCCCTTTGCTAAAACTAAATATCGATCTTATTTACCGTTGATGCCGATCGCCATTGAGCAGTTAGATTTATCTAGTTATGACTTGGTATTATCTAGTTCCCATGCGGTGGCAAAAGGGGTTTTAACCAGTCCCAATCAATTGCATATTTGCTATGTTCATTCTCCAATTCGCTATGGGTGGGATTTGCAGCATCAGTATTTACGGGAGGCTAATTTAGAAACGGGGTTTAAAAGCTGGCTGGCACGGTGGTTTTTACATCAAATTCGGCTCTGGGATACTCGCACTGCCAATGGAGTTGATGCTTTTGTAGCTAATTCTAGGTTTATTGCCCGTAGAATTTACAAGGTTTATCGGCGGGAGGCAAAGGTAATTTATCCACCTGTAAATGTGCAAGATTTTCAGGTTGGGGATGGGGTGAAGGATGATTTTTACCTGACGGCGGCGAGGTTTGTGCCTTACAAGCGGGTGGATTTAATTGTAGAAGCTTTTTTGCAAATGCCTGATAAAAAGTTGATTGTGATTGGCGATGGGGCGGGTTTACCTAAAATTCGGAATTTAGCTGCTAATTCCGCAAATATTACGCTAATTGGCTATCAGCCCCCGCAGGTATTACGGGAATATATGCAGCGATCGCGCGCCTTTGTCTTTGCTGCCGAAGAGGATTTTGGAATTACGGTGGTGGAGGCTCAAGCCTGTGGTACGCCTGTAATTGCCTTTGGTAAGGGGGGAGTCTTGGAAACAATTCAAGGTTTAGAGCAAGAGCAGCCGACGGGAGTATTTTTTTCGGAGCAGTCAGTGGAAAGTATAAAACTAGCAGTTGGGGAATTTGAGAAATATAGCGATCGCTTTACAGTTGACGCATGTAGAACTAATGCCCTGAGATTTGCACCTGAAAGATTTAGGGAGGAGTTTAGTGCTTTTGTGGATGCACGTTGGCAGGAATTTTTATCTTTATGAAGATAGAACTTACAGCAATACCAGTACAACAGGGCTAAAGTAAGGTTACTCAAAAAATCTATTCTGGTAAGACTATAACAGACTAAAATGAGTGTCTAGACTTCAGCCGCATTGTACTAGTGCGATCAGGTAATGGAAGATAAGCTATTGTTTAGCGTGCATAATACAGGTGTCGGGAGGTTCATTCCAAAGTGTAGCCTTATTGTCTGCGTTCTTCAGTTAATGCGTTATGCCGAACCGATGCGTCCGTTGCGATTATTTGTTTATATTCGAGATTGGGCTAGCAAAAATAGTTGTGTTAGGAGAGATAATTTGCGATTCCTTTCA
>Ga0209490_10003897_pt1 | contig 13884 bp, 13 predicted proteins | sample MAT06_FD_187209 | JGI IMG/M metagenome (GOLD analysis project Ga0209490, IMG submission 187209) | Freshwater microbial communities from Lake Fryxell liftoff mats and glacier meltwater in Antarctica - MAT-06 (SPAdes) (version 2) | ecosystem: Environmental > Aquatic > Freshwater > Ice > Liftoff...
AGAGAAATTCACGGGCTCGTTCAAGCTGCACGTCGAGTTCCGCGTGCCTTACGAACCCGCGGGCTCCGGGCAGGGGAAAGGCAACTCGGGCGTTTACATCCAGGGCCGGTACGAGGTGCAGGTGCTCGACAGCTACGGCCTCAAGAGCGGTAAGAACGACTGCGCGGCGATTTACGAAGTGAGCGCCCCGTCGCAGAACGTCTGCAAGGCTCCCACGGTGTGGCAGGCGTACGACATCGAATTCACCGCCCCGAAGTTCGACGGGGATAAGAAGGCGGAACCGGTCGTCATGACCGTATATCATAACGGGGTGAAAGTGCAGGACGCGGTGAAAGTCCCCGTGGACAACACCCGCGCCGGGCTCGGCGGCGATCCGAAAACGCCCGGTCCGATAATGCTGCAAGACCACGGCCACCCCGTGCAGTACCGCAACATCTGGCTCATGCCGGCGAAGTAATTCCGCGAGGCGCAATGACCGAGGACCTCTCCCCGACGGCCGTGGACTCCCCCCGGCCGACGGACCCGCCCCCGTCGTCGTCCGAGCCGATCCCCGGCGGATACCGCGAACTGATCGCGCTCTCGCTGCCGTTCGTTTTGAGCGCCAGTTTCTGGACGATACAAATCTTCGTGGACCGCGTCTTTCTGAGTTGGGTCGGCAAGAACGCCGTCGCCGCGTCGATGCCCGCCGTGATGTACTTTTGGACGCCGATGGCGCTGGCCAACAACACGGTGCTCTACGTCACCGTGTTCGTCGCCCAGTACGTCGGGGCGAAGCGGCCGGGGCGAATCGGACCCGTCGTCTGGCAGGCGATCTACTTCGGCATCGTCGCGGGGCTCCTGTTCCCGGTTCTGGCGCCCATCGTCGATGCGATGATCCAATACTCGGACCACGACCCGTCTGTGAAGGTGTTGGAGTCTGCGTACTTCGCCTCGCTCACATTCGCCGCGCTGCCGATGCTGCTGGTCGGCGCGGTCAACGGCTTCTTCGCGGGCCGCGGGCAAAGCTGGACCGTGCTCGCGATCAACACCTTCGGCACCGCCGTAAACGCGGCGTTTGCGTACCCATTGATCGTCTTGCAGAAGGACGACCCCGTCGCAGCCATGAGCGGCGCCGGCTACGCGGCCGCGCTCGGCAGTTGCGCTTCCGCCGCGCTCGGGCTCTTCCTCTACTTCCGGCCCAAGTTCCGCGTCGAATTCAACACGCTCGCCGGCTGGCGGTTCGACCGCGAACTCTTCCTCAGACTCATGAAATACGGCCTGCCCAACGGTATGCAGTGGTGCATCGAGGGGATCGCCTTCACCGCGTTCATCCTGCTCGTGGGCAACATCGGCAACACGGAACTCGCCGCGACGAACCTCACGTTCTCCGTGAACATGCTCACGTTCCTGCCCGTCATGGGCCTGGGCCAGGGTGTGGAAGTTCTGGTTGGGAAGCGCCAGGGCGAAAGCCGCCCCGACCTCTCGGCCCGCACCACACGCTCGGGAGTCACGCTCGCAATGGGTTACATGGTGCTCGTTGCTATTCTCTATTGCACCATCCCCGGCTTACTCACGATCCCGTTCGCGAACGGCATGGAACCCGAAGACTGGACGGCGGTCTATCCTCTCATCCCGATCCTGCTGCGTTTCGTGGCCCTGTATTCGCTCGCGGACGGGTTCAACATCATCCTCTCCTACGCCCTCCGCGGCGCGGGCGATACGCGGTTCGTCACGCTCGTCGCGATCTTGCTCTCCTGGCCGCTCATGGTCGGCCCCACCTGGCTCGCGTGCCGCGCCGGCTGGGGCATTCAGGCCGCCTGGGCCTTCGCCACGCTTTACATCTCCGTCACCGCCGTGGTATACTACATCCGCTTCCGCGGCGGCAAATGGCGGACCATGAAAGTGATCGAATCGACGGTGACGGAGGAAGAGGAGAGGTTGGCGGCGAAATGAACAATGAATCGGATGGCCGCATTTTCCGATTGGTGGGGCTTGCAACCGAATTGGTGCCATATAATTACAACTTGAGTTGAGTTTCATTCGAATCGGGTCGGTGGTCCAAACCGTGTTCATCGCAGCGACCAACTGCGGCAACCGGAGTCGAGCCGATCCCATGAATACCGCGACCCCATCCACACCCGTCTCCGATGCTCACTCCTCGCAGAACAACCAGCAGCGAACGCCCGTCCTGCTCGTGGCGGTCATCGCCTTGGGCACGGCGATCGCGCTGGCTCTCGTCCTCCTCGGGATCGAATTCACATTCATCGGACTGCTGAAGCTGCCCGGCGCGGCCTTCGTTGGGCTTGGGCTCCTGTGCACCGCCATCTGGTTGTTCTACGGTCGGAAGTTGGCTCGCCTCCGCCTCGCCGCCGAGCAAAACGGCAAGTATCAAAGGCTCTCCGAGCAAACCGCTCCCTGATTCGATCCCGACTCCAGCACCACTCCCAATGGGCGGGCCAATGGTCGAACCGCTTGTGCTGACCTTCGCGCTGGTCTCCCTCCGCATCTACCGGGCCTATCTACGTCAAGTTCCGTCCGGTTTTCCATCCCAGCAAATCGTCGAAGCCGTGAGGGCATGTTCGGAGAGCGAGGACTTTGAATTCGTCTGTCAGACTTTATGCCACGTCAAACCGAGCCAGTATCGCACCTTCCGAGATTGGGTCCGGCAGGCAATTGTCCACGCCCGCTCCCGGCTCCAAGAAGTGGAGGCTCGGCCGCTCCATCCGCTGGAAAATCCCGTCCGCTTGGAGCACCCGCCCTTGATTCTGATGCAACTGGGCATCCTGCGCGGGGGGTGGATCGGGCGACTTCACCACCCCATGGGAACGAAGTTATGCCCTGGCCATCGCCAACTATCCGAGTTGGGCCGGAATCGTCGCTCGGGCGGCCGCGATTCACGAGTTGTTCCACATGATGAGACACATTCAGAAGATCGCCACTTTCGAGGACGAACTGACCTGGAGGTTCTTCAAGCGATTTCGAATCACGATGCGGGAGGAAGGCTACGTCTGGCTCAAGTCCATAGCCGTGGCTCCCGTCGGCACGTTTATCATCGGCTACAGTTGGTTCGCCCTGGCGATCCTCTTCTTCTTTTTCCTCGGTGTGGTGCTAGCATCGCTGCTTCGAAGTTGACGAGGGAACTATCCCGAATCCCACTTCGCCTTGCCCCCGCACCGTCCGGATCATTAGCATAGACGGTTTGCACCCGACCTCGCCACGACGGGCCCCCGAATGCCGACGACGACCAAGGCCGCACCGCAGAACTCCGCACCGCAGTTCGACCCGACGAATCCGTTCATCGTGCAATCGGACCGGTCGGTCCTCGTCGAAGTGGACAACGAGAAGTACGCCGAGTCGCGGGATGCGCTGGCGCCGTTCGCGGAACTGGAGAAGAGCCCCGAGCACATCCATACGTACCGCATCAGCAACCTGTCGCTGTGGAACGCCGCGGCCGCGGGGTTCACGGCCGAGCAGATGCTCGACGTGTTGCGGCGGTACACCAAGTTCCCGATCCCGGGGAACATCCCGACGGACATCGCCGAAGCCGTGAGCCGCTACGGCCGCGTCCGGCTCGAACGCCACGAGGACGGCAAGCTGCGGATGGTCTGCGCGGACCGACCGCTGCTCGAAGAACTGATGCGTCAGAAGAAGGTGAAGGAATACCTCGGCGACCGGCTCGACGAGACCAGTTTCTCCATCGAACCGATGTTCCGCGGCGTGCTCAAGCAGGCCCTCATCACCGTCGGCTACCCCGCGGAAGACCTCGCGGGCTATACGCCGGGGGCGGACCTAGCCGTGGAGTTGCGCGAGATTGCCACCACGGGCTTGCCCTTCACCGTCCGCGACTACCAGCGAGAGGCCGCGGACGTGTTCCACGCCGGCGGCGACGTGCGCGGGGGATCGGGAGTCATCGTCCTTCCCTGCGGCGCGGGCAAGACCATCGTCGGCATCGTCGCCATGAGCATGGTGCGCAAATCGACCCTGATTCTGACGACGAGCATCACCGCGGTGAAGCAGTGGCACCGCGAGATTCTGGACAAGTCTTTGCTCGCGGAACACCAAGTTTGCGAGTACACGGGCGAATCGAAGAACATCGGCCCCGTGACCATCGCCACTTATCAGATCGTGACCTATCGCCCCGATAAGGCGGAGGAGTATCCGCACTTCGGCATTTTCGAGAAGCAGGACTGGGGCCTGATCATCTACGACGAAGTCCACCTGCTGCCCGCTCCCGTGTTCCGCGTGACCGCGACGATCCAGGCCCGCCGCCGGCTCGGGCTGACCGCCACGCTCATCCGCGAAGACGGCCGCGAAGGGGACGTCTTCAGCCTGATTGGCCCGAAGAAGTACGACGTGCCTTGGCGGGAACTCGAAGGCAAGGGCTGGATCGCGTCCGCGAATTGCACCGAGATCCGGGTCGCATTGCCGGACGATTCGACGCGCATGGCCTACGCCGTGGCGGACCACCGGCACAAGTTCCGCATCGCCAGCGAGAACCCCGCCAAAGACAACGTCGTGGCCGAACTCCTCGAGCGCTTCCACGACCAGCGCGTGATCGTGATCGGACAATACCTCGACCAGTTGAAGACGCTCGCCAAGAAGTTCGACATCCCGATGATTACCGGCGCGACGAACAACGCGGAGCGCGAAGACCTCTACGGCAAATTCCGCCGCGGCGAGGTCCGGCACCTGGTCCTATCGAAGGTCGGCAACTTCGCCATCGACCTGCCGGACGCGAACGTCTTGATCCAGGTGAGCGGCACGTTCGGCAGCCGCCAGGAGGAAGCCCAGCGCCTCGGCCGGATCCTGCGGCCGAAGACCAGCGGCGAAGAAGCGCACTTCTTCTCCCTCGTCACCCGCGATACCCGCGAACTCGACTTCGCCCACCACCGCCAGATGTTCCTCACCGAGCAGGGCTACAGCTACGCGATCCTGGACGAACACGAGGTGCTCGTGCGCAAGGTGCTGGACGCGATTTAACTGTGGAGCACGTTTTTAACGTGCTTCCCTCGTTCCCAAACTCCGAGCCTGTGAAGCAATCCCCTCGCTGGCCAGACTCGCGGGTGGGCGCTAAACCTTCGGGATGAACGCCAACCCCTCGCCCCGGCTGCAACTTCCCCAACGCCGGCAGTTGGCGATCGAAACGCGGTCGCTCAATCGGTTGTTGTCTCGGTCAACGACCGCACCCTCGCGGATTTCCGCAGCGCCAACGGAGCGTTCCTCAACGAACTTTTGACCCAGAGCGTGGCCGCGCTGATGGAGCAAGGCCCGGTCGAATTGCAAGAGGTTGCCCAGGACGGGATGCGGGTGCGGGCCAGCGCGGGGGCGAAGTCGTTCCGCCGGGAGAAGTCGCTGGCGGAATGGGCCAACGCGGGGGTGCGGAACTGGGGCTTGGATCGGGTGGCGGTGCGCGGCCTGGAAAAAGTGCGGGCCGTGGCCTTGCCGTTCGCCGTGGCGCATGACTTCCGGCAAACGCTGCTGCTGCGAAGCCGGTTGGCAGCGGCGTGAAGCGGTCCGGAGGGTTCCCGAGCCGGCGAGACCGGGAGGCAGCGCGGGAGGCTGCCGAGGCGACTCGGCAAGGACGGGTGGGCCGCACCCGCCGGCTTTGAAAAAACTCCCTCGAAAAGTGTTGGAGACGAAGGGATTCGGAAAAGGTTCACAGGCTCGGAGTTTGGGAACGCACGTCCGCGAAACTCCGTTTCGAGTGGAGCGGACGCTACTCGATCGTCGCCGCCGTGCCTGCTCGCATGCCGAGGACGGATCGTGAACTACCGGGGAGGGGGAGTTCGCGAAACGGAGTTTCGCCGGGCGTTCCCAAACGGAGAGCGAGTGAATGAATTGAGTATTGAAGGAATCGGGCTGCTGGGGCTGAAAATCGACCGCACAGGATTGCGTAGGACCGACGATCTCAGCCTCAAATGGGATGTAGGCTCCCAGGATTTCCTCGAAATCAATTCATTCCCACGCTCGGATTTTGGGACCGAGGGAAAGTCTTTCGCCCGATGGCACAATGACCGGCTCACTTCGATTCGGGTTCGCGGAGAACTTGCGCCGAAGTCTTTCGACAGCCGAGCATCGTTCGATTATCCTTTCGCCGGTGCGTTTCCTTTTTCCTCGGAGGTGGGGTATGAGTGGGCTGATCGGAAGTTGGCCTTTTGACGGAATAATTGGTTCGGAACCGTTCCTGATTCTGGTTCGCTCTCCTGACGGTTTTCGCGACGAATCCCACGAAATTCACCGTTTTTGAGACGAACCGTTTCCGGTATTGGGATGAACCAAAAATGCGGTCAACTCGAACTTCCGATCAGCCCAGGGTATGAGTGCAACCTTGCTGATCGGTCTGGCGTTGGCGATCTCGCAGCCGGACCAAAAGCCGAAACTTCCCATTCCGACCGATGTTTCAAAAGGAGTGGCCCCGGCCCTGATTTACGTCACGCAGAGCGAAGGTCGATTGTAGATGCTCACATACGAGTACGTTCAGAAGATGGCGATCAAAAAAGTGGAAGAGAAGACGAGCGACGGCAAAACGGTGACGAAAGAAGTCCCCATCACTTACAACGAAGCCCACCCGGTGATGATCCCGCTGAGCGAGTCCGAGGTCCTCATCAAGGATCTGGAGGGGAAGTCCGTGACGTACGCCGAAGCGGCAAAGAAGGTGACGGGTGGGGCTATCGCCCTGAGGAGGTACACGTGGAAAGGCCCGAAGTTAGACGCCGCGTTTGCGAAAGCCATGAAGGAGGGAACGCTGGTTTTTGAGATTCAGGCGATGGCCCCGCCTTCTAAGGATGCGACGGGGAAACCGCCGCTCGCGAAGCCGTAGCTCACTCTTTTTCGAGGTACAGCGCCGAGTACTTCACGATCGCCGCGGCGACCTTCGCCGCGGTGTCTTTGAGTTTGTCCTTATCGCGGAAGTCGCCGCCGAATTCGAGTTGGATGGCGTCGATGCCGAAGTCGCCACTGCCGTAGGTTTGGACGATGTTGCCGCCGTTGAGGCTCGCGTACTCTTTGTCGGCGAGATCGGTGGGGTGGACCTTGCAGCCGTTCTCGGCGAGCAGTCCGAAGAAACTCTTCGGCCCGGTGTGGGCCTTCTGGCCGTAGCGTTCGATGAGCAAGGCGACGGTCTTGCCGTCTTTAGTGCCGCGGATGATCGAGTCTTTGATCGCTCCCTGGCCGTGAACGTCCAACAGCAACCCGCGGCCGTGGGTCGATTTCACGGCTTTGCAATACGAGGCGAGCGTATCGCGGTAGCAGTCGTAAGTCGGCTTCGCCTTCGGGTCTTCGTAAGCGATCTCGGGCGGGCGGTTGGCGTCGATGTACTTGCGGTGGAACTGCGCGACGACCAGATAGGGCTTTTTGCCCGTCGCTTTCTCCAAAGCCTTGGAGATCGCGATGGCGAGTTCTTCCGTGTTCCCATCCCGGCCGGCGAAGAACCCACTGCCGCCTTTTTCAAGTCCATCTCCCTTTCGGGGCGGCACGTCCTTTACTTCTTTCGTCCCCCCGTGCGGTGCGGAGAGGATGATCGGCAGCTTGCCTTCCTGCGTCATGACGAGTTCGTTCGGACAGGGTTTTTGCGTCTGCGGCGACTGTGCCGGCGCGGAGGGCCCGAGGGCTGCGAGGAGCAGAGAGCCGAGGGCAAGACGAGCCGGAAGGGCGAGCATTGGAGTTCCTTCAAATGAGCTTGGGGAGCGGGGAGCGTGAGCGACCGGAGTGGTTTCCCCCGGTCGCTCACGCTCCCCGCTCCCGAGACATTAGTAATCCGACAGGACTTCGCCGTTGTTGCGTGTGACGAGCGCGGCCACGATGCCGATGGAAACGGAGTTCTTGAGGAACGCGACCGAGCCATCCGCCCGCACGATGTTGATGCCGCCGGAGTGGAAAGCGTAGGGTTCGGAAGCATTCGTGCAGTTGATCGCGCACGTCGCGATCGAACCGGTCGCCGTCGAATACGTATCGCCAGTTGCAGGATCGGAACCGTCGAACACCGAGTGCGAGCGGTGGTCGGCCCACATTTGCGTGTCGGCCGTGGTGGCGCCGCCCGGGTCCGCTTGGCCGAGTTTGAACAGGGTCGGCCCGCCCGCGGATTCCATCAGCATGACCGTGTTCGAGGTTCCATCGGAGATCGTGACCAGCTTCGCATTGACGTTCACCTGCAGGGCCGCGCTCCAGTTGCTGATCACCGTCGGCGAGAGCAGCGTGGCGGTGGCGATGGTACTGCGCATCCGCGCGAAGACCATGTAGTCGGTAACGAAGCCCGTGACCGTTCCGCCGCTGTAGGCCGCGGGGGCGGTGAAAGACCGGGTTCGGTTGCCGCCGGGGGCGGAGGGGCAGAGGTAGATCGGAACGCCATTGGCTACGAGGGGGCGGTTGATTGGCATCCGCCAATCCTGGGTGATGTCGAAGCCGTTCTGCAAATTATCCTGCTCGATGTACGGCAGCAGGCCGAAATGAAAGCTCCGCGCGGGGCGGCCGTTCATCAGGCCCGGGTACGGAATCGTCGCCGGGGCGTTCGTATCGAAATCGATCGAGGCGGGGGGCAACCCGCCGACGGAGCTTTCGTAATTGTGCGCCGCCAAGCCGATTTGCTTGAGGTGGTTCGAGCACTTCGCCCGAGACGCGGCCTCGCGGACCTTTTGGATGGCGGGGAGCAGCAGGCCGATCAGGATCGCGATGATCGCAATCACCACGAGCAATTCGATCAGCGTGAACGCGCGGCGGGGGAAACTCTTCAAAGTAAACACGAGACCTCCTCGAAGAAACGTCGTTTAAAAAAATCGAACGCAACGTGCTCAAACTGAGGAGAGGCTCGGAGCACACTTACTTACCAGCAGTCCAAACCAGCGCCTTCTTCAGCAGATCCCTGGCCTCGGCCGAATCGGTCTTCTCCGGATGAGGGCTGAAGGCGAACACCCGACCCGAGCCATACGACCCGCGGGCCGCGGCGGTGGTTCCTTTCATCACGCCGGGCTTCGCTCCGCCTTTGCTGTGGATTTCCGTTTCGTACAGGGCGAGCGGTTCGTAATCGGGGATCTTGTCGTCCTTGCCCGGTGCGAGCAGCGGCCCCTGGCCGTAGTAAATGGAGAGTTTGTCGGCCTTCGCGTTGAAGAAGTCCTTGCCGGGGGCGCTGAACTTCAACTCGACATCGCCCGTGCCGCGGGCCCAGTGGGCGCGATCGATGACTTCGGCGTCCAGGACGTGTAGTGACCAGTCGTAGCTTCGGCTGGCGAGGTACGCCCCGGCGCAGATGCCGATGTAACCGCCGCCGTCGCGGATGAACTTCTTTTCGATTTCGCGGCCGTCTTCTCCGAGGTCTTTGCCCTGACCCGACCCACTGCCGCCGGGGTGGAGGAGGATTTGAAATTGCTTCAACTTGCCGGCCCGGATGTCCGCCGCGGTCACGAGTTCGGTCTCGAAACCGGGGATCTTCTCGATCACCGCGGAAACCTCGCCCTTGGTCTTGCGGGCGCCTTCGCCTGCGAACACCGCGACGCGAACGGGTTTTTGGACCCGTCCGTCGGCTTGAGCGGGAGCCGATGGACAGGTTACGAGTACGGCGAGAAGTGGAATGAAGCAGACCATTTGACGCTCCCGGATTCGTTCTCGACTGTGGCTTCAAGGAATATCACGACAACGAAGTTTCCCCTGTGACACGATTCGAGACTTTGCTAGTCTGAATTCTCGAAATCATGTGCCCCCCTCCCGACGAAATTCGCAGTGATGGCCGACGAGGGATCCATAACCGCCTGGGCGAACCGGCTTTCGGCCGGGGACGACGACGCCGCGAGCCCGATTTGGGATCGGTACTTCCAGCGCATGGTCGCGCTCGCCGCAGGCCGATTGCCGGGCCTGAAGGACGATGCGGAGGACGTGGCGCTCTCGGCGTTCTTCCAGTTCTGCCGGGCCGCGGGCGAGAACCGCTTCGCCAAACTCGGCAGTCGAGACGACATCTGGCACTTGCTCGTGGTACTCACGTCTCGCAAGGCCCTCGACTGGCGCAAGCGGCAGACAGCCCAGAAACGCGGCGGCGGAACGACTCAGGGACTGCCCGACGATCTGCCCGGACCCGAATCGGACCCTGCGCTCCGAGCAGTCGTCACCGATGAAATTCAGGCCCTATTCGCCCGATTGGACGACGAAGAGTTGAAGGAGATCGCCCGGTTGAAGTTGGAAGGTCTGACGAACGAGGAGATCGCGGCCCGACTCGGTTGTACGACGCGGACCGTATTCCGCCGCCTCGCCCTCATTCGCGATCTGTGGGAAGCCGAACCCGTCGCCTAGGATTAACCTCTTCGCCCGGACGATGACGATGACGCCGCATACGCTCATCTGCCAGACGTTCCTGGACCTGACGCTCGACGCCAAGCGGCGCGTGGACGCCGTGTGCGTGAAGTTCGAAGCCGCGGGCCGCGTTGCACGGATCGAAGACTTTCTTCCTCTTGTTTCTCCCTCACTCCGCGGCGCGCTGCTCACCGAATTGATCGCCCTCGAAATCGAAATGCTCCGAGGGTCCGGCGAAGCCTCCTCGACGGCCGAGTACATCGAACGGTTCCCGGACGGCGCGGGATCGGTGCGTGCGGCATTCGGTCAGCAGACCGTCGTGGCCGTCGGCGCGACACTCGGCAGATACAAGCTCACCGGCATCCTCGGCCGCGGTGGGATGGGCGTCGTTTACGAGGCGGTCGATCCGCTCATCGACCGCATGGTCGCGATCAAGGTGCTTCCGGACCGATTGCTCGCCGAACCGCGGGCGCACGACCGGCTCTTGCAAGAGGCCCGGCTCGCGGGGCAAGTGCTGCATCCGAACGTCGTCGCCCTCTTCGAGGCCGGCGAGACGGAGGGTTCGCTCTTTTTGGTACTCGAACTTGTGCGGGGGGGAAACGCCGCGGAGCGAGTTAAGCGGGATGGAGTACTGGATTGGCGGACGGCGACGCGGATTGCGGCCGACGTTTGTCGGGGCCTCACCGCCATTCACGATTCGGGGTTCTTGCACCTGGACATCAAGCCGGCGAACGTCCTCCTGCCGGGGGAGGGAGGAACCTTATCCTCTCGGTCCGTGCTGGCGAAGTTGAGCGACTTTAGTTTGTCCATGGCCGACGCCGAAGGCTCGGAGCTTGGCATTCGGGCGGGTACGCCGTCGTACATGTCGCCCGAACAACGGACGAGCAGCGTGCTGACGCAGCGGACGGACATCTTCGGGGTCGGGGCGACGTACTACACCCTGCTGACGGGTCGACCGCCGTTCGCCGGATCGAGCGTGACGGAGATCGTGGCCGATCAGGTCCGCCAGCCAGAACGAGATCCCCGCGAAGTCAATCCGTCGATCCCGGAACCCGTGGCCCGCATCGTCCGCCGGGCGATGGCCGTGGCCCCCGAGGACCGCTATGCCTCGGCAGCCGATTTCTTGAATGCCCTGGAGATAGCCCTCGACCCACGCCGGCCGCGGGCTCGCCGTCGGTTCTACGTTGCCCTCGGCGCGGCGTGCGTCCTGGCCCTCGCGGTCTTCGTGGGCTCACGCTTTTTGCCCGAGGAAAAGCCGAAGTCTCCCGTCGCGTCGATTCCGCGGGTCGATGGTTGGGAACCGCTTCTCGATGGCCAGGACCTCGTCGGTTGGCGGACGATCGTGCCCGACGGTGGCGATCCCGCCGAGCCGAGCGAGTTCCGCATCGTCGAACTGGACGGCGGCCCCGTGCTCCAAGCCTCCGGCACCGGACTCGGCGCGATCGAGTCCGAACGCGAGTTCGAGAATTACCACCTCCGCTTCGAGTACCGCTGGGGAGCGGCCGGCGGAACCCACCTCGCCAGCATCCGCTACCACTGCACCGGCGAGTTCGCCTCAAAGGGGACGCACGGTATGCAATTGCACGCGCAGGCGGCCGGAAGCTACCTCCGGCTGAACGAACTGCTGAAGATCGACACGGGCGAGATCCGCGATGGCAAGGTCGTGTCGTTGGCCGCGGGGGGGAAGAGCATCCCCGCCCAGGGCGCCCGCGAAGTCGCGGCGGGGCGGTGGAACAAGGCCTCGCTGATTTGCGTGGACGACTGGGCGGTTCACGTCATCAACGAGAAGCCCGTACTCGCCCTGGCCAAGTCTCGCAAAGTCGATCCCGCTAGCGACCAACCGCTGACCCGCGGCCGCATCCGCTTCCAATCCTTGAAGGGCGAGATATTCTTCCGCAAGATCGAAGTCCGCAAGGTAACGGAACTGCCGGCGCAGTACCGAGTGAAGTAAGGAGAGTCCTCATTCGCTCCGCGAACGATGGGTCGTTCGCGGAGCGAATGAGGACTCTCCGGATAGGTTTTGCCGTCGTGCTCGTCATCAAAGGGATCGCTTTCGAGGGTCGGCCATGCGTCGTCTGGTCGTCATCGTGGTACTGCTTCTTACCTTTCCACTCTTCGCCGCCACGGTGCCCGGCGTGCCGCGGCCAGACCCCTTCGCCGCGGGAATGATCCCGCGAGCGGAACTCGAACGCCTTCCGTTCCCGGATCGTGCACAGTTTGGCCCCACGCTTCCCGAGCCCGCGGCGATCGTACTGCATTTGCCTTCCACGCGATTCAAATCGGGCGAACCGATCCCCGCATACTTCGTCGTCCGCAATACGACCGATCAGCACCTCGGGCTCGACATGCGGCTCGACTTGTTCAGCATGTACGTCCGCACGGTGAACTCTTGCACGATCGACCTCCGCGATCTCGCCACGGGGGAACACGTTCGGAATCGCTCGGCGGACGATTCGCCACGCTGGTCCGGCGTGCTCCGCAGCGAGTTCGTGCCGGTGGAGTTTTCGAAGGCGGCTAAGTGAGGCCAGTTGCTAAACTGCCTTCATGAGCACGACCGTCCCCCATTCCGGCGTCAGTTTCAACCACGCCCACGACTTGCCGCGGTTCGACGCCGGCAAGGTTCCGGACCTGATCGCGAGCATGAAAGCCATCGTCGGCAGCGATGGCGTACTCACCGAGCGGGCCGATCTCGCGGTGTACGAGTGCGATGGCTTCACCATCGAAAAGAACAAGCCGGACGTGGTCGTGTTTCCGACCACGACCGAGCACGTCGTGCGGATCGTTAAAGTTTGCAACGAACTCGACGTGCCGTTCATGGCCCGCGGCGCGGGGACGAGCCTCGCCGGCGGCTGCGTGCCCGTCGGCGGCGGCGTGATGATCGCGCTTGCCCGGATGAAGAAGATTCTGGAAGTGAACATCCGCGACCGCTACGCCGTGGTCGAAGCGGGCGTCGTCAACGTCTGGCTGACGAACCAACTCAAGCCGCTCGGCTACCACTACGCCCCGGACCCGAGTTCGCAGGGGGCCTGCACCATCGGCGGGAACGTCGCCACCAACTCCGGCGGGCCGCACACGCTCAAATACGGCGTCACCGTCAACCACGTCCTCGGCGTCGAGCTTGTCCTTCCAGATGGCACGCTCATCGTCACCGGCGGCCCCAGCGAAGACTCGCCGGGTTACGACCTCACCGGCGCGATCGTCGGTTCCGAGGGCACCTTCGGCATCGTCACCAAAGCCTGGGTCCGCGTCACGCGGAACCCCGAAGCGTATCGGACATTGCTCGGCGTGTTTGAATCCGTGGACGACGCCACGAACGCGATCTCGGACATCATCGGCGCCGGGATCGTCCCCGCGGCGTTGGAAATGTTGGACGACAAGTTCATCGGCTCCATCGAAGCCGCGTTCAAGCTCGGCTTCCCGCTCGATGCCGGGGCACTGCTCATCATGGAAGTGGACGGACACGCCGCGGGGATTCAAGACGAAGCCGAACGGATCGAAAGTTTGGCCCTGAAGAACGGAGCCCGCGAAGTCCGCAAGGCGAACACCGAGCCCGAACGATTGGCCCTGTGGAAGGCCCGCAAGGCCGCGTTCGGCACCGTCGGCCGGCTCGGCTACCCGAGCTACTGCACG
>Ga0209490_10003898_pt1 | contig 13883 bp, 8 predicted proteins | sample MAT06_FD_187209 | JGI IMG/M metagenome (GOLD analysis project Ga0209490, IMG submission 187209) | Freshwater microbial communities from Lake Fryxell liftoff mats and glacier meltwater in Antarctica - MAT-06 (SPAdes) (version 2) | ecosystem: Environmental > Aquatic > Freshwater > Ice > Liftoff...
CTTGCGCGCGACGCTCGCCGCGGGCGCGAACCGATTCGGCTTCCGGCTCATCGAGTACTCGATCCAATCGAACCATCTGCACTTCGTTGTCGAGGCGCCGGACGAGATCGCGCTGACGCGCGGCATGAAGGGGCTTCTCGTGCGCATCGCGAAGGCGTTGAATCGCTTGTGGGAACGGACGGGTCGCGTCGTTGGCGACCGCTACCACGCGCGGGTGCTCAAGACGCCGCGCGAGGTGCGCAACGCGCTCGTCTACGTGCTGCAGAATGCGCAGAAGCACGGCGCGCGCATCTTCGGCATCGATGCGCATTCGTCTGGCCCGTGGTTCAGCGGGTGGATGGATCGGACGCCGAGGAGCGATCGTGCGTTGCCCCAAGCGAGTTCGTGGCTGCTCCTGTTCGGATGGCTGAAGGGCGGACGCATTGCGACGAGCGAGGCACCGCGGGCGAATCCAGGTGCGGGGGGCCGAGCGGAATGCAGAGCCTGATCCGACGGCGGCACTCGCCGACGCGCTATCCGACGGCGGCGCTCGTCGACACGCTCGCCGACGCGCACGATGTGAGTGTGCGCCCCGCGCGTGGACGCCCCTGCATCCACAGAGCTCACCGGCGCCCGCGTCGAGGTCCGTGAACGCGGCGCCTGCGGACCAGGACGGGCACGCGGACCCGCACGAAAGCTGCATGCTCTCTAATTCTGGCGCTTCCGCCGACACTCGAAGGGCGAGCGGCGTGCAGGTGGAGGAGGCTTCATGGACACGCCCGATCGCTCGCTCCCCTCGCGTCACAACAATCCGTCGTCCGGCAGCGGGACAACACCCGCCGGCAGCAGCGCCACACCCGCCGGCAGCGGGACAACACCCGCCGGCAGCAGCGCCACACCTGCCGGCAGCAGGGCAACACCCGCCGGCAGCAGGGCAACACCCGCCGGCAGCAGCGCCACACCCGCCGGCAGCAGCGCCACACCTGCCGGCAGCAGCGCCACACCTGCCGGCAGCAGAGCCACGGCTGTCGGCCGCGCGGCCACTACGGACGAACTGCTCGCCCACGCTGGCTGGATCCGCGCACTGTCGCGCGTCCTCGTCACCGATTCGCACACGGCCGAGGACGTCGAACAGAACGCCTGGCTCGCGGCGCTGAAACGACCGCCCGAACACGGCGACGGACTGCGCGCGTGGTGGTCGCGCGTCGTGCGTAACGAAGCGTCCGATTCACGCCGCGCACGCACGCGGCGCGAGGCGCGCGAGCTCGCGGCGCCCGCACGCGACGACGCGGAGACGCCGCTCGAGGCGAACAGCGCGCTCGACGCGCAGCGCAGACTCGTCGCCGCGATCGACGCGCTCGAGGAGCCGCTGCGCGCGACGGTGATCCGACGCTACGTGCAAGGGATGACCTCGCCGCAGATCGCCGCGCTCGACGGCGTGTCCGAGAGCACGGTGCGCACGCGCCTTCAACGCGCGATCGAGTCGCTGCGCCGCGAGCTCGACGAGAAGACGCCCGGCGGACGCGCGGCGTGGAGCGCGCTGCTCGCGCCGCTGGCACAGCAGGACGTCGCGACGGCGGGCGCGCTCGGCGCCCTCGGAACGAGCCTCGCCGTGAAGCTCGCGCTCGGGAGCGCGGCGGCGATCGTCGTGTTGGCGAGCGTCTTCGCCCTGCGATCCGCCGATGTCGAACCCGTCTCGTCGCCGATCGCGGCGCGGACGGAAGTCGCCACGCTCGCGCCGACTCCCGCCGTCGCATCGCAAGCGCGCACGCTCGCGTCGGTTCTCGACGCGACGCCGCCGTCGATTTCCGCGAACGAGTCGGTGATCGCGGATCCCGCCGCGACGATCACGGCGCGCTTCGTCACGGCCGCCGGTCAGCCGATCCCCGGCGCGATGTTGAGGTCGCTCGACCGTGCGGGCACGGGAGAATGCACGCTCGCGGACGCGCCGACCGCGACGAGCGGCGCCGACGGACGCGTCGAACTCGAGCTGCGCGCCGCAGATCGCTCCAAGAGACGGGGCCAGCGCGCGGGCCTCCCGCCGGAGACGTGGGATCCCGTCATCGAGATCGGCGGAGCGGGTTGGGCGCGCGTCGAGGTCTCCCCCACCGCGACGCTCGGCGCGCTCACGTCGCTCGGCGACGTCGTGCTGAGCGAAGGCGGCGACGTGCACGGACGCTGCGTCGGAGAAGACGGCGCGCCGCTCGCCGAGATACGGGTCGTACTGCACAGACCGGACCTGTCCTTGGCGGAGCGCGACGCGGCACGTCGCAACGAGTACTGGCGCGCCGGTCAGATCGCCACTGCGCAGACCGCGGGGGACGGCACATACGCCATGCGCGGCATTCCCGTCGGCTCCTTCCGCATGCACGCCTCGGCGGAAGGACGCGCGCCAGCGTTCAGCGACGCCTTCGATCTGCACGCCGGCGATGACATCGCCCTGCCGGATCTCGTGTCGACGCGCGACGAGCACGAGATCCGCGGCACCGTGCTCCTGCCCGACGGGACGCCGTCCACGGAGACCGAAGTCGAATGGAGCTTCGGCGAACCCGAGTCGTGGGTCGGCACGCGCACGGACGACGACGGCACGTTCATGATCTCCGTCGATCCGGATCGTCCCGTCGACGTGTGCGCGCACGCTGATTCGACGGCGACGGGCGACGCGCTCGTGCTCGACGTCGCGCCGGGAACGACCGATGTCGTCCTCCGGCTGCCCGAAGCGCGTTGGATGGACGTCCTCGTGACTGACGAAGCCGGCACGCCGATCGAGAACTACACCTTGGGTTCTTGGCTCGCGGCCGGCCGCTCCGGAAGGTCCGAGGGCGGTGCCCATCCCAGCGGTCGTTCGAGGGCTCCAGTCCGCGCACGCCCCTCGCTCGTGTCCGTGGCGGCCCAGGGCTTCGTCGGTCAAGAGCGCGGTCCCTACTCGACGTCCGACGCGCCCGACACGCTGACGTTCAAGCTGTCTCGCGGCGCAGTCGTGCGCGGCGTCATCCGTCGCGACGGCGAACCGGCAGATGGAGTCACCGTTCATCTCGCCCCGATGCTCGATGTTCCGCGCACTCGACGCGACGCGTTGGCGCAGCGAACAGGCAAGTCCATCGGGAGCGCGCGCACGCGTGCGGACGGTACGTTCGCACTCAACGCCGAACGCGCCGGTCCGCATGTCGTGTGGGCGAGCACCCGCGACGGGGCGTTCCTCGAATCGGCCATGCTCTCGATCGAACTCGGGCACGACGTGAACGACCTCGTGCTCGACACGCAGGGCACCGGCGCGCTCGCCGGCCATGTCACGACGCGGCTTGACGCGCGACTCGATGCGGCCCAGGTCGTCCTGTCGAACGGGCTCGCTCACGTGTGCACGGTCGCGGTCGCGAGCGACGGGTCGTTCACGGCACCGTTCCTCGCGCCGGGCGCATGGCGATTGCGCTTCGCGCCGGAGCCGCGCCACCGCGACGAATTCCTGCCCGAGGGCGAAGTGCTCGACGATCCGACGCTGCGCTCGTTCGAGATCCGGGTCGGCAGCACGACGAACATCGACGTCGACTTGCGCGATGTAAAAGCACGCGGAATCGAGGGCAGCATCCGCTTCGGCGCGAGCGCCCCGGCGCGGTGGACCGCGACGCTGCTCGCCGACGGCGTGCAGAACTCGCGACCGACGTCGGCGCCGGTCCTCGCGGACTCGTCCTTCCGCGTCGGATCGGAATGGGTCGGGTGGCACACGCTGTCGTTGCGCTCGAGCGGCACCGAGCGACGCGACGACCGCATCGACGTCCGCGTTCAGATCGGCGCGAGCACCGCGCGTTGGGAACTCGCCACGGACATGGGAGCGCTGGACGTCACGGGTCCGCCGAACACCGAGCGCGAGTTGCGCATCACACTCGCGGGCGGCGCGCGCTGGGTCACCACGTTCCGCCTCGACGGCGAGGGTCGCGCGCTGCTCGACGACTTGGCCGTCGGCGCGGCGACGCTGCATGCACCGGGGAATGACGCGATCCTCGACTCGACGACGATCGCGGCGGGAGTCCGCGCCGTCACCGTGCCATGAGTCCGTTGTGGCCCGACGTCGCGCCGCGGCTTAGTCTCCGCGCGCATGACCTCGACCTTCCGGTTCCGCGTCCACGGTGAACGCCTCGCCATCGCGCGGCTCGAGCGCGCGGCGGACATCCCGACGTGGGCGCGTGGCGGTTTCGTCACGATCTCGCGCACGGTCGACGAGCTGTCGATCACCTGCGCGCAAGCCGGCGTCCCGCGCGACGTGCGGCACGAGCGCGACAAGATCGCGCTGGGCATCGCCGGCACGATCCCGATGACGACGATCGGCGTCTTGGCGAGCCTGTGCGGCGCGCTGACCGCGGCGCAGGTCCCCGTCTTCGCCATCTCGACGTATGACACGGACTGGCTGCTCGTGTCGGCCGATCGCTTCGATGCAGCGCGCGCGGCACTCGCCGACCTCGGGCACGCGGTCGAAGGCGATCTGCCCAGCGTGTGAGCCTCGATCGACGGCGCACCGCAAGTCTCCGCGCCGACGACCCTTCTGCGCGAGCGCCGCATCGGCCACAATGCGCGGTCCTGTGAGCGCGCTCGACACCTTTGGACGACCCGTGCGCAACCTGCGGTTGTCCGTCACGGACCGCTGCAATCTGCGCTGCGCGTACTGCATGCCCGAGGAGGAGTACCGCTGGCTGCCGCGCGCGGACATCCTGTCGTTCGAGGAGATCAGCACGCTCGTCGACGCGTTCACCGACGTCGGCGTCGAGCGCGTGCGACTCACCGGCGGCGAGCCGCTGTTACGTCGCGATCTGGCGCAGCTCGTCGCGTTGCTCGCGGCGAAGGCCGCGTTGCGCGACATCGCGCTGACGACGAACGGGATCCTCTTGGCCGATCACGCGCGCGATCTGCGCGACGCGGGTCTGCATCGGATCACGGTGAGCCTCGACACGTTGCGCCCCGCGACGTTCCGAACGCTCGTGCGGCGCGACGGACTCGATCAGGTTCTCGAGGGCATCCGCGCCGCGCGCGACGCCGGGTTCCGTCGCATCAAGATCGACACGGTGCTTCTGCGCGGCACGAACGACGACGAGATCGTGCCGCTCTACGAGTACGCGCGCTCCGTCGACGCCGAGCTGCGCTTCATCGAGTACATGGACGTCGGCGGCGCGACGCGTTGGTCGATGGATCAGGTCGTGACGCGCGCGCAGGTGCTCGAGGCGCTGCGCGCGCAGTACGGCACGCCGGTTCCGATCCACGACGACGGCAGCGCGCCGGCCGAACGGTTCCTCCTCCCCGACGGCACGACGTTCGGGATCATCGCCTCGACGACGCAGCCGTTCTGTCGCTCGTGCGATCGCAGTCGACTGACCGCGGACGGGCGTTGGCTGACGTGCCTCTACGCGACGAACGGGCACGATCTGCGCGAGCCACTGCGCGCCGGCGCGTCGCGGGCCGAGCTCGCTGCGCGGATATCCGGGACGTGGATCGCGCGCACGGATCGCGGTGCCGAGGAACGGCTCGCAGCGCACGAGCGCGGTGCCTACGTGCAGATCGAGGACTTGCGCGCCGACCCGCATCTCGAGATGCACACGCGCGGCGGGTGACGGAGCTGCTCGTTCGACAATGTGCGCCGAATCGAACGGCCCGCGCAGCCTGGAGCGAGCGACGAGGTACTGGACTCGCGTTCGTCAAGACGATCCCACGGTGGTCACCCAGCGCGGACGCGTGGGTAGACTCCGCCGAGACCCTTCGATGAAGCACGCTCCCCTCACCGTTTTCGCGTTCCTCCTCGTCGGAACTCCCGTTCGCGCGCAGTACGTGCCCGAGCCGGAGCCGTGGGTCCAGGTGGATGTGCCCTTCGTCCGTGGAGGACACCGCATCGATTGGATCGACCTCATCCGCGTGAGCGACGACTCGTACGTCGCCTGCTATCAATTGATCGGCCACCGGCTCGCACGCATCGGGACCAACGTCGTGCGCTCGACCGACGCAGGACGCACTTGGCAGCGCGTGCAGAGTTTCACCGACGTCCAGGACGCCACTCTCGCGTGGGATGGAACGACGACGTGGCTCCTCGCTACGAAGCAAGGCCGTCCGGTGGTCCTGTGCGCCCTCGATGCGGCCGTGACGTCGTTCGGCGCGCCCGTCGGGATTCGCGGCAGTGACGGGCTCATCGCCACGGAATCTTCGATCGTCCATGCGGGCCGCGTGTGGCGCGTATTCCGTCGTAGCTTGATCCCGGCTTGCTCGGAGATGCGCGAGCAGGTCCTGGTCGCGAGCGCGGAACTCGGCGCCGATCTGCAAGACCCCGCGTCGTGGCGTTGGTCCGGTGAACTGCCGTCGAACTGCATCGGCGCCACCAGGTATGGCAGTCCGATGCGATTCGTGGGATGCGGCGATGACGCGCTGAACCTCACCATCGAGCGTACGGGAGAGTTCCAGTCGAAGGGGGTGCTCGAACTCTCGGACGACGCGTGGCGACTCAGCGTGGTGCGCGAACCGAAGCCGTGGAAACACTTGCCGGCCGGCGCGGATCGATTCCAGCGCAACGCCCCGAACGGCTACTTCTACGCGATGGACGTCGAATCGAGCGACGTCGGTACATCCGACCTCAAGAAAGCCAGCAACGTGCTGGCGCTCATGCGTTCGCACGATCTCGAGACTTGGCACAGTCCCGTTCTCCTCCACGACGCGGGCGAGGAGCCGATGGAGTTCGGCCATGGGACCGTTCGCGTGCTCGGCGATGACCTCGGTGTGCTGTTCCCATTCCGCACCGACCGGCGCAAGGACGTACACGCGGGGTCCACGGGACAGAGCACGCTCGCGTTCCTGCGCGTCCCGCAGTGCGCCGACCGCAAGACCTCGGATCCGCCGTTGTGGGGACCAGCACTCCCGCGTTGACGATGGCCGAGCTGTTCGACGTCGCGATCGTCGGCGCGGGCCCGGCGGGATCGTGCGCGGCGCTGCACCTCGCGCGCGGGGGAGCGCGCGTAGTCTTGCTCGAGAAGCAGCCACTTCCGCGGCCGAAAGTGTGCGGCGGCGGACTCGTCGCCCGCGCGCGCAAGCACTTGCCGGCAGGAGTCGAGCTGCCGATCGAGCGCGTCTGCCACACGGTCGAGATCCGTCACGGTGATCTGCGTTTCGCGGTGACCGAAGCGCTACCCGTCGTCGAACTCGCGATGCGCGCCGAACTCGACGCGCGACTCGCGGAAGCGGCGGCGCGCGCGGGATGCGATCTGCGCGACGCGTGCGAGGTCACGGGCCTCGATCGACGCGACGGCGAGATCGTGCTCGCCACGTCGAGCAGCGCAGCACGCGGAGCTGTCAGCGGCGCAGCGCGCGGAGCTGTCAGCGGCGCAGCGCGCGGAGCGGGGCGCGGCGACGTCCGCGCGCGCCACGTGATCGCCGCCGACGGCGTACACAGTCCGGTCGCACGACTCGCGGGTTGGTCCGAAGCGCTCGAGGCGATCCCCGCGATCGAAGCGGAAGTCGACGTCGCGCCCGCGACGCTCGGTGATCGCGCCGAGAACGCGGTGTTCGACTTCGGCGATGCGCCGTCGGGCTACGCATGGACCTTCCCGAAGCGCGCGCACCTCTCGGCCGGCGTGCTGACGACCGAGCGCGGCCGCGGCGGCTTGCGCGCGGACCTCGATCGCTACCTCGCGCGCCTCGGGCTCGATCGGCACGCTTGCGAAGCGCGCGGCTGGCTGATCCCGACGCGACCACGTGGCGGCGGTTTCGCTCGGGAAAACGTGCTCCTCGTCGGCGACGCGGCCGGCCTCGCGGATCCCGTGACGGCCGAAGGGATCTCGCTCGCCCTGTGGAGCGGACGGCTCGCGGCGGAGAGCGTCCTCGCAGGCGGAACGAGTGCGTCGCAAGCCTACGAGCGTGCGTTGGCGCGCGAGATCCTGCCCGAGTTGCGCGTCGCACGCGCGCTCGCCCATGTGCTCTATCGACGTCCGCGGATCACGCGCGCTTTGTTCGAGCGGGCCGGAGCTCCGCTCGCTCGCGCGATGGCCGACATCGTCGCGGGTCGCACGAGCTATCGCGCACTCGTGAGTAGTCCGTCGAACTGGCTGCGGCTCACGCTGTCCAAGCGCGCGACGGCGGGAGCGTGATCGTCAGCGCGCCACGCGCTCGGCACCAGACAACGTCGCACGCGAGCGCGATCGACGTGACGAGGGCCGGTGGGCGCATGGACATTCTCTACCCCCGATACTCGGAACTCGGCAGACTCTCGCGCATGTCTGCAATCGATCGTTGGCGCGAAGAAGTCCAGTCCGCCTGGATCTATCGCGCGATCGCCGTGGACGAGAACGATGCGCGTCGCGCGAAGCTCTTTCGCGATCTGGCGACGAAAGCCGACGAGCAGGCCGCGATCCTGCTCGGCGACGTGAAGCGCGAACAGCGGGAAGACCCCACGTTCGTGCCGTCCGCGCGAGCGAAGGTCGCCGTCGCTCTGACGCGTCGGTTCGGCGTCGAGCGGACGCGCGGCATCCTCTCCGCGTTGAAAGTACGCGGCCTCTCCGCGAGTCAGCCCATGCCGCTCGCGCAGGGACACGTCATGCCGTCGTCGCGCGATGAGGTCGGCGCGCGACACCGGCGCGCGGGTTCCGGCGGCACGTTGCGCGCGGCCGTGTTCGGCGTGAACGACGGGCTCGTCTCGAACACGAGCCTCATCCTCGGATTGGCGGGCGCGAGTGCTGAGCCGCGCATGGTGCTCGTCGCAGGCGTCGCGGGTTTGCTCGCCGGCGCGTTCAGCATGGCATCGGGTGAGTGGGTGTCCGTGCGTTCGCAGCGCGAACTGTTCGAGTACCAGATCGGCGAGGAGCGTGAAGAGCTCGAACGCTATCCCGACGAGGAGGCCGAGGAGCTCGCGCTGATCTACGAGGCGCGCGGCGTGCCGATCGAGGACGCGCGGGCGATGACGCGCATCCTGGTCCGCGATCCGAAGCGCGCGCTCGACACGTTGGCACGCGAGGAGTTGGGGTTGAACCCGGACGACCTCGGCTCGCCCACGGGCGCGGCGCTCGCGTCGTTCACGGCGTTTGCGATCGGCGCGGTCGTGCCGCTCGTCCCGTTCGCGTTCGCGCTCGGCAGTGATCGGCTGCAGATCTCGTGCGCGCTCGCGGGAGTCGCTCTCTTCGGCGTGGGCGCCGCGATCAGCCTGTTTTCGGGCCGAAACGCGTGGTTCGGAGGCGTGCGCATGCTCGCGATCGGCGCCGCGGCCGGAGCCGCGACGTGGGGCATCGGGCGACTGTTCGGGGCGGTGATCGCGTGATCGCGGCCGTGCGGAGCCGAGCGGATCGGCAATCCAGTTAGGATCGGGCGAGGACCCCGAACCGTGCGCGCGATCTTCCTCCTCGTTCTCGCGCTCGTCGCCGCACTCCTGATCTGGTTCCTCGGCATCCGAGCGGATGCGCCCGACGCGCTCGCGCCCTCGACGGGTGTCGAGACCGAGTCGCGCGGTGGTGTACTCTTGCACGCGGACAGCGGCGTCGTCGCGCCCCCCTCGAGCGCCGATCGCGTCGTGCAAGTGGTCGAAACCGAGGACGTCGCGAACGTCGCGGCCAAGCCGACGCTCATCCTCGTGCGCGTCACGGCTGTGGAAACGGGCGATCCCGTCGAGCACGTCCGCGTCAATGCGTGGGGCGTGGAGACCTTGCTCGTGCTCGGCTCGCAAGCGCTCGAGACCGACGAAGAGGGCTTCGTCGAGATGGAGGTCTCACCGGGCTTCGCTCTGCTCGTGAACGCGCAGGGTGACGGACGCACCATCGGGAATGCCCAGGTTCGCATCGATGCGCTGCAGCCGGGTGAACGTCGCCAGATCGCGCTCAGCGTCGCGACTCGCCCCGATCGAGTCGTACACGGCATCGTGCTGAGGCGAGACACGCGCGAGGCGATACCCGGTGTCGTCGTCGAGGCCGAATCGATCCTCCTCTCCGACGGTGGGCCACGCGTCGTGACCGGGAACGACGGGGCCTTCCAAATGGAATTGCTCTCGTTCGTGACCGCCGCGTTGCGCTTCGATCATCCCGAGTTCGGAACCGCGCTGTCCCCGGTGCGCGCGAATCACGATCGGCCCGAAGACAGCATCGAGATCCTGCTCGATCGCGCGGCCTCGATCCGAGTGATCGTCGCGACGACGCAGAGCCAAGGCATTTCGTCGTGGATCCTCTTCGCGAACACACAGGCCGCGGAGGTCGTGCAGCCGAGCGATGCCTGGGACACGCGGGCGACGCCGCTCGAGTGGTCCGCATCGGTCGCCACCCGACTCGAAGGATTACCCGCGAAGGCGCAGTTGTTCGTGGAGATCCGAGACGGCACGCGCGTGGCGTGGCGTTCCATGGAGCCGATCGTGCTCACTCCCGGCGAGGATCGCGTCATCGAATGCTCCGTCGGGTCAGGGCAGCTCGAGGGCGTCGTGCGCGACTCGGAGGGGAACCCAGCGCGCGGCATAAAGATCGCGATCCGGATCGCGTCGCTCGAAGGCCAGCGTCGGATCCTGGACGCAGAGACGTTCGACGTGACGACGACGAGCTTGGACGACGGCTCCTACCGTTTCGAAAGCGTGCCGCTCGGATCGTGGTTCGTGTTTCCCGCCCACGACTCGTGGGCGAGTCCGCATTCGAACCGCACTTCGGTGCGCCTCGCCGAGCGGATCGAGATCCAGCGCGACGGAGAGCGCGTGGTGCACGACATCGTGCTCATCCCCGGACTCTGGATCGCCGGCCGAGTCGTCGACGCGAACGGCAACGGGATCGAGGGCGCGACAGTTCACGGTCGTCACGAGTCGATCCTCGGCACGGTACAGACTCGAACGTTACTCGGCGGCGCGTTCTGGCTCGCGCAACTCGCTCCGGGTACGTGGACGCTCTCGGCGTCCGCGCCGCGCCTGTCGCCCGTGATCGATGCGCGATTCCCGGCCGGCACTCTCGACGTCATGTTGACGCTCGGTGCGGACACGCGCGTGGTGGTCGAGGTCCGCGACGAACTCGACGCACCGATTCACGGCGCGACCGTGAACATCCACGCGTCCGACGGGAAGGGGTCCGCTTACAGCTACACGACGGACGCGAGCGGCACGGTGATCCACGCGGATTTCGTCACAACGGCCGTCCACGTGGTTGCGACGACGAGCGATGGCCGCTTCGCTGCGCTGCGCGATCTCGCCGTCGTTCCCGGACGCGACGCGCGCGCCACGCTTCGTGTCGAGCGCGGTGGTCGGGCCCGACTCCGGTTCGACGGGCCGGGCACGTCCGCGCTGGTTCTAGCCCTCGATCGCAGTGTCTGCATGTACATCGGGACGGTCGTGAACGGTCGCGAAATCGACATCACGGGCCCGATCGGTGAGGTCGACCTGCAACTCCACGTCAACGGCAAGCGACACGATCGGGCGATCAGGCTGGAGCGCGAACCGCAGAGCACGGTTGTATTCGATAGCGGCTGGAAATAGGCCGAAATGGACTTGGTCGGGAAGTCGGGAGCCTCACGTCCTGGCCGCTGGAGAGTCGCGAGCACACGTCCGGACTCGGTCCAGATCGGGAACTCACCACCTCACCGTGGATGATCGCACGCACTCACGCCATCCTTTCGTGGATGCCCATGTCGGCCGAGATGCTCGCGCGAGACCTGCTCGATGCTCGGCAGCGATTGCTGTCGCTCGTCGAGGATCTCGCGGACGAGCAGCTCCTGGTGCCGCAGCAGAGGACCGTGAATCCGATTTTGTGGGAGATCGGGCACGTCGCATGGTTCCAAGAGCTTTGGTGCGTGCGTGAACGCGCGCAGGCTGCATCGCTGCGGCACGATGCAGACGAGCTCTACGACTCCGCGGCGGTCCTACACGACACACGCTGGAGTCTCCGACTGCCGGAGCGTTCGGCGACGCTCGACTACATGACGCGTGTACTCGACGCGTCGGTCACGATTCAGCGCGCGTCCGACGGCGATCCGCGAGCCGCGTACCTCACGCGGCTCGCCACGTTGCACGAGGACATGCACGGCGAGGCGCTCGTCTACACGCGTCGAACGCTCGGTTATGCGCCGCCGCGCGTCGCCGGTACAGGCATTCCCGGACGCGGATCGCTCGCGGGTGATGCAGCGATTCCAGGTGGGCTGTTCCGCCTCGGTACCGAGCCCGGATCCGAGTTCACGTTCGACAACGAGATGTGGGCGCACGAACTGAGCGTCGAACCGTTCCGCATCGCGCGCGCGGCGACGACGCAGGCCGAGTTCGCGCGCTTCGTCGATGACGGAGGATACGAGCGCGACGACTTGTGGTCGGAGGCCGGCCGTGCGTGGAAACGCGCCAGCAAAGCTCGTCAGCCTCTGCATTGGCGCCGCGAGGGCGGACTCTGGATGCGCCGTCACTACGATCGCCACGTCGAACTCGAGCCCGACGTCGCTGTGTTGCACGTCAACGCGTTCGAGGCCGACGCGTACTGTGCCTGGGCCGGGCGCCGATTGCCGACCGAGCTCGAGTGGGAAGTCGCCGCGTGCGGCATCCCCGACGTGAACGGCCGGATTTCGGCCGAGAAACGTGCGTTTCCGTGGGGCGACGAAGCGCCGACACCCGATCGTGCTCACCTCGATCTCCGCGCGAACGAACCTTGTGATGTAGGCGCTTACCCCTCCGGTGACAGCGCTTTCGGATGCAGACAGATGCTCGGCAACGTGTGGGAATGGTGCGCGGACGAGTTCCGGCCGTACCCCGGGTTCGCCGCCGGGCCGTATCGCGAATACAGCGAGCCGTGGTTCAGCGGACACCGCGTACTGCGCGGCGGTTCCTTCGCCACGCGATCACGGCTCGCGTCCCCGACGTACCGCAACTTCTACACGCCTGATCGACGCGACGTGCTCGCGGGATTCCGAACCTGCGTGAGGCACGCGTGATCGACGTCCTGTGCCTCTACCCCGGCCCGGCGACGTTTCGGCAGAAGCAGGTCACGGCGCACCGAGCGCTGCTCGAATCACTCGGCGTGCGCTTGTTGCTCGCGGACGACTTCGACGACCCTGGCGATCGTGCGTGCTTCGCGGACGTGTTCCTCCTCCCCGCGCCGTCCGAACTCGAGGCGGGGAAACGTGCTCTCGATCGCGCGCTCCGCGGCCGCACGATCCATGGAGTACTGGCGCAGTCCGAATCGGGCTTGTGCCTCGGATCGCTGATCGCCGCCGAGCGTGGATTGCCGTGCATTTCGCCGGCAGCGACGCTGGGCGTGACCAGCAAGTACGTCACGCGCACGCGACTCGCGGCAGCGCGCGTCGGCCAGCCCGCGTTCGAGCTCGTGCGCACGTCGGCCGACGTGCGACGCTTCGCCGCGTCGCACGGATACCCGGTCGTGTTGAAGGCCGTCGCATCCGCTCTCGCGCGGCTCGTGACGCTCGTGCGTGACGACACGGAGGTCGAAGCCGCGGTGATGCGCGTGCGTGCCGGCCTCGCCGAATCACCCGACGTACTCCGCTTGGTGGGATTCGCGCGCGTGTCCGGCCTCGATCTCGGCCACGACCCGTTCGACTCGTTCCTCGTCGAGTCCTTTGCGCGCGGCGCTGCGCTCGAAACGGACGGCGTCGTGGCGAAGGACGTGATCGGCACGTTCGGCGTGACCGAGCAGATCATGACGAGGCCGCCGCTCTTCTTCTTCGAGGGCTACCTCTTACCCGCCGACCTGCCCGAAGCCGATCTTTTGCGCGTCGAGGCCGCGTCCGACGCGGCGCTACGCGCTCTCGACGTGCGTGATACGGGCTTCTCGATCGAGATGCGCTTCGATGGGGCGCGCACTTCGATCCTCGAGGTCAACGGGCGCCTCGGCTGGGACGGGGGCTTCGGAGATCTCTTCGCGTGCGTCACCGGCATCCAACCCGTGCTGCAGACGTTGCAGATCGCGCTCGGTCAGCCGGTCGTCGCCCGGCGC
>Ga0209490_10003903_pt1 | contig 13878 bp, 10 predicted proteins | sample MAT06_FD_187209 | JGI IMG/M metagenome (GOLD analysis project Ga0209490, IMG submission 187209) | Freshwater microbial communities from Lake Fryxell liftoff mats and glacier meltwater in Antarctica - MAT-06 (SPAdes) (version 2) | ecosystem: Environmental > Aquatic > Freshwater > Ice > Liftoff...
CAAAGGAGCTGAAATTTACACAGAGATAAATCTATTTCAAGCAATTAAACCTTTAAGAAAATTAGGCAATCTTAGCTTTTTTGCTTCACTTTCTTTTATTGATGCAACTTACTCTCGTTGGGATGACCCTACAAAAATTAATGATCCTGCAAAAACTTTAGTAAAACGAAGAGTTGAAAATGCGCCTCAATATATTCATCGTTTTGGCTTAAATTATTCCTTTAAAAAGTTCTCTATTTCATATCAATTAAACTCGGTAGGATCTGCTTTTGCGGATGCAATAAATACAGAAAAACCAAATGCAACTGCAACAGTTGGGGCCATTCCTTCTTATATGGTTTCTGACGTGTCATTTTCCTTCACATTTCTTAAAAACTACAAATTAAATGGAGGAATAAATAACTTAAACGACACAAAATATTTTACCAGAAGAGCTGGCGGTTACCCTGGTCCTGGCATTTTACCAGCTATGGGAAGAACTTGGTATCTTGGGTTTGGAATAACCTTGTAAAACTAGTTTAATGCCAGATTTAGGTTATCTGATCTTCATCAAAATGAAAACGAAATCCTAAGCGTTTACCAGTTGCTGCATTCAAAACCTGAGCATTTTCAGTAAACTGAGTAAATGTTGCTTCTTGCACCGTTTCGTATGCTGGTGTCAATAAATCAAAATTTAAACAAAACAATATAGCAGATTCAATAACCTCTTTTACTTTAGTAGCACTCAGCTCATCAGTAGAAAAATTATTGTATAAAAAACCCATTTGGCGCTTTCCTTCCACAAAGAAATGATTGTCCTTGTTTACAAATATTCTTGCAATTAAATAGCCTACATCGTTTACCCTTTTGTATTTTAAAGAATCTGATAAGAAATTGTAAATACTTATCAGGCCGCAATAAGCACGACTTGCATCTTCTTCAATGTACGAAAGATTCCAAACTTTATGATTGCTATCAAAAAGAAAAACATTAGTATGCATCTCGAAAATTAGAATATCACCCGCTGTTCTCAATTGTATTGCAAACGGAGAATTCTCATGATATTCTATTACAATTCTAGAATCTATTTTATTAATTTTCTCATGCAGTGTTTTGGCTAGTTCTTTTAATTCTTTTTTAAAAGTATCAAAGGTTTCTATGGTACCCCTAAAGATATCCTGTTTCAAAGAAGCTTTCTCTGAAAGTGTTGATATAATTAATTCTTCGGCTGTTGGCATCTTTTAATTTTAATAAGCTTTTGCAAAAATAACCCTTTCTGAAGATGGATTACCAGAATAGACGCATTTTCCTTGTTCTTTGGGATTATTTAAAGGTATACAACGAATGGTGGCTTTTGTTAACTCCTTAATTTTATCCTCTGTTTCGGAAGTTCCGTCCCAATGTGCCGAAATAAAACCTCCTGGGCCGTCTAATATCTTTTTGAATTCCTCCCAAGAATCCGCTTTATTGGTATTGTTAATTCTGAAATCGAGCGCTTTATCATATAAATTCTGCTGAATCTGCTCTAATAAATGCATAATTTTAACCGACAAATCTTGTGTATGCAAAGTAGATTTTTCTAAGGTATCTCTTCTGGCAACCTCCACTGTTCCACTTTCCACATCTCTTGGTCCAATTGCAATACGTACTGGAACTCCTTTAAACTCATGTTCAGCAAATTTAAAACCTGGTTTATGCGTATCTCTGCTATCAAATTTTACACTTACACCATTTTTTTCAAGTTCCATTTTTATTTCCAAAGCCTTACTAAATACAGATGCCTGTTCATCATCAGTTCTGTAAATTGGTACTATTACTACTTGAAAAGGAGCCAACTTAGGCGGTAAAACCAAGCCTTTATCATCAGAATGAGACATAATTAATGCTCCCATTAATCGAGTGGAAACGCCCCATGATGTTCCCCAAACATGCTCCAATTTTCCTTCCTTGTTGGCAAATTTCACATCAAAGGCATTTGCAAAATTTTGACCTAAAAAATGTGAAGTTCCGGCCTGTAAGGCTTTCCCATCTTGCATTAAGGCCTCAATACAATAGGTATTTACAGCTCCAGCAAAGCGCTCATTTTCAGTTTTAACTCCTTTCAAAACAGGTATTGCCATAAAATTTTCTGCAAAATCTGCATAAACCTCTAACATTCTTTCTGTTTCTTCTACGGCCTCTTTTTCTGAAGCGTGAGCTGTATGCCCTTCTTGCCATAGAAACTCTGCCGTTCTTAAAAATAATCGTGTTCTCATTTCCCATCTCACAACATTTGCCCATTGATTAATAAGTAAAGGCAAATCTCTATATGACTGTATCCAACCTTTGTAAGTACTCCAAATAATTGCCTCGCTCGTAGGTCTAACAATCAGTTCTTCCTCTAATTTTGCTTGCGGATCAACCATCAATTTTCCAGGTCGGTCAGGATCGTTTTTGAGTCTATAATGAGTAACAATTGCGCATTCTTTTGCAAAGCCCTCTGCATTTTTCTCTTCTGCTTCAAATAAATTTTTAGGAACAAACAGAGGAAAATAAGCGTTTACATGCCCCGTATCTTTAAACATTTTATCTAATGCTTGTTGCATTTTCTCCCAAATGGCATAACCATAAGGCTTTATAACCATGCAACCTCTAACTGCAGAATTCTCGGCTAAATCTGCTTTTGTTACTATATCATTGTACCATTGTGAATAATTGGCCTCTCGTGTTACTAAATCCTTGCTCATTGAATGTTTATTATGGTATGGTATTTGTAAAATTTGAAAATGTTGGCTAAAATAGTATAAATCAACAAAAACAGCGTTCAACTTTTAATGAAAGAAATTATGAAAAGCATGTTCAAATTATTCGGATTGATGCTCATTGGTTTGAGCATGTCTTGCACCAGCTCCAGAAACTCAAATGCAAAAGGTTACGAACCCGACGATAGATACTTTTCATTAGCTGATGCTAAACGAGAAAGAAGACAATACCAAAAACTAAATGCACAACCTGAGAATACTAATAATCAGAATGCCTTGAGTAATAATAATACTGATGGTTACAATACTACAGAGCCTTCAACTCAAAACGAAAATAGTACAAATAATTATAATTATACCCCTGCACCACAATCAAATAACGGAGGATCAAATAATAACAACTTTAACTACAACGATTTAGACGATAATTATGATTTTCAATATGCCTCACGCTTTAGAAGGTTTCAAAATAACTGGGGAAATATGGGGTATTATGACCCATTTATGACAAATATGTATTGGTATAACAACGATCCATTCATGTTTGGGAATAGCATTTATTCAACTTGCAACTTCTTCAATCCATACTCACCTTGGGGTTGGAATTCTTTTGGAGGCGGTCCGGGATTAAATTTTGGATGGAATTCTTGGTCAGGTTTTAACATGAATTATGGAATGGGATTCAACAATCCTTGGGCTTGGAACAACCCTTGGAGATGGAATAATATGGGTTACAATCCTCATTTTTCCCCATTTGCATTTAATCCTTGGGGAGGTAACCCTTATGGTTTTGGAATGAACCAATTTTCAATGGGTTATAACAATGGATTTCATAATGGTTTGATGATGAATCAAATGATGAACAACCAAATGTATTTTAATAGTTTTGATAATAATTCATTGCAACCAATAGTTACAACTCCAGTTGGGGTAAATGTTGGTGGTGGTTCCGTTTTCAAAATGGCACAGCCAACTTTGGCAGAACAGTTTACCAAAGAAATTCCCAATCAACTAAATCCTATAGTAAATGGTTCAGGAAAAAATCAATTAGCTTCCCCAACTTCAGGAAAAAATACTGCTGTCACAACTTCGCCTCAAAATGGTCAACCGGCAATTAATTCAAGTTCAACAAAACCAACAAATCAAGATAAGGCGAGACCCGATGCAAATACTCAGACTAGACCTGCTCTCACAAATTCTCAACAAAACAAAACAGACCTAATTCAAAATGGAGTTACGCCAAACAACGCAGGGTCAACTCGCACTCCTGTAAGTAATTACACCAGTGCGCCTTCTGTTAGACCAGCATTAGAGAACAATACAAATCGAAGTAATGACTTGACTCCAAATAACAGCAATAATGCGACTCGTCCCGATAGACCTCAATCCATTAGAAATCAAGATCAATTGAATAATGCGTCTCCCAATAATAATATGAATAATGAAGGAAGAAATAACAATCTACCTGCTCAAAGTCCTGGGGTAAATCAACAACGAAATAATTATCAACAATATCAATCACCAAATAACTTCAACAGACAAAACGGCTCTGAACAAACGCCACAAAATCAGCCATCTAACAGAAATTCTGAGAATAATTCAAATCAACAAAACAGAGCGAATCAATACCAACAATATCAAGCTCCTCAAAATAGAAACAATTATTCAGAACCTCGTCAACAAAGGAATGATTATTCTCAACCGCGTCAAGAAAGAAACAATAATTCTCAACCACGTCAGGAGTATCAAGCCCCGAGACAACAACAACGAGAATCAAATAAAGGCGGTTCAAACTATTCAGCGCCTAGACAAAATAACAGCAGCCCTCCAAGCAGATCTTTTGAGAGCGCTCCAAGGAATAATTCTGGAGGAGGAAGCAACAGATCAAGTGGAGGATCTACCGGAGGTGGAAATAGAATGAATTCACCAAGAAGGTAAGAAAGAAAATATGAAATTGGTAAAACAAATTGCTTTAATATTTATAATATCAAATAATTTAAGCGCTCAAGGCTTCGATGATATTGCTAGATATTCACAAATTGGAACTTCGGGAACAGCGTATTCAAGTGGAATGGGTGGAGCAATAGGAGCCTTAGGAGCCGACTTCTCTTGTGTTTCTGTAAATCCTGCAGGTATTGGTCTGTATAGAAAATCTGAATTTGCTGGTTCAGTTGCTGTATTTAATAATTCAACAACTGCAACGTATTACGGAGTTGAAAATAGAGATAGAAAATTCAATTTTAACATTCCTAATTTAAATTTAGTGTTGCATTTTCCTACAGCTAATAGATTAAAAACTAAAGGATGGATGAGCACAACTTTAGCATTTGGCTTCAATAGGTCTAATTCATTTCATCAACAAACAACAATGAGAGGAATAAATACAGATGGATCTATTGTAAATTCATTTGCAGCCGAAGCCGGCTCCTCTCTTCCTGATAAATTGAATTTAAATTCACCCTATTCTGCAGATTTAGCTTGGAATACCTATTTAATTGACACCCTTACCAATCCTAATGGAACTTTAGGTTACACGAGCTTTTCTGGACCTACAAATGGAGGTGTTACGCAAAGAGATGGAATTGAATCTACAGGAAAATTTAGTCAATCATCAATATCGTTTGCCGCAAATCATAGTAACAGACTATATTTAGGAGCCACTATTGGAATTCGTAGATTAGTATATGAAGAAACGAGAACCTACAGTGAAACAAATGAAACTGACTCCATTGTAAATTTTAATAGTCTACAATACACAACTAATAAAACCGATAAAGGCACCTCTCTTACTTTTCATTTAGGTGCAATTTATAGAGTTGTAGATTGGCTTAGATTGGGTGCTGCTGCTGCAATTCCTTTAGATTTTAATATCAACAGAAGTTATAATGCCAATTTATCTTCTTCCCTTTCATTTGGGGATTATTCTCTCGCATCTCCAGAAGCATTGTACGATTATAAATTAAGGCAACCTGCTCGTTTTACAGGAAGTGCTGCATTCATTATTAAAAAAAATGGAATTCTCTCTGTAGACTACGAAACTGTAAATAATTCCAGAAATTTATTGGTGAGTAACGAGGCGATTTTTGATAAAATAAACGAACAAATTCCTTCAAGATTTTCCATGAGTAATAACATTAGAATTGGAGGTGAAGCAAGATTCGGAGATTCTTATTTACGCGGTGGTTTTCAGTTAATTGGGAGTCCTTTACTAAATAAAACTGCAATTAATCAAATGAATAATTTTAGCATTGGCGGTGGTTTCAGAAATGATGATTATTATTTTGATATAGCTTATGTTTTAGGATTGCAAAAAAGACAATATTTTCCTTATAGTCCAAACTTAACAGAAGTTAAACCTGCAGATATTAAAATTCAAAGGCATACCCTAGTATTTACAATAGGTTCAAGATTCTAATTAGTAATATTTAGTCTTTGTAATGCAGCTTTTGATTTTGCATCCAAACTATTCTTATAGGAATGTTGCTTCGAATTCAAGACCATGGTATAATATTTTGTAGCCATATTCTTGTTTTCTAAATATTCATAAATTTGAGCTTGGTAAAAACAAGAAACTGCAAGAATATAAGGATTGGATAGCTTTGCAATTTCAATAGAATTATTAAAATCTGATTGTGCTTTTTTGAGTAAATTCAGACGTTGGTAACACCTTCCTCTTCTGTAAAAGAATTCAGATTTATTTTCTATACTCAACTCTTTAAAATCAATAAGCGAAAGTTGCTGCAAACTCAATTCATATTCTCCCCCATCAAAATACAGTCTCGATGAAATCAACTTAGGATGAGGTATTACTTTACTTTCAGCTTCTAACATTGCTTGCTTATCGTCGTCGGTGTGCTCCTCTCCTTCTTTAAGAATCCTATTCATTAAGAAATTGTATTGCTTAATATTTCCTTCTAAAATTGCTAACCATGCTTTTTTCCTTAATGCCGACTTTATATAACTACTTCCTTTGTATTTTGAGAGAAAAATATCAATATAATTAAAATCATTTAATTTCGTATTCATACTAATTTCTGCCAATAAATAATTCAAATAATTAAATTCTATTCCATTTTTCTGGTATGAAATCTCTTCAATTAATCGCTTAGCTATCTCAGATTCTCCTTGTTTTAAAAGATTTACAGATAAATAAAATTTAACAATCAAAGAATTAAATTCTTTCTCTTCTGTCAATTTTACTAAATCAATTTTTTCAATGGAAATTCCAGATAAATTAATTTGTATAAATAAGTTAATTAAATTTAATTCTGCGTTTAGAAAATGATATTGTTTATTAATTCTTGTAAAAACCCTTAATTCATCAATTTTTGAAAGAGCAGATTCAATAGTTCCTTCAATACTTAGCTGCTTTCCAATCCATGAAAATTTTGGTGGAATGGAAGATGCAATTGCTTGAATAATTGCGCTATTCTTATTGTTTAACATAAAGGTCGGAAATTCCCTCTCATTCAATTTATTGTACTTCGCTGCTAATCTTAATTCATTAACTGCTTTAATTTGATCTCCAAATTTTAATCTAATTAATGCCCAATGTAAATGAATATCACTTAATACATAATTATAAAATACTGATTCTTGATTACAGGTGGTTAAATTTTCTAAACGTTTTGATTTTCTAGCTAATGCAACTTTATAGAAAACAGGGTCGTCTTCAATTAACAAACTAATTGCATCTATATAATTTTCAATTAAAAACCGAAAACCATTGTTTTTGTTTATCGACTTGTCTTCAATTAAGAAAATTTTAGCATCATCTATCTTTAAATTTAAACAAGAATTGTAGGCGTTTACGATTGATTTTGATACAACAAAATCTTCTCCCGCAACTGCAGAAATACTAACGAACAAAAAAATGAAAACCAGTTTAATTCCCATAAAAAAAGGGATCTCGTTCAGAAATCCCTTTAAAAATAGTTATTTTTATTTAAATAGCAGTTTCTGCTGCAATTTCAGGATCTACTAAAACCCTTCCACAGTATTCACACACTATAATTTTCTTACGTAATCTAATGTCCATTTGTCGTTGAGGTGGAATTTTATTGAAACATCCTCCACAGGCATCACGCTGAATAGTAACTACAGCTAAACCATTTACTGCATTGTCGCGAATTCTTTTGTATGCATTTATTAAACGCTCTTCAATTTTTGTTGCTGCTTTAGCAGACTCACTTGTCAGATTAAGTTCTTCCTTCTCAGTTTCTGAGATGATATCGTTTAATTCACCTTTCTTGTGATCTAAATCTCTACTTCTCTCCTCCAAGCTAGTCTTAGCCAAAACAATCAAGTCATTCTTAGCGTCAATTCCAGACCTAAATTCTTTGATTCTCTTTTCAGAAAGTTGAATATCTAACGTTTGATATTCAATCTCCTTATTAATAGAATCAAACTCCCTGTTATTTCTAACATTTCCTTGTTGCGATTCATATTTTTTAATCAATGCAAAAGAATCCTTTATAGCATTCTTCTTGTCGTTTATCGAATTGTCAAGTTGAGAAACCTCATCCGTTAAATTTGTTATACGAGTTTGTAAGCCTGCTAGCTCATCTTCTAAATCCTGAACTTCTAAGGGCAATTCGCCTCTTATGATTCGAATTTTATCAATTTGTGTGTCGATAGTTTGCAGCATAAATAATGCGCGCAATTTTTCTTCAACTGTGATTTCTGACTTGGTTTCTGCTGAAATTTGTGTACTCATGTTATGCTCAGAGATATTGAATTGGGTTGGTTCGAATGGATGTCAAACGGGCGGCAAAGTTAATATTTTTTTCCATAAGATAACGAAGAATTAAATTCATTGTAAATTGCTCACTTTCAAAGTGCCCAATATCAACTATCGAAATTTCACCTTGAGAATCGAAAAATTGATGGTACTTAAAATCGGCACTTAAGAATACATCTGCACCTTGTTGAATTGCATTTTTTAATAAAAAACTACCCGAACCACCGCATAAAGCAATTCTTTTCACTTTGTCTTTGGGCGATGAAGTAAATCTTACCATTCCTCCAAAAATACTTTTAACTTTTCCTAGAAATTCTTCAAATGGGATTGCTTCTGCCAATTCACCTATCATTCCAGAACCAAACTGAGAAGTACTGTTGTTTAATGGAGTTAATTGGTAAGCAACTTCTTCATAAGGATGTGCCATTTTAAGTGCTTTTATAAGTGATTTTTCCTGCCATTTAAAACATACAACTTCAATTCTTTCTTCCTTTTCAGAATGATCTTCTCCTACATTTCCCAAATATGGCTGAGCACCAACTGCTGCTCGGTATGTTCCAATTCCTTCTGAGTTGAAACTACAGTTATCATAAAATCCAATTGCGCCTGCTCCGACTTCAAAGAGCGCTTCTCTCACTTGTTGCGCATGCGTTTTTGGCACATAAGTAATTAATGAAATTAATTGATTCGGCTTTTGAAGGATTATTTGTTGATTTATTAATCCAAGCTTATTAGCAAATTCTGAATTTACTCCATTTAATACGTTGTCTAAATTTGTATGAATGGCATAAATAGCAATATCATTTTTAATAGCCTTGATAACAGCGCGTTGCACATAATCAGCTCCTGTAAACCTTTTTATTCCCCCAAAAACAATTGGGTGATGCGCAATAATTAAATTGGCTCCTGCTGAAATAGCTTCATCAACAACAGCTTCGGTGCTGTCTAAACATATAATTGCACTTGAAACTTCCGCTTGTGAATTTCCAACAATCAATCCTGAATTGTCATAACTTTCTTGTAATTGCGGCGGAGCCCAAGATTCAAGTTGATCAATAATTGTTTCAATCTTCATAAAGCAAAATTAGTTGAATTGTATTGATTTCGTACTTTTCGCCCATGTTTCGCAAATTGCTTCTCCCTTTTTCTTTTGTTTATTCTTTAGTTTTAAGAATGAGGCATTATTTATATGATAATCATATACTTAACTCCAAACGATTTGAGTTTCCAGTAATTGCCATTGGGAATTTAAGTCTTGGAGGAACTGGAAAAACTCCACATACCATATATATAGCTGCAGTTTTAGAAAACAATTACAAAGTTGGCGTTCTCAGCAGAGGCTATGGCCGAACTTCTAGCGGTTATTTTGAAGTGAACAAAAATTCAACTCCTGAAATTTGCGGTGATGAACCACTTTTGATTAAAGAAAATCTAATGCATTCCTTAGTTGCTGTTTGTGAAAAAAGGGTTTATGGAATTGAGAAAATGTTACATGCTTCTAAAAATCTACAAGTTGCTATTTTAGATGATGCATTGCAGCACAGAGCATTAGACCCAGGATTCAAAATTTTATTAATTGATTACAGCTCTCTTGAAAGTTTACAAGTTGTGCTTCCTGCAGGAAATTTACGTGACTTGTGGTCGAGAAGAAAAAACGCTGACATTGTTATAATTACAAAATGTCCAGATTTGATAAATGCTGATGCAATCAAAAAAACACTTGATTTACACCAAAAGCAAAATGTTTACTTCTCAAGATATATCTACAAATCAATTATTTCAATAGATAAAGAAAAAACGGGAGCATTATCTTTATTAAAAGAGAGGAATATTTTATTAATTACAGGCATTGCTTCAGCTTCTCACTTAATAAACGAACTTAAAAAAAGTGTAAAAAGCGTGAAACATCTTTCCTTTGCTGATCATTATAGGTATACATTATTTGATGTTGAAAAGATTAGGAATGAAATATCTTCGCAAAGGTCTGATTTTCTGATTATAACAACTGAAAAAGATGCTGTAAAGCTGAGGAATCTACTTTCTTACAAAGAAAAAAATGACTGGTTTTACATAAAAATTGAGGTTGCAATTGATAATAGTGTTTTATTTGAAAAATTAATTTTGGAATATGTTAACAAAGATTCAAGAAACAGTCGCATATATTAACGCTCAAACGGAGGATTTTGAGCCCATCGTAGGAATAATCTTAGGAACAGGATTAGGAGGTTTGGTAAAAGAAATTGATATAAAATTCACTTTGCCCTACGAATCAATTCCACATTTCCCTATTTCAACAGTAGAAGGACATAGTGGAAAACTCATTTTTGGATATCTCAACCAAAAAAAGGTAGTAGTAATGCAAGGTCGCTTTCATTTTTATGAGGGCTACTCTATGCAAATGGTAGTTTATCCAGTTCGAGTGATGAAATTTTTAGGTATTAAAAACTTGTTTCTAAGCAATGCTAGCGGCGGTGTTAATCCGGCCCATGAAATTGGAGATGTAATGATTTTGAACGACCACATCAATCTAAATCCTGATAATCCATTAATTGGTAAGAATATTTCCGAATTAGGCCCTCGTTTTCCTGATATGAGTGAACCTTATGATAGAAAATTAATTGCAAGAGCAAAAGAAATTTCTGTCACTTTAGGATATAAGGTTCATGAAGGTGTGTATGTGAGTGTTAGCGGGCCTTGTTTTGAAACACCAGCAGAATATAAATACATGAGAATTATTGGCGGCGATGCAGTTGGAATGTCAACAGTACCAGAAGTAATTGCAGCCCGACACATGTCAATACCTTGTTTTGCTGTTTCCGTTATTACAGATATAGGCGTTGAAGGCAGAATAGTTGAAGTAACTCATGAAGATGTAATTGCCGCAGCGTCTAAAGCCGAAGTTAAAATGACAGCAATCTTTAAAGCCTTGGTTGGAGAAATGGCATAATGCAAATTTTTCTATTAATTTCGCAGCGCAAAACTAATTAAGAATTTAATTACACATTTTTATATGAATTACGATTTAATCATAATAGGTAGTGGGCCCGGAGGATATGTTGCAGCAATACGCGCATCACAATTAGGGCTAAAAGTAGCCGTAGTAGAACGCGAAGAATTAGGTGGCGTATGTCTTAACTGGGGATGTATTCCAACAAAAGCTTTACTTAAAAGTGCTTTGGTATTTGATTACCTAAACCATGCAGCAGATTACGGAATAAAAGTTCAAGGAGTGGAAGCTGATTTTGATGCGATGATTAAAAGAAGCAGAGGAGTTGCCGAAGGAATGAGCAAAGGCATTCAATTTCTTTTCAAAAAGAATAAAATTGATGCTATTGTTGGTAATGGTAAAATTACGAAAGATAAAAAAGTAGCTGTAACAGCTGCAGATGGTAAAGTCACCATCTACGAAGCAAAAAGCATAATAATAGCAACTGGAACAAGAAGCAGAGAACTTCCAAACTTAAAACAAGATGGTAAGCGTATTATTGGTTATCGGGAGGCAATGACCTTACAAAAGCAACCAAAAAGCTTGGTAGTTGTTGGCTCTGGTGCAATTGGTGTAGAGTTCGCCTATTTTTACAACTCCATTGGAACTAAAGTAACTATTGTAGAATATATGCCGAATATTGTTCCTGTTGAAGATGAAGAAATTAGTAAGCAATTAGAACGCTCTTTTAAAAAGACCGGAATTTCTATTATGACCGATGCTTCTGTTGAATCTGTAGATACTTCAGGTCCTGTTTTAAAAGTTAAAGTAAAAACTAAAAAAGGTGAAGAAATTCTTGAAGCTGATATAGTTTTAAGTGCAGTTGGAGTAATTGCTAACTTAGAAAATATTGGATTAGAAGAAGCTGGTGTAAAAACGGATAAAGGCAAAATTACAGTAGATGATTTTTATGCTACTAATATTGCTGGAATTTACGCCATTGGTGATGTGGTGAAAGGCCCATCTTTGGCCCACGTTGCTTCTGCAGAAGGAATTATTTGCGTAGAAAAAATCGCTGGTCACCACCCTACTCCATTAAATTATGGAAATATTCCTGGATGTACTTATTCAAATCCAGAAATTGCATCTGTTGGCTACACAGAAAAAGCTGCAAAAGAAGCCGGTTATGAAGTTAAAATTGGAAAATTTCCTTTCTCCGCTTCGGGTAAGGCCTCCGCTGCAGGTGTTAAGGATGGTTTTGTAAAAGTAATTTTTGATGCTAAATATGGCGAATGGCTTGGCTGTCATATGATTGGCGCGAACGTAACTGAAATGATTGCAGAAGCTGTAGTGGCAAGAAATTTAGAAACTACAGGGCATGAAATCATAAAGTCTGTGCATCCGCATCCAACAATGTCTGAAGCAATTATGGAAGCTGCAGCAGCAGCCTATGGCGAAGTTATTCACTTATAGTATTTTATTGTTTTTAATCCTTAAACTTTTGTTATGTGCGGAATAACTGGAGTGATAGCCTTTTCTCCTTCGGGTGAAATTAAGCTAAACAAGCTAGAAGATTCAGTGAAAGCACTTCAAAAAAGAGGTCCTGATGGTAATGGTATTTTAAAAGAGAATAATATTGGGTTTGGGCATGCTCGCTTATCAATAATTGACACGAGCAACAATGGTTCTCAGCCTTTTACAGATAATTCTGGAAGATATACAATCGTGTTTAATGGTGAGTTTTTTAATTTTATTGAACACAAAAAAGTACTCGAAAAAAAAGGTGTTACTTTTAGATCAACAAGCGATACGGAAGTTTTACTTGAACTTTACAAAAATGAAGGCGCTTCATGTCTGCATAAAATAAATGGCTTTTTTGCATTTGCAATTTACGACCGTTCAAATCATTCTGTTTTTATTGCCAGAGATAGATTTGGAGTAAAACCACTATTGATTTTTGAAGATTCCGATTGTCTACTATTTGCATCTGAAATGAAGGCGATTCTCGCTTTTGACATTGATAAAAGCCTGAATTATGAGGCTATTTATGAATATTTGCATTTAAATTATATTCCAGCACCTGACAGTATTTTTAAAAAAGTCAGGAAATTACTTCCTGGGCACTCCATCACGGTTCAAAACTCAAAACTAGCAGAAAACAAATGGTATTCTCTACCTCCAAAAGCTGATGATGCTTTTCCTTCCTATGAAAATGCTCAAAAAATCCTTTTAGAAAAAATGGAGCAGGCTGTTGAAAGAAGACTCGTTTCAGATGTTCCTCTTGGAGCATTTCTTTCTGGCGGCATAGATTCTTCTGTTGTAGTTGCTTTGGCTTCAAAACATACTAAGAACTTATCTACATTTTCAATTGGTTACAAGGATGAGCCATTGTTTGATGAAACAAAATATGCTGAACTCGTTGCAAAAAAATTTCAAACCAACCACACTGTTTTTTCATTAACCAACAATCATTTATTTCAACACTTACAAGA
>Ga0209490_10003905_pt1 | contig 13877 bp, 12 predicted proteins | sample MAT06_FD_187209 | JGI IMG/M metagenome (GOLD analysis project Ga0209490, IMG submission 187209) | Freshwater microbial communities from Lake Fryxell liftoff mats and glacier meltwater in Antarctica - MAT-06 (SPAdes) (version 2) | ecosystem: Environmental > Aquatic > Freshwater > Ice > Liftoff...
CGCGTCGTGACGTGGCCTGTGTCGGGGACGTGGACCAACACGCGGGCCAAGAACTCGAGCGGGTCCACCGGCTCGGTGCCCGCCGTCGGGCCGTCCGACTTGTCCGACCGGTACGTCACCACCCTGGACCCTCGTAGTCAAACACCCGCTGCGCAATGTAGATGGGCAACGCCTCGTTAAGATAAATGCGGAGGCCACCATTGACTACGCGATGTGCACCCACCAACGCATAGCAACTTACGATAACTAGCCATAACGTTGCGACTCCCGCGGAGTAAACGTCTCGACAGTCTGGCAAGGTACACCGCCGACGACAAAGCGAGAATCGATCAGCGGCTGGAAACAAGCAGAGCAGCAACGCCACGAGGACAAGCAAAACGCGATTATGATTGACGTACGATCCAAAGCCTTTCTCTATCGAAGGGTGCTCGGCTCACTCAGTTGGAAACGCCTCATTCCGCTCATCGGGCTCTGCATCGGGACGGCGTGTGCGCAATGGTTCTCCGCCGATGCGCAGTTCTATCCGTTTGTGGTATGGAATATGTATTCTAGCCCGACGCCGTCTGCTTGGAGTTTGTTTCTGAGCAGGAAGGTAAGACGCTGAGACTCCCCCTACACGCGCTCACGACTAATAAAGAGTGGCGACCTGTTCTGGGCTATTTTGCTCTGCTAGCGGTTGATGCGGACGCCGCCCAGAGTACGACTACGGGTCGTCTCGCAACGCTTCGGCTTCGTCGCGAGCTGATTGCCGCCGTACACACGATAAATCTTCGCCAGTCCTCGCCGGCCTTTACAAACGTCATCGTTCGACGGTGTGACCTGCTAATCAATGGCCGCCTGGCCAGTATCGCCGGTAGGTGTGCTAACATCTTTACCTTTGAGGCGATGCCGGTTGCCGAACGCGAAGCGCACTCAAGTCCTTGAACAACGCCATCACTCAATAGCGCGAACCACCGCTTGCTCTGCGGTGCTCGGTACGCCGTCGCCGACTGTCGAAATCATACCGTGCGCCGCCGAACGTCTAGCCCTGCTTCGTATTGCAGTATTCGGTCTCGGCGCCGCGCACATCGCCACTACCCCGTTCGAGATTCTTACATCACTTCCGTCTGGTATGCGACGTGCACCGCGCCTGTTAGCTATGCTGACGCCCGAAATGTGGACAATATTGATGCAACCGTTTGTTCTACAGTGCGTCCGATGGAGCAGTGCTGCGGTGCTACTCGCCGCGACTTTGGGCATGAGGCCATGGAGCTGGATCGGTCCAGTGGCGGCTGTACACTTACTCCTGTACGAATCGAACGTCAACAGCTTCGGACATCGCGACGAGCAGTACTGTGCTGGCGACTAGCAGTGCAAGCACGTTGCATACCTCCGTTCAAGTGCGAGGTAGACCGTCACGCGCTAGAGGCGTTCTAGAAGCGAAGCACTCCGACGTACCCAGCGCAGAATGACTTTACCGTTCTCATGACCGAATCGAACGCACTCGGCACTCGCATCCAGCGCCATGGTTTGTGAGATCTGGATATGCACGGCGAGCTGCTCGCCGACGCGCGTTCCGCACACCGTGAACAGCTGATCGCGAACCTTGCGCGCAAACTCCGTTGGGGTCTTGCCGGATTCTACCGGAACGTTCGCCGAGTCCGTCATGATCCATTCGAGCGGCGGACGATCTGGTGAGCTGGCAAACGACACGCGGATGGCGACGCTATCTTGGACGCCGTTGGCTGCTGAGAGCACGAGGGTAGTGAATGCATGGAATAGCATCGATCCTCCAAACAAGAAGTGATAAGAAACGTACACCGCTTTGACGTCGAGACCGCGGGCACCGTCAGCGAAACACGATGCGTTGCTTGATCGGTGTGTCCGACTGCATGAGTAGGCGGACGGTCCCGGGCAAGAGCGCCCGTTGAATAGGGCTGAACAGTTCACGGATCGCGTGCGCTTCGAGCCGACTGACTTCCCACGCGTCGTCGGTGGCCTTTTGGACGAGTGTCGTCGCGATCTCGACGTCGAAATCACGGGGAAGGGCGACGAGCTGGCGCGCCATCCCGTCCCACACTCGCTGCAGACGTTCATCAAACTGCATGCGATGCGCGGACAGGCTGTCCAGCAGCGCTGGCTGCAGCCCAAGCTCGTCCGACAATTCAAGAATTTCTGCGTAGAGCGCAGGAACGTTGCGGGCGAAGCGGCGCGCGAGCGAGTCGGCGGGAAGTCGCGACCCGACGCCGCGTGCGGCGAGCCAGCGACTGACCTGCTGTTGCTCGATCCGCGGCGACAACGGGATTCGTGCCGAGAGGGTGAGACGAAACCCCTCCACCCCCGAATTTGTGCGGCGCGCAAACGCTGGATTCACCGTATAGTCGAACCGACTTCCCGCCTCATCGAAGCCAACCGGGCGGAGCAGCACGCGGTTGATGGTGTTCGCCTGCCCCCATCCGCGGTTTGGCGAAGCGCCAGCCAACGCGCCAGCAAACGCCGCCACATTCTCGAGCTGGAGGCTGATGACGGACTCAGTGCGGAACCCAAGGTCGCGCAGTTCGACCGTGGCCGAGACCGCGGATTCAAACGCCCACGGGGTCCGGCACGGGAGGTCGTCTGGCCGACTGTTACGCGCGCTCGCCAAACATTGCCGAACCGCCTTGGGCGCCGTCGATGCGAACGCGTCGAGTTGGTCCCACACGGCTGGAGCGTCTGCGCGACGGGTCGGTACATAGGCGGCATCGTTGCTGGAGACACCGTCGCCATTGACGTCGCCAGACACCTCGGGACGATACGGGAGGCCGGAGAGTGCGCGGCCCCACGCGGTCACGTTCACAAAACCAACGGCCTTGCCCGCCTCGAGCTGCACCGTGTGTTCCGACGTCCGGGCATTCGGTAGCCACTGACGCGACCCGAGCGCGCCGAACGATGGCGTGGTCCAGCTCGTTGCGAGCGACTGGGCGCGGGTCCAGACGTAACCCGCTCGAAGGATGCGACCGCCATCGTTCCATCGCGGCGACACCAGCAGCATCCCCTGAACGGTCCGCGTCGACAGCGAGCTTGCTAACTCGAGCTGTCGCTCGCCCGGCGTCGCCGTGGTGAAACTCCGATCCACTAAACCCGTCGCGGGGTGAATCGCCGACGGTGGTGCATAGAATGGTCGTTGTCCTTCACCCGCGAGCAGTTGGGAGGGCGTGTTGCGCACCGACCGATCCACGGCTTGCGGCTGCTGCGACGTCCTGTTCACGATGGCCGCACCTTGTACTTCCACGTTGCGCCAGCTTGCGGTGTAGTTCGCGGTGGCCCGAAGGCTCCGCGGTGGCGCATACCGCTGCGCGAGGGTGGACTGGGTACGTTCTGCAATGACGTCAGGAGACGCCGAACACTGCGCCTCAAGGCCTGAGGGGAGCAGCACGTCCGACGCGGTGAGCGTACCGGGATCAAGGCACCGCTCACGTTGCACACCGTCCGCCGGCTGTACACCGAGCACCTCATCGGGCGTGAGATCGCGGTGAAACACACCGGCTCCCACGCGAAGTACGCCGGCCGGTAGCAGATGTCGGCTAAATAGTGTCGACGTCGCGTAGCCCTCACCCGACTTCGGCGGCTGTATGGACCAGGAAAAGCCGACGCGGGGCGACAGCGTACCGATCCATGGTGATTGGCGACCAGACGCCACGGCACTTTTGAGCCACGTCAGGTCCGCACGTAGGCCGTATTGCAGATGTTTTCCAACGGCCAGTCGCCACTCATCACCAACGCCGGCTGATGCACGTCCTACGGTCGCCCCACGCGTCGGCGATTGCTGTACGACCTCGATCTGCTGGGGTGACAGTACCTGAAGATCCTCTATCGATCCAAACTGCGCCGCGCCGGTACGCGCGGGCTGCGACATCGCGAGCTGATCGAGTCGGCCGGCCGCAATCACTTTGATCGTATGGGTCCCGCGCTCGCCGGCAAATGCCGTCCGCTGCAGCTGCGCTTCGCTGACGACGCGATTTCGACTGCTCACACCAGCCGCTCCGCCGAGCTGAATTGGTGCGCCGAATGCGCCGTCACTCTTTGACTCGACCGTCGTCACGCGCAGCTCCGCCAGTCCAGGTGACGCGGGAACCGATGTGACGCCAGACATTGACAAGCCGACACGGGTTTCCCATCGAGCGCGCGAAGCCTGCGCACTGCTTCGCAGCCACTGCGTCAGTAGCTCGGTCGTGCGATCACGACGGCTCGCCGACAGCACCGACAGCGGCGACCAGCCGCCTTGAGGCTGGTCAGCGTGCGTCACCCCTAAGGTCACCGCATTCACGGCATCTGGCGTAATGCGCGGATCGATTCGCACGAGCGCTGAGACGGAGTGGCCAGCTGAACGCGGGTGAGCAAACGCGCGATTGTTGAGCAAGGACTGTTTGATGAACGCATCGGCAGTGCGGGCCACGCTGACGCCCACGCCGAGCGTCTCGAGCAGGGGATCACTCACCGTCCCCAACGTCGAGGTCTCGTTCTCCTGTCGACTGACTCTGACGCCAAACGTGGCGCCACCGGTTCCAGATCGGTTGCGCCAGTCACCACCCCAATCGGCGGCGACGAACGGGCGACTCTGCGGCGTGAGCGCTCCTCGGGCTCCGGCACCGCCGGGCGAGGCGATGACGTCACCGCGCACGGTGCGAAACTCGCCCGCTGAGGGGATCTCGAGTGAGACTACCCCACCGCTGTACCCACCACTCGCGATGTCATAGGTGCCGGCGGAGACCTGCACACGTTTCGGCAGGTTGCCCGGCAGCACCGCGCCGCGAAAGAGTAGTCCGTTCAGCTCAGTTTGCGACTCGCGTCCGGGTAGGCCAGCGACAGAGAGTCCTTCACCATCGGGTGAACCGAGCAGCGACGTCCGGGCGAAATCCAATGGCCCGGTAGAGACGAGCGACTGTCCGGCCGGTGAGCCGTCGGCAAGCCCTTCCAAGGCTCCCGCCCGCACTCCGTAGCTCGCGTTTGTCGATGGCGGCGGCGCGTCCCGCTTTGACACGATCCGCACGACCTCCAGCCCTGCCGCGTCGGCGAGCGCACTCAGCACCACCGGCACGATCACCTCACGCTGTCCCTCTTCGAAGACGATGCGTCGGTTCACCGGTCGAAAGTTTGCTACGCGTACCGCAAGCAAGAACTCGCCGGTGCCCCGCACCTCACGAAACGCAAATTGCCCCAAACTGTCGGACACCTGCGTTTGCGTACGCATGTCTGCGGGACGCGTCAGCAGCACGGTCGCCCGTCCGACCACGCGTCCCTCTCGGTCCCGTACGGTCCCTCGAAGCGAGACTGAATCTCGCGCGGCGGCAGGCGGTCGGGGCAAACTGGGGGGCTGCGATGCTTGCTCTAACCGATGCCCGAGTAGGGTCGCGAAGAGGGCGCTGCGCGTGGTAATGGAGAAGAACGTGAACATATGCATGTGACACGACCGAAGCTCTCAGGGTTTACAACACAGCCGGTGGCCGTGTTGACACTGAACATCAGTTGGCCGCCGAAAGATTTGCCGATTCGGGAGTGGGCCGGGATAGGAGTTTCAATCGGGGTGGGTCGACTATCCGTCGAGCATACGGCGCGATCGCCGACCTCGCCAGCGCCGCGTGACGGGCGGCGGCGTGCCCTCCGTCTCGCTCGTGCGCCTTGAGCGCCGTGAGAACGGCGGTTCTCGTGGGGGGCGGATGCCGGTGGGGCCCAATCGGACGCGCCGGTGGGAGCGCCGCACACGCCGCACGTCCCCGCGTGGTGGCGGGGCGTCGGGGGGCGCGTCCTCAGGCGGTCGTTGGGGCGTCGGCGGAGCGGCGTGGGGTGCGTGACGTGTTCCGGCTCGCGGGGGCCCGCGTCGATGGGGGGCTCCGCGGCCCGGCGTGCGCCTCGCGGGCGGCGCGGGCACGGAGGTGCGCGAGGATCTGGTCGATCACCGACGCCTGGGTGATGCACGCGACGACGCGCATCGTGCCGTGGCAGGTGGGACACGCGAGCGGGTCGACTTCAAAGATCTGTTGCAGCAGGGCCGCCCACCGGCGGGTGGCCTCGCTCGGCGCCAGGCGTGGGGCGGGCACGATCGCCGGCGGCCCGTCCGCGGCGGCGGGCGCCGCCTTCGCCCGCATGCCGCGCGGGCGATTGGCATACCAGCCATAGTACCGCGTCGTGCCTCCCGATTCTCACGCACATGCTCGAAGGCCTTCCGGCCGATCCGCCGCCGTTGTTCGGCTCGGCAGCACTCGACCCGGCCGAGCCTGTTGTGGTGTATGAAGACGACGAACTGCTGGTGGTGAACAAGCCAAGCGGACTGCTCACCGTGCCGGGCCGCAGCGCAACGCTGCAGGATTGCGTGGTCTCGCGACTGCGTTCGCGCTATCCCGACGCAACAGGGCCGCTGGTGGTGCATCGCTTGGATCTCGATACGTCTGGGTTGTTGCTGGCTGCCAAGAACCTCGCCACGGCGAAGGCGTTGCAGCGCCTGTTCTCGTTGCGCGAGATCGACAAACACTACGTGGCATGGCTCGACGGCATCGTTTCAGAAGAGCATGGGCATATTACGTTGCCACTGCGCGTGGATATCGACGACCGGCCGCGAAACATTCACGATCCGGTGTTCGGCAAGCCTGCCCACACCGAGTGGCTGGTGCTCTCGCGAGACCATGCACGCACGCGGGTGCGGTTTATCCCACACACCGGTCGCTCGCACCAGCTGCGTGTGCACGCGGCGCACCCGCAGGGGCTGGACGCGCCGATCGTTGGTGATCGGCTGTACGGGCGAGCGGCGCCAGACCCTGACGAACGGCTGCTACTTCATGCGGAACGACTCGCATTCGTGCATCCGGTTTCGGGAGTGTCGCTGGACATCACTCAACCGGCGCCATTCTAATGTCGCTTACGCCAATGGTCGACGCCTACTCCACAGGCACCAGCAGATCCGTACGCCACTCGGCCGGTGGCGTCGTGCGCATGTCGCTGCGATAAATCTCCAATGACAGCCCGGGCTTGAGCACCATGCCGTTCGCCGGAATCGCCTCTGACGGCCATCGAATGCACGGACGACGCTGGAGTCATGCCGCTCTGGTTGCGCGGCGGATTTCCTGACCGCCTGCTTGCCGCGAGTGACATCGACAGTCTCGCCATGCGCCAGAACTTCATCCGCACGTATCTCGAGCGCGATGTGCCGATGTTTGGCCCGCGGATCCCGGCAGAAAGGCTCGAACGTTTCTGGAAGATGCTCGCCCATGTGCAGGGCAGCCTGCTCAATGCGTCGCGCCTCGCGAGCTTCTACCGCACGTCCGCGGGCGCGGAGATCGACCTGATCCTTGAAATGGGCGCGCGCAACGGCACCTGGGCGATTGAGATCAAACGACCCCGCGCACCGCACGTCGAAAAGGGGTACGGAAAGCGCCGCCTGCCCTCCGGACTCAGCGCGCCCCGGCCCGTACACCTTTCACCGACGTTGCTGCGGCACGATCGCGAAGACGCGCGATAGCTGCGCGGGCCGCTCTGACTTCGCCCTGCAAGACGTCATCCGCGTTGGCCCAGAGTTGCGTGAAGCGTTCGTAGGCGGCAATCGCCCGATCGCGGTCACCGAGCTTCTCGTACAGTCGACCACGATAGGCGAACTGCCTGGCGTAGAGCGCGAGCGTATGATCGACGGATTGCTCCAACCTGAAGCGACTGGGGTCGATGAGCTCGAGGTAGTCGACGGCTTTCTGCGTGTCTCCCAGCCGGTCGAGGAGTTCGGCACGGGTGACCACGCGCATCCGCGACGAGCCCACGCGCGCGGTGCGCAAGGAATCCACAGTGGGGAAGCTCTTCGCGATGCGCTGCGCCATTACGGCGCGCGACCCCGAACTCGGTGAGCAGCGCACGTCCTTCGCCGTCGAGGAGTACGTTTTCGGGCTTGATGTCGCGATGGACGATACCGGCTTCGTGCGCGTGGTCGAGCGCGAGACCGAGCTCGTGCAGAATATTCACTGCGCTCGCTTCGTCGAGCCGTCCCTCGCGAGTGAGGCGGTCGCGCAGGCTCTCTCCGGGAACGAACTCCATCGCGAAATACAGCAACCCATCTTTCTCGCCGACGGCGTAGACCTGCACGATGTTCGGATGCCGCAACTTGGCGACGCTGCGGGACTCTTGAATGAAGCGCTGGCGGAGCTCGATGGTGCCGGTCACCTCTGGGGAGATGACCTTGATGGCAACCGGGCGATCAAGCGCCTCGTCGTGCGCGAGGAATACCGCGCCCATGCCGCCCTGTCCCAGCAGACGATCGACACGATACTGGTCGCTGAGGGCAACGGCGAGGCGTTGCAACAAGTCGGAGGCAATGGGTTCGGTCATGTGCACACAATTTCGCCCAATCGGGTGCGTTCGGCTACGGCCCCGGTCTCGGGCCGCGGTGAAAAAGGTGGGTCGTGTTCATCGCGAAACCCGTGGTTGTTTGTGCAAAGTCACGCTGAAACAGGAGCGGCCTAGTTGTTTCTCACGTCCATCGTCGGGATCGCGATCACGGTGCTGCTAGTCGAGGGCGATCGACTGGCTGCAGAGCGAGTCGGCGGAGTCGATGCGCGAGCAGTTCAGCGTCGCGACCAGAAAGGCCTCGCTAGTCGCGCACCGTGAAGGTAGTCGTGCGGGTTGCCGTGCGCTGCGTGACGCGATCGGTAACCGTGAGCCGGAGCGTGTACGCGCCGGCGCTGGTGCCGAGCCCATCAAGCGCGACCACGTCAACCTGTGTCATGCGGATTGGCAGAACGCGATCGAACGCGATGGTGAGCTGATCGCCGTTGCCGCGGCCTTCCGTGAGCAATCCACCAACGCCATCGAGTACGCGGAGGGCGAGACCGGCCGCCCCGCGACGTGCGATGCGCTGCACGGCGAGCGTGACGGTGTATCGATTGGCCTCGGCGCTGTCAGCCAACGCATACGTCTCCCACACGACCCCAATCTTCTCTCCCACACGGTAAACGCCCGTGGACGGCGTTGCCTCCAGATCCGACCACCGCGCGGCAGCACGGGCCGTGGCGTTCGCGTTGTCAACGCGGGTGAGAAGCAGATCACTTAGGCCGAAGCCACCTCCGCCTTCGACGGCGACTGGCAACAGCGCATTCGCCGCGCGATTGGTGCTGGCTTGGACCGCGTCGATGCGCACAAACGTCGCGCCAACACCCATGCGACGTACCCACGTCGTTCGCGAGAGCGGGATCGCCTGCGCCGTCGCACGCACCGTATCTCGACCGTACACTCTCGCCGCCCCATCGACCAATCGCAGATCAACGCGGATCTCTTGGGATTCACGCGAACCATCTTCTGCGAGCGACGCTGATGGGATCTGCGCCACGAGAACGACATCCGCCGAGTCGCGCGACGCGCGAAAGCGGGTGGCGCGGAGTGGCACCGAGTCCACGCGTAACGGTCCACCGACGTTCTCCCACGTCGCAGGTTTGATGGACGCGACATCACTCACAAACTGCTGATCGGTGAGTGGGATGCGCGCGGTGCCGAAACCGGGTGAGAGATCGAAGAAAAACGCGTCTCCCGAGCGATACAGCCAGGCTAGCGTCGCGCCGCCATCTTGGCTGGTGGAGGTCATGCCTCCCACCGTACTGCCTCCTTCGAGAACCCTCTTCGACGGAGACTCATCCTGCTGTACCGATGCGGTGCCAAGCAGTGTCATCTCATTGTCCGGCGGTCCATACCGGATGAAGATGTCCCCACGGTCTGTATCTGCGCCACGCCGCGCGAGCATGTCGTCCGTCCAACTCCAATCCGCCTGTACCACGCGCGCGTAAAACTCCAACTCCGCTTCGTTCTCCGGCGTGGCACTGCGCGGATCATTCAGCGCCCAGTACAATGCGCTCATCGTCTCGCGCTGCGCCGGTGGCAGCGCGCGCAACGTGGGCGCGTCCATACCTCGAACGCCCGTTAGCACGTTTGCGCCGGGCGGCAGCAGCCGGTCCAGCCGAAACAACTGAAGACGCTCCGCGTCGTCCATCATCGCGAGCGCGCTGTCGAATGCGGCGCGGGCCGCCGCTGGTCGCCCTAGGCGATGCAACGCCACCGCACGTCCGAAACGTGCCTGCCCATCGAATGCCGAGGCACTCGCACGTTGCGTTGCCACGCTCAACAGCTCCTCCCAGCGTTCGCCGGTCGCTAGCACCATGAATAGGTGTCGGCTGTACGTAAGATTTGAAGGTGCCGTCGCGCTGGCACGACGGAACTGTGCTAGCGCGGTCTCGAAGTCAACTCGCCCGGTGGGCGGCTCAATCTTGTTGGCAAACGAGGCCAGATAGTCTTTCGCACGGGCTCGTGGAAATCGACCATTGGTCTGCAGTTGCATGCGCTGTCCAGCCCCGACGAAGGCGCGATTGGCCGTCGTTTCGCGGCGGCGCCATGCCGCCAGCCCCACCTCGTCGGCCGCCAACGCAAGCCACGCAGAATCTCCTGCGCGCTCTGCAGCGGACTGCGCGTTGGCCATCTGCTGCGACCCAGCGAACCGCGTTGGCCCCATGTCAGACTGCAGACTGAACTGCGCGAGGGTGATCCAGTACTGGGCGCTGTCCGGCGCAAACTGCGTCGCTAGGCGGAGCGCGCTGTCGGCCAAACGCACCGTATTGGTGACTTTGGTATCGCGCATGTAGCCACCGCGTCGGTTGGCGGCCACGGACTGCCAGAGCAATACGCCATAACGATGCCACACCGCCGCGTTCGTGGATCGTGGTAGCACCGCTGCAGCTAGGACAGCAAGAGCCTGCGTCGTGTCACCACGCGCGGTAAGCGAGTCAACGCGCATCACGAGCGGCTCTTGCGAGGCACGCAATGTGGGCGTCATTGTTTGCGCACCGAGTGTTGAGGCAACGAGCGCGAGAAGCGCGCCAACGACATTGACGCGCAAGGATCGCGCAACGAATCCGCCACCGCATATCTTGGACAACATCACAGTCTCAGTCGTTGAAGAAGAGCTGTCGCTTCAGCCACTCCACGCACGCGTGAAGTGGCTGAAGCGTAACAGTGGGAAACTAGGCCCACGCGCACAAGGAGAACCAGACCATGGTGGGTGAGCCAGAGTTTCAAATCAGGAACCGAAGGTCGCGAAGTACGTCCCAATGTCTGCCAGCAGGGTTGGTCGCGCAGGCTCAATGAGCCGGACAGAATCTTGGAGCGCGAGTAACGCTGCTCGCTCCCACCACTCAGGATCACCCGTGACGAGGCTGGCGCAGGGCACCACTGACTCAAGCGTGCCAACGGCGTCAAGCCGTAGAGTCGAGCAACCTGGAGCTAGAGTTCGGCACTCGTTGGCAACATAATCGATGTAGCACGCGAACCCTCCGTAACTCGATCCTTGGCACGAGGGGGAATAGCCTGTGCTAGGGGGCGTGTCGTCAATATACACGCAGACGAAACATCCCCCGTCGCCCGGTAGAACCTGAGCAGCGGCGAACTCAGGTCGGGCTATTCCCGACAGCAGCACGACACCCAATAGCATAAGCAGTTTTCGCATAGGATGATTCTCCGTTGGAAGTGATGGCTCGTGCGGAAGGCACGGGCCGAATAGGGATCAGGCCGAGCGCAAGTCCCTCTTTGTGTCTGCCACGTACGAAGAGTCGGCAGGAAATCGAGTCAAAGGCAAACGGCATCGGATCATCTTGGCCAATTTCAAGCGTGCCAACTACCGCGCCAGCGGCGTCGTACTCGGTGAGCCGGAATCGTCGGCCCAATATCTTGGTGGTCAACACGCGTCCTTGAGCGAGCGGCAATACCTGCCCGGGGGCCACAAGAGAGTCGCCCGTCGCAACCCGAGAACCGGTGGCGGCACTCCCAGTAACCTTGAAGTACCCGGTCGGATCTGTGAGGTCGAGATCGTCCACGGCGATTCGCCTCATTACGCGTCCACTGACAGAGATTTCTGAAATCCCGCCGCGAAACTTGGGCGCGTAGTACACCGTGTTCAACGACGCACGCGTGATCGACCCGACCCCCCACAGCTGCAGTATTTCTGGCGCGAGTTTGGGGAGCGCAGCCATTGAGCGAACCCACGAAAGCTCTTTCGTGAAGACATGGAGCGCCTTACCCGCCCCGCGAGGATCATCGGTGATACCCGCGACGATCACGTCATCGTGTTGCAGCACAGCAACGTCCGACACCGTCGCGAACGTCATTCCCAAATTCGTGCGCCGAAGCATACGACCATCTTGGTCAAACCACAGCAGATTCTTCGCTCCTATGTCCAAGACGAGCGGATCCCCGCGATCACTAAGCGCGATGCGATACGGAAACGTCAATTCGCCAGGGCCTATGCCACGGCGATTTGCCTGCCAGCGAATCGATCCATCTAGGCTGACAGCAATAACCCGCGGCCATCGACCGTCCGCCACGTAGATGACGCCACTTGGTCCGACCGCGAGGTCGTAGGCGTTGCGTGCAGCCAGTGCGAAGAACGCGGGGCGCGCATCACGGAGCGATCTGAGTACCGCGGATCTACCGACGCTCGTCGCAGCCGAATCCTGCAGTCTGTTCACAGACTGACCGCCTAGATCGCGGTGTGATGTTCGCGTCAGCAGCAGTAACGCTACCACGCTACCGCCTAAGAGTTTCCGCATCGGCGTTGCTGTTTAAAGGTATGCGTGTTCATCGCTGGACTTGAGCACGGAATGAAGATCGCGTCTCCCTGACCTTATGACTTTTTTTAAGCAAGTACAGAACCGAAGCGAGCGGCTGCGCTCGCTTCGGTTCTGTTTTCGAGAAATGCGCGTTGCATGCGCAGAACAAAATCGCCGTAACCGTCTGCGGAGCGCAGCTCCCGTGAGTGCATTCGGCTTGCTCGCCATACGGTACGGCTCATCGACTCCACGTGCCCGAAGGCGAGTGCCTCGGCAACCTCCTCGTTGGTCTTCGAACTCTCACCAAGGAGAGTCACCACCGCGAACGCGCGTGCCCACAACAAAAGGCTTCGCATGGAAAGGCCACCTTCCTGAAGCAGCCAATGCCTCAGCGTCGACTCCGCGACGTTGAGGCGCGTGCACAGTTGCTTAGCCGTGAGATGCAGGTTGAAGACGTAGAGGATCTTGAAGAGATCCCAGTGCATCTGCGAGCGTAACCACTCCGGCGGCTCGATGGCTCGACGGCTCGACGGCTCGACGGCTCGACGCGACAAGAGTAGCGAAATGTGCCATCAGGGCAAGTCGCGCTTGTGGTAGAGAGAGATCGAATGTCGAAGTCTGCCGCAATTCCATGCCGTAGCATACGGTTACCGTCGTCGCAACAGAACGCGCCGAGCTACGGCCTTCCTCGCGAGCGTGTGCTGTGGCAAGACGAATGTCCGCAATGCGCACGACGTGAATAAGAGGCGCCTCGTCACGGAGTACCGCGAGGTCGGCAGCGCACATCCGCGTGATCTCGTGAATCAACGACATCGGCAATTCACGAACCTGAACAGAAAACAAGGTCTGCTTCGTATTTTTCATTTTCGGCATCCTTCGTGTACTGGCGTGCGGTTTAATGAGCGTTGCGAAAGCGCGGCATCGCGCCTCGTCACTAGTGAGAGAATACGCGCCCACGGCTCAGCGAGCAAGTATAGGGGACCGCGCGGTCGGATGGGCCGCGCGGCGTTCGGACTACAGACGCGAAGGTGTCGGCAGATGCTCGAAGTGCTCGTCGCGCGCAAGAAGCACCGGCGGGATAGGAGTTTCAATCGGGGTGGGTCGACTATCCGTCGAGCATACGGCGCGATCGCCGACCTCGCCAGCGCCGCGTGACGGGCGGCGGCGTGCCCTCCGTCTCGCTCGTGCGCCCTGAGCGCCGTGAGAACGGCGGTTACTGTGGGGGCGGATGCCAGCGGGGGCCAATCGGACGCGCCGGTGGGAGCGCCGCACACGCCGAACGTCCCCGCGTGGTGGCGG
>Ga0209490_10003907_pt1 | contig 13873 bp, 12 predicted proteins | sample MAT06_FD_187209 | JGI IMG/M metagenome (GOLD analysis project Ga0209490, IMG submission 187209) | Freshwater microbial communities from Lake Fryxell liftoff mats and glacier meltwater in Antarctica - MAT-06 (SPAdes) (version 2) | ecosystem: Environmental > Aquatic > Freshwater > Ice > Liftoff...
CTGTAACTTTTCTAAGAGTTTAAAACGGCGATCGCTGCCTTAACTCCTGCTCCACTCACTTCATGTCCTAAAATTTGCAGAGTGCCTTCTAAAGCCGCCATAGCTGTCAAAATATCGCGATCGCTCACAAATCCTAAGTGACCAATGCGAAACACAGAGCCATTAAGGTGATCCTGCCCACCCGCCATGACAATATCAAAATGTTTTTTAATCGTAGAACGGATTTTTTCAGCATCAGGGGTAGCGATCGCTGTAATCGAGGCACTAGCACAACTATCGGCTGCATATAACTCTAAGCCCATAGCCTTAGCAGCCGCACGGGTAGCATTACGATGACGGATATGACGAGCAAAAATATTTTCTAATCCTTCAGCTTGCATCATTTTCAAAGCTACTTGCAAAGCTACAACCATATTGACCGAGGTTGTAAAGGGGGTGCTATCTTTCTTGGCATCTTTACGAGCTTTACCTAAATCGAAGTAATACCTAGGCAAGTTAGCTGTTTTATAAGCTTCCCAAGCCTTTTCTCCCACTGCGACAAATCCTAAACCAGGTGGAATCATATAGCCTTTTTGCGAACCAGAAGCAACTACATCTAAGCCCCACGCATCTATAGGTACTTGCATTGCCCCTAAACTTGTAACCGCATCAACGATGATTAGAGCTTTGCCGTGGGCTTTGACATAGCGATTAATGGTTTCCAGATCATTAACTACACCTGTGGAAGTTTCACTGTGGGTAATAATTACAGCCTTAATCGATTTTTCGGTATCAGCTTCTAATATTTGTCGAAATACCTCTGGATCGAGGGGTTGTCCCCATTCTGCTTTTACTCGTTCGGTGTTGATCCCATAGGCATCACAAACTTCGCCCCAACGCTCACCAAACTTACCATTTTCTCCGACTAGAACGCGATCGCCCTTTGACAAGAAATTTATAATTCCTGCTTCCATTACGCCTGTGCCACTAGCGGTCAGAATTAAGACATCATTTGTAGTTTGATGAATCCATTTCAGCTTTGCGGTTACATCCGCCATAATTTTGGTAAAGTCTCCACTACGGTGACCAATGGGAGATTTAGCCAGAGCCAATAGCACCTGTTCAGGTACAGGAGTTGGACCTGGAATCATCAACATTAACTTGTCTTCCATGAATTTTTTTTATACAGTTTTTGTATTTTAATTCACTGGGGATTAACTGAAAATTAATAAAGCTCAAATTTAGTTTCCCCTACCCTTAATAAAGGCATACACTAACAAATTTTTTGCGTTTGCCAACCTAGATCAAGGGAGAATAGTCATAGGTGAAAGCTTCCCAATGCTCTCAGTAACGCTTCAAACTTGATTGCGGTTTCGCCTAACTCTGAAGCAATATCTGAGTCAGCAACAATACCCGCACCTGCATAGATTCGAGCCGTCTCACCACTTAAATAACCAGAGCGAATACCAACTGCAAATACGCCTTCGCCTTGACTATTTACCCAGCCGATGGGTGCAGCATACCAACCCCGATCGCAAGCTTCAGATTCTTGGATTAGTTGGACTGCTAAATCTTGGGGTTCACCACCAACTGCGGCTGTGGGATGAAGTTCTCGTAAAATTTCAAAGCTTTTCAACCAATGATAATTAGCTAAGGTGCCTTTGATCTCGGTGTGGAGATGTTGAACATTTTTTAGCTGCTTTAGTTTAGGGGAAGATAATTCTTGTAAATTTACGCCTAAGTCTCGCAGGCGATCGCATATAGATCTAATCACAATTTCATGTTCATAGCGATCTTTTAAGCTTGCAAGCAGAAGAGTTCCTAAAAGTCGATCTTCAGATAGAGATAATCCACGGCGAGTAGAACCTGCGATCGCATCACTTTGTAAAATCAACTCTTGATCATTAAATCGGAAATGCAATAATATTTCTGGAGTGGCTCCGACAAAGCTGGCAATGCCAAAATCCACTAAAAATGAAATACATTCAGGATAATTTTGGCGTAAAGAGTTTAAGACGATAAAGGGATGGGAATCAGTATAGACATCTAATGCCCGAGCTAAAACAACTTTATCTAATTTACCTAACTTAATCAGACTTACAGCCTGTTCTACAATTTCTGTCCATGGGCGATCGCCTGTCACTTCTTCCAGATTATGATTGGATTCTCGTTGCGAATTTCTCGGTGGATCTATTTTTAGTTCTGGGCTTAAATTAGGCAGTTCTAAAATCTCTGTGCTTATAATTTTCTCTAATTTCTCTAAGCAATCTTGGGGATGAATGCAGTGGTTATAGGTAATAACTAGGTGAGAATTTTGTTGCAGTACCCATTTAGGAATAAATAACAGAGCATTGGGAAAACCATTCCAGCCATTTGGACAGGATGGGCGATCGTGAAAAGCAAAACCCCCAAATGCGTATGTGGGAATTAACCCTAGGGCTGTTTCACCTCTGATCACAGAGTTAGTGAGATAATTTTGGCAGAATAACTTAGCAGCTTCAAAGCGATTTAAATGAACTTGGGCATCTGACATTTGGGCTACGACCCCGATCGCCGCTAAAGTTAAAGGCTGCTGCTGCCAATAAAATTTGTAGTCACTCCCTAAGGCTACGGCTAGGAGAGAAGAGGGAGTAATTTGGCTAGATAAATCTTGACCAAACTTAGAATAGTCCCAAGAATAGGTCAGAATCACTGATTGGTTTAGGTGTTGGGCTTGATGTAAGGAGTAAGCGATCGCCTTTTTTATTGGTGTTAAGTCAAGCGATCGCATTTCAAAAAATCCTACACAAAATTCTTTAATCCCAAGCTCTAGAGCGGTAACAATACTGCGCCTAAAGTTGCCATCCCCGCAATAATCATAAGTCCTGCGGGCATAAACTTTTTAGTTTTAACTAGACGGATGATAAATACTAGGACTAATGCCGAGGCGATCGCAATCCCTAAAAACTTACCCCAATCTTGCCCACCCAATTGCACCGCACCAGCAACTAGTAGTAAAACTCCACTAACGATCCCAGAAATTAAAGAAGCTTGGCTTTGGCTTTTGACGTAGCCCATGATACCACCGCCGATGGCAAGGATACCGTAGGCGATAATGGCGACTATACCTGCATTCATAATTATTTAATAATTTGGATAATTTACCTATTCAAGTTTATCCAGACTATCACTAGGTGTAATTGAATAATTTGATAGGTATACAAATTTACATACTTTTAAAAATGCAGAGTAAGTTATTAGGGTTCTAAGGATTTAATGATGGTTTGCATTTCCTGAGCGATCGCATTTTGCTGAGCTTCGGAAGTAGTTTCCATATATACCCGCATTAGTGGTTCAGTGCCAGAGGGACGGAGCAAAACCCACGATCCGCCTTCTAGGTATAACTTAACGCCATCCTTTAAGCCAATTTCTTTGACAGCAATGCCTGCGATCGCTTTTGGTGGATTATGCTTAAAGTGCGAAATTACTGCCGCCTTGTGATCATTACTCAGGTGTAGATCTAGACGATGATTAAATAATGCGCCTCCTGCTTCGTTGAGGGCTTCTGCCACAATCTGACTCAAAGGCTTACCTTCGTAGGCAATGACTTCTGCCACTAACATATCGGCAAGGATGCCATCTTTTTCGGGAATATGCCCGATAATACTCAAACCCCCTGATTCTTCCCCACCGATCAGCACATCAGTTTTACGCATCATTTCGCCAATGTACTTAAAGCCTACTGCCGTCTCATAAATTGGTAAGCCATATTTTGCTGCCATATTGTCAAGTAAATGGGTAGTGGCAACAGTCCGAACGATCGCGCCCCTTTTGCCTTTATTCACAACCAAATGTCTAGCTAGTAATAGCAACACCATATTTGGAGTTAGGACAGTTCCTTGTTCATCGACTATGCCAAAGCGATCGCTATCCCCATCAGTTGCCAACCCAATATCTGCCTGATCGGATTTTACCGCAGCCACCAATTCGATTAATTGATCGCCTTTGGGTTCGGGCATTCCCCCGCCAAATAACACATCACGGTAGGTATGAAAAGATTCTGAATCACAGCCACAATGCTCAAGGACTGTATCTAAATAGCCTCTAGAAGTCGAATACAAAGCGTCATATTTAACCTTAAGCTTGGCACTACGAATGCGATCGCAATCCAAGATTGTATAAATAAACTTAAGATAATCAGGCTTGGGATCAAAGCGAGAGATCAAATGACTTTGCACTCCAGTTGGCACATCATCGGCAGCGCTATCAATATTGGCAACAATCGTATCGGTAATAGCAGGAGTGGCAGGTCCAGCATAGTCAGGAATATATTTGATCCCGCAGTAAGGAGCAGGATTATGGCTTGCTGTAAACATTAACGCTCCCGCCGAATTTAGATATTTGGCAGCGTAAGCAATTACAGGTGTAGGGCAATCTCGATCAACAATTTTCACCGTCCAGCCCAAACTAGATAAGACATTTGCCGCAGCGATCGCAAACTCTTCAGCTAAAAATCTAGTGTCATAGGCAATTAAAACAGGACGACTTTGGTCGTAGGCAGTGCTTAAATATTTAGCGATCGCCCTCGTAACTTTTCTGACATTAGGAAATGTAAAATCATCGGCAATAATTCCCCGCCAACCATCGGTACCAAATACGATTTTGCCTGTACCTTCGCCAATAACCTGTGTTGCACTCATATATGATTTATGATTCTTTATTTGCTGTAACGAGCCACCAAATCAAAGCTTATGGTACTGGCTTCACGCTTCACAGACATACTTTTGCAGAGGTCTCCACGTCCTGCCACCGAGCGTCCTTCGGCAGAGATAGTTCAGGGAAGGCAAAATGCAATTTGAATATCTGGTGCTACTTTACCACAAGTCCTGACCGTGCTTTTATCCTGCTGCTGATTTTCTCTTGAGTAGAACTAAAACTCGCAAATGGCTCTTTCTTATAGATCAAGGTGGCAAAAATAGAAAACCCCAAATGTAAAACCAAGAAAAAGAGAAGCTTTTCTTAAAATCAGAGACTTTTTGAGGAATTTGGTATATTTTTTTAGAGGACGTATTTTATTTTTTGACTTTTAGAAGTGTCCTGTTCCCCAAAATCTACTTCCTATGGCTCCAAAGAACTAAAAAAACTATTCCAACTACAGCTAAAAATGACCTTGGATTATCAGATCTGCGGCTGCGCTTAAATTTCTTAGAGAAGGAAAATGTCAAAATCCTCAAACAAATCGAGACAAATCGCACTAAATTAATAAACCTGAACGATAGTATTCAAGAAGTTGGGAGACAGGTTATCGAAAAGAGTGCTCCACTTCGTCAAAAAGCTTCAGAACTAGACCAGAAAATTCATGACATATTTAAAGAGCTTCTTACAGCTAGAAAATTTGGTAAAAAGTCTCGTCAAGATATCAAATCTGTCTATTATCACCTGCAATCCGATGGACTAATTAGCCCTCAGCAATTGCCTGATGATGTAGAGATTTTTGAGGTTAACGATCCTGAAGATGACACTGATTGGAGAAGCTATCAAGAAAATGCTCGTCAGCAATTTGACCTAGAGCCACCTACACCAGACCGAGATGAATTAAAAAAGATTCGCCAAATTTATTTACGATTAGCCGACAACTTCCATCCTGATAAGGTTATTGATGAAGTTGAAAAGGAATATCGGACAGAAGTGATGAAAGAAATTAATCTCGCCTATAAAAATGGAGATTTGGCTAGGCTTTTAGCAATTGAAAAACAACAAGAATTAGGTGAAATTATTAACCGTGATAGCTCCGATGATCTGACCCGTCAATGCGCCAAGATTGAAGCAGATAATGCTTTTCTCATAAATCAGCTTGACAACCTAAAGCTACAACTTAAACTTACAAAAAAGACCCAACAGGGAGAAATGACTGCGGTATTTAAGAAGATTACCAAATATGGAGGCGATCCCCTTGAACAAGCGATACAAGAGATGGAAGCTCACATCACCGTCATGGAGCAGTTACATCAATTTGTGGGAGATTTTCGCGATCGCCGCATTACGATTAAAGAATTTTTAAGAGGACCCTCATCCCTAATGCAGGAGCATCTTTCCGAAGAGGAAATTCTATTAGAGATTCTGTCAAAGTTTCGGAATTTATAAAGCGATCGCATGTTCATAAACCCAAAACCCACAGATCGCCAACCAGTTCAACCACAAGCCCGATCGCGTCAAATTCACCAACAAGCGATCGCCAGTTTTCTAACACAGGTAAAAAGATAACGAGAAAGCGATCGGCAATCCATTTACTCTAAATCTAAAGTACCTTGTTTGACTTCCATTTGTTTTTCCGCAGATTTGAGGACTTCTAAGGCAAGCAGAATATCAAGGCGTTTTTGGTCTTCGATGATTTCTTGGACGGTGACGATGCGGATGCGATCAACTGGGGCGCTCATGTATTGACTTTGATAAATTCCTGCTTCTTTTGCCTCTGTGATCATTGCTTTGGTAGGCTTTTGCAGGGTTATGAAGATACCTAATATTGCACTTTCACGGGTCATCGTGCCTTGTAAATCTCGAATATCTCCTGATTTGACATTACCAGATTTGACTTGCAGAATAATTTTTTCAGGATCGTCTTTTTCGCTCCTAAAGTAGGCGATGCCGTCTATGCCTTTGTCTGCGCCTTTCTTTTGGTTGATGATGGCGCGGTTGTTGGAATAGGTAAGGACTGCCCATTTTTCAAATTCCTTACGGGTGCGATCGTCGGATTTGTTGGCAAGGGCTACGGCGGCTTCCATATCTTTGGGAATGCCGTTAAGTATGATATTTTCTAATACGCCTTTGCCAAAGGAGTCTTCTAAACGCCTGAGAATTAAACTGATACTTTGATAGGTGATATCAATTCCAATCCATTGACGATTCCAACGTTGAGAAACTGCAACCGATGTGCCGCAGCCACAGTAAGCATCAAGAACTACATCCCCCTCGTCACTGCTTGCTTGAACGATTCTTTCTAATAATGCTGCTGGCTTTTGTGTAGGATATCCTAATCTTTCAGGATCATTTGCATTTAAGACATTCATTAACCACCAATCTTCTGGGATTTTCCCAAGAGGGTTCGGCTTGTAAACCTTATTAGTTCCCTTGTGTTTCCCCCACATAGCATCGTCTTTTCTCCCAATACCTTCTGCTTGGTATGGTATTCTAATTGCATCTGAATTAAATTTATAAATCTTAGTTTTTGAATATCTGAAAATAACGTCATGCCTTCTTCCAAAATGCTCGATCCTGAATGGTTGCCTTAATTTTGTTGTAGTAATATTTGATTGCGCAAATTGGTTTAATGTTGTGACATTATTGGTTTGGTATTGTTTCATAGAGATAGTTTAGAGACTAATAAAAATGTCTAATACTGTGATTCGAGTTGAAAATCTTAGTAAGAAATATATTATTGGTCATCAGAAGCAGGAACGCTATGTCTCGTTGCGCGATACGATCGCTGATAAAGTTAAGTCTTTTGGTGATCTATTCAGTCGTAATGGCAAAGATCAAGATCCAACTCATGAAGATTTTTGGGCGCTTAAGGATGTGTCCTTTGAGATTAAGCAAGGGGACAGAGTTGGCATTATCGGGCGCAATAGGGCGGATAATTCTACGCTCTTAAAAACCCTTAGTCGCATTACCAAACCCACATCAGACAAAATTTCGATTAAATTATTAACTCATGACTTTCCAAATTTCAGCAAATACAAGTTATAAGACTCAATCTATTGACACTGCGATCGCGGCAGAACTTGTCCTATTTGGTATTTGGCGATCGTGGAATACCACACAAAGAGCTACTCACCTCAATTACAATACCTACAATTCTCGATCTACTGCTTGGCAGTTAACTAAAACAACTTTTCCTACCCAAAATAAAAGCCAACAAATTTACTTTTTCCTACAGAAAGTGTTAGATCGCAGTTGGATTGATTATCTAAAAATGTTAGGAGATATCAAGATGATTGGGGTATTTGATGAAGCTTTAATTGTTGCTGACATTCTTGAATCTTTAGGTATTGAATATCATGTTGGTGGTTCAGTTGCCAGTGGTATTTGGGGAGAAATTCGGTACACGCAAGATATTAATTTGGTTGCAGATGTAAAAGTGAGTCAGATTGATCTTTTGAGCGATGCTTTTTCTCCAAGATTTTATATAAGTAAACTTGCTGTTAGCGAAGCGATCGCGTTTGGTAATTCTTTTAATATTATTGATAACCAAACAGGTTGGAAAGTTGATATTTTTGTTTTACCTAACGATCCATTTCAACAATCTAGATTTGATCGAAGGCAACGAATTTCAATTAATGAGTTAGGGCAAACTCTTAATTTCTCTAGCCCAGAAGACACAATTTTGCAAAAGCTTTTATGGTATCGTTTGACGGAGCATGGTTCTGAAAAACAATGGCGAGATATTTTAGGTATCTTAAAACTCCAACAATCTATTCTTGATTTTACTTATATTCAGGAGTGGGCTGACATTCTAAAACTTTCGGTAGATTTAGAACGGGCATTAAGCGAGACAAATTATTAAAAAACTATTATGACTTAGAAAAAACAGTTTTAACTTTAATCGTAAATTACAGATTATTCCTCAAAAAATAGAAATTATTGAAAATATTAATGTCTGTCGCGATCGCAAAGATGATAAATTTCTAGAACTGGCAATTAATGGGAAAGCTGGGTTGATAATAACAGGAGCCGAAGATTTGTTGGTTCTTAATACTTTTGACGGAATAGAAATTTTAACTCCTAAAGACTTTGTAACAAAATTTAGTTAAATATGTCAGATACTGTAATTCGAGTTGAAAATCTTAGTAAGAAATATATTATTGGTCATCAGAAGCAGGAACGCTATGTCTCGTTGCGCGATGCGATCGCTGACAAGGTCAAGTCTTTTGGTGGTTTATTCAGTCGTAATGGCAAGGTTAAAGATCCAACTCATGAGGATTTTTGGGCGCTTAAGGATGTGTCCTTTGAGATTAAGCAGGGAGACAGGGTTGGCATTATTGGGCGCAATGGGGCGGGTAAGTCTACGCTTTTAAAAATCCTTAGTCGCATTACTGAGCCGACTTCTGGCAAGATTTCGATTAAGGGTAGGGTTGCTAGTCTTTTGGAGGTTGGTACAGGCTTTCATCCTGAGTTGACGGGGCGGGAGAATGTCTATCTGAATGGTGCGATTTTGGGGATGGATCGATCAGACATTAAGAGAAAGTTTGATGAGATTGTGGCTTTTGCGGAAGTTGAGAAGTTTTTGGATACGCCTGTAAAGCGTTATTCTTCGGGGATGTATGTACGGTTGGCGTTTGCGGTGGCGGCGCATTTGGAGCCTGAGATTTTGATTGTGGATGAGGTTTTAGCAGTGGGGGATGCTCAGTTTCAAAAGAAGTGTTTAGGGAAGATGGAAGATGTGGGGAAGGAGGGAAGAACGGTAATTTTCGTTAGCCATAATATGACTGCCATTCAGGTTCTGTGTAACCAAGCAATTCATCTCCGTTACGGACAAATAATCAGCATGGGGCAAGTATCAAATCAAATTGACACTTATATAAATTCGTATCGACAAAATATTGATATGAGTTTAACTAAGGTGACAAAACTTTTTCCAAACTTATGGCTACAGAAATTAGCAGTGTCTCCGAATCCTGTAGTTACTGGCTCCTCCGTAAAATTAGAAATAGAATTTCTTTGTGAGCACGAAACTCGCATTGATCACTTGGTGGTATTGATTTACACCTTAACTGGCATAAGAGTGGCTGTTGTTGATCTTAAGAAACCTAATATTTGTACACAAAACAAATATAAAATCTACATAACAATAAAATCTCTCCCCTTAGTAGAAGGGGAATACGCTATTGGTCTTTACTTATCTTGTCAAGGAATAGTGAAAGATTTTTTAGATTTATTAGATATTACGGTTATTAGTGACATTAAAACTGGCGATGTTGTTCCTGCCCATAGTAGTCATCGAGGAATCGTAGAGCTGAGCTGTAATGTAAACTATAATTAACATAGAAATCATCGACTATAAACATGATTATCTCTGGTCAACGACTAACTTTATTGGTAATCAGAGTAGCAACGCGAACTCCACCTTGGCATATGTCTAGATTTCCATATTGGTGAAGATGTAATAGTTCAAGATATATTTAGTATATCAAAAGCCAACATATCTTGATATTGGAGCGAATGAGTCCATAATATTCAGTAATATATATTTGTTTTACGTAAATGCTTCTTCTAATTACGAGACAAACAGCTTGAAGAGTAAATGAGAATGGGGTTTCATGGATAGTGAAAGCAGTCGTAAAACACTATGAATCCATTAAAATCATAGGGCATAAAAAAGCTCTGAAACCACATTTAGGATGGCATGCGGCAAGATTATCTTTTCTATCCTTATTCTTACTTGCTTTACTAAAAGTAAAAACCCTGAAGCTCAAAGAGCTAGCTTTCGGTATGGCTCTTATTGACTTTATATGATAGATTTTGCTTATGGGATCGTTAAATGCTTATACTATAGAAATTTTAAGTCTATTTTACTTTAAAAAACTATCACTGTAGACCCTGTGCCCACACAGAGAACAGAAGAGTAACTGAATATTTTACCTAAAACGTATACACCTTTTTTTTGTCATTAAAAGCAGATAAAATATGAGAATAAAACTGTTTGCTGATCAGAGCTATCTGCTTGAAGGATTGCAACCTAACATAATTCTGTATCCTTTCTTTGGAAAACCCTTTGAAGACCCACTTGATCCGCAGAGTGGTTGTTTTGATGAATACTTGAATGTAGCTCATTCTTTTTTTACAATGACATCCTTAGTTGATGCGGACTTTGCTGTTGCGCCTGTTGACTGGAACTTGGTTAAAGAAGATCAATTACAGACGGAATTATTTATTCAGTTTGTCCAGAAAGCAAAGAATGCAGGGAAAAAAACGTTGATCTTTTTTTGGAATGATTCTAATGAAGAGATTCCGATTAGTAATTCTATAATTTTCCGTACATCGTTAGCTGGACACATTGAAAAAAAACCTTGGGAATTTGCTATGCCTGCCTGGTACGAAGATATTTTAGAAAAATATTTTAATGGGCTAATACCTATACGGCAAAAGAACCAAAAACCTGTTGTAAGTTTTTGTGGACAGGCAGCACCTAGAAAATTGATGTTCAGGCAAAAAATCAAGGATGTATTACACCAAACCATGAATTTTATCAATTTAGAAAAAAGAAGTAAATCTAATTTTAAATCAGGAAATATAATCAGAAGACAAGCTTTAGATATTTTAGCAAGAAGTAAAACAATAGAAACTAATTTTATAATTAGGGATAAATTTTATGGTGGTGCTGTATCTTTTTCAGATGGAGGTAAGTGGGATTTTAATTTGAAGCAGAAAGTTCGATCTGAGTATATAGACAACATGGTTAATAGCGATTATGTTGTTTGTGCTAGAGGTAATGGAAACTACTCCCATCGTTTTTATGAAACTCTCTCTTGCGGCCGAATCCCAGTTTTTATTAATACGGGTTGTGTTCTTCCTTACGATTTTGAAATAGAGTGGAAAAAATACTGCGTTTGGATTGAAGAGAAAGATTTGCCGTTTATTGGTGAAAAACTAATGGAATTTCATGAAAGGATTTCCCCACAGGAGTTTGTAGAGCTACAGTACAAATGTCGAAACATATGGAAAGATTTCTTATCTCCAGAAGGCTTTTTTAGTAACTTATACAGGCATTTTAAATTTACATAGTACATTTCGATGTTTTTTATTCTCTGAAGCAAGCTTATAAACTTTGTAATTCCTTCATAGCAATAATCTTAAATAGAAATAGTCTTTGCTTTTGTTTGACTATGCAACATTTTTTACCTGATCGCCTATAAAGCCATCGAATTAATAATTTAAAGCATCTTACAACGGTCTTGAAGATTTTTTGATTAGTGATTACTTAATGTAATGTGCATATGAAATTTAAAAATCATGAATATAAAACAGGATCAGTTTCAATACGATACTAATCATCAAGCTATTATGAGGATTGGATTAGATTTTTCTAGCTTGGATCAAGCAACTCCAAAAGGAGGACAGTATCGTTATGTGGTTGATTTGGTGAGAGGTTTGTCTGAATTAAATCAAGACAAATTTCAATTCTTTTTATTTGGGTCTAATTCTGAACCAGTTCCTGAATTGCAAGACATATTTCTGGCTTACCCAGAACAATGGGTCTATCGACAAATTAAGCCTTGGAACTTTCGTGGCGGTTATTATTTAAACTATCTTAGATATGCTGCGATCGCATACTTTTATCGCCTGCATCTTTGGCATACTTTACATTCGTTTATCCCTCTATTAGCCTCTTGTAAAATCATTATTACTGAATATGATTTAATGTATGAGTTGTTTGATGAATATCAGGAAGCTGTTTGTTCGAGACCTTATCAAATTAATAAATGGGGTGTACAGAACAGAGTTGATCATGTTATTACAATTAGTGAATCAACAACAAACGACCTGGAGCAAAGATGGGAGATACCAATCGAAAAAATATCTACTGTTCAACTTGGAGCTAACCTACCTAACCTGAATGCTTTAGTTAATAGTAAAACCTTAAAGCTGGAAAAAGAGATTGTAGAGTTAACGCTGTTATCGCCTTTTAACTTGGAACCAAGAAAAAATCTTCACTCATTATTATTGGTAATGCCGCAACTTCTTACACAGTATCCGAGCTTACGATTGATTTTGTTTGGACGGGCAGCTTGTACCCCTGAAAGAGAAAGAGAGTTTAATAACTTAATCAGTGAGCTGAATATTAAAGATCAGGTTATTTGTATGGGGTTTGTTGAGGATGAGAGATTAGCTGAATTGTATTATCATTGCACTGTTTTTGTCTTTCCATCTTTGTATGAAGGTTTTGGATTGCCAATTTTAGAAGCCATGTCTATGGGAGCTTGTGTTGTTGCTCGTAATGCCGCTAGTATGGCTGAAATTGTTAGTAATACGGGTGTTTTAATTGAGAATTGTGATCCTGATGAACTTACTTTAGCTATTTCAAAATTGTTAGAAAATGAACCTATGAGGAGAAAATTAAGTGAAGCTGCTAAAGAAAGAGCTAAAGATTTCTCAATCCAGAATATGGCTTCAAAAACTTTAAAAGTATATGAAGAGATTTTAGTAAAATAAGTTATGGATTTTAATTTCAAAAATGAGTTTATTAGATAATACGATTCTTTATGTCGGATGTGGAAAACGCAAGAACGAAATAGGTGTGGTTCGTCTTGATATTTCTCCCGATGTTAATCCAGATTTCATCCATAATTTGGATTATTTTCCCTATCCATTCGAGGATTCTAGTTTTTCTGAAATTGAGTGCTTTGATGTAATTGAGCATTTAGACAATATTCCCAAAACTCTAGAAGAATTCCACCGATTATTAAAACCTGGTGGAATACTCAGAATCACTACGCCTCATTTTTCCTGCGCTAATTCATTTATTGATCCAACCCATAGATGGCATCTGAGTTATTTCTCTTTTGACTATTTTTCGGATCAGAGTGATTTATCCTATTACTCAAAAGCTAGATTTCATATTCAATCGCGGCATATCTATTTTCTAGGAGGAAGATTTAGCCGATCAATGATCAGAAGACTTGCGAATAAATTTCCCAAAACCTATGAACAACGGTGGGCTTGGATTTTTCCTGCATGGTTTCTGTCCTTTGATTTAGTCGCTATTAAAGAATAAAGATGAAAATTGTTCATATTACTCCAACCTATTTTGATGATTCATCCATAATTGGTGGCGGTGAGCGTTATCCGTCGGAATTAGCCCTCTGGATGTCTAAAACAATAGATACCACCTTAGTCAGTTTTTCTTCAGAAAGAAAGACCT
>Ga0209490_10003910_pt1 | contig 13869 bp, 19 predicted proteins | sample MAT06_FD_187209 | JGI IMG/M metagenome (GOLD analysis project Ga0209490, IMG submission 187209) | Freshwater microbial communities from Lake Fryxell liftoff mats and glacier meltwater in Antarctica - MAT-06 (SPAdes) (version 2) | ecosystem: Environmental > Aquatic > Freshwater > Ice > Liftoff...
GCGTGGCCGATTGCGAACCACTGGTTGGCGGCTCCATGGCGTGGCTCAGCGGCGGGCTCGTTGCGATGGCGGTTGGTCTTGGGTTGCTGGTCACCCTGACTTTCTACGCCGACCCGTGTAATCTCGCCCATGGGACTTCTCCTTTAATGGCTACAGATTGACTTCCAGAAGACCAACCTTGGCACCTGATGCCGTTACCGTAAAGCAGGAAGTCCCTTCGTATTCATGAGGTCCACTTTTCACCTTGCATCATGAAAGCTATTTCACGTTAAGGCGTAAGTGCCGACCGTAGTTTTCTCTTTGGGGTTCATGGCCAGCGCGGTTCGAACTGCACCTCCGGGTGCCGTTCGGCCGGGCTGTCCGGGAGCTTCGCGGGGCGACCTGCGAGGTGCCGGTCGAAGAAGGTCGGCGAGCAGGCTTTGTTGATTCAAACAGGAGGGGAGCCCGCCTCCCTGGCTCACGCCCCGGCGCTGCTGGCGCCGTTGGAGGAGGGCAAACGCGTTAACGGACGGCAGGCCATCGCATGAGCCAACCTTTCCGACCGGCGTTGACCCCTGCGGCCCCTATGCGCGCTGTCGCACAGATGCGCCGCGGCGCAGTGCATAAGCTGCAACGGTGTTGGCAATGCTGGCAATGGTGGCAATGTCGGCAATACCGGCGGTGGTGGTAATGCTGGCGTAGTCGGCAATGCTCGTCATTTAGCCTGTACTGCGCCACGCTCGACGACCCGTTGTGCGGTCCATCCATCAAACGAAACCTGTCATGAAAAATATTCTGAATACGAATACTGCGGTCGACATAGCCATGGCCGCCGACCTGATGAAGCTGGACGGCAAGAGCAGCAAAACCTTCAATGGCGCCGATCTGAAGGCCTGCGCGCAGGGCGGTGTGAAACATGACGGCAATGTGCATGACACAAAGATGGACAACGACCGCGGCAGAGGCTTGATCCACGCCATCGACATGGCGCCACCACAGTCTGACACCTGAAGCCCAGACGCGCAGGCGCCTGCATTCCAAAACCCCCAACGGACACAACCGACCCATGCCTGCCACCACGACCACCGACACCGACGCCGAACAGCACCTGTGGCCCCTCATCAAGAGCATCAAGTTCGCCCTGTTCACCACCCGTCACGGCAACGGCGACCTGCATTCGCGCCCGATGACGACACAGAACAAGACGATGCCCGACGACAAGCTGTGGTTCTTCATGTCGGCCAAGGGCGATACAGCGCAAGAGCTTGCCCAGCAGCCGCAGGTCAACATCGGCTATGCCGACCCTGGCAAGGACATCTATGTTTCGGTGTCCGGTTCGGCCCAGGTGGTTGACGACAAAAGCCAGCGTGAGGCGCTGTGGACGAAGTTCGCCCAGGCCTGGTTCCCTGGCGGCGTGGACGATCCGGACCTGGCCTTGGTTCGCGTGACGGTGAGCCACGCGCACTACTGGAACGTGGGCGAGAACAAACTGACCCAGTTGTTAGTGATGGCCAAGGCCGTGTTCAGCGGCGAAAAGCCCATGCTGGGCGAGTCGGGCGAGGTGGTGTTGGGCAGCGGTGCCAAAACGGGACATGATTAGCCTACAAGTTCAGCGCGAGCGCAACACCCCGTTCGCCCTGAGCTTGTCGAAGGGCGGTCGCGCGCGAGATCCTTCGAAAATAGGGGTTTCGACAAGCTCAAACCCTGCTCAGGACGAAAGGCTGAGTTTGGTGGCTAATCAGGAAACGGAATGACTTTCGCTGAGAGAAGCCCGGCACGCGCTGCCACCCATCGCCGCACACGGCAGGCGATGAACCTGCATTGCTGACGGAGGTGCCACGATGGTTGAAATTCGCAAGGGTCAGGCATGCGCAGCGCTTGAGCGACAGGCCGTCGGGGAACGTCGCCCGATCAGTGGTGGGTGCGGTCAAAGAACTGCGCGCCGGGCGCCTGAGCCAGCCCGACAAGGAAGTCAAGTCTGCGCGACCGAAGTGACGCGGGCGCCGGACGTAGTCCGAAACGACTCGTCGCCCGATCCTCGATGGAACCAACCGATACCCATCCGAAGGGTTGCATCGTGATCGAGAAGACCACGAGCGTGCATCGGGAAGGCCAAGGCAAGAAGGTCCAGGGGCACCATAGTGTCGAAACCGGTGCGCTCAAACTCTACCCTTGCGGTTTTGAAAGCCGCTTCGAGCACGACCACCGTGTCACCAACTCCGAAGCCGCCATTCGGCACCCATGAACGTCTGAACGAACCCCCGGAAAGGAACCGCTATGCCTCAAAAAGCCTGGAGCGCCAAGCGCGAGCGCCAATACGCACACATCAAGGACAGCCTGATTGATCGCGGCAAACCTTTGCCTCTGGCCGAAGAAATCGCGGCACGGGTGGTCAACAAGGAGCGCGCGCAACACGGCGAGTCCGTGGAGGCGAGCCCATCCTCAATCAACGACATGTCCGCCGGTCGGCGCGGAGGCTTGCGCTCGCATCAGGGCGCAGGCGGTCGCACCTTGCTCCAGCTTCGCAACGAGGCGCGGCAGCGTGGCTTGAAGGGGCGGTCGTCGATGAACAAGGCGACGCTCGAGCGGGCGTTGACACGATGACCGCGCCCGCACCGGGAACCGAGCTCGCCGAGAGCCCACCCGTTGCCGCTGCAGAGGCTCGCGCCGTCGCGCCTGCGCGGGTCAGCGCTGTCGAGGCAGTCGCCCGTTCCCGGCTGCTGACAGTGGGAGTGGATGCCCTGCTGGTTGAGGTGGCGGCGCTGTTGTCGCGCGCTCAGATCAGCGTGGTGGTGGTTTGTGATGCCGCTGGCTTGCCGATGGGGACCATCACCGAAACCGTTCTCGTCAAGCGCCTGGGTTTGGGTCAAGCCGACTTCTTCACGACTCACGCGGGCGATGTGATGACGCGTGAGATCACGAACTGTATGCCTGACGATGGGTTGTCGGAAGTGCTCGCGATGATGCACGAGCGCGAACTGATCCACGTGCTGGTCGTCGATGCCGGCAACACCCCGCTGGGGGTGCTCAATGCGCGCGACGGGCTGCGCGCATTGCTGGCAGCGGGCAACCACGAGGAGGCTCTGCTGCGCAACTACGTGATGGGCGTCGGCTACCGATGAGGGTGCGCCTTTGAGCGTCGCTGTCGGCACGTGTGCCAATTGACATCGCTTGATCAGGCACCGGGCTACTCATGGCGCCGGTAGAACGGCTGATTTCCCGCGGCGTGGTCCGTCGCATCCACGATTTCCTCGATTTCCGGGGCCACTCTTTTCAGCATGACTTCGAATCCCTGTCTCAGCGTCACTTGGGAGGAGGCGCATCCCTGGCAGCCGCCGCTCATGGTGATGAAAAGCCGCGCTTGCCGGATGTCCACAATCGAAATCTTCCCGCCGTGGTTGGCGATTGAACGATTGACCTCCTTGTCCAGCAGTTCCTGAACAACTTTTTTCAGCTCTGCACCGGACCTTGCCTGCCCGCTCGGGTGGACATCCATCTCCAATATCGCAGGCACGCCGGTGAGCAGCTGCGTCCGGATGGCCGTGCCGATGGCTGTTTTCAGCCCTGACCACAAGGCGATCGGTTCCTTGCAGATGGTCACCACGCTCTCGGCAATCAGCACGTTGGCCACGCCGGGAAGCGCGAACAGTCGCTCGCCAAGCGGCGATCCGGCTGCCCGTTCCTTGTTGCCAAAAAAGAAGGGGCCTCCCGGATGCAAGATACGGCTCACGATGAACTTGCAGCTATCGGGGTCAGCGAGCGAAGCCTCCACGCGAATGCCGATCGGCAGATCCGCAAGCTGCGGATCAGACATTTTCAACGCTCTTCGCCGCGGCCCGCGCGCCCAGGGCGCGCAAGCCGGTAAACGAATATATCCCGCTGTTATGGCCGTCGCTCCAGTCAAACTGGATCGCGTAGTTGCCTATGCTCACGATCCGTCGCGGGCTCACATCAAATCGTATCGTCCTTGGATCGAGCAGAGCGCGTCCGCTCATCTCCTCGACGCAGAGCGCGCAATGACATGCCAGGCGCAAGTCGCGGACGTCAAAGTCGTCGCGATGACCATCCTCCCAAAGGATGGACAAGGTACGCGGATCGCGACGGAGGAAACCGATAGGTGTGTTCTGCGATCCAGCAGCCCGCGCCGCGCCTTCCAACCAGCCAGGCTCCCCCTCATTGCCGTCCCACTTCCACACAAATGGCTTCAGCACCGTGACCGCCGCGTGGAGCTGCTCCACGAGCGCCGTGGCGATGGCGGCATACACCTTGGCGCTGACCGATTCTGGCTGGTCCGCCACCATCGGACGGCCCTCATCACCGCAGGTGACGATATCGGCATCGAGGGGCAAGGCACCCAGGAATGGGACGCCAAGCTCCTGGCTCATCCGCTCGCCACCGCCGTGACGGAAGATATCCGTGCTCTCGCCGCAGTGGGGGCAGGTGAAGGTGCGCATGTTCTCGACGATCCCAAGAATCTTGACCTGCACCTTCTCGAACATCCGCAAGCCCCGGCGGGCGATCTTGAGGCTCACGGCCTGTGGTGTCGTTACGATCACCACCCCCGACAGCGGCATGCTCTGTGCCAGCGTCAGTTGGGTGTCGCCGGTACCGGGCGGGAGGTCGAGGATCAAGTAGTCCAGCGGTCCCCATTGCACGCCGTCGACGAACATCTTCAGGTACTTTCCCACCATCGGCCCGCGCAAGACGGCTGGTTTGTCGTCTGCGGTGAGCATGCCCATCGACACCACCTTCAGGCCGTGCCGCTGCGCCGGGATCATCTTGCTGTCCGGGGTCATCGCTGGCGGCTCACCGGTTGGGATGCCAAGCATGCCGGGGATACTGGGGCCAAGGATGTCGGCATCCACGATCCCGACGCGCGCCCCGAGCTGCTGCAGGGCGAGCGCCAGATTGACGCTCACCGTGGATTTTCCGACGCCCCCTTGCCGCTGCCGACAGCGATGATATGGCGTATCCCCGGCAGCTTTTCGGCGCCAACGGCCGACTGGGATGACGCGCCAGGCGCGTGCTGTTGATGGTGGTCCGCGCGAGTGGTCTGCATGGCCAAGTTCCTTGAATCCCTAAACAACCACGACTTCGATGTCCGGTTCAATCGACTTCACCAGATTCTCGATGCCCCTGAGGGTGCCGGATATCGAGCTCGGACAGGTGCCGCATGCGCCCTGGTAGTGCACGCTGAGCTGATTGCCTTCGAGGCCGAGCACGTGAAGGTCGCCGCCGTCGCTTTTCAGGTAAGGGCGAATCTGCTCGTCCAGCAGCGTGTTGATCGCATCGAGGCGCTGCCGGTCCGCGGGACTGAGGTCGGCATACGCATGGCTTGCCGCTGCCACAGTGGCCGCTGTTTGCGCGTCCGCCGCTGGTGCGGCGCGGATCGGCACCGCAACCAAACGAACCAACACCGGCCAATCGGCACCGCCGTCCTGTGTCACCGTTATCCATTTATCAACGTAAAACACATTGCTTACATGCTCGATGTCGAACAACGCGCAAGCCAGTGCATCATCCTTCGCCTGCCCGGCGTTCTCGTACGAGCGGGCAATCCCCCAGGTCAGCGGCTCGAAGAGGGTGAACTTAACCGCGTTAGGGTTGGGCGTGTCTTCAATATCCGTGATTTTTGGCATTTTGTGCTCCTGAAAGCGGGGTCACCCCGTGCTGCCGGATACACGACAACCCGGTTGCATGGGTAGCCCGCGAACCACCCGCTTCAATGTCAAGACGCCAGCGCTGAATGGATCAACTTCTGCAATTCACCCTGGCTGTACATCTCCCGCGCAATATCGGCGCCACCGACAAACTCGCCCTTGATGTAGAGCTGCGGAACGGTGGGCCAGTTGCTGTACACCTTGATGCCTTCGCGGATTTCCGGGTCGGCCAGCACGTCCACGCTGGCAAAGTCCGACGCACCGCAGGCCTTGAGCAACTGCACCGTCGCGCTGGAAAAACCACACTGCGGGGCCCGTGGCGTGCCTTTCATGTAAAGCACGATTGAATGGGCGGTGACTTGCTGCCGAATTTTTTCCTGTACGTTCATTTTTTCATTGCTCCAAAGTTATTTGATGGCCGACCGCGCCCAGTCATCGGGCGTGAATGTGCGCATGGCCAGCGCGTGAATTTCCGCGCGCATGCGATCTCCGAGTGCCAGATACACCAGCTGATGCTGCTGTACCTTGTTTTTTCCGTTGAATTGCGGGCTCACGACCACCGCTTCGAAGTGCTGGCCATCATCGCCCAGCACTTCCACATGATCGCAGGGCAGGCCATGCATGATGTAGTTTCTCAGTTCATTGGCTGTCAACATCTTGTCCTCTCAAGGGGGTATTCTGTGGAAAAAAATAGAGCGCCATCACGCGTTGCCGATAGGCGCGTGCATCGGGTCTTTTTCGGCTTCGGTCGAGGTGCTGGCGACCGAATTGAACGCGGCGTGCAGCGTGTGCCATGGCAGAATCGCGCATTTGACGCGCGTTGGCAGGTTGCACACGCCGGCGAACACCGCGAGCCGTCCGATGTGATTCGGGCCGTCGAGGTTTAGCTTTCCAGTGGCCATGGCGAGAAATTCCTGGATCAGAATTTCCGCGTCCGCACGCGTTTTTCCCTTCACAGCGGACGTCATCATCGACGCCGACGCCTTGCAGATCGCGCACGACTCACCCTGGAACGCGATGCGCTCTATGCACTCGCGGTCAAGACTGAGGGCCACACTGATGTGATCGCCGCACAGCGGGTTATGTCCTTCGGCATGATGGCTGGCGTTCTCAAGTGTGCCGAAATTGCGCGGCCTTTTGTTGTGGTCCAGGATGACCTCCTGGTACAGCGCTTTGTAGTCGGCCATCACGCAAACACCTTTTGCACGCTGCGTATGCCGGCGATCAGGGCATCGACTTCGGCCATGTTGTTGTAGAACGCAAACGAGGCGCGCGACGTGGCCGGCACTTTGAAGCGCTGCATCACCGGCTGCGCGCAATGATGCCCGGTGCGCACCGCGATGCCCTCCTGATTGAGCAGGGTGCCGACGTCGTGCGGATGCACGCCGTCCACGGTAAACGATATGACCGCAGCCTTGTTTCTGGCGGTGCCAATAATGCGCACGCCCGGCATGCGGGTCATCTGCTCGGTAGCGTAATTGAGCAGATCGAGTTCGTGCGCAGCGATCACCTCCATGCCGATGGCCGAGAGGTAGTCGACTGCCGCACCCAGACCGATGGCGGCTGCGATGGGCGGTGTTCCGGCCTCGAATTTGTGCGGGATGGTGTTGTAGACGGTTTTTTCAAAACTCACCGACAAAATCATGTCGCCGCCGCCCTTGAAGGGTTGCATTTTTTCCAGCAGCGCGGCCTTGCCATACAGCACGCCGATACCAGTCGGGCCGCACAACTTGTGGCCCGAGAAAGTGTAGAAGTCGCAATCGAGATCCTGCACGTCAACCTGCAGGTGGGGTACTGCCTGCGCGCCGTCAACCAGCACCCGCACGCCGTGCGCATGCGCAAACGCGATCATCTGCTTGACCGGGTTGATGCTGCCCAGCGCGTTCGAAACGTGCATCACGCCGACAAGCTTGGTGCGCTCGTTGAACAGATTTTCGTATTCATCGATCAGCAGTTCACCGGCGTCGTTGATCGGTACCACACGAATCTTCGCGCCGGTTTCCTCGGCCAGCATCTGCCACGGAACGATGTTCGAATGGTGCTCGAGCGTGGTCAGAATAATCTCGTCGCCGGCCTTGATGAACTTGCGGCCGTAGCCGTGCATCACCAGGTTGATCGCATCGGTGGTGCCGCTGGTGAAGATCACTTCGCGCTCTTCGGGTGCGTTGATGAAGCGCTGCAGCTTGCGCCGCGCTTGTTCAAATTCGGCGGTCGCGACTTCCGACAGGGTATGCACCGCACGATGGATATTGGCGTGCTGCGTGGTTTGGTAGCGCAGCAGGCGGTCAATCACCGGCTGCGGCATCTGGCTCGAAGCGGCGTTGTCGAGGTAGACCAGCGGCTTGCCTTCAATCCGCAGTTGCAGGATCGGAAAGTCGGCGCGCACGCGCTCCACATCAAACGCCCCCGTGGCAGCTGCCGTACCGGTAAGCGATGGGCGGGTGAGTTCGGCTTGGCGGGCGTTCATGGCTGGCTGCCGGTTTGCTCGAACACCCGCTGTTCCAGCTGGTGTTTGAGGGAGGCGACGGGGATGCGGTCGATGATCTCGGCACCGAACGCATAGGTCAGCAGACTGCGTGCGGCGGCGTCAGACAGGCCGCGGCTCTGGAGGTAGAACACTTCCTCGTTGTCGAGCTGGCCGATGGTTGCGCCATGCACACATTTCACATCGTCGGCAAAAATCTCCAGCTGCGGCTTGGTGTCAACGTAGGCTTTGGCGCTCAGCAGCAGGTTGCGACTCGACTGCGCAGAGTCGGTGCGCTGCGCACCCTGACGCACCATCACCTTGCCATTGAACACCGCATGCGCGCTACCGCCCGCAATGCACTTGTGCAACTGCCGGCTCACGCCGTGCGGTTTGGCGTGGTCAATGAAGCTATGCGTATCGGCTGTCTGGCTGTCGGCGATCAGGGCCAGACCGTCAACCGTGCATTCGGCACCTTCGGCCAACCGCACCTCGAGGTTGTAGCGCGAAATCTGCGCGCCCATGGCAATGCTGACGGACTGGTAGTTGCTTGAGCGCCCCACTGACACCGCGCAGTTGGCTATGTGAAACGCCTGCTGGCTGTCGCGCTGCACTCGAATGTGATGGACGTGGGCCTGATCGGCCAGCGCAATTTCGGTTACCGGGTTTACCAGGTAGGCGCCGCCTTCCAAGGCAACGTAATCCTCGATCAGCGTTACGCTGCTGCCCACTTCGGCGACCAGCAGGCAACGCGGGTAGCTGACCACGCCTGCTTGCGTCGCAATGAACAGCACTTGCACAGGCGCTGCAATTGCCACATTGCGCGGCACAAGAATCACCGCCGCATCGTGCACAAAGGCCGTGTTGAGCGCTGCAAACACGTTGTCGCCGATGGCCTGGTGAAGACCGAACTGCGCCTGCAGCGCTGCGCAATGCGCGGCGTCGGCGGCCAACAGATTGGCCACCACCACGCCGTCTTCCACCGGTTGGCTCGATAGCTGCGGCGCATAAATGCCATCCACGAACACCAGCCGGGTGGGCGCATCGTCAAGATAAAAATGCGCAATGTCTGGTACCGCCAGGTGGGTTGCACTGCGCACCGGCTGGAGAGACAAGCGGGTCAGCGCCGACAGGTCGGTAAAGCGCCATTCCTCGTCGCGCAAGGTGGGCAGCGCCAGCCTGTCGAGGTGTTCTACCGCCTTGGCACGCAGCGCGTTGACCTGTGCCCACCGGCTGGCTGGCAGTTGGGGCTGGCCTGTCAGCAAGTTGTCGAGGTAATCCACGGCGGGTTTGCGGATGGCGGTGACGGTGCTCATGCGGTCACCCCTGCTGCCCTCGTTTCGCTGGCCGCCTGGTGCTCTGCGCTGACCCAGTCATAGCCCCGCGTTTCGAGTTCGACGGCCAGTTCCTTGGCGCCGGTTTTGATGATTCGGCCGGACTCCATCACGTGTACAAAATCTGGAACGATGTAGTTCAGCAGACGCTGGTAATGCGTTACCAGCACAATCGCGTTGTCTTTGTGGGTGAGCTGGTTGACGCCTTGCGAGACGACCCTGAGCGCGTCGATGTCAAGGCCGGAATCGGTCTCGTCGAGGATCGCAAGGCGTGGTTCGAGCAGCGCCATTTGCAGGATTTCGTTGCGCTTTTTCTCGCCACCGGAAAAGCCTTCGTTGACGCTGCGGTCCAGAAAGTCCGGGTTCATGTCGAGCAGCTTCATCTTCTCGCGCACGAAGTCGTCAAACTCGAGCGGATCGAGCTCTTCCTTGCCGCGCTGCGCCTGCACCGTGTTGTAGCTCAGGCGCAAAAACTGGCTGTTGGCCACGCCGGGGATCTCGATCGGATACTGAAAAGCCAGAAACACGCCGGCACGGGCGCGCTCTTCGGGGGCCAAGGCGAACAGGTCCCGGCCTTCAAACAGCACGGTGCCAGCGGTGACTTCATACGCCGTGTGACCCGCAAGCACTTTCGCGAAGGTACTTTTGCCCGAGCCGTTGGGCCCCATGATCGCGTGCACCTCCCCACGCTTGACGGTGAAGTCCAGGTCTTTGAGAATCCGGATGCCGTTGACGCTGGCGCAGAGCCCGCGTACCTCCAGCAAAACCGGGCTGTTGGGGTTGATCATCCGACACTTCCTTCGAGTTTGAAGCCGAGCAGCTTGGTCGCTTCGACCGCGAACTCCATCGGCAATTGTTGAAACACATCCTTGCAAAAGCCGTTGATGATCATCGACACGGCGGCCTCGGCGCTGACGCCGCGCTGCGCAAAATAGAACAGCTGGTCTTCGCCGATCTTCGAGGTCGACGCCTCGTGCTCGACCTGCGCGGTGTTGTTGCGGACCTGGATGTAGGGGAAGGTGTTGGCGCCGGACTGGTCGCCAATCAGCATCGAGTCGCATTGCGAATAATTGCGCGCACCGGCGGCGGTGGGCGCAATCCTGACCAGCCCGCGGTAGCTGTTGTTGGAGCGCCCGGCCGAGATGCCTTTGCTGACGATGGTGCTGCGCGTGTTCTTGCCCAGGTGGATCATCTTGGTGCCGGTGTCGGCCTGCTGCAGGTGGTTGGTGACGGCGACCGAATAGAACTCGCCGACTGAGTTGTCGCCACGCAATATGACCGACGGGTACTTCCAGGTGATGGCCGATCCGGTCTCGACCTGTGTCCACGAAATACGCGAATTGACGCCCTTGGCCAGGCCGCGCTTGGTGACGAAGTTGTAAATGCCGCCAATGCCGTTTTCGTCACCCGCATACCAGTTCTGCACCGTCGAGTATTTGATGTCGGCGTTGTCCAGAGCCACCAGCTCGACCACCGCCGCATGCAGCTGATTGGTGCTGAACGCAGGTGCCGTACAGCCTTCGAGGTAAGAGACCGACGCCCCTTCCTCCGCAATGATCAAGGTGCGCTCGAACTGACCCGACTCCTCGGTGTTGATGCGAAAGTAAGTCGACAAATCCATCGGGCACTTGACGCCCTTGGGGATGAAGCAGAACGAGCCGTCGGTAAATACCGCTGAGTTGAGCGCGGCGTAATAGTTGTCGCCGGTCGGCACCACCGTGCCAAGGTACTTCTTCACCAGTTCCGGATGCTCCAGCACGGCTTCGGACATGGAACAGAAAATGACGCCGACCTCAGCCAGCTTGTGCTTGTAAGTGGTGGCCACCGAAACGCTGTCGAAAATCACATCCACCGCCACGCCGGCCAGCGCCATGCGCTCGTGCAGCGGCACGCCGAGTTTTTCGAAGGTGCGCAGCAACTCGGGATCGACCTCGTCAATGCTTTTCAACTTCGGCTTCTGTTTGGGCGCAGCGTAATAGCTGATGGCCTGGAAATCGATCTTCGGGTAATGGACGTTGGGCCACGTCGGCTCTTTCATCTGGAGCCATGCCTGGTAAGACTTGAGCCGGAACTCGAGCAGCCACGTGGGCTCGTTCTTCTTGGCAGAAATCATCCGGATGGTGTTTTCACCAAGCCCCTTGGGCGCAACATCGGACTCGATATCCGTGACAAAACCATGCTTGTAGGGCTGGTTGACGATATTCTTCAATACTGCGCTCATGATGTTGTTCCTATTGAGCTGAGAAGGACGACCCGCATCCACACGTGGAACTGGCACCAGGATTGTTCTTGATGACGAACTGCGCACCTTCCAGGTCGTCTTTGTAATCAATCTCTGCACCCACCAGGTATTGGTAGCTCATCGCGTCAATCAGCAACGACACACCGTTTTTGGTCATCGTCGTGTCGTCTTCGTTGGCGATTTCGTCAAAGGTGAATCCATACTGAAAACCGGAGCAGCCGCCGCCCTGTACAAAAACTCGCAGTTTCAGGTCGGGGTTGCCTTCTTCGGCAATCAATTCGGCTACTTTGGCCGCTGCGCTGTCGGTAAAGACAAACGCCGCAGGCATTTCGGTCTGGATGTTTTCAGCAACTGCGCTCATGCGGCAACCTCCGTGCTTCGCAATTCGGTTTTCGCCTTGAGGCGGCCCGGCGTGCTCATGGTGTTACCCCTGCGTTTTTTACATCAAGCTTCGGCTTTTTCACGTTGAAACTCTCGCCGCAGCCGCACTCGCTGTCGACGTTGGGATTGTCAAATTTGAACATCTGCTTCAGCCCTTCGGTGACGAAGTCGATGCGCGAGCCGTCGAGGAATGCCAGATGGTCGGCATCGATCAGCACACGGGCGCTGTGCGACTCGAACGTGTGATCGTTCGCGAGAACTTCGTCGGCGATGTCGAAGGTGTGCGCCAGGCCGGTGCAGCCGACCTTCTTGACGCCGATGCGCAGGGCAATCCCTTTTCCGCGCTTTGCCAACTGGCGCTGGATCTGTTTTGCCGCATTTTCGGTCAATGTAATTGCCATAAATTAATCTCCAAAGTAACCAAAGAGAACACCGGGGTAACCGAGAAAATCCAAAGTGAGAATGTGATCAGGTTAAACCCGCGCTATACACTCTTGCCCTTCGCGAACACACTTTGTTTGCGCTTGTTCTGTAGCTCCACGTCACCACCTTGCTTTACCCTGTAGGTGCTGACAAACTGCTTGAGCATGATCCTGAATTTTCCTCTCGACGTCCCTGGATAGACCGATATAGTATCGTTTCAAAATTACATTCTTGTCAACATGGTTTTTAAACGCTATCATAGTGACGTGATCAAGAAGACGTGATCGAGGAGATGTGATCAAGAAGACGTGATCGAGGAGACGTGATCGAGGAGACGTGATCGAGGAGACGTGATCAAGGAGTTTGGAATGAACAGTCGTGCTATTGCGGATTTGGTCTTTCACTTGGGGCGCATAGCCTCCGGCGAGGGGCTTGTGGAGGGGCTGACGGCAGCCCAGTGGGCAGTTCTCAGATACTTCGCGCAGGCCAACCGCTTCTCGCGAACACCGTCCGCTTTCGCCGCGTTCCATGGCACAACCCGGGGTACGGCGTCACAGACAATCAAAAGCCTCGAAGCCCAAGGCTATCTGACACGCCTGCGGTCAGAGCAAGACAGGCGCAGTGTCGGACTCGCTCTGACCGAAAAAGCCAGTGGCATTCTTGCGAACGACCCCTTCGAATCCCTGGTTCGTGCCGCGGATTCCTTACCCCCCAGTGTCCAGGGCCACTTCGCCAATGCCTTGCAGCGCATGCTCGGTCAGGTGGCGCAAGAGAGAGGAAAGGCTCCCTTCGGCACCTGCACGTCCTGTCACCATCTGGAAAGCGACGGCTGCAGCCGGGAGGGACAGACGGCGTATGCGTGCGGGTTCACGAGCGAGCCGTTGCGTCTGGAAGAGCTCGACGGGGTCTGCATCAACTTCGTCCCGGGCAAGCCCATGACGATGAAGGGCTCTGTCACCTAAGCCGGACGAGCCGGAACCAAACAGGCAAAAAACATCCTCGGTCGTGCGCAAAATTGTTGGACGTTCAACCGATTTACGTCCTTGCAAATGTTCTCGAGCAAGCCGATAGAAATGTCGTAACCCATTGGGTTTAGAGGCGATTTGCCTTTGGCGTCTTGGACGCTGGTTTTATTTTGGCACATTGCAATTCTTCTCACAAATCGCGAAGACTCAACTTGTTAGTGACTAATCCGCACCTTACGGCCAGGTCGCCCCACGCGATCATGACAGCCGCGCTGGCGGCTGCCATCGCAGCCAACAGCATTTCGGGCAACTGCGCGAAGCCGCGCTTGGTTTCAATTTTCCGGATCAGACCCACCGGCGGTGCGCCAAGGTGTTGCAGGCCAAGCTTTCAGCGCTGGCGCTACAGCAGTTTTAACCCTGG
>Ga0209490_10003912_pt1 | contig 13868 bp, 11 predicted proteins | sample MAT06_FD_187209 | JGI IMG/M metagenome (GOLD analysis project Ga0209490, IMG submission 187209) | Freshwater microbial communities from Lake Fryxell liftoff mats and glacier meltwater in Antarctica - MAT-06 (SPAdes) (version 2) | ecosystem: Environmental > Aquatic > Freshwater > Ice > Liftoff...
CCTAAAACCTTAGAAAGTTCAATCCTTTCCATCACAAATTTCTGGGTAGCCAACCGCGATCGCATTCTCGCGCACACCCCATCAAGCGATAGTATCGAATACTAAGCGATTCTTAAGTCCGGGGCGCTTATCCACCCTGCGAGAGGTATTTATTATTTATGACTGTTACCCAAACTCCTGCCTTCTGCGAAGGAATTCAGTATTTTAGTGAAACTTTGCCAGACTTCGATGTCTATGGCAAAACGCCTGCTATTGCCGAAGGCAGTAAAGCGATCGCCAATCCCACTGATCCCAGCGCCATCTATCAAACCCTGCTCTATGCCGATGCCCTACGGTATTTGACTCTACAAATTACCGCCAGCAAAGCATCGGGGCACCCCGGCGGTTTTGCCAGTCAAGCCGAGGCTTATGCAGCCCTCGTCATGCTGGGGCATAAGAACATCCTGACGGAAGTAGGGCACCATGCCCCTGGCTTTTATAGCGCCATGTTTTTAGACCGATCGCTAGAAGCAATGGGGATCACAACAGTACAGCAGGCGCGCGATCGCTTCCGCGAAAAGCACGGGCTACTGGGTCACCTCTCTGGCTACATTCCCGGTATCCTGGCACCCGCAGGGCCGTTGGGGCAAGGACAACACTTCGCCATGGCAGCCGCCCTGCTGCACCGCAATACTCTCTTCCCCTTCACAATGGGCGATGGCGGCATGGGCGAACCCTACCCCATGAGCAGCATGGCGCACTTCCACACGGCGTATCCTCAGGTCACCAACTTCCTACCTGTCCTGGTGTGGAACGGTTTTTCCCAAGAGCATCACAGCATGGTGTCGCTGCAATCCAACGATCGCATGACGGCATACTGGCAGGGCAACGGCTTTGAAGAAGTCATTTTAATTGATGCCAAAGAGTTTGATGACCAACATCAATCGGGCGCGTACATAGACAGCACGATTTTTTCCCTAGAACAGCGGATGGCATTTACCCAGGCAGTGCTGACGGGCATGGATAAAGCGGCTAAATTTGCCTTGGGCGGCAAACTGACCGTTTTCATCATCAAACAATTGAAAGGCGCTGGTGTTCATGCCAGAGGAGCAAAATCCCATAATCTCTACGCTCACCACACCATTGAAAACGCCGATATTATTGCGGGCTTAAAGAGCTGTGCTTTAACGGTTCCGGCATGGGAGCTAGTACGGACAAACTGTGAGCGATCGGGCGGTGGGTCTGCTAGCCAGGTCGCGGTGACAGAATCAGTGCTGCCGTTGGTAGATTTAGGGGAGTTGTCGGTAGAAGAATATGCGATGGGAGAAGCGAAGGTTTCGACGACAGCGATCGGGCGCTTAGTGGGAGAAGTGGGGGGGCGCGATCGCTCTTACCTGGTCACCAACGCTGACGGAAACGAGGCTTCCGGCATCGCCAACATTAACCAAGCGCTCAAAATTAACCACCCCACAGAAGATCCACTTTACAACCAGGCTCCAGGCGGTCAAGTTTATGAGCCATTAAGCGAAGATGCCTGTGCTGGGCTGGCGGTTGGGCTAGCGCTGATGGGTTCTCGAACCCTTTGGTGTTCCTACGAATCTTTTGCAGTTAACGGCTTACCGATTTGGCAAACAGTGACTCAGGCAATGGCAGAACTCCGTCGCTCCACGCCTTCCACCATGACGCTGTTTACGGCAGGCGCTTTAGAACAAGGGCGCAATGGTTGGACACACCAACGCCCCGAAATTGAGGCGTATTTTGCCGCTATGATGCGCAACGGCAATATTTTCCCGGTCTTTCCACCCGATGCCAATAGTGCCCAAGCCTGCTACGAGTGGGGACTCACGACTCGGAACAAAGGCATTGTCATCACGGCTAGCAAATCACCCTTGCCCATTCGGACGACGCTGGCACAAACTCGTCAAGCCTTACAGGATGGAGCCATAGTCCTAAAGGAAACGCCAGGAGCTAAAACCGTCGTGTTTGCAGTAATTGGCGATATGACCCTGCTGCCCGTTTTTGATGCTGCTACTCAGCTCGAATCTCAGGGGATCGGCGTCCGGATCGTTTCAGTGATCAGCCCTCGTCGCCTTTATCGCCCTGATGACGTCGCGTGGAGTACCTGCTCTGAGCCAGATGGCGGCTTTTTGGAAGATGCTGAATTTGAGGCAATGTTTGGCGGCGATGCTGTAATTGGGGTGACGGGTGGCCCCAGCAATATGCTAGAGCCAATCATGCTTCGGAGTCATGCGAAGCGCGATACCTTGGCTTGGAAACGGGGAGAAACGACAGCCAGTGCAGGCGAGCTGATGGCATTTAACGGCATTACGGCTGAGGCATTGGTAAACCGAGCGATCGCCCTGACTCGCTAAACCTAGAGCCAGACTAACCTCAGTAGTGATGACTAAAAGGCGATCGCATCTAACACAGAGGCGATCGCCTTTTCATATTCGCAAAAAGTAAATCCGCAAAAACTCAAAAGATTACTCGAAGTGAGGTTTAATGCACATTGAAGTTATCTACCGAATAATTTAAAAATCCTTAAAGATTCTGTAAAATTTGAGGCCTAAGGTCAAAAGAGGTTAGTTCGACCGCATAGACTGTCTATACGATTACTGTTTAATGGTCTCAGTACACACGCAGCAGCGTGAGGTACATTCTAGGCTTAGGCATGTTTTAAGATTTCAAGGTTGGCTGTAGAGGAACAGGGGCTAGAGGGAACTCTAGAACCACCTGGTTCTGCTTGCGGAAGACTAGCTGTATACCCAGAGCTGTAGAAGATTATGCGAATTTTAGTCACAGGTGGTGCGGGTTTCATTGGCTCTCACCTCATCGATCGATTAATGAATCAAGACCACGAGGTTCTCTGCTTAGACAACTTTTATACAGGGCATAAGCGGAATATTGCCCACTGGTTAGGCAATCCTTCCTTTGAGTTGATTCGCCACGATGTCACTGAACCGATTCGCCTTGAGGTTGACCAAATTTACCATCTAGCTTGTCCGGCATCTCCGGTTCATTATCAGTACAATCCCGTCAAGACGATTAAAACCAACGTGCTGGGAACCATGAATATGCTGGGGTTAGCCAAGCGGGTTAAAGCGCGGTTCTTACTTGCCTCGACTTCCGAAGTTTACGGTGACCCAGAAGTTCATCCTCAAACCGAAGAATATCGCGGTAGTGTCAACACCATTGGGATTCGGAGTTGCTACGACGAAGGCAAGCGAGTCGCTGAAACCCTCGCCTTCGACTACCACCGTCAAAACGATGTTGATATCCGCGTTGTCCGAATTTTCAATACCTACGGGCCCCGAATGCTGGAAAACGACGGTCGCGTTGTTAGCAACTTTATTGTGCAGGCACTTCGAGGTCAACCCTTAACTATCTATGGCGAAGGCTCCCAAACTCGTAGCTTTTGCTATGCCTCTGACTTAGTTGAAGGCATCATGCGGTTGATGAACGGCGACCAGAAAGGGCCCATGAACTTAGGAAATCCTGACGAGTACACTATCCTGGAACTAGCAAAAGCGGTTCAGCAAATGGTGAACCCAGATGCCCCGCTTAAGTTTGAACCCCTGCCCCAAGACGACCCGCGTCGTCGTAAGCCCGACATCACCAAGGCCCAGAGCTGGTTAGGGTGGGAACCTAAGGTTCCGCTGATGGAAGGATTAAAGCTGACGATCGAAGACTTCCGGCAGCGGATGGGCGAGGATGCTGTGCAAAATAGCTTGGTGTCTGCCCCCAGAGTTTAGAATGTTCGGTTGGTTGACAACTTTAAGGAGATTTGGGCGATCGCCTAGGGAAAACTTAAAGCGATCGCCCTTTATCTTCCCTCCATCTAGTTTCCTGATTTCTTGCTTCTCTCATCGAACTTAGTTGTTGTTCATCATTGAGGACTAACTCCATGCGCGTTTGTGTCATTGGTACTGGATATGTTGGCTTGGTTACAGGCGTTTGCCTCGCTCACATTGGACATCACGTTATTTGCGTAGATAACAATGAAGAGAAAGTAAAGATGATGCAGTCTGGTCAGTCACCGATTTTTGAGCCGGGACTGTCAGAACTTATGCAAGGCGCAATTCAAGCCCAAAACATTGAATTCACCACTGACTTGGCAGCCGGAGTTTCCCATGGTGAAATTCTATTTATTGCAGTCGGTACACCGCCTCTACCCACAGGGGAAAGTGATACTCGCTATGTCGAAGCGGTGGCTAGGGGCATTGGCGAACATCTTAACGGTGGCTACAAAGTTGTGGTCAATAAATCTACTGTGCCCATTGGCTCAGGCGACTGGGTGCGAATGATTGTCTTAGACGGAATTGCCGAGCGTCAGAAGTCATTGGTGCCTGCTGGCGGCGTGAGTGAACTAGCCGCAGATTTTGATGTGGTCAGTAACCCCGAATTCTTGCGAGAAGGAGCGGCTGTGCTAGACACCTTTAACCCTGATCGAATTGTGTTAGGCGGCAACAGCCCAAGGGCGATCGCCCTGATGAAAGAACTCTATGCCCCCATTGTTTCCCGCGAGTTTGCCACAGATAAATCTTTGCCTACCGTCCCAGTTGTAGTCACTGACCTCAGCTCAGCGGAAATGGTCAAATATGCCTCTAATGCTTTCTTGGCAACCAAGATTAGCTTTATTAACGAAGTCGCAAACATTTGCGATCGCGTAGGTGCAGATGTAACCCAAGTTGCCAAAGGGATTGGGTTAGACTCCCGCATTGGTAGCAAATTTCTCCAAGCCGGGATTGGCTGGGGTGGTTCTTGCTTTCCCAAAGACGTATCGGCGCTCATCCATACTGCCGATGACTATGGGTATGAAGCCCAACTGCTCAAGGCTGCCGTTAGCGTTAACCAGCGGCAGCGTTTAATTGCGATTGAAAAGTTGCAGCAAGCCCTCAAAATTCTTAAGGGGAAAACAGTTGGGCTATTAGGGCTAACCTTCAAGCCAGACACCGACGATCTCCGTGATGCGCCTGCGCTAGATCTGATTGAACAACTGCATCGTCTGGGTACCAAGATCAAAGCGTTCGATCCCCTGGTTTCCCAAACCGGAATGCGTCATGGCTTGTCAAATGTCATGGTAGAAACCGATGCCGAGCGACTAGCAGATGGTTGTGATGCCCTTGTTCTGGTCACAGAGTGGAAGCAATTCCGCACCCTAGATTACGACAAGATGGCAAATCTAATGAATAATCCGGTGATGATTGATGGTCGGAACTACCTTGACCAAGAGGCTTTAGAAAAGGCAGGATTCCGCTATATCGGCATCGGTCGGTAGGTTACTGTCTCTTTGTTCCTTCCGATTCTCGACCTCAGACTCTTCAAGAATCTGGGGTTTTTTAATGGGCAGTTTTAATGAGTAGTCAGGGTAGGAATTTGCAAAACATGAAGTTGGTATAAACTTGCGATCGCTTTATTTTCAGAAAGCCGTATTTTTACGTAGAATAAGATCATCACTTATTAACTTCTAAGATCGCTCATGCTGCCGCAGGTTATCAATCAACAATCAGGACAACTGTTCAAGTTTTGGCGCAACGGAGTTTATACCGGAATGCGTCATGGCAACGACCTATACGCCTGCTACCGCACCTATCCCATTGAGGGCAGGCTAAAAGCTTACGACTTAGGATGTGGACTTCTGCTAGAAGGCATCCAAACTTGCATTACCTGCTCGGCTTTTCATTACATCGTCTGGATCAGCCTTCGCGCACCCTTGCCGTTGAGTCACCGAGGGCGAAGCTCTTCGGCGCTGTAAAGTTTTTCGGGGCTGTATTATCAGTCTAGCGGTGAGTTGCTAAATAAGACGCTAGTCTGATAAGCATGTTGAGTTGTCCTTTACCAGTTGACGCTCTATGAGTGACGAACAAGCTACACCCCTCTCTGCAACGACCCAGCCTCCTCAAGCATCCGACTTACCTGCCTTTGGGTGGACAGCCTATGCCGAGCGAATCAACGGACGTTTCGCAATGATTGGGTTTCTGTCTTTGCTACTATTAGAGTTCGCTACAGGTCAAGATTTCGTGACATGGATCGGCTTACGGTAGTAGACACATGTTCTGCAAGTCAGCCAGTTTTGTGAATTATTTTGTAGCTTTAGCTACAGATTCATTTCTTCTATCGTATAATTAGGGAAAAGCGATACTACAAAACAAATTCTAGGACTGCTCACCATGAACAAAAGTCGTCAAGAAACCGTCAAAAAAGCTGCTCAAGCTCACCAAGTTAATATGCAAACCAACCTACAGCGGCGGCTAGAAGCGGCTCAGGCGAAAGGTGACGAAGCGTTAATTCGTCAGTTGGAAGCAGAAGCAAAGTACATCGGCTAAACTGCGGTTTTGTTGGTTCTTTGCGGTAGTCAAAGAATTGTTGGTCAAAAACCCTCTTGTGCAATATGCAAGAGGGTTTTTGCTATGGCTATAGTCCTTGCTAAGACCCTAGCGGACGCTGAGGGTATATTGTCCTCGCCCTGCGCTGTCGTAGGTATTGGCAATAATGCGGTAGGTTCCGGTAGAGGGAAGGGTCACTGTTAAGGCTGAGTCCATCGTATTTGAAGAAGCGTCGTCGTTTTCCCCAATTTTTTTGCCGTCTGGATCAAGCAGAATGAGGTAGGAGTCGAACTCTCGGCTTTGTAAGGAAACGGTGATACGTTGCCCAGCAGTGCCTTGGAAAGTATGTTCTTGGTAGGGGCTGCGATCGCTCTGTAAAATTTGAGAATTTTCTCCTAGACTGCCTTGAATTTGTAACGGCAAACTTCCAGATGCCTGCTGAGAGCCATTGGATCTAGTCGTCGAACCATTGCCGCCCCCGCCACTCGCCGAAGCTTGAAGGCTGTAACGTCCTGTTTCTCTGGCACTGTGGGTGTTTGCCAAAACCGTATAAGTTCCGTCTTCAGGCAAAGTGACCGTTAGCTTGGAGTTTTTCCCACCTGCACTGTTGTCGTCTTGCCCTAAGTCATCTCCATTAGGAGACAGCAAAATTAAGTAAGCATCTAATTCGCTACTGGTCATTGAAATAACCAATCGTTGACCTGCCTTTCCTTCAAAGGTATAGCGGGCATAGTAGCTGCTGTCATCTTCGAGAACGCTGCTGTTAGAGTCTAGCCGTCCTTGGACAGGCGTGCCATTTAGCGTAATAGATTGGGCTACAAGTCCACTCTGAGGAACTTGAGGAGCGCTACCGTCTCGGACTGCGGTGAGAAAAGGCTGAACACGATTAGTGTTGATGGCAAAGCCAATGCCAATGTTGCCTGAGTCTCTAGAGATGGCATAGATAGAAGTGTTGACGCCAATCAGTTGCCCTTGACTATTCAGCAAGGGGCCGCCTGAGTTGCCGGGGTTAATGGCTGCATCGGTTTGAATAATGCCGCGATCGTTGTCAAGGCGGCTCACAATGCCAGTCGTGAAGGTGCCTTCTAAACCGAAGGGGTTACCGATCGCAAAAGCTTTTTGTCCGACTCTAGCGGTCGTTGAAGCTAAGGGGATCGTTGGAAAGTTATTGCCCTGAATGCGAACGGCTGCTAGATCTAGCCCATCTCCATAGCCCACAACTCGTCCATCTAAAGTCCTACCATCTTCTAGGCGAACCTTAACAGTGCGCGAATTGCCGATCACATGAGCATTCGTCAGAATTAGACCATCAGCAGAGACAATGCTACCACTACCCGTTCCATCATCTGATTCAATTGAGACGACAGCAGGACGGGCATTAGCGTAGACCCGTTCGCTGGTTGCCTCATCAGCATCTTGGGCAGAGGCTTGGTGAGAATACCCAAATTGCTGAAGGCTTAGAATTTCTATGGGCGTAGCCCCGTTGAGAAGGTTGAATCCAATGGCAGTTCCTAAGATGGCGAATCCTGAAGTTGCAAGTTGACGGAGTTTGATGTTCATGTTTGTCATTACATAACGATTATTGCATTGGGGCTGTTAGTAGCTACTTGGGAGCGATCTCTATGAGATACCCGCAAGGGGTCGCCAGTTCCTCACACCTTCTTAGCACTTCACACCTTCTATAGTGATATCCAATCTAAACGGTGAAGAATCCGTAAGAATCTATATCACTCCTAAGAAGTACACAGATAGCCCCCAGGTGGAGCATCTGCTTCTCTATTACTGCCTATTAATCGGAGTAACTGTCAAGGTTGATCACGGTTTAAAGCTTTAAGGGGAGGTTTAGATAGTGTGCCCGTTATAAATTAACCAGACTCTATGACAAACTAAAAAGTGCCAAGTCTTGAACCCTTGTTCTGACTCAGCACTGGTGATAGAAATTTATTCGTTGACCACAAGCTTATTCGTAGTCTTTGCTGTTGCCCGAATCGGGGCGATCGATGGGCTGATAGTCTACGTAGTCTGAGGATTCTGAACTGCGGCGACGGCTAGAGGATTCTGGGCGGGTTCGCTTGGGGCGAGAAGAGGAGCTTTCGGCATCGTTGAGGCGGGGGCGACGGACGGGTTTGTCGCCATCCCAGGAGCTGTTGGCGCGCTCAGCAGAAGGATCGGGCGGCAAGGGGCGAGCCGCGCGGAGGCGGAGGCGAGCGTCCTCGTCGTCCACCATGGGGCTACCGTTCAGGGAACCTCTGGGGCGACGGGGAACGTCGTCGGCATATTCGTTACGCCGAGTCGTTCGCCGACTGCCTTCCCAATCGTCATTCCGACTATCCCGCCCGCCCCGAATCCGGCGGCTGGTGCGCTGGTCTTCTAACGGCGTTAGATCGTCTAATTCGGCGCGATAGACGCGGCTGGCGGGGCGATCGTCATCCCCTATCGGAGCGCCACGGCGGGACACATCTCCAGACGTATCTCTGCCACTGCCCCACCCCCGCACACCATCCAGCACTCCACGCCGCGCTCCCACATTTTTCGGCTGGCGAGCCTGAATATTTTCCCACATCAGCGCGATCAGCGCGCCGATCATCAGCAACTGCTGGAACGACATCCCCAAAGATAGGTCGAAAGCCGAGCCGAACAAAATCAGCGCACAGACGACGCCAATAATGGCATAAACGCTGTCTGAATCTCGCTGAATTTCGGGCTTGAGCCGCCCAAAGATAAATAGAGCGATCGACGCCACCAATAGAATTAAGCCGAACAACAGGGCGGGTGTATTGAAATTCACAGTGGTTTCCTCTCGTGACGCGGGACGTTCCTGGGGGGAACATGCCCCTGATGCTGGGCGATCGCCGCGAAGAAAATATCTTGATCTCTGGCGAGGGTGGGGCGCAATGTCCGTAGAAGATAAAGCCCTACGCCCGAAAGCACCAGAATAATGCCTAGTATGCTGCCCAGCCCGAAGCTAGAGTTGATCATCGCAGTTCTCCGTGATATGTCCCTATGTTAGCGGCTGTGAGAAAAGAATCTGTGAATCTCATGCAAATCCTCTTTTGGATAGAGTACCCTAAGCTGTCCAACCACATCTGACAAAATAAGCCCGACTAGTCGAAATGCAACGAACCTAACAGAACAGTCTAATTGGCTGCCCTACCTCTTGATCGTGCACGCAACTTTGCCGGACTTACAGTTAATGATTTGGATGACCTGAAACTTAAGAACGTTGGATTTTGTCTTTTTGGCTAATGAAGATCAGTCCAACGGTGGCAGGAATCACCACGATCGCCACGCCTGCAAGAAGGCTGTAAAGGAAATTAGCTAAAGAAGGTGTCATAGAGTTTTGCCTTGAGGGTTGAAGCAATGTCTGCATTAACAATCTTATCGATCTGTTAATCCTTTGAGAACCTCTTTGAAGGAATTTGTGGGGGCAAACTCTTCGAGATAACCACAAGGGGTCGCTTCAATATCTTGCCATTCCCCTTAAAAGTTTGTTGAGTCAGTCGTCTCACACTCGGCAATGCCGGGGAAAAGTTTACATTTCTGGCTTAACCCAGTCGGGATAAACTATCAGTACGTCACAAATCTTTGACATGACTGAGTAAATCTTAAGAAACTCGGAAATGTAGGAGTAATGAGAGATCTGGCGATCGATCTTCGTTGAGATGAGTTAGTATCCTAACCATAACGTGACGAAATTTAACAATGGAAATTGTGCTGTAAGGAGTGTTAAACAAGTTGGAGAATCACAAAGAAAAAATATTAGTGGTTGACGATGAAGCCAGCATTCGTCGCATCTTAGAGACTCGGCTCTCAATGATTGGCTACGATGTCGTCACCGCTGCTGACGGAGAAGAAGCGCTAGAAACCTTCCGTAACGCTGAACCGGATCTTGTTGTTCTAGATGTGATGATGCCCAAGCTAGACGGCTATGGGGTCTGTCAAGAACTTCGCAAAGAATCCGATGTGCCCATTATTATGCTGACCGCACTGGGAGACGTGGCGGATCGAATCACGGGGTTAGAACTGGGTGCTGATGATTATGTCGTTAAGCCGTTCTCGCCCAAAGAGCTAGAAGCGCGCATTCGCTCAGTGCTGCGCCGAGTCGATAAAGTCGGCACTTCTGGGATTCCTAGCTCAGGTGTGATTTTCATCAACAGCATTCGCATTGATACCAATAAGCGCCAAGTCTACAAAGGCGATGAGCGGATTCGGTTGACCGGGATGGAGTTTAGCTTACTGGAGCTTTTGGTGGGGCGATCGGGCGAACCGTTCTCTCGGTCTGAAATTTTGCAGGAAGTTTGGGGCTACACCCCAGAGCGCCATGTCGATACTCGCGTGGTTGATGTGCATATTTCCAGGCTGCGGGCAAAGTTAGAAGATGACCCTAGCAACCCAGAGCTAATACTGACTGCAAGGGGCACGGGCTACCTGTTCCAGCGGATTACCGCACCCGGCGAGACGGAGTAATTCTTCTCCTGGATTTCCCCGATTTGCCTGGTTACACTAAATCTCGGCATCAATGGGGAGATTCCATCTGATAGAATTTTTGAGGTTTCTATCACTTTGATTATCAATGGGATTGACTCAGGCAAGGATCGCAGTAGATGCAATGGGGGGTGACTATGCCCCCGATGAAATAGTGGCTGGAGCGCTTAGGGCACAGGCAGAGTTGGGCGTGAAGATTTTGTTGGTGGGCGACCCTCAACTCATCGCCGCCTCAATGAAGCACCATAGCTCTGCTCTTCAGTTGGAAGTGGTTCCTTCTGAGGGCATTGTAGAGATGCACGAGGAGCCGTTAAGCGCCATTCGCAAAAAGCCCAATGCCTCGATTAATGTGGCAATGAATTTGGTGAAGCAGGGGCAAGCAGATGCCGTTGTTTCGGCAGGGCATTCGGGGGCAGCGATGGCGGCGGCGCTGTTGCGCTTAGGACGGCTAAAAGGAATCGAACGTCCGGCGATCGGCACGGTTTTGCCAACCATCATGGCGGGTAAATCGGTGTTGATTTTAGACGTTGGCGCAAACGTCGATTGCCGACCTAAGTTCTTAGAACAATTTGCCGCTATGGGGACGGCATATTCTCAGTATGTGCTGGGGATCGATGAACCCAAGGTCGGGCTGCTGAACATTGGCGAGGAGCCTTCTAAGGGCGATGAATTGGCGCTGCGAACCTACCAGCTTTTAGAGCAGAATCCTAACATTCCATTTGTGGGGAATGCCGAGGGGCGGGATGTCCTTTCGGGCAAGTTCGATGTGATTGTGTGTGATGGCTTTGTGGGAAATGTGCTGCTGAAGTTTGCTGAAGCTGTAGGTGAAATTTTGCTGCAAATTTTGCGGGAAGAATTGCCTAGAGGCTGGCGCGGTAAGCTAGGAGCGTTGATTCTTAAGCCCAATCTGCGACGGATTAAGCAACGGGTGGATCATGCGGAGCATGGCGGCGGGTTGCTGTTGGGGGTGAATGGAATTTGCATCATTAGTCATGGTAGCTCTCAGGCTCCTTCTGTGTTTAATGCGATTCGGTTGGCGAAGGATGCGGTCGATAACAATGTCTTAGATCGGATTCAGTCGCAGTACCAAAAAATTGAAGCCACTGCCCCCGACGGAGAATAATGTCACAGCAATCAGGAATTGGCGTTGCTTTTACAGGGAGCGGTTCAGCCGTGCCGAATGTGGCACTGGATAATCAAGCTCTGAGCCAGGTGGTAGAAACTTCGGATGAGTGGATTGCTTCTCGGACGGGAATTCGCCAACGATACCTATCTGGAGCCGATGGCTCTTTACGGGCGATCGCCACTCAAGCCGCACAAAAAGCCCTGGAAATGTCCAACGTCGCTGCCGCCGAGATTGACCTGATTATTCTTGCAACCTCTACATCCGACGATCTGTTTGGCACTGCTAGTCAAATTCAGTCAGACTTAGGGGCAGTAAAAGCTGTTGCCTTTGACCTGACTGCCGCCTGTTCTGGGTTTGTGTTTGGCATGGTGACTGCCGCCCAGTTCATTCGGACGGGCACCTACCGCAATGTACTGCTGATTGGGGCAGATATTTTGTCGCGTTGGGTGGATTGGAGCGATCGGCGGACTTGCGTGCTGTTTGGTGATGGAGCAGGCGCGGTGGTGATGCAGGCTTGTGAGGAGGGAGAGGGCGATCGCCTTCTGGGGTTCGAGATTCGTAGTGATGGCAGCCAGAACGACTGCCTGACCTTGGCGTATCAAGCCGAGGCAAGAGAACTGACGAACGGCGTTACCGTTGGACAAGGGACGTATCAGGCGATCGCCATGAATGGTCAAGAGGTCTACCGATTTGCCGTTAAAAGAGTCCCAGAGGTAATCGAGAAAGCGCTTCACCGGGCAAGCCTCACCACCGACAAAGTAGACTGGCTGCTGCTTCACCAAGCCAACCAGCGCATTCTTGATGCCGTTGCCCAGCGTTTGGGCATCCCTAACGAAAAAGTTATTAGCAACATGGCGAACTATGGCAACACCTCTGCTGCTTCCATTCCCTTAGCGCTTGATGAAGCGGTTCGCCAAGGTCGTGTTAAGGCTGGCGACGTGATTGCGGCTTCTGGATTTGGGGCAGGGCTGACTTGGGGCGCTGCTATTTTTCAGTGGGGCAAGTAGCTCGTTCAAGCTCATTTATTAATCACTTCATTTTTTGAACCGCAATGACTAAAACTGCATGGGTGTTTCCAGGACAAGGTTCTCAGGCGATCGGGATGGGAGCAGATTTATATGATTTGCCTGCTGCTCAAGAAAAATTGATGCAGGCTGAGAAAATTCTGGGTTGGTCGGTGCCTGAGATTTGCCAGAACCCAGACGATAAGGTTTCTAAAACGCTTTACACCCAGCCTTGCCTGTACACGCTGGAAGCGATTTTGGTAGATTTACTGCGATCGCAAAATCAAACGCCGCAGCTCGTGGCAGGGCATAGTCTGGGCGAATATGTGGCGCTCTATGCCGCAGAGGTGTTTGATTTCGAATCAGGGTTGCGCTTGGTGAAGCGACGGGCAGAGCTGATGGATCATGCGTCGGATGGCACGATGGCGGCGCTGTTAGGGTTTGATCGAGAGCAGTTGGAAGCAGCGATTGCCGCAACTCCAGGTGTGGTGTTAGCAAATGACAATAACGAAGTTCAGGCTGTGATTTCGGGCAGCCTGGAGGCAGTAGAGGCAGTGATCGCGCAGGTTAAGACAAAGCGATCGATTAAGCTGAACGTCAGCGGGGCATTTCATTCGCCGTTTATGGCGGCGGCGGCGGCAGAGTTTGAGCAGGTTTTAGAATCCGTGCCGTTTCAAGATGCGCGGGTGCCTGTGTTGGCAAATGTGGAGCCGAGTCCAGCGATCGCCGCTACAACTTTGAAAGAACGCCTCAATCGCCAAATGACGGGTGCGGTGCGGTGGCGAGAAATTTCCCTACGGATTCCAGAAGAGGGCATGGCGCGGGTCGTAGAAGTTGGCCCAGGGAGAGTTTTGACCGGAATTATTAAGCGTACATGTCCAGATTTAGTATTGGAAAATGTGAGTGGATTGGCTCATTTGTCGTCATGCCTGCCATAACCACCCTGGA
>Ga0209490_10003913_pt1 | contig 13867 bp, 12 predicted proteins | sample MAT06_FD_187209 | JGI IMG/M metagenome (GOLD analysis project Ga0209490, IMG submission 187209) | Freshwater microbial communities from Lake Fryxell liftoff mats and glacier meltwater in Antarctica - MAT-06 (SPAdes) (version 2) | ecosystem: Environmental > Aquatic > Freshwater > Ice > Liftoff...
AGGCCTACGACCCGGCGTTCGCGTACGAGGTCGGCGCCATCGTGCAGGCAGGCATGAACCGCATGTTCGGCGGCGGCCCACCCGAGGTGACCGACGTCTTCTACTACATCACGCTCTACAACGAGAACTACGAGATGCCGCCGCTGCCCGACACACCGGGGCTGTCCGAGGCGATCGTCGAGGGGCTCTACAAGTGGGCCGATGCGCCGTCCGGCCCGTCGATCCCGGCGACGATCCTGTTCTCCGGCACCGCCAACCTCGCGGCTCGTGAGGCCGTTACCGAACTGGCCGAGCACTACGACGTCGGCGTCGAGTTGTGGTCGGCCACGTCGTACAAGTCGCTGCGCGAAGAGGCGTTGGCTGCGGAGCGGTGGAACCGTCTGCATCCGTCGCAGGAGCCGCGCACCCCGAGGGTCGCGCAGATCCTCGCCGGCTCGCAGGGGCCGATCATCGCGGTGTCCGACTTCATGAAGATCGTGCCCGAGCAGGTACAGCGCTTCATCCCCGACCGCACGTTCGTGCCACTCGGCACCGACGGGATGGGCCGTTCCGACACCCGCGAGGCGTTGCGTCGCCACTTCGAGATCGACACCGGCCACGTCGTGCTCGCCGTACTCGACGGCCTGCTCGCCGACGGCAAGGTCGACGAGTCCGTTGTCGAAGATGCACTCGCCCGCTACGACATCGACCCCGAAGCCGTCGACCCGTACCTCAGTTGATCGGCCTCACCGCACGTCGGTGATCCACCATCGAGGTCGGCGGATCTCCGGCTCGTCCGCTGGCGCTCCCGTCGCCGGCGTGCCGGACCGATGCTGCTCCTCGCTAGGTTTCCTGGCATGGCTGGAACGTTGTACATCACGGGTGACACGGCATCCGACAAGCTGCTGAACTCCAACGCGAACGCGCTGCTGCTGGGGATGTTGCTCGATCAGCAGGTGCCGATGGAGTGGGCGTTCGCCGGTCCGTCAACGCTGAAGAAGCGCCTCGGCCATCTCGACCCGAAGAAGATCGCGGCGATGGACGTCGACGAGTTCGTGACGATCTGCTGCGAGAAGCCCGCCATCCACCGCTTCCCCGGCTCGATGGGCAAGCGCGTCCACGCCGTGTGCGAAGCGCTCGCCGCCGACTACGAGGGCAACGCCGTCAACATCTGGAAAGGTGTCGACGACGCCGGCGAGGTGTACCGGCGCCTGCGGGAACTCCCCGGCTACGGCGACGAGAAGTCGAAGATCTTCATCGCCATCCTCGCCAAGACCCAGGGCGTCGAGTTGGCCGGCTGGCGTGAGGCGGCCGGCAAGTTCGGCGACGACTCGCCACGCTCGGTGGCCGACGTCCACGACGAGGTGTCGTTGGGCAAGGTGCGCGAGTGGAAGAAGGCCCAGAAGGCCGCCAAGAAGGACAAGCAGGACCGACCGGCCTGACGTTCAGCCGGCGCGACGGGCGCCCGCACGCGCCCGCTCGACCAGGCGCCACGCTCCCTCGCCGACTCCAGCGACGAGCGCTCGGAGATGCACGAGGTACGGCCGATGGCGGAGTCGTCGACCCGACAACCACACGGCGCCCACGATCGTGCGCGACGACTCGTTGCGGAACGCCGACCACAGCCGATTGCGTTCTCGCAGGAACACCACTCGATCACCGAGCGCCTCGGTGGAGGCCCCCTTGCGGTGCATCACGACCGACGCTGGGACGCAGCGGTACGACCATCCGAGTGCGGCCCCTCGACGGGCCAGGTCGACGTCTTCGTAGTAGAGGAAGTAACGCTCGTCGAAGCCGCCGGTCGCCACCAGGAACTCGGGTCGGAACGCCACCGCCCCACCGGTGAACAGCTCGATCGTCGTGGGTGACCGATCGACGGAGTCCACCGGCTCGCCCAACCCGACATCGGTGCCGGCGCCATCGGAGCCGATCACGACCCCGAGGCTGTTGACCGTGTCGGTGCCCGCGAACACCAACATCGGCTGCACTGCGCCGACTCGGTCGTCGTCGAACTCGTCGAGCAGCGGCTCGAGCCAGCCATCGGCGACCACGACATCGTCGTTCAGCAGCACCATCACCGAGCGCTCCGAGTCCGACACGAGCCGTCGGCCACGTGCGAACCCGACGTTCGCTGCCGCGCCGAACCCACGGTTCGCGCAGGCTTCCCGAACGATCGACATCGACCGATTCAGCGACGACACCGCCGACTCGTCGACCGGGCGACCGCTGTTGTCGACGACGACACAGTGGTCGATGCCTCCGACATCGGCGAGCGCGGCGAGACACGCATCGAGCATGTCGCTCGCACCGGTGTGGGTGACCACGACGGCGACGACGGCCACGTCAGTGGTCACCGGCCCGCCACTGCCGCTGCGGACGAACTCGACATCGCACGAGTGTACGGCGCTTCGACTTGTCGACCCTGAGCATCCGGCGATCACCAACCCACCCGTCAGCAATCAGCGCTTGCCTACACTGCGCCGGTGCCCGAGTCGAACCCGAACCCCGACGCGCCGGACGGACTCCGAACGCAGATCGACGTGTTGCGGTCCGAGCTCGCCACGGCGCTCGATGCAGCGCACGCGGCCGAACTCGCCGCCGGGGCACTCCAGGGCGAACTCGCCGAGATGCGCGTCCAACTCGGTCGGGCGCGCCAGGAGCAGGAATGGGCGCTCACCGCACGCAGCGTCCGGGCGTCGCGTCGGCGAGCATCGGCCAGCACCATGCTCCTCTCGCTCCGTCGCCGCCTCGGCTCCCGGTTCGGTCGATGAGGTTCTCGGTGCTCACGGCGGTCTGCGACCCGCCGCCGGACGTCCTCGCTGCCTGCCTCGACTCGGTGCGATCGCAGATGACCGACGACGTCGAACACGTCATCGTCGACGATGCGTCGACCTCGGCCGATGTGCGTGATCTGCTCGACGCTGCAGCCCGTTGCGAACCTCGCATCACGCTCGTTCGCCACGACACCCGAAGCGGCATCGTCGCAGCGAGCAACAGCGCGCTCGACGCCGCGACCGGTGAGTTCGTCGCCCTACTCGACCACGACGACGTGCTCGCGGATGACGCACTGGCAGTCATGAACCGTGCGATCACTGCGAGCACCGACCTCGCGTACAGCGACCACGATCTCATCCGCCCCGACGGCCGTTTCGCCGATCCGGTCCACAAACCCGACTTCAGTCCCGAGCGTCTGCGGCAGCAGAACTACATCACCCACTTCGTGGTCGCCCGCCGAGCACTCGTGGTCGAGGTCGGCGGATTCGGTGTCGGCTTCGACGGGGCGCAGGATCACGACCTGCTGCTGCGTCTGTCAGAGCGCGCACGCGACATCGTGCACGTGCCCGAGGTGCTCTACCACTGGCGCATGACGGCGGCAAGCGTGGCGCTCGACCCCAACGCGAAGCAGTACGCGTACGAGCGCGGGCGACTCGCCGTTGCCGAGCACTGCGAGCGCATCGGGATCGCCGCCGAGGTCGAACTCGGCCGACACCTCGGCACCTACCGGGTGAAGCGTGCCGCAACGCGCGCGTCCACCTCCGTGCTCATCGCCGCATCGGGCGGATCGGCGACGGTGTGGGGCCGACACCGTCCGCACCTCGCTGCCCTGCTCGATTCGTTGGCAGACGACCGATCGATGATCGACGAGATCATCGTCGCCGTACCCGCAGGCGACGGGTCCGACGGGTCCGACGGGACCCTCGACGATCGAATCAGTCGCGTGGTCACTCACGCGCCAGATGCGTCACCGTTCGCCGTCGCTGCCCGAGCGGCAACCGGCGACGTCGCCATCGTGCTCGACGAGGCGATGATGCTCGACGCCGGATCGAGCCTTGCCGAACTGTTGGCACTCCTGGCGGGTCCAGACGTCGCCGCGGTCGGCAGCGCGCAGTTCCACCCCGACGGCTGCGTTCGCCACGGGGGGCTGGTGGTGCAAGGCGGCACCGTCGCCTCGGTGCTGTTCGGATGGCACCGCGACCACAGCGGTCCCGGCCGGTTGATGGACGTCAACCGGGAGGTCAGCGCGGTCGATCTGGTCGGCAGCGCGTGGCGGATGCGAGAACTGCGTGAACTGCTCGACACCGCGACGCTCGACACCGCGACGCTGGATACGGCGACGCTCGGCGTTCGCACGTGCCTCGAGGCAGCGGCCGACGGACGCCGGGTGTTGTGGACGCCGTTCACCGCCTTCACCCGATGCGACCGCGAACGAGACAACGAGGGCGTTGCCCATCCTTCGGGCAACGCCACCGCCATCGAGACCCCCGACCACGATCGGTACTACAACCCCAGCCTGGTGCCGGGACGTGCCGACTGGCTCGAATTGCCGGGACGGGCGGGCGCGCCGCCGTGCACCGTCGACGGCGACGGTCGGAGACACTGGTCGTGACCGATCACACCGTCCAACACCCCCGAGTGGGTCGAGCGCTACGATCCTGAGTCGTGTTGCTCCGACGTCGTCGGCCGCTCACGACATCTGCTACCAGGAACCCATGTCGCCACGCCCACACCTCGTCGCTGCGGTCTACGTGCGATCGGCACGCGACCTCCACGCCCCGACGGTTCGATCGTTGCTGCGCGCCGGTGTCGACCACGTCGTCGTCGGCGCCGGCGATCCCGCCGACCATGCCGGTCTCCTGTTCGACGATCGTGTCGAGATCGTCGCCGCCACGCACGTGGCCTCGTTCGTCAACGGCGTGTCCGACCGATTCCAGTGTCTGGTCGTTGCCTGCGACGAGCCGGTCGTGGTTGCCGAGCGGTGCTTCGAGCCGACCGTGCGGATCGTCGAGGGCGACATCAGGGTCCCGACCGTCTCGTACTGGTGCAACTTCGCCGGGTACCTGAGCTTCCCGCACCAGAACGCGCCGGCCAGCCACCAGCAGGGCGATCTCGACGAACGCTCCGGCACCGAGCGGCTCCGTCGCCGCGGAATTGCTCCTGAGCCGGTCTGCATCCCGCTCGCCCGAGGGCCGTTGGTCGCGATCTCGCGAGCGGCGATCACGGCGTGCGGACCGTTGGTCGAGGCGCCGTTCGACGATCTCTCGGTCGTGGTCGCCGAGTTCGGGCTGCGCGCCTCGTTGCGAGGATTCACGCCGGTCCTCGACGCGTCGACGTATGTCGTTCGTCCGTTCGACCTCGCCGACCCCGGCGTGCCGACGGTCGACCTCGCGCCGGCACGCGAGTGGCTCCACGATCGCCACCCGCTGTTCCCCGCCCTCTACGACCGGTTGCTGACCGATCGGGAGAGTCCGGTGTCGCAGGCGCACGGCCTCGCACGGGCGTCGGCGACCGGGTTGCGGATCCTGATCGACGGCAGTGTGATGGGCTCGCTGGAAACCGGCACCCAGGTGAACCTGATGCACACGGTCGCAGCGCTCTCCCGGCGGGACGACGTGCGCGAGATCGTGGTGTCGATGCCTGGGCCGGTGCCCGAGTACGCCCGCCAGGCATTCGATTCGACGAAGATCCTGCCGGTGGTGGCGCCCGACGGCGCGTTCCCACCCGAGCTGCGCTTCGACATCGTCCACCGGCCCTACCAGCCCGACCGACCGCTGCCGCTGGAACACTGGCGCACCGTGGCGCGCCGGATCGTGATCACCGTGCAGGACCTGATCGCCTACCGCAACGGCGCATACCACTCGAGCACCGACCAGTGGCTCGACTACCGACGCGGGTTCCACCGATCAACCGCCGGCGCCGACGCCATCGCCGTGATCAGCGACGACGTGCGGCGGTCGATGCAGCTCGAACGGATCCCGGTCGAACCGGAGCGGATCGGCCTGATGCTCTGTGGAACCGACCACCTCACGGGCAGCGAGGCAACGGTGACACCGGCGGCGTTCCTCGACGACGAGCGAGCGGGCCAACGGTTCGTCTTCGTGCTCGGTACCACCTACCTGCACAAGAATCGCGATCTCGCCGTACGCGCCTGGCAGGAACTCCGCCGGCGCGGCCACGACCACCTGCTGGTCGTCGTCGGCGCCGAGGTGCCGTTCGGGAGTTCGAGGCACCTCGAGGCACTCGCGTTGGGCGTCGACGACGACGGGGTGGTCAACCTGCTCGACGTGTCGTCCGGCGAACGGAACTGGCTGCTGCGACATGCCGACGTCGTGCTGTACCCGACCAGTGCCGAAGGCTTCGGATTCGTCCCCTTCGAGGCGGCTGCGTTCGACACGCCGACCGTCGCAGTGAGCTTCGGACCACTCGCCGAGGTGCAGCCCGACGCCGATTCCGCTGCCACGTCGTGGCAGCCGAGCGACCTCGCTGATGCCATCGAGCGTCTCCTCGACGATCCCGACGCCATCCGTGCCGCCGTTGCCGGTACGCGCCGCGCCGGCAACGAACTCACCTGGGACCGCTCCGCCGCGATGCTCGTCGAGTTGTATCGGCGAGCATTAGCCTGCCCAGCATCGCCCAACCAGATCGCCGTTCACGGAGTATGACCATGTCATCGACCACCGCTTCTCACGTCCCGGCCGAAACGGCCAGCGACACCATCGATCGACTCTCACTCCAACAGGCGCTCCTCGACGTCGAAGTCGCGAACGCCAGGGTGATCGATCTCACCGAACGACTCACGGCGTCGAACGTCGAGCTGCGGTCGTTGCGCCAGCAATTGGCCGCCTCGGTGCAGGCACCGACCGCCAGCGGGAGCATCACTGCGTCACTCCGTCAACTCGTAGCCGGCCCGATCAAGGCAGTCGCACGCGCCGTGCTGCCGCTCGAGGTTCGTGTCCGTCTCCGGGCGATGCTGCGATGACGCGACCGCGCGTCCTGCTCGCGATCACCGTCTACAACGGGCGCGGTGTCGTCGAACGTGCGCTGCAGTCGGCCACCGCTCTCTCGCAGGACATCGCCGACATCGACGTGCTGGTGCTCGACGACGCCAGCCCCGAGCCGGGCTTCAGCGACGACGTGGCCCGATGGTGCGAGTTCCACGGCCACCGCTACTACCGCTCGCCGCGCAACCTCGGTATCCCCCGAAATGTCAATCTCGCACTGCTCACCGCGATGGACGCCGACTACGACCACGTGATCATCTCGAACTCCGACGTGGTATACGGCGCGAACGCCGTCGACGAACTCGTGCGGGCTGCCGACAGCGATGTGCGCATCGGGGCGGTCACGTCGTGGAGCACGAACGTCTCGCTGTACTCGATCCCGAACCGCGACCCCGACCGCCATCTCGGCGACCAGGCCGACACCGACGCCGTCGCCCGAGCGCTGGCCGCACGGTTCGGCGGGCAGACACTCGACATTCCAGCCGGGATCTCGTTCTCGATGCTGATCCCGGTTCCGGTCGTTCGCACCGTTGGATTGATGGACCCCGTGTTCGGCCGTGGCTACTGCGAGGAGACCGATTGGTCGCAGCGATGCCTCGCTGCCGGCTACCGCTTGGTGTTGGGGCTCGGATCGTTCGTGTACCACGCCGGTGGAGGCTCCACCGTCGACGCAGGGCTCCTCGCCCCTGGTAACACGACCGTCCCCGCGAACGAACGGATCATCGACCTGCGCTATCCCGAATTCCGCTCCCACGTCGACGTGTTCTATTCGTCCGGCGCACTGCAGGAGCTGCAGCGACAGGCGGTCGAGACGATCATCGCGAACGCTGTCGAGCGTACGGGCTACGACGTGGCAGTCGGGTTGCGCCCGGAGGCAGATGGTAGCGATGCCGACCAACCGGTGCGTGTCGACCTGGTCCTCGACGGCGAACGAGCCGTCGCCACGATCGTCGCGCTCGGATTCACCGACACCATCGCCGGGCCGACGCTCGACGTCGCTGCGACGGTTCGCCGACGATTCGGCGACCCCACCACCGTCGACCTGTTCGACGTCGGACCCTGGGCGTCGCGTAGCGCCGAACTGCTCGCTGCCGGCGGCGACATCGTCCAACACAGGAACTACCCCGCTCGTGTCTGACACCTCCGAACGACTGGTCTCCTACGCCCCGAACGGCGAAGACATCGTGTTGTGGCGCGCGCTGCGGCACCTCACGCCGGGGTACTTCGTCGACGTCGGCGCCTGCGACCCGGTGGTCACCTCGATCACCAAGCTGTTCTCGTTGCGGGGCTGGACGGGCATCAACATCGAACCGCTGCCACATCTCGTCGAGATGCTCGATCGCGATCGGCCCGACGACATCAATCTCCAACTGGCGTTGTCCGACACCGAGGGCGAGCTGACCCTGTACGTGGTGGTCGACGACATGCAGCGCACCACGCTGTCGGAGTCGCTCGCCGATCTCTACCGCGCCGAGGGATACCGAATCGTCGAGCAGGCCACGCCGGTACGAACGCTCGGCGCCGTGTTGAGCGAGCATCCGCTCCCCCGCATCGATTTCCTCAAGATCGACGCCGAGGGCATGGAGGACGCCATCGTTCGCGGGCTCGATCTGTCGGTGCATCGGCCGCTCGTGATCGTCGCCGAGGAGGGCAGTCATCAGCGCTACGAGTTCCCGCAGATGCTCACGGACGCCGGCTATCGCGAGACGTTGTGGGACGGGCTCAATCGGTTCTTCGCCTCGCCCGAGGCCGGCGACGGGGTCTGTCACGACCTCAGCTTTCCAGCCGGCGTGCACGACGGCTACGTCCGACTCGACCTGATCGATGCGCTCGACGACGCACGAGCCGCGCATCGACGTGCGGCCGACCTCGATGCCCACATCGCCGAGATCCACCGGTCGTCGACGTGGCGTGTCGGCGCTGCTCTCCACGCGCCGGTGCGTCTCGCCCGCCGCTGGACGAGTCGATGACGGCCAGCGCAACCGTCGACGCCCCGAGCCGACCTGCGCCGTCGCAGCGGTGGATGCCCGGTATCGAGATGCTGCGCGGCATCGCCGCCGTCGTCGTGGTGATTCACCACCTGTGGTCGCTGTCGACGCTGCCGCGATTCCCCGGGTACTGGCTCATCGAAGGGTTCGGGTCGTACGGCGTCAACATCTTCTTCGTCCTGTCGGCGTTCCTCCTCAGCGATCCGAGTTGGCGAATCACGACGAAGCGGCAGCTCGCGACGTTCTGGGCTCGCCGGGCTGCTCGGATCATCCCCGCGTACTACGCGGTGGTCATCGTGCTGTTCTTGTTCTTCGTGCCGTCCGGCGCGTTGTTCACCGGCGCCGGCCTGCGCCAGACGCTGGCGAACTTGACCTTCACCCAGTACCTCTTCCCCACGACGACCGGCTCGTTCGGCACCAATGGGGTGCTGTGGACACTGACCATCGAGTTCATGCTGTATCTGATGCTTCCGATCATCGGATGGCTGTTCGTGCGTGCCCCGGTGGCGACGTTCTCGGCGATGATGGCCATGGGCATCGGCTGGCGAATCGCCATCGGCGTCGCAGGTGACGGTCTGCGATCGTTCTACTTCGGTGATCTCGGCGTGCCGACCGGCCTGCAGTCGTTGTTCGTCGCGCGGCAGTTCGTCGGGTACCTGCCGCTGTTCGCGATCGGCATGGCCGCCCGGTGGCTGTGCGAACGCCACGCCGAGGTGCTCGAACGTCGCATCAGGTCGGCAGGGTTCTGGATGATCATGGCGCTGCTCGTGCCGGGTGCGTTGTACCTGCGCGTGGTCGAACGTAGTTCCCAGTACACGCACTGGGTCTGGTTCGCATCGTTCGACACGATCATCGCCCTGTTGATCGTGCCAGCTCTGGTCGTCGCGGCATTCGGATCGGTCTCGAACTCGTGGAGCAACCGCCTCGGGGCGTGGCTCGGTGAGCGCAGCTACGGCATCTACCTGTGGCACTTCCCCGTGATCCTCATCGCCTACGAACGGGGTTCGGGGTTCGCTCCACCTGTGGTCTCACACATCTGGGCCAGGGTGGCGTTCGTGATCGTCGTGACCGTCATTCTCGCCGACATGAGCTATCGGCTCGTCGAGATGCCGGCTCAACGCTGGATGCGCAAGAAGACACTCGTGGTCGAGGGCCGATGAGGTCCCCGAGCGTTCACGTGCAGGTCGTCGTGTACGACAACGACGTCGCTCAACTCGGGCGTCTGGCACGAGGCACGGCGGCCGCACTCCGTGCTGCGGTGGCCGCCGATGTGATCGAGCGGGTGACGGTAGCGATCGGCGACTGCTCCGCGAACCCGTCGCTCGATGCTGCCGACCTCATGTCGCTCACCGACGGATTCGTCGGGACGCTGCACGACCACTTCACCTACGAACACTTCGGCGCGAACCTGGGCAGTGGCGGTGGCTCGAACCGTCTGTCGGCGTCCACGGACGCCGACCTGGTGTGGATCCTGAACCCCGACACGTACCCGTCGCCGTCGGCACTCACGCACCTCGTCGCCGCGGTCGCGCCCGACGGGGTCGCCGCCGCCGATGCCCGCCAACTCCCGATCGAACACCCGAAAGGGTTCGATCCGGCCACCGGTGAGGCCGCCTGGGTGTCGGGCGCGTGCATGCTCGTGCAACGCACGGCCGCGCTCGCCGTCGACGGTTTCGACGACCACTTCTTCCCCATGTACTGCGACGACGTCGACTTCTCGTGGCGGTTGCGACTCGACGGCTGGACGGTTGCCCACGCTCCCCTCGCCGCCGTGTTCCACGACAAGCGGCTCGACACCGACGGTCGACCGGCCGCCTCCGACTTCGAGCACGGTTCCGGTCTCCTCTCGCGTCTCTTCCTCGCACATCGCTATGGCCGACCCGACGTCGTCGACGCCACACTCGCCTGGGCGGTGAACAGCGACCTCGAAGCACACCACACGGCGCTCGCCGAGTACCGACGGCGGCTCGCCGACGGCGACGTGCCGATCACTCTCGACGGCGCCGAGCGAGTGGCCGACCTCAACAACGCCTACTACGGCCCGGCACGATTCTCGTACTGATGTCGCTGCAACCGTTCCTCACCGTGATCACCCGGACCACAGGCATGCGGTCCACGCTCGTCGACACGCTCACGTCGTTGGCGGCGCAGGACGACGACGACTTCGAGGTTCGTCTGGTGCTCAACACCGGCGATCCCGAGGCCCGACAGCGGATCGAACGGCTGCTGGCGTCGTTCGAGGCGGGATTCACCAACCGCGTGCATCTCCACGTCGTCGCCGAGCGGCACCGGGTGCGCCCGCTCAACGTCGGGCTCGACGCCGCTGCCGGGCGCTACGTCTGCGTCCTCGACGACGACGACATCGTGTTCGGTGACTGGGTCACCCAGTTCCATCGACACGCCGATCAGCACGGCGGCCAGGTGATCCGATGTCGTGCTGTCGACCAGTTCGTCGACGCACTCGCGGCGGACGACGGCGTCCACGCCGTGGCGTCGAGCGGCTTCCACACCCCGTACAAGGCGAGCTTCGACCTCGCCAGCCACCTGGTCGGCGGGCAGTCGCCGCAGGGGTCGGTGGCGTTCCCGGTCGATGAACTCCGTCGACGGGGCCTCCGCTTCGACGAGTCGATGGTCGTGTGCGAGGACCTCGACTTCCTGCTGCGTTGTGTGGCCGAACTGGGCGTCGTCGACACCGGCACGTTCGGCATGGTGTACCGGCGTTGGACCACGAGCTACTCGTCGATGCACTCGGTGTCACCCGAGGTCTGGGAGGAATCGCTCCAACAGATCGTGGCGCATCTCGACAAGGGCACGCTCGTGCTCCCGCCGGGCAGTGCGAGCCGCCTGTATCAGGCCGGTGTGCAGGAGATCGAGGTCAACAAGCTGAACGAGGGCGAACGGGGCCTGCTCCGTCGCGCCGAGTCCGCCGAGCGACGGTCGGCGAGCCTGGCGCACCAGTACGCCGAACTCGAACGCCGCTACGTCGAACTCGCCGAGCATGTCGCGGCTGCCGAAACAGCTCAGCCGCGACGGTCACTTCGTCGGCGTCTCTCGCGTTCGATTCGACGCTGAGCTCGTCAGCCGAGCGAACCGGCAACGGCGAGCGCGATCACGCGGGCTGCCGCCGGCGAGGGATGGTTGCCGTCGTGGACCCCGAACTCGGGCCGCAGCCACGACGAAGCGTCGGCGGTGAGCGACTCCTCGACATCGACCACCAGCACGTCCGGAGGCATCGACATCGCCCGCAGGCTCTCGTTGAGCGCCTGACGGCGTTCATCGAGCGTCGGGAGCCATTCCGGGTTGGGGTAGGCACCCGGATCGAACGGGAACAGCGTGACGAACACGACCACGTCGAGGCCGGATTCGCGAAGTCGATCGGCGAGTTCGCGGTAGCCGCCTGCGATCGCATCGACATCCTCGGACGAGACCAGATCGACCTGTCCGATGAGCACGACTGCGATCGTCGCGACGTCGACCGACGAGAGTTGTTCGTCGAGTGTCACGAGGAGTGGGAGCGGCCCGCCGGGCACATCGGTCACGAGCGTCTGACCGCCCTGTGCGAGATTCTCGACGCACACAGATTCTGGACACATCGCCTCGTTCAGCTGCGCCGGCCAACTGTCGACCGCCGGCTCGTCGAGCCATGCCCCCGCAGTCTGCGAATCGCCGAGTGTGATGATGCGGACTTCGTTCGGCACGTCACCGACGACCGACCGGTCACTGGTCGACGGTGTCGCGGTCCCGGGGTCGGCGGACTCGCCGCAGCCCGCAACCATCACCACGAACACGACGACGAGCACCCTGCCGACGCGCGATACACGAGGAGATCTCAGCGCCACGTCCGATGACGTTACCGCAGCTGCGCCATGGCGACAGGCCGGGCGGATCGGGCCCGATCCGACCGAATCGGTGTAGTTTCCAATGACCCATGACCACCGAGAACTCCGACGAACTCGATCGCTTGCGCGCCGAGAACGATCTGCTCCGCTCCCGGGTCGAAGCAGCCGAACGGATGCTCGCCGAATTGAAGATCGAGGCGCTCCACCGCCGCACCGAGGTTCGTTCCCTGGCCGACGAACTCCCGGCAGCGATGAGCCGACGCGCGGTGCTGTCAGGGATGTTGCGAGACCTCGTGCACCACCCGGACAAGCCTGGCGCCTTCAGGCGAGCAGTCGCCAAGCTCGGGCGGGCGCCGCGCAAGCTGGCGCGGATGCTGCACCTCGCGTCATGACGGGTTCGCCCGCCGCGATTCGTGTGTTCGTGGCCGAACGGGGCAACGGGTTCATGCGCGACATCGCCGACTGGTTCGTCGACGCAGCGGCAGCGACCGGCAGACCGTGCACGCTCGTGACCGACGACCTGCCCGCCGTCGATGGATCGATCAATCTCGTGATCGCCCCGCACGAGTTCTTCGAACTCCACACGGCGCCGAAGCTCGATCTCCGACGCGCAGCGGCAGCCTCGATCTGTGTCGGCACCGAGCAGCCGGGCACCCCGTGGTTCCGCCTCACGGCAGATGCCTGTCGCCGCGGTCTGGTGTCGCTCGACATCAACCCGCAGGGAGCTGCCGCGCTCCGCAGCGAAGGCATCGACGCACGGCACGTGCAACTCGGCGCCGTCGACTCGATGAGGTCGCCGCTCGCCGAGGGCGATCACGTGAACCGTGCCGTCGACGTGCTGTTCATGGGGGGCCTCGACGATCGGCGCGGCGCGGTGTTGGCATCGCTCGCCGAGACGCTGCACGATCGACACGCCGATCTCCGCCTGTTCAAGTTCGACCGACCGGTGTCGGCGAGCACACCGGGTCTGGTGTTCGGTCGCGACAAGTACGACGTGCTGGCGAGCGCCAGGATCTTGGTGAACGTCCACCGTGAACGACCCGGCGGCGATCACGCTCCCCACTACTTCGAATGGGCGCGGATGGTCGAAGCCATGGCGAACCGCTGCGTGGTGCTCACGGAACCGTCCGCCACGTACGAGCCACTCACTTCTGGCGAGCATTTCGTGAGCGCCGAGCTGACCGATTTCGCGGCAGCGCTCGGTCGACTCCTCGACGATGCCGACCATCGGGCGGCGATCGCCGAACGCGCCCACGACGCCGTGTTCGGCCCGCTGCGTCTC
>Ga0209490_10003916_pt1 | contig 13853 bp, 18 predicted proteins | sample MAT06_FD_187209 | JGI IMG/M metagenome (GOLD analysis project Ga0209490, IMG submission 187209) | Freshwater microbial communities from Lake Fryxell liftoff mats and glacier meltwater in Antarctica - MAT-06 (SPAdes) (version 2) | ecosystem: Environmental > Aquatic > Freshwater > Ice > Liftoff...
CTTGCATTTTATTTTTTCCGCAAAAAGCATTAACGATGCCTTCCAACGCGTGCAATATATCAAGTCGTTTCACAGTTTCCGCAAAGACCAAATTATTGCCATTGAAGAAATTAGTAAAAGCTTAACCAATAAACTTGATGTAATTGAAAACGAAAAGGAAGAAAAAGAATCATTATTGACAAAGGAAGAGCGTGAGAAAAAGAAGTTGGACGAAGAAAAGAAAAGTAAAGACAGTGCAGTAAAGAAACTACAAACACAAGAAAAAGATTTAAAGAAGCAAATTGATAAAAAGAAAAAAGATGCACTTTCATTAAAGACTAAAATAAAAAATATTATTGCAGAAGAAATAAAAAAAGAAAAGGAAAAAGCCGCCATTGAAGCAGCAAAATTAAAGGAAGCAGAAGCAAAAAAAGCGGCAAATACAAAGACTACAACCACGAACACCAAAACGGAAGCAACAACGACTACGACAACCGAAACAGCGAAAAAAACAACACCAGAAAAAGTTAATTTAGGTTTAACGCCAGAGATGCAATTAATATCCAAAAACTTTGAAGGCAACAAAGGTAAATTACCTTGGCCAGTGGAGCGCGGAACTATAACAGAAAGATATGGAAAACATGCACATCCCGTGCTAAGAGATGTAATTGTAGAGAATAATGGAATCGATATTGCTACAACAGAAGGCACAAGCGTTAGAAGTATTTTTGAAGGAGAGGTAGTAAACGTAATCTTTAATCCATCGTTCCAGAAAGGAGTAATTATTAAACATGGCGAATTCTATTCTGTATACACTAATTTAGAAAACGTAACCGTAAAAGCGGGTGACAAAGTAACTACAAAACAAAAAATAGGCACCGCTTGGGAAGATCCTGAAGAAGGTAAAACCGAAGTGCATTTAGAAATTTGGAAGAACACCGTAATAATGGATCCAGCACTTTGGATAAGTAAGTAATTAAAAATAATTCAGCTAATTCTTTCGGCCACATTTCAATTGTAGAGATTATGCATTAAATTTTAAATTTGCTTTTTAATTAAAATAGCTATAAACTAATTAATTGCATGAATTCAAAAGTTGATTTTTATTTTAATAAAGCAAGTAAGTGGCAAGCAGAAGTAATACACCTGCGGCAGCTTGTTTTAGATTGTTTACTTACTGAAGAGTTAAAATGGGGTAAACCATGTTATACTTTACATAGCCCTAAAGCTAAAAATCAAGTTGACAATATTCTATTAATTCATACATTTAAAGATTATTGCGCAATCTTGTTTTTTAAAGGCGCATTACTTAAAGATGCTAATGGTTTGCTTAAACAGCAAATGTTCAGGCTGCACGGCAAATGCGTTTTACCAATTTACATGAAATAATTAAATTGGAAAAAACCATAAAAGCCTATATTCATGAGGCAATTGAGGTAGAAAAGGCTGGCTTAACGGTAAAGCTAAAAAAGGTTGCAGAATATGCGATCTCTGAGGCATTTCAAAAACAGTTGGTTAAAAACAAAGCATTAAATAACGCATTCTATACATTAACTCCCGGCCGACAAAGAGCCTACCTTTTATTCTTTTCCGCGTCAAAACAAACTAAAACACAAGAGGCTCGAGTGAAAAAATGTATGCCTCAAATTTTAAATGGAATTGGGCTAAATGATTAGATTATACTAATTATTTTAGATACTAATAATTTAAACTGCATGAAAAAAGAATTAACATCAGCTGAAAGCAAATCAATACTCGAAATATTAAAAGCCCGATTTCAAAAGAAAATGGATCGACACAAAGGGCTTGAATGGTCAAAAATACAATCCAAACTCGAAGCGAATTCCGATAAACTTTGGTCACTTAATGAAATGGAAAAAACAGGTGGCGAACCTGATGTAATTAGTTACGAAAAAAAAACAGCGGAGTACATTTTTGTCGATTGTTCAGCAGAAAGTCCCAAAGGTCTCAGAAGTATTTGCTACGATTATGAAGCACAGGAATCAAGAAAAGAACACAAACCAAAAAACAATGTTATTGATATGGCCAACGCCATGGGTGTAGAACTATTATCGGAAGATCAATATCGCGCATTACAACAACTCGAAAACTTCGACATGAAAACTTCAAGCTGGATAAAAACATCATCTGATATTAGGGAACTAGGCGGTGCAATTTTTGCAGATTATCGTTTTGGGAAAGTGTTTGTATATCACAATGGCGCAGAATCGTACTATAGTTCAAGAGGATTTCGCGGTGCATTGCGCGTTTAATTACATTTTTATTTTTGCATTATTTAAACAACTTAATTGCTTTACAATAATTAAAAAGCGAAATTCATATATTTAATTATTTCGGGAATTTGAATTTAAGATATTGCCAAATTAAATCAACGTCAATTTCTAATAAAATGACCCGAATCTTTTTTGAATCACAGCAAGAATTTAGAAAGTGGTTGCAAAAGCATCACTTAAAGGAAATCGAACTTATAGTTGGATATTACAAGATAGGAACTAATAAGCCTTCCATCACTTGGTCGCAATCAGTAGACCAGGCGCTTTGTTTTGGTTGGATAGATGGCATCAGAAAATCAATTGATGATGAACGTTATTGCATTCGATTTACACCAAGAAAAAAAACAAGTATTTGGAGCGCACTAAATATTACAAAAGTTGAGGAACTAACCAAGGCAGGATTAATGACTCGTGTGGGTCTAAAAGCATTTGAATTAAGAACAGAAAACAAATCAAGAATTTATGCATACGAAAAAGAACCATCCCTTTTAACCCCAATTTTTATAAAACAATTTAAACAAGATACAATTGCCTGGAAATTTTTCACCGCGCAAGCTGCTTCTTATATAAAAGTGATGACACATTGGATAATGAGTGCCAAACAAGAAAAAACCAGATTGTCACGCTTAGAAAAAACAATTAAAATTAGTCGATCCCAGCAACGAATGATATAACAGTTAAATACTTGCAGTAATTGGAAAACTTTCAAAAAAAACAAACGAAGATGTTACATTGCACAGCAAATGAATATAAACCTAGATTAAGCAATGGAAATGTTATCACCCGGTAATATATAATTAAATATACAATTACTGCCTCAGGTAGCCAAAGCATACTTACTGTAAATCAGGGAGGTTTTGCCAATGCAGAAGCTGTAGAACATTCTAAGAATAATTGGGGCTTTATTCTAGATGGGTTGAAAAAAATAATGGAATAAAACGCTAACGGATACAAAGAAAACCAATTGTACCAAATTAACGCTATCCTAGTTAAAAGCCGCGCTTCAACCAATTAGTTAATGCTATAGGATAGCAAATGTTTTTTCGAACAATAGGTTCGATGTCACATATTGATGTAGATAAAAACATTTATCCAATTATTGTGATGAAATGATATTAGGCCCATTCAGCCTTAGTTAATTTCTTCCTTTATTAGCTAGCATACCCGATTTGATGCTATAGTTACAATTTGTTAGCTTTACATGCATGGACGAACAAGAACCAAAACATATTCGTCGAGTTCGATACAACGGTACTCATCCTAAATCCTTTAAAGAAAAATACAAGGAGTTACAACCTGATAAATATGCAGAGGATGTTGCTAAAGTAATGCAACAAGGCAAAACACCAGCTGGCATGCATCGCTCAATTTGTGTGGATGAAATTTTAGCTTTTTTAAATATTGAGCCAGGACAAGTTGGATTAGATGCCACTTTGGGCTATGGTGGTCATTCGTTAGAAATGGCAAAACGAATGGTTCCAGGTGGTAGATTATTTGCTATAGATGTTGACCCAATAGAACTGCCAAAAACAAAGGAACGGCTTTCTGCACTTGGTTTTGGACCGGATGTAATAATTATAAAAAAGATGAATTTTTCGGAAATTGATCAAATTATTTATGAATCAGGCCCACTCAACTTTGTGCTTGCCGATTTAGGTGTTTCTTCCATGCAAATTGACAATCCCGAAAGGGGATTTTCATTTAAAATTGACGGACCATTAGATTTACGCTTAAATCCTAAAACAGGAAAATCAGCTGCAACACTTTTACAGTCGCTAAATCAAGTGCAAATAGAACGCTTGTTTATCGAAAATGCAGATGAGCCTCATGCAAATGCAATTTCGAAAGCAATAGCTGTGAAATTAAATAAAGGGATTGCAATAACTGGAACTGCGCATTTAAAAGATATAATTATAGATACATTATCATCATTGCCTAATAAAGTAGGAAAAGAAGATATTAAGAAATCGTGCCAACGTTGTTTTCAAGCTTTACGAATTGCCGTAAATGATGAATTTGGTGTATTGGATAAATTTTTGACAAAATTGCCTGCCGCAATGACTTCGGGCGGTAAAATAGCCATTTTATCATTTCATTCTGGTGAAGACAGGCGCATAAAAAAATCGTTTCAAGAGGGATTTCATGATGGTGTTTATAGCGAAATTGCAACCGAACCAATTAGACCATCTGCTCATGAATGCAATAGTAACCCAAGAGCTTCATCGGCAAAATTAAGGTGGGCAATAAAAGCGTAACCGAATAAAATAGATATAATTATAAATATTAATTTTATAATAAGTATTAACACAAATGGAAAAAGGATTTACAAATATTGATGATTACATTCAATCATTTCCAAAAGATGTACAGGTATATTTGGAATTAATTAGAACCACTATTCGAAAAGCCGCACCAAAAGCAGAAGAGGCAATGAGTTACGGCATGCCAACATTCAAGTTATTTGGTAATCTGGTACATTTTGCCGCATATAAAAATCATATTGGCTTTTATCCTGCGCCATTAGGCTTAACTGCATTTAAAAAAGAAATTGAAAAATATAAACATTCAAAAGGTGCAGTGCAATTTCCAATAGATAAAAAACCAACGCTCGACTTAATAGCAAGAATTGTAAAATACAGGATTAGTATGAAAGAAGCTAACGTATAAAATAAAAAGTAATAGCATAATAATATACAACTTGGTAATAGCTGCATTTAATTAGATTTTTAAATTAAGTAAAACAAAAGCAGAAATGAAAATCAAACAAATACAGACTGAAATAGATGCCAGCTACTTATACAATAAACTAGCCGAACACGAAACTGATCCAACAATAGCTAATGTGTTGCGACAAATGAGCGAAATTGAAAAAAGTCATGCAGCAGCATTTGCCAAAAAAGAAAATCTTACTTTAGATTTAATAATGCATCCATCATGGAGAGCAAAAACATTAAATGGCATTGGGAAAATTTTTGGATATGATTATGTATTAGGCAGCTTGATGGATACGGAAAAAAGTTTATCGTCAGCAATTATAAATACTAAACAAAAAAATAAGCTTCCAATAACTGGTTCAGAAACAACCCACGTAGCTATACTAAGGGCCATTTTAGAAAAAGAGGAAAAAGTTACCGGGTCGCAGCTTTCAAAATTCGAAAGGCGTCATCGTTCTGTTGGTGGAAATGCAATTAGAGCAGCCGTTTTGGGTGGTAACGATGGCCTGGTATCCAACTTTAGTTTGGTAATGGGTATTGCAGGCGCAACAGCTGCACAAGAAGGGGTTTTATTAGCAGGAATGGCTGGGTTGTTAGCAGGTGCATTGTCTATGTCGCTCGGTGAATGGATATCCGTTAAAAGTTCGCAAGAATTATACGAAAATCAAATGCAGATAGAAATGGATGAGTTGGAAACAAATCCTGAAGGTGAACAAAGAGAATTAGCATTAATATACATTGCAAAAGGAGTTTCAGCAATACAAGCGCATGAAATGGCTGCTGAAATAATGAAAGACAAGTCGCGAGCACATGAAGTTTTAGTAAAAGAGGAGTTAGGTATTAATGCAGAAGAATTAAAAGGTTCGGCCGTTGAAGCTGCTATTTATTCATTTATTTTATTTGCCATTGGTGCCATTATTCCCGTGATACCTTTTATACTCACCACTGGCATGAAAGCTATATTATTTAGTGTAGCCTTAAGTGCAGCCGGCTTATTTCTTATTGGCGCTGCCATTACATTATTTACTGGAAAAAATGTTTGGTATTCTGGATTACGACAGGTGATTTTTGGATTGGCAGCAGCAGCAATTACATTTGGAATCGGCAAATTAATTGGTGTTGCAATTGCTTAAACCCGGATTAAGTAATGGAATTACTACCAACCTTTACTTTGCAATAAAATCAGATGTTTCCTACCAATAGCATACAGTTTTCAAATTGTTTGCTAATCAGGTTAAACCCAACTAAATCAATAGTTTGATTGATTCGCTAATGCCTATCGATTAATTTGGGTTAAAGAATTACCAAATTATGTAATTACCAAATAAAGAATTAATTGGTGTCTGACTTGTTTACCACGTTAATATGCTTAACTTTAGTACTATATGTGTTTTTCAGCTAGTGCAAGTTTTGGCGCAGGTATTGTGCTCTCAGTAATTGGTATAGCAACTTTGCGTAGCGTAAAGCAACCTGCTCAAATCCCATTTGCTTCACTTCCATTGCTGTTTGCCGTTCAACAAATTGCTGAAGGGTTTCTTTGGCTATCATTTACAAATACCAACTTCGAATTCCTGCGAACGCCATCTACCTACACTTTTCTTTTCTTTGCGCAAGTTGCCTGGCCTGCAATTGTTCCGACTTCTATTTTAATACTTAAAAAACCTGCAGATAGAAAATTAATTCCCAAACTACTCGCAGTAATTGGCGGAGCAATTGCTGTTTTTCTAGCTTATTGTTTATTTACTTATGATATTGAAGCCAATGCAGGTGGTCATCACATTGCTTATAAACAAGACTATCCCATCAACTTAAAACGATTCGGTGCAGTGCTCTATATCAGCGCAACAATTTTGCCCCCATTCTTCTTCAAGCAAAAAAGTATGCTCATATTAGGCGTTACGATATTAATTTCATACGCTATAACTGCAATTTTTTATCAAGGATACATTCTATCCGTTTGGTGTTTCTTTTCAGCAATTATGAGCTGCATTATATATTTTATTATTAATGAAATTAATAAACAACAAAAGCATAGGTTAGCGGCGCGCAAATTTATTCGCTAAAATACACCTTGCCAAATAGTGAATTAAACAAACAAATAAAATAGCTTACCATCGGCTTCAAAAGAAGTGCTCATTCAATAACAAGGACTTAGCATGGAAAGAGGAGACTTTATGCTAAAATCTATTGTTCAGCAAAATTTGGAGGACTTAAACCAATAAAATAAGCAAAACAATTAATGCTATTTAACTCAATACATTTTGCTATTTTTCTTCCTTTGGTTTTTGTGCTGTATTGGGCACTTAATAAAAAAATACTGAAATTTCAAAATTTATTATTGCTTATTGCAAGTTACTTTTTTTATGCTTGCTGGGATTGGCGGTTTATGTTCCTGTTATTGTTTTCTACCTTGCTCGACTATGTCACAGGAATTAAAATGGCCGAGGCGGATAAATCGCAAAATAAAACAAAATGGTTTTGGTTGAGTGTCATTATTAATCTCGGGTTTTTAGGTATTTTTAAATATTACAATTTTTTTGCAGATTCCTTCGCCGAAGCGTTAAGCAATCTTGGTTTACAAGTTAACCCATCTACTTTGAATGTAATTCTTCCTGTCGGTATTTCATTTTATACATTTCATGGACTATCGTATGTAATCGACATTTACAAAAACAAAATTAAACCTGAAAAAAACTTTGTTGATTATGCTGTATTTGTAAGTTTCTTTCCTCTTTTAGTAGCAGGTCCAATTGAACGCGCAACTCATCTGTTACCACAAATAAAACAAAAACGAACTTTCAACTACGCGATGGCCGCCGATGGAATGCGTCAAATTTTATGGGGGCTTTTCAAAAAAATAGTAATTGCAGATCAATGCGCAGTTTATGCAAATATGATTTTTAACGATTCAGCAAATTATCCTGGCAGCACATTGTTACTTGGTGCAATATTTTTTGCTTTTCAAATATATGGTGACTTTTCTGGCTATTCAGATATTGCATTAGGCACTGCCAAACTATTTGGAATTAACCTCTTACGCAACTTCGCTTATCCTTATTTTTCACGCGATATTGCAGAGTTTTGGCGCAGATGGCACATATCGTTATCTTCATGGTTTAGAGACTACTTATACATTCCTCTTGGAGGCAGCAGACAAAGCATGGCTATTAAAGTGCGGAACACCTTCATCATATTTATTGTAAGTGGATTTTGGCACGGAGCCAATTGGACCTTTATTGTTTGGGGAGCCATAAATGCATTGTTTATACTGCCATCAATAATCAGAAAAACGAACAGAACTAATCTTGGTATTGTGGCAGAAGGCAAGTTATTACCTTCAATTAAAGAAACATTTGCTATACTTTCCACCTTTGCAATCACCGTTTTAGCCTGGATATTTTTTAGAGCCGAAAATCTATCCCATGCAGGAAACTACATCAGTAAAATATGCTCCAAGTCATTATTTGAAAAAAGCGAAATTGTAAAAACAGGACAATTTACTATAACAGCTTTATTAATTGGATTATTTATTATAATTGAATGGAATGGCAGAGCTAACAATTATGCAATTGAAAACATAGTGAAATACAAAAAACGGATTGTTAGATGGCTAATCTATGCTGGCATTATCGGTCTAATAGGTTTGTATATGCCGGCACATAGTACACCTTTCATTTACTTTCAATTTTAAATTAAAAAAATGAGAAAGTTTATTCAATCAATACTATTATTTTTCCCGTTTATTATCACGGTTTACATTGTATGTATTTTTGTAGCTGGAACATTTTTCCCTTCTCAGCTTAAACCAAATATTAATTACCGTATTTGCTCGTATGGACACATGTTTTCGAGATTACAAGCAGCTGAAACAATTCAAGATGTAGATATCCTATTCCTTGGTTCGTCTCATGCTTATAGAGGTTTCGATACCAGAATTTATAGTGAACATCATCTTAAAACATTTAATCTAGGTTCAAGCTCTCAAACGCCAATTCAAACAAAATTACTGTTAAGCAGATACTTAAATAATATCAACCCTAAAACAATTATTTATGAGGTATTCCCAGAAACATTTACAATGGATGGTGTAGAATCATCGGTTGATATTATTGCAAATGACAAAAACGACATAGCGTCAATTAAAATGGCAATTACTATTAACAATATTAACACTTACAATACCTTAATCTATGGATTTACAGTTGACTTGCTGAATTTAAATAAAAATATACAGGAAGCAACAAAAAAGGATAACGACACTTATATTCCAGGAGGATTTGTTGAAAAAGAAATGCAATACTATACGCCTGTTGCAATTGATACCCAAAGATGGATTTACAATGAAAAACAATTGGTAGCATTTGAAGAGATTTTAGCAATTTTAAAGTCGGCAAATATTAATGTTATTCTTGTTTATGCACCTATTACATCAACCTATTACAATTCAATATTAAACAATGAAGCATTCGACAAGAAAATGATACAGATGGGTGAATATTATAATTTTAATAAAATATTAACACTTAATGATACTTTACACTTTTATGATGAACATCATCTAAATCAAACTGGAGTTGAATTATTTAACAACAAACTGCTTGAAATAATTAAAAAGTAACATTGTTGCTATAATTATCGCGAACTTTGCATTAATTTAGCTTTACAATTTAAACACCAAAATAAATACAATGGAAAATCCAACAGCAAATAAAATTACTATTAGCACTTCAATCGCATTACCAATTGAAAATGTTTGGAGATACTGGACCGAACCACACCATATTATGCAATGGTGCCAAGCTTCATTAGACTAGCATGCGCCTTTTGCCGATAACAATTTAATTGAAGGCGGTTCGTTTACTACAACTATGGCTGCAAAAGATGGCACTGTAAGCTTTGATTTCGTCGGCATTTATACTAAAATAATTCATCATGAACTTATCGAATACAGACTTGCTGATGGCAGAATGGTGTCTATTGCATTTAATACAAATGGCAAAGAAGTAACACTTGTTAAAACGTTTGAACCAGAAAGCGAAAACCTTCTCGAAATACAGGAAGCTGGCTGGCAAGCTATTTTAGATAGCTTTAAAATACATGCCGAACAGCAATAGGAATCACCTTGCCTATCTAAAGCTTATCTAATCCGAATTCAGGAACTTTTTCTACAATATGCCTGTTTTAGAATTTCGTCAATTTATGCATTACTTACACGATCGATGATATTTATCATTTGTGAAATCAAATTTCATCTTTATAATTGCTGTGTGACAAAAGTAACAACGAGGCTAGAATTTAAATCTCACCTTTGTATTAATAAATTATAAACCATGTTGAAAGTAGAACAAATTTATACCGGATGCCTAGCACAAGGTGCATATTATATTGAAAGCAACGGAGAAGCTGCCATAATTGATCCATTGCGCGAAGTTCAACCATATATTGATATGGCTAATGAACGTGGAAGTAAAATTAAATACATTTTCGAAACACATTTTCATGCAGACTTCGTTTCTGGACATATTGACTTGGCTAAAAAAACAGGAGCTGAAATTGTTTATGGCCCAACCAATATGGAAACCGGATTTAAAGCCACAATTGGTCAAGATGGTCAAATTTTTAATCTAGGCAAGGCTAAAATAAAGTTATTGCATACGCCTGGTCATACTATGGAAAGCAGTTGTTTCCTGCTAATTGACGAAAGTGGCAAGGAAACTTCATTGTTTACAGGCGACACACTGTTTATTGGTGATGTGGGTAGGCCTGACCTTGCCCAACATGTTATAGCAGATTTAACGCAAGAAAAATTAGCCGCACATTTATATGACTCGCTGCAAACTAAAATATTACCGCTAAGCGATGATTTGATTATTTATCCTGCTCATGGCGCAGGAAGTGCTTGTGGTAAAAACTTAAGTAAAGAAACATCAGATACACTTGGTAATCAGAAAAAAACAAATTCCGCTTTAAGATTAGGCCTAACAAAAGACCAATTTATTGCAGAATTATTAAATGGATTAACACCACCTCCAGCATACTTTCCCAAAAATGTATTGATGAATATCCAAGGTTATGACGCTATTGATGATGTAATTGCACGCGGAAATAAGGCATTATCACCTAACGAATTCGAATTATTGGCAAATGAAACCCATGCTGTTATTCTTGATACACGTGTTGCCCCAAAATTTAGCAAAGCATTTATCCCAAATTCAATTAATATTGGAACCAACGGAGCCTTTGCCGTATGGGTTGGCACACTTATTTCTGATATTAAACAAACAATATTACTTGTAACAGAACCTGGCCGCGAACAAGAAGCTGTAATTCGATTAGCCCGTGTAGGTTACGATAATGCTATTGGATATTTAGATGGTGGAATCGATGCCTGGTTTAAAGCTGGAAAAGATGTAGATAGCATTCCTACCGTAACTGCAACAGAATTTGCGTCCATAGCAGCTGCTAATCCAGAAATTAATATACTTGATGTGCGTAAATTAAGTGAATATAATTCGGAACATATTGTAAATGCAATTAATACACCACTCGATTACATTAACAATAGTATGTCGAAAATCGACAAAAATAAAACCTACTATGTTCACTGCGCAGGTGGTTACCGATCAATGATATTTGCTTCCATACTTAAAGCCAGAGGTTATAATAATTTAATTGATGTAGATGGCGGATTTTCAGCTATAAAATCATCAGGCGAATTTACTATTACCGATTATGTTTGCCCAAGCACAATGTTATAAATGATAAAACTTAAAAAGCATCTTCCAACTATCATTGGAATTGTTGTAGGCGCAATTGCAGGCTACTACTATTACGATTATAAATCGTGCGCAGGTGGCACTTGTCTAATTACTGCTAAACCAACTATTACTATTTTATATGGTGCGCTGCTTGGCGGACTAATATTTAATTCCTTTCAAACAAATAAATCAAAATGAGTAAATTTAAAACCATTATCGACGTAAGAACACCTGCAGAATTCATGGGTGGCAACGTAGTAAACAATATTAATATCCAGTTATAGGAAATTCCAGAAAAACTACAAGCAATTAAAAATATGCCTCAGCCAATAATACTATGTCGCGCATCGGGAAACAGGAGTGGACAAGCATCTGCCTATTTAAGGCAATTTGGTATAGATTGTGAAAATGGTGGCAGTTGGCTGAATGTAAATGCATTGGTTTAGTTTTAATGTGCAATTTATTCCTTAGGTAAGGTCAAATTTCCTGTCTCTACAGAAAATTCAAACTAATTATAAAAGTGTTGCATGTATAAAACTTAATTTTATTACCAAATTTAGTGCATAAGACATGCCAAATGAATAGCATCGTCAATACAATCAATAAACTGGAACCACTGCAACCAGAAGACTTTGAGGTTATTACCAATTTGCTGAAGCAAGCAAATAAGAAAATGCTAAAGAAAGGGGATTATATTTTTACTAAAGGTGATACGCCTCCAATTTCAATATATGTAAAATCTGGCTTGCTGCGCCATTTTGTTGCCGATAATAACAGGAACGAAAAAATAATTCAATTTTTTATGGAGTGGCCTTTTTTGATGATTGCGACAGCTATGTAAATATTAAACCAATCGACTATTACATATAAGCAATTGAAGAAACTGAAATCATTTATTTTTATCTTGATGAACTAAAAGAAGCTGCTGAAAATTCAACATTAATTAAACGTGTTTGTAATAAAATAATGTCTTTTTTCCTAAAAAATCATCAGGAGCATATTACAATACTCATGAAGTATAATCCCGAAGAACGATACAAGTATTTGATCGCAAATAAACCCGATTTGTTTAAACGTATATCGGTAACGCATATAGCCCAATTTTTAGACATGTCGCGCGAAACGTTGAGCAGAATGAGAGCAAAGGTTGTTGAGCAGAATATTTTGTGATTTTAATCACACCACTCGCATGCTTCATATTATACATTTGACCCAAATTTAAACCACGCACAATGGCTGAAGTTAATATCTACAGGGCATTTAAACTTGGCAAGGAAGTTTTCCAGTCTTTACTTGTAAACGACAATACGTTTAAAATGGATTGGTGGCTCGAAAAGAGCGGTGGCGTTCCGCGACACATTCATTATTATTTGGATAAACATTTCGAGGTGCCGCAAGGACCCGTATCTTTTTTAGTTGATGGAAAGAAATTACTAAAAAACACAGGTGAAACCCTTATTGTACCTAAAGGCATAAAACATGGTATTAAAAATGAAAGTAGTAATAAAATTAATGTTCGTGTAATTTACGCACCTGAAGTAGATGTAATAAAAATGTTTAAAATTATTGCTTGTCTCAATGAAAAAAACCCTGGCAGTTCAGCAAATATGATTAAATATTTCTATTTATATCCCCGCCTAGGATTAAAATCTTTTTCGGAGATGCCATCCAAATCAGTTATGTCATTTATGCATGGAGTACTAAATTTTATTGGCTTCTTTGCAGGCTGGAAAAAACTAATATCAGATATTCGTCCTCGAATTAATTAAACTTAAAATTGTATCCCGATTGAGCATAAAATGGAAATAATGACGTTGTTTTAAAATCTTGCGCAACCACCTTTCCAGCTTTTACATAAATAGCACTTTGCTTAATACTAATTCCAGTTTGAAATCCGTAATAAAAATTACCCTCAGTTGCAGGCTCATACCAGCCGTCCTGCGCCAATGAATATACCTCCAAATAGGATTCACCGTTTTTAACATGCGTTACTATTGCTTTATCAAACCCAAACTCGGCATTTACCATCCATTTTTGCTTGTAATATCCAATTTAAACAGAGAAGGTAATGTTTAATTTAAAACATGCACAACCAAATAAGTGCGTTT
>Ga0209490_10003921_pt1 | contig 13841 bp, 9 predicted proteins | sample MAT06_FD_187209 | JGI IMG/M metagenome (GOLD analysis project Ga0209490, IMG submission 187209) | Freshwater microbial communities from Lake Fryxell liftoff mats and glacier meltwater in Antarctica - MAT-06 (SPAdes) (version 2) | ecosystem: Environmental > Aquatic > Freshwater > Ice > Liftoff...
ATTTTTTTTTATTCTTTCAATTGTAATATTTTCATATATGCATGATTCTTACCACTACCTCCTCAAATATTTTTCTCTATTTATTTGGTGTCCTTCAAAATCCTTTGCGTAGTACATCTTCCCGGATAAGTCAGATAAGAAATATAAATACTTCGTTTCTGCTGGACGAAGCGCAGCTTCAATAGATTTAATACCCGGGTTTGCTATTGGTGTTGGTGGAAGCCCTTTATACAGATAGGTATTATATGGAGAATCGTCCTTCAAATCTGCTCTTGTGAGTGTGTAGGTGTTTTTTCCATTTACATATGAAAATGTTGCATCTACTTGTAGAAGCATGTCGATAGATAGACGGTTCCACAAAATACCCGCAACGATGGGTCTATCAGTATCTGCCTGAGCTTCCTCTTCGACTATCGAGGCCATAATGATGATGTCATCAAGGGAACGGGTTGAACTTGCAATCTCTACTTCATACGGGGCTAGTTTTATATTAAAATTATTAGTCATTTTACTTATCACATCGGTACTATTTACATTAGGAAAAAAGAAATATGTGTCAGGGAATAAGTACCCTTCTCTAGCATTTGCAACAAAATCTTCGGGGTTAAATAGTGAAAATTTTGATTTTAAAACATCAGCTATTTGAAAAACAGTGAGTCCTTCTGGAATAGTTACCTTGATTTCTACCAATTTGTAATCACCTTCCGTTAACCTTCTGGCAATAGCAAAGCCACCCTCTCCTCTGTCAAAGTAGTAATCTCCTGCAATAATAGTATGGGCCCTTCCTGAAAGAACAACAAATACTTTAAAAAGAAATTCACTTCTAATATAACCTTCTTGTTGTAACACTTGGGCAGTTTGAGATAACCCCTTGCCTTTATCAATGCGAATCGTTGTTGAAGTTGGAAATGAGTTTGGTGCGTTCGTCAGTCCCAAAAGAAGCAGACCAGAAAATAATATTAGAATAATTAACAAAAATAGAATCTTCTTTTGAGAAGACAAATTTTTCAGATTAAAGACTACTTTTATAAAAAGTGATTTTGTAGATTGCATACTTATATTGGCAAATTTGAAGGCGCTTCCCCTTTCTTGGAAACAATACGAGAGAATGTAGGAGTACTCGCTACGCCACCTGGGAAGTGAAATATTGTCGCCAATTCTTCTGTACTTAAAACGAAAGGCTTTCCATGAAAATTTTTGTAAGGTGCATTGAAGAAAGAACGTCGCTTATATGCATCTAAAATTTTTCTTTTCAATACTGTAACTCTTCTGTCCTTGAAGTCCTGCCATGGGTAATCGAAACTTGTCGTAAATCCAGGCTTAAATCCATTGGTGCTCCCTGAGCCAAATTGTCTAAAAGCTCCTAAAAGTCCCCCAAAGTTTCCTTTGTCAAAGCTTTCAGGTTTTGTTAAATATATTCCTCGGATGCACGTGTCGAATGCTGTCTTAGCAACATTTCTCTGCATGCTATTTAAAATATCTTTTTGTTGCTCTGCCAAAGCCAGAAGGGAAAGCTTCCCTTCCTCATTCTTTACTGGCGCATCTTTAAGAATATTTTCAATTTCAGTTTTTGCAGATTTTTTCCAATCTGGCTTTTCTTTAAAACGAAGATCTTTAAAAGCTTCTTTTCGATGTGCTTGAATCAGAATCTGAATCCAAGCTTGTTCATTTGGCTTGAGCGATCCGAGATACTCAAGAAGCGGAGTAATGGGGTCAATTTTAAATTCTTCTTTAGGATCTTTATCAAGTCCGTAGTCTATGTAGGTTTTTATTGGGTACGGATCAGCTTTCGTCAGTTCTAGCTGCACGCCTGACATTGAAATTTCATCAAACTGTGCACTCAATGTGTAATCGGGTACTTCGTGAACTTCAACCGTTGGAAACTGGGCATAAATCTGAGACTCAATACTATTTTTAAATTTTTTTTGCGCCCAAATAAAAAATTTTACTTGCCCACCGAGCGATACAAGCTCTAATGAAAACCACGATCGAACTTTTCCTTTCAAAAAAGCGTCAATAAAAGTACCAACGCTTGGCTGTGAAAATGACGCAATAATGATTTCCATCGCGGCAGGTGACTTCAAGATTTCCTTTGGAATCTTTAACTCAAGCAAAATACTCCCTTCATTCATAATGGCTTTTGCTCGAACGTATCTAATCCAGACATTCCAAAAAGCTGAAATTGTAACGATTGGCAACCATAGTGGCAAAAAACGCCAAAAATAATTCCAACCCGATACAATCGGCGGGGACGTGAGGAGAGAATAAAAATACTCAATCATTTCACCTATTCTAACACTCCAGGTAGGAGACGCCAGTGATTATTTGTCAGGGTTGTTCACACACCCCTCCCTGAGATGCATAAAATCCCCTTCCGGGGATTTTATCTAGAAACTAATAGCAGACTACTAACAACTATTTATCTGCAAGACTGTACTTCCCTTCTTTATCTTTTTTGAAAAATTTAGGATTCTGAAGATTCACCAAAATGGTATTTTCTTTTACATACCTTTCCTTTAAAACCTTTTCAATAATTTTCTCTTTTGGAAGTGGTCCGTTCTTTTCAATGACTTTCTTGATAACGTCTTTAACAACGCCTGAAAGATATCCCCATTCTGCGAGAGCATACAGTCCGCGTCCAACAAGAACAAACCGTGGGTCCTTGATAAGCTCATTATGAGTAGTGGCGACATGCGCCTTCTTGTTGAAATACAGTGTAATTGCCTTTGCCACTTCCTTAAAGTGAATTGGAGATCCGTGTTTTCTAATGACTAGAAACGCGTAGTCACGCATACCTTTAGCATTCACATTTGAAGAGTCAGTCTTTCCCCATTCGCCGAGCGGATTTTTTCCTACTTTACGAGAAAGAGAGAGCCATCGTCGAGTTACTTCATCAGTCTTATATTGATCAGAAACATCTTTTACATACTCTAAAAATGATTCAATCATGTCAGCTTCAATAACGAGCTCGTCATCTCCAAGATTTGAATACAGCTTTTTAAGCGATCCGTGGATAATTGAAGCTAAGTCTTTATCGACATACCAACGATGTTTGAAATCTTCGTCTTCTTTTTCCTTTGTAAATTCTTCACCAATTACAAGCATAAAGTGAATATGATTCTGGACACTCTTATCTTTACTTACATGATTGAGCAAATCCTCTTCAGAAATAACACCACCGAGCGATTTAACAAATTCACTAAGTTGATTGAAGGCGGGACGCTCTTTAAGGTAGTCCTTAGATTTGCGGATATTTGCAATTGAATGATTTTCAATTTGTCGTACACGCTCGCGAGTGATGCTGTATTTTTTTCCAATACCTTCAAGAGTGAGACGTTTAGCTGTATCATCAAGACCGTATCGTTTTATGATGACATCACGACCCCTATCAGAAAGCACTGATAACAATCGCTTTGTTACCTGTTTCGGTTTGAATTTTATGGTTGTTGTATCACTCATACGTATTTGATTACTAACAGGTTATTGATAAAAATGTCTCCAAATTTCTCATTTAGTTACTTAGTTGTAGCATCTAATAGAAAATGAGTCAAGTGAGTCTTGTCAAGACCAAAATTGTCATACAATACAAAACAAAACATTATGCAATATATTTTATATTTGAAAAAAAGCCTTACTAAATATAGCTATTTTCCCATTTTTTAACTCTAATTTACTCTAAACAACGAAATTGAGCATCTTGCCCTTAACAAAAATTACTCTTTTTATAGACTTCCCATCGAGCCATTTTGCTACTTCTGGCGTATTTCTTGCTCTCTCGGTAATTACTGATTCCTCGTGCTCTGGACTAACTTGCATTACGGCTCTCATTTTTCCATTTACTTGAATTGTGATGGTAGATATTTCGCTTTGGATCTTTGTTTTATCAGCAATAGGCCATGGTTCTTTTGAAATAGACCCAGTATTTCCGAGCGTTTCCCACAGTTCTTCAGCTAGGTGTGGAGCGAACGGAGAAAGTAGTTTTACAAACACAGAAAATTGATTTTTTGAAACTTCTTTTGTTTTTTCAAATTCATTTAAAAGAACCATTAAGGTAGAGACTGCTGTGTTAAATCTCATTGCCTCAATGTCTTCTGACACTTTTTGAATAGTTTTGTGAACTGAAGAATCGAGAGAATTTGAATTATTTGTTACTTCCGGCTTGTTGTTAATTACTTCTTGTCCCAATCGATATGTCCGATCAAGAAATCTTCTTGGTCCAATAATACTTTCTGTAGACCATGTAACAGGCTGATCAAAAGGTCCCATGAACATTTCGTATATTCGAAGGGTGTCCGCTCCATAGAGCTTCACAATTCCGTCTGGATTGATGACATTACCTTTTGATTTAGACATCTTCTCTCCTCCTTCAGCGAGAATAAGGCCATGGGATGTGCGTTTGGCATACGGTTCTGACGTCGGAACGAGCCCCTGATCATAGAGGAATTTATTCCAAAATCGTGAATAGAATAAATGAAGAGTCGTGTGCTCCATTCCCCCGTTATACCAGTCTACAGGTGTCCAATATTTCAACGCTTCTGTTCCCGCAAAGCTTTCACTGTTATTAGGATCAGTGTATCGTAAAAAATACCACGATGATCCAGCCCAGTTTGGCATAACATCAGTTTCTCTTTTTGCTGGCTCATTACAACTTGGACAAGGAACATTAACCCACGAATCTATTTCAGCTAGTGGAGATTCCCCATTATCTGTCGGCAGATACCGCTCCACTATTGGAAGAGTCACCGGCAAATCTTTTTCAGGAACTGGAACGATTCCGCACATCTCGCAATGAATGACAGGTATTGGCTCTCCCCAATATCGCTGTCTTGAAAATACCCAGTCACGAAGCTTGAAACGCGTAACTGTTTTACCTCCTACGAGCACAGTTGCCTGTTTTTTTGCTTCTGTACTGCCTAAACCATCAAGAGACTTTGAGTTCATACATACCCCTTCTTCAGTCATAGCTTGGCCATTTTTAAGATATGTTTCGTATATGTATAAGTGATTTGGAAGTGAAATCGTTTTTTTCATTTCAGCTTCAGTAAGCCAACTTAATTGATGCAATTCAATTTCTTCTGGTGTTCTTTCTTTTGTTTCGCCGTCTTTTAGTTGAATAAAGATATTTTTTTGATACGCGGTCCGATTCTCACCTTTGTGTGGTGCATGAAATTTATCAATATGCTCTAATTCAATATATCGGGTTTCTTTTATATTTTGATATCCTGTTTCTTCTCGAATTTCACGCTCTGCCGCTGTCAGTGGATCTTCACCATCCTCTATGCCCCCAGTAAATAAACATTTCCAATTAAATTTAGGAGAATAATTAAGTAAGTATTTATTTTCAGACCAATGCTTTACAACCATAATCACTCCATGACGTATAGTATCTTCACTATTTTGTTTAGGTGGATTTGTTGTATCTACAAAGACTGGTGCAATCACTTGTTTAATAGATAAATTAAACTTTTTTGCAAACTCAAAATCACGCTCATCGTGAGCTGGTACGGCCATGACAGCTCCGGTGCCGTAGTTTCCGAGCACATAGTCTGCAATCCAGATAGGAATTTCTTGTTTTGTGGCTGGATTTATCGCTTTCACTCCCTTCAGCTCTACTCCGGTTTTTTCTTTTCCTTCTGCGCCACGCTCCAAATCAGTCTTTTGAGACGCAGTTCTTACATAACTTTCAACTTCCTCACGATTTTCAATAATAAATTCAGGGTTATTAAGAAGTGGATGTTCTGGAGCAAGTACAATATAGGTAGCCCCGAAGATAGTTTCTGGCCTTGTAGTAAACACCGTAACTTCTGACTGAAAACTTAAAACTGAAAACTGAAAACTTATTTCCGCGCCTTCACTTTTGCCTATCCAGTTCTTTTGCTGAAGTTTTATTTGAGGAAGATAATCAACAGTGTCGAGATCTTTATCGAGCTTATCTGCGTACTTAGTAATCGCAAGCATCCACTGCTCCTTCTCTCTTTTCTCAACGGCAGTTCCGCATCGCTCACAACATCCTGCCACCACTTCTTCGTTTGCAAGTCCTATCCTATCTTTCGGGCACCAATTGATGACTGCTTTTGCTTTATACGCGAGGTCGTGTTTTAAAAACTGCAAAAAGAGCCACTGTGTCCATTTGTAATACTCAGGGTCTGTAGTGTTTATTTCTCGCGACCAATCAAAAGAAAGACCGAGAGAAATTATTTGTTTTTTATATACTTCTATGTTTTCTTTTGTTGTTATGCTCGGTGCCGTACCAGTTTTAATAGCATAGTTTTCTGCAGGGAGTCCAAAAGCGTCCCATCCCATTGGATACAACACATTAAAACCTTCCGCTCTTCTCTTGCGAGCAATAATATCCATTGCTGTATACCCTCTGACGTGACCGACGTGCAACCCGTCTCCTGAAGGGTAGGGAAATTCTACCAATGCGTAGTATTTCGGCTTTGAAAAGTCTACACTTGCTTCAAAAGCTTTGGTTTTCTGCCATTTGTCTTGCCACTTCTTCTCTATTTCTGCGGGTTCATACTGATTCATGGTTTTTCTCATACTATAACAAAAAACAACCTGTTGCTAGGCTGTATAAATGCGGAATAAAAAGGAATTGAAGTGAATAAAATGAATTTAAATGAGTATCTGCATACATAGTCGTCTGACTCTTTCCAATTCAAGTAATTCTTCTTATCCTGTTCTTTAGAGATTCTTATTAAACGGAGGATATCTTTCAGGATCAATTGTTCTTTCAAAGCATTGTTTTCCAGCCTGGTGATTCCACTTTTCATTCATTCCCATCATGTCATACTGCTGTACAGCAATACTGTTAGAGTTTTGGGCCTTTGAATCAAGATTGAATGTTGCGCAAAGCTTAAAAGTCGTAGGACTAACAACTGAATATTCATACTGCATGCCAGTTTCGGGATCAGTTGGTGCTACAAAATATAACAAATCATCATTGAGATCATTGGTACTCGTTGGTAAAGACTGTTTCATTTGCCAATAAGATAGAACTTGGCTTTGAATATTTTGTAAGTCTGATACTTTCTGTGAATCATATCTGACTAACCGCTGTGTGCGAGGTGATCCAATTACTGTGAATCCAAGAATAATTGATCCAACTACGAGCACTATCGCTCCTACTCGCCACATCATTCGTGTTTTTGATGAAAGTGTTCGAGATAGGTTTGAGAGTGTATACCCAAAGGTTGCACCGAGAACAACAAGGATTGATAGTACTTTGAGTAAGAATGCCGTTGTGAGGTCCTGTCCGTCGAGAAAAAAGTATACAACTGCGATAAGGTCGCCGACGACAATTGCCCCAGCAAGAAACAATGTAAGATAGCTTGTGGATCGACTAACCGAGATGTCTTTTTTCTCTGGATCCACTAATTCAATCTTTGCTATTAATGAAGCAATTATAAGAAATACTGGTGTAATAATAATAAGAGCAGCTACCGGTAAACTAATTGACGGAGTGTAGTACGAATAGCCAGCTACCTTTGGATAAGCAGAATCGATAACGCTAAAGAGAAGATTCAGTAAAAAACCTACGCCAGAATACATTGATATGACTAAACCTAAATGAAGGAAAAAATCCTTTGCCGTTGTTTTTGTGTTCATACATTTATTATAGAGAGTATCAGCTTCAAGGCAAGAGAAACAAAATAGTAATAAAAAGCCGCATGCTTGTAAGGCATGCGGCTGTAAGGTTAGCATAGAGCGACAGGCTCTCTGCTTTTTTCAAACTTCCAAACTAAGAGCTTCTGACTCGAATTCCGCTTCCACAACTATTCGCTTCTGCTGAAGCGAATATGTACGAAAGTACGGGCCTCTGTTATCCATGAGCTCACTATGTGTCCCCTGTTCAAGGACTTTTCCTTTGCCCATCACAATGATCTTGTCGCATCGTTGCGCCTGAGCAAGGTTATGAGTAATAAGAACGACCGTGGTGTCAGTGAGCGCAAAGAGGTTTTCCATCACCTTCTCCGCATTCTCAGCATCAAGACGAACATCAGGTTCATCAAGAATAAGAATGGGAGAGTTTCGATAAAAAACTCTAGCAAGAGCTAATCGATGATCCTCACCACCTGAAAATTCTTTTCCACCAAAATCGACTCCGATTTGGGTATTAAATACCTCAGGTTCTAACTCAATCACTTCTGCGAAACCTGAAAATGCGGATGCCCTTTTTACTGCCTCATCATCGATAGGCATATCCATTCTTGATGAGGCGATTTCTGCTCCGACTGTGCGGTTTAGGATTGAGTAATTTTGAGTAAGAGCAGCAGTAAAATTGCTCCACTCTCTCGGATGTATGTGTGTGAGATTGATATCATCCGCATAGATTACTCCAGCTGTTGGTGGATACTCCTTTGTAAGAAGTTTTTGAATGGTTGATTTTCCATTTCCACTCTTGCCGACGATTGCCACTTTTGATCCCGGCTCTATACTGAAACTCACATCCTCCAGCACCCTCACGTCCTTTCCTGGATAAGAAAAACTTACCTTATCGAAAATTATGCGAGGAGTCTTAGAAGTCGGCTTTTGAATCTGCAGATCAGTCTCGAACATCGGAGTGAGAGTGAAGAACTCTTTCTCAATGAGAATAACCCCCTTCACACTATTCCACTGCTCACTCACGAGAGAGACAATAGATTCTAAGTTGTTTTGAAACATCCGTGAGGACGCGAGCAAGATAGTAAAGGTACCAATTGCTCCACCTTGTGAAACTATCGATACCACTGCGTGTATGATGACACCACAAAGACCTGTAACCGCTATAAGATGAGTTATCATCTCTTTGCGAACTGCGAGCATCCTCAGAGCGCTATACGAATCTCTCACCACTCGAGTGTTCTTATCAATTTCCATTCGAAGAATCGGAGGTTGATTGAACATCTTAGCTTGAGTGAATTCGTTTTTGTTCAGGTATGCGCGTTCAGATACTGATCGTAGTTTGTTGTGGGGAATAAACTCCATAAAAGTATTCCACCACTTCGAAACAAATTCGAATTCCACCACAGCCATTGGGATGGCTGTAATTAACAACACCACTGCATATGCTGGTTTGTACCAAAGTAGCGCTGTCCCAAAAAGCACAAATGAGATGATTGTGGTGAAGAACAGAAACATCTGTTCAGCAAAGACAATCCGAGTCTGTTCGCCAAATGAGAGTTCTCTTACTTTCCTTGTCAGGTCGTCATAATCTTTGCTTCGAAATCGAGCGACATCGAGAGTAGCCCTGTGATCGTTTATTTCTTTTCGGTTCTGATCCCGAAGCTTGTGATTCCACGAACTTTTGTAATACCAATTGAATCTACCCACCACAACACCGATAACGGTGATTGCGATGAGTAACAGGATTGGCCTGAGTAGATTGCTATGAATGACCCCTTGAAACGCTTCTCCACTCCTGAGCTGACTTTCCAGCGTCTTCTGTACCGCATTTACAAGTAGGCCAGTCACTTGAACCATGCCATAACCGAGAATGGTAGTGGTGGTGGCTGTAACAAGTCTGCCGACAGTCTCCCTTCTAGCGTTTCGTAAACAAAACGCTAGAGAAAGTTTAGCAGCGAGCATCACCGTGGTGAGCGTTTCTTTAATTCTCTTCACAAATCCCTCTTAGTTTGGATGACAAGGAACCAGATAAGGTAGAAAAGTCCACATTGAATTATAGCACACTTTGTATATAAAAGTCAAGTACTATACCATGAAAAATGGTCACACAGGAAGGCCCTTACATTTTAAAAAAATCCACCATAACCGAGAGAAGAAAAAAACCAACCAAAAAAAGCAACAAAAGATATGGTTGTGATTAGCAAAGCTAATACTATTAGTCCGATTTTCTTTATTATTTTATTATCTGAAAAACCCAGAAAAGATACAATCGACAGTATTAATAAATTTATTGGTAAGGCTAGATAAGTTAATGGATAAGAATATTCAGCATATTGTCCATAATAAAGTTCTATAAGTATCATACCTGGAGCAGATATCCCAACGTGTATAAAGTAGTATACAAATTCATATATTTTGCTATCAGGACTGAGTACTACCAGATATAGGAACAGTGAAACAGTATAAATAACTAAAAATCCACCAGGAAGGATGAGCAACTTCTTTTTCCATATTTGAAAGTCATTTTGCATAAATGGAACTTACTACTAACTGCTTTATTATCTGCTATTTATATCTTAAACTCAATCACATCCCCGTCCTTTACAATGTATTCCCTGCCTTCGGTTCGCAGTAAGCCCTTTTCTCGAGCTGAAGCAAACGATCCAGCCTCTAAGAGAGTGTTCCATTCGATCACTTCGGCTCTGATAAATTTATCTTTAAAATCTGTGTGGATGGCTGTCCCCGCTTCTGGCGCTGTTGAGGCAACTGGCACTGTCCACGCCCTTGTCTCAGCCTCTCCAGTAGTAAAATAGGTCATTAGGTTCAAGATCTTATATCCCCCTCGGATAAGGTCATCGATTCCATCAGTAATGCTTCCGAGACCCTCTTTCATTTCAACCTTCTCTTCGGCTGTCATATCCTTGAGCTCATGCTCGATACCTGCATCTACCAGAACAAACCCTGCTTTAGTTTTAGTAAAAAATTCAGTTAATTTTTCCCATCGTTCATCTTTAATTTCGTCTAAGTTTGTGCCACCAGCTTTTTTGTTAAGCACATACAAAATAGGTTTCATAGAAAGCAAATGAAGACCTTTAATTAGGGGCTCTTCGAGGGTTGAGATTTCAACTGTTCGAGCGAGCTCTCCTTTTTCAAGGGTTGCTTTGACTCGCAAAAGCATTTCATGCTCAATGACGGCAGTCTTTTCTCCCCTCTTTGCATCTCGTGCTACTCCATCAATCCGCTTTGTAACTGTCTGAAGATCCGCAAGAATAAGCTCGTAGTTGATGACTTCAATATCAGAAAGTGGATCGATTTTGTTGTTTACATGAATGACCTTTTCATCTTCAAAAATACGCACTACCTGCGCTATCGCGTCCACCTCTCGAATATTTGAGAGGAATTTATTTCCTAGCCCCTCACCTTCTGACGCTCCTTTTACAAGACCTGCAATATCGACAAATTCAACCACAGCAGGGATTGTTTTCTGTGTTTTACTGAAATCAGCGAGTTTAAAAAGCCTGTCATCGGGTACCGGCACAATACCAACAGATGGGTCAATAGTACAAAATGGGTAGTTCTCAGCAGGTACTGACTTTTTCGTCAGTGCATTAAACAGGGTCGATTTTCCCACATTTGGGAGACCTACGATTCCGATGGATAGTGACATAGTGCTCTAGAATAGCGTATTTAGTGATTTTTGGAAATCGGCTATTTTATTTTTTTAAGTTTTCCTTCAATAAACTTATCAATTGTGTCGATATTTTTTTCCAGTTCTTTAAAGATTTTTTGCTCCTTCCTGTTTAGATTTCTATCTACTTTTGTCTTTTCAAGAATACCAAGCTGATTTGCTAATTCTTCTTTAAAGAATGAAAGTGAATCGTGAACACTCTTTGAAACTTCATCTATTTCATCGTTAAATTTCTTTTTAAGTCCGAAGTATTTATGCCAACCAAGATACGATGTAAATAATATAATCAAGAACAGAATGACGATTATCATAATAAGGATTAGACGATATATGACAGCTCGGCTTAATCTCACCAACTCCGTTTCATTTACAAGTACCGTCTTTTTCTCTGAAATGTCACTTTTTATTGCATCAGAAAATACGAGCTCAGCCCAAACAGAATACCTGCCTACTACCGACAACTCATCTGACTTAAAGCTAAACGATCCATCAGGAAGTGTGGTTAGCGGGTACTGCTTTAGAGCATTTTTTACATCATTCACATACACAACAACGTCTGTGTTAGGGTAAGCGGTAATACCAGAAACTACAACACGCTCTCTTTTCAAAACCTCATCAGGTTCTATAGATATAATTGGTATTGAAATTTCTGAAGCTTCATAAGAAAGAGCAATTGGATTAGTGGCATTTCCTGCTTTATCAATGGCAACAACTGATATGCTTTGCTTACCTTTCTGTGTTACTGGAAGCGTGTAGGAATCATCTACAAGCTCAGAAGGTTTAATTATTGTGACTGAACCATCTTGGTTTGTGACTACATACTGATCAATGCCCGACACTGTGTCACGAGCTGAAAGAGAGAGTGCATGCCTCACCTCATTTTGAGTTATCTTCGGATCAAATGAATCTGGAGCGGTTGAGTCTATTTGAATCTTATATTGTGCGCTTGGCCCAGTTCCCTCACTATTTATAAATCTTATGCGAAAGTACTGTACACCATCAGCAATCTGACTAAAGGTTTTTTGTGATACTGATGAATCAGAACTTACTGACGGAACAGCGGTAGGTGACTTTGAAAGAATGGTTTGAATAGAAGTTACTCCCGATGGAATACTCCAACTAAAAGATGCTCTAGGATCTCTATACCACTCATTTTGAGAAGGATTAGTCGTAGAAGTTATGATTGGGAGCCTTGGAAGAGCGCCTTGTGAAGGTGGTGGAACCACAACGGGGATAACCACAACCGAGCTAACCAAGACAGATCCTGGTTGTCTTGAAGAAAGGACGTTGGTACCTATTCCGTCGTTTGCCCGAACAGCTGCGGATGAAAACAAAAGACTAGCGCTTCCAGGTTTTTTTGCTCGAAACACAACAGAAATAATTTTTCCGCGAGCTCCGACAAATCCAGGGTTAGGGACTCCACCGTTGAGTGTTATGGTGCCAGCATTATTTGAAAACGTTGGTTCTTCAACCCACAAAGTGAAGATTGATCCACTTTTACTGATTGATTGCACCTCTACTATGTCACTGGGAAAGTTAATAGTGGCGTCAGCATTGTTTATAGCTACCCCTTCTGAATTTGTAACTATGTTTACGGAAAAGATATCACCCTGCCCAACAGTCACGCTTCCTGGGTCAAAAAATATACTCGCAGCAAATGTTTTGTTTGGAATTGCTACCAAATAAAGTGCGAAAAAAAAGATTATAAAAAATATTCGCTTATTCATTATTTTGATAGTTTCTTTTTCGAATGTACCACGCATATCGTGCTAAGATTAGTATCAAGATAATGACTACGAGGGTTGCAGTGTTTCCCAGCTTAGGGCCATTGAGCTCTGCTACTTGCACATTTCCAGCAAGGTCATAGGCTGTCACCTTGATGCGACTTTTTGGGTCTTGATTTTGAAGAACATACGGGCTACTAGAGCGAACTGGGGGCAAATCTCCTTCGGTTACTTCATAATAATCAATTCCTGAATCCGCATCACTGGATCCAAATGTAATAAAGTATCGATTATCATAGACACTTGGGTCGCGACTTAAAACTAGTAAAAATTCCGTAGGAGCATTGGTATCTTTCCCTACAACCGTACTCCACTCGTTGAATATTTCGTGCCCAGCGTTCGACATAACAGGCAGTCTAAAATCAATTCCCGCGATATCTTTGGCGCTTCCCTTTCCGTCATTGAGGAATACTAACGTTCTAATATTACTGAGCGACACAGTTCCTTCTTTTTTTGAATCAATTATGATTTTGAATAATTCGATGTTCTTTCCTTTTATTCCGTTTGGGATACCGCCTACAAAAGTAATCACACCGTCAGCTGGAGAGACAGATGGAGTATTTGGCCAAAGCGGAAATTGTGAATTTGCGAGCGAAATTTCTTTAATTGAAGCAAACTCTAATCCTGAAAAGAGCATTGTTCCATCAATAGCATTAATAGTCTCGCCTTCTGTGTCGAGTATTGCACGCACCACGATTGTGTCACCGACATATGTTACTTGCTGATTAGAAACAAACGAAAAAGATGCTGCGACGGATATC
>Ga0209490_10003922_pt1 | contig 13841 bp, 11 predicted proteins | sample MAT06_FD_187209 | JGI IMG/M metagenome (GOLD analysis project Ga0209490, IMG submission 187209) | Freshwater microbial communities from Lake Fryxell liftoff mats and glacier meltwater in Antarctica - MAT-06 (SPAdes) (version 2) | ecosystem: Environmental > Aquatic > Freshwater > Ice > Liftoff...
GATTTTTGTGGAAAATTTAGGTGACAATGGGGAGTTAGATGGAATTGCACATTGAATAATTGCCAGTTATTAAGGCAATCTGGGGCTGTCATACCCGATTGAGAGTGGTTTGGATATGGACAGTATTTCGATCGGTATTGCTTGGTGTGTCGCTTGGGGCGATCGACGGGAACCTCAATTTGCGATCGGCTATCACTCGCGCTACCGATCTCCGGTTCCGTCAAGGGCGATCGCCCGTTATGCTCAACTTGTGGTATTTTGTTATTTATATAAATTCCAAGTGTTTTGACTTTCTATAACCATTTCTTGGCGCATATCCCAAGGTAGTAAAACTTCAACTTTTGAACCCAAGGCTCGCAACCATCTGAGAACATAGTAGTCTGTAATTCGGTACTTGACTTGGTAGTAAATATCGGTGCTAGGACGAGACTGAATTATATCTAAAAGAATCTGTCGATTGTCTGGGTTGGGAGTATATTGTTTGATTAATGTGGCGGCGCGATCGCACTCTATGGCTCTACAGGTATTGTGAATGCTGATTCCTTGCAGGTAGGATTGAGCAAAAGTGCGATCGAACCGCAATACCATCAGCGCAGTTTCCTTATAAAAATCGCAGCCCCAAGCTTCCTTTAACATATTGTTGACTGTTTTGGGAGTTGGCAGGTTATTTTCCTGATATTTTTCCTTAAGTAATTGCGGAACCCGAGGATCTTGCCAATCCAAGGATTCTAGACGTTTTGAAATTATGCGATCGAGGCGATATTTATACCAGTTAATTTCACCTCTGGGAGTGCTGCCGTAGCCACACAAATATTTAGCTCGTTCCATAAAGTAAATACAAACAGGATAAACAACGCACTCCTTAATTAGGTTTTGATGAGCGCTGCGATACGTTAATAACAAAGGAGCGATATTTTGAGAGTCCCAAGTTTCCTGCAATTCGCTCTGAAATTGATCGACAGCATCCTGCATCGGACTAGATTCTGGCACGAGATAATCAACATACAAAAAGACCCGGTGATTATCTTCATCAACTACCTCTTCTGAAAATTGGTCAGCTAATAGTGGCAAACTCGGATCTAGAAAACTAAACATCCCCAAAGTAGCAGCGAGATAAGCCTGTGCTTGCGGAGTCAAATTGTTGTCAGTATTGGGGTTTTCTGTGTGACTGGAAATTGGCGGTAGTTCTTCAACTCGGCGGTAGTTCTTGCTCCTACCAGTCACGCTCGTTAACCGTTTCAGCCAATTTCGACTCACCAATAAATCGAAGTCATTTTGCAGCGACTTTCGCACCTGAGCGAATAACTTTTCTGCCAATATATGATCTAAATCAGAATCAGCAATAGTTATTTCTTTTAAAAAAGATTGCCGCCACTCTTTTACAGATACATTGTATTTGATAAACCACTGTTGCGTTGTTTGGTTGCAAGCACAATTCTGGTCTAAATTGTTAATAATATCTTCGTGCTTTTCATCTTGGTAATTCTTGCCGAAGAAAGCTTCGCGCCAATCAGCATAGGTAAAGGGATTGTCAAGGGCAATATATCCCTCGTCGCTGTACAGCCAACTTACCAAAACCCACAACCTGATGGCACGGGTGAGATTCTGCATTTGGTCGAGAGTTCCGTTGGCGAAATCCTCTAGGAGTCTGGGTTTCGGGGGATTGCGAAAGGTTGGGTTCACGGTGGGTTTGGGGATTTGTGTTGTGTTTTTTTGGCTTTTTTTAGCGTAATTTTTAGCGTAAGGGCGATCGGAAGGGGGGTATTCCGATAATATGCGATAATTTGGGAATAAAGTTGAAAAAAACGGAGAGACAGGCTTTATGAGTACATCTGAGTTCGATGACTACAAAGTTGACCACCTGTTTCTGTTGGTTGGTGAGAACCCTTTGCCGAATTATGTCGCAGCAAAAACCTTGCTAGCAGAAGGTGACAAGCCCTATCTAGTTTTCACCGAACACACCCAAAAACCTGCTGAACATCTTAAGGACGCATTAGTTTTGAGTGACAAAGAAATGGTTCCTTTGGATAACAACGAATTCAATCCTTGCGAAATCAAAAAGAGGATTCGAGAAAAAATTAAGGAAACTCAAGTCAATCCAGATAATGCGGAGAAGAAGCAATTTGGATTGAACTACACAGGCGGGACAAAAGCAATGGCTGTTCATGCTTATCAAGCTTTACTTCAGCCTAGACTTGAAGACCCTACATACAAGCTTAACCCTGAACCTCAATTCAGTTATTTAGATTCCCCTAATCTAAAGATGCTGATTGACCAGCCAACTAATCCCGTTCCTTTAGATATACCTAAAGATCAACTTGATTTTTCATTAGACAAGCTTTTCAAATTACATGGTTTTAATCTCAGTAAACCGCCTAAAACTGAAGTTACGTTTCCTGAGTTATTAGAGGCTATAATTAAGCATAAATCTAAGTGGCAAACTTGGTGTAGCAAGATACTACGGCTAGAAGCCAGAACGAAGATAGATCTAGGAGAGATCAAAAATGCCAATAATCAAATAGAGAAGATTGTTGAATTAGGTGACTGGAAAAATGCAACAGACCTGAGAAAACTAGCCTTACCTATTCAAGAATTGCCAGAAGAAATCACTAATATTCTGAAACAACATGAACTACTTGATGATAATGGGTGTTTATCTATACAAAAAATAGAACAAGCAAGAATAATACCAAAGCCTACAAAAACCAAAGAATATCCTAAAGAAATTTGTAAATGGCTTGAGGGAGTTTGGCTAGAAGATTATGTTTTGCATAAGTTAACAGACATTCAGCAGCAAGAACAGAAAGAAATTGATGAACAAGTAAAACAAGAGGAAGAAAGATTAATAGATGAAGTGGGAATGTCATTCAATTTTCCTGAAAATACTGATATTGGTCATTTTGAATTCGATGTTGCTTTTTTACGAGGATATCAACTTTTTGCACTATCTTGTACGACTGATACTGATGCGGGATTGTGCAAGTTAAAACTATTTGAAGCCTATCGTCGAGCGCGACAGATGGGAGGAGATGAGGCACGAGTAGCTTTAGTATGCTGCTATGATAAGCCCGAAAAAATAAAACAAGGTTTCATGTCTCAAATCAAAGACGATAAGGTGAATGTTTTTGGTTCTGGTGACCTTACAGACTTATCTGAAAAACTAAAAACCTGGATTCAAGAGGTAGACAAATAATGAGTACATACATTGCATCAGTAATTGATACCACTGGAATTCAGAAGTACATCTTTGGTAGTAACAGACTGAAGGAAAATGTCGCTGGATCTTACTTAGTGAAGTTAGCAACTGATGATTGGGTCAAAGAGTGTCTGAGAAATCTTGGTAATGTTTACATTCCAGAATGCAATCTCAGTCAGGCTGAACCGCGCATTAACGAAGATCCTGAAGTTATTGCTGAGTTAATCTATTCCGGTGGAGGAAATACGTTTTTACTCTTCCGAGATACCGAAGATAACTATGCCAGAAAATTTACTGAAAATTGGAGCAAAAAAATACTTCTTGAAGCGTCAGGACTAAATGTTGAAATCGCCCATCAACCTTTTGACTGGAATCAGAGATTACTACAAGATGTCATTGAAAATGACCTAATCAAAGGCAAGCTAGACATTCAAAAAAGGAACCCTAGACCTTCGGCTCCTCTATTAGGCTTAGGAGTGACAGTTAGCTGTGTTTCTACTGGATTAGTCGCAGTGGAAACAAGAAAAATTGACGGAGTTATGAGACCAATATCAAGAGAGGTTGTTAAAAAGCTGGCTCAAGTTGATAATGCTAACGACGAACTGAGGAAGATTCTGTTTGACGATCGCAAACCTAGAAAGCGTAACGAACAGTATGATATCCCACTGGATGTTGACGATTTAGGGCGGTCAGAAAATGAAAGCAGCTACATTGCTGTAGTTCATATTGATGGCAATCAGATGGGTAAACGATTTGAGGACTATGGAAAAGTACAATCAAATAGTAACAAGTCAATACCAGACAAGAACAGAGATTTCGTTATGGCAATGCGTAAGCTTTCTTGGGGAGTCAGTGAAGCTAGTCGCAGGGCATTAGAAGCTGTTGGTTGTGCAGTGATTAAGTTGGTTGATGAAGAGAAATTTGAGATCAAAGATAACTACTTACCATTTCGCCCAATTGTGTACGGTGGTGATGATGTTACTTTTGTCTGTGACGGACGATTAGGTTTATCCTTAGCAGTTAAGTTCTTAGAAAGATTTGAGGAATTTACTCAGGATTTACCTGATGGAAAAGGTAAAGCAACAGCTTGCGCGGGAATTGCGATTGTTAAAACTCACTATCCTTTTTCACGAGCTTATGCGTTGAGTGAATCATTATGCAGTCAAGCTAAACAATGGATGCGACAAGAAACAAATGACTATGAAAAACCATTGTTTTCTGCCATTGATTGGCATATAGCAGCTAGTGGGTTGCTAGGAAGTATCGGTGAAATTAGAGAACGCGAGTACCGCGTCCAAATTCCCGATCTCGATAAACCTGCTTCTTTAACAATGCGCCCAATGCGATCGCACTCTTGCCCAAATCAGTGGCGTACTTGGGCTGGTTTTTCCCAGGTAGTCAATGATTTGAATACACATAAGGATTGGAAGGATCGCCGCAACAAAGTTATGGCTCTACGCGAAGTGTTGCGACAAGGTAAGAAAGCCACTGAGCAATTTAGACAAGCTTACAGTTTAGAGAGCCTACCAGCTTTTCCAGAAGCAAATTCTGTTCTCGCTAAAGAAGGTTGGTATACAGATATCTGCGGCTATTTTGATGCAATTGAAACAATGGATTTTTACACCCCTTTAGAAGAATCATCTAATGAGTAACTACACCCTCAAAATTAAACTTCTGAGCGATACTACTTTTGGACGTGGTGATGGAGTAGCAGGTTTAGTTGACCAAGAAGTAGAACACGATCGCTATGGATTTCCCTATTTACGGGGACGCACTCTTAAAGGTTTACTCAGTGAAGAGTGCGACAATTTAATAGCTGTGTTACCCGATGATCGTCAACGTCAGCACTGGCAAGAAGTTGCCGATCGCTTGTTTGGTTTACCGGGAAGTACCCTTGAAAGTCAGGCAAAAATTCATGTAGGAGATGCTTCTTTACCGTGTGATTTACGAAAGGCGATCGCAGCACAGCTAGATTCAGAGCAAGACAAAAAGCGAAGCAACTCTAGTTATAAACCTGCTCTAACTTCCACAGACATTCTAGAATCTCTGACTACAATTCGTCGTCAAACTGCGATCGATCCAGAAAATGGCGCATCTGCTGAACATAGCTTGCGATCGGCTCGTGTAATTCTGCGAGAATTGCCTTTTGAATCAAAACTTTTATTTGAAACTGAACTCAATAAAGATTCTGAAGACGATAAAAATATGTTAGCGCTTATGGCATTGGGTACATTAGCACTGCGAAGGATTGGAAGCGGACGCAATCGAGGTCGGGGTCATGTACAATGCAGCCTCCATGACTCTACCAATGAGTTTACAAAAGATATGAATTATATCGAAAATTTTGGGAAAATTAAATGAAAGCCGTTACTTTTTTATTGCATACTCAGCAACCGATTCTTGCTACATCTCTTCAGGGAGATCCTAATAGCGATGTCTCCTACCCCTATATCCCTGGCAGCATGATTCGCGGAGTTTTGATTGGTCGTTATCTCAAGCGTCATCTGCGAGAAACTGACGACATTCTAAATAGTCAGAGTTTCCCAGACGTGACTCGATTGTTTTTTAACGATCGGAAAACCAGTTATTTGAATGCCTATCCTGCCGATCTTCAGCACAAACGTACTTTACCTGTACCGCGTTCTTGGTACAAGGATAAAGGTGTAGATTTTTCGGAGACAGACGATCGAACTGTATATGATTTCAGCAAAATTCCAGTTGATGAACGAGATGAAGATTTATCTCCCAAATTGTTAGATGAAAAATTCTGCACAGTTGATGGTGAAGATGTGCTTTTGTATCGAGTTAAGAGACGGATCAATATTCACAATCAGCGCGATCGCAAAAAAGGCAGAGGAACAGAGGCTAACGGTGCTGTGTTTTGCTACGATGCCATAGATGCAAAGCAAACTTTTCAAGCAGTTGTCTTATGTGACTCAGAACAAGATGTTGACACCATTAAATCTTTACTGCAACCAAAAGATATCTGGTTAGGCGGTTCCCAAAGCGCAGGCTATGGTCATACCATAATAGAGCTAGTTCAAAATAATGCTGATTGGCACGAAGCAGGAATTCCTCTTGAAGAGCGAATAAAACGAAATCGAAATGAAGATTTAACAATTACACTCTTAAGTGACACGATTGTACGCAATGAATATGGGCAAGTAGTAGCCGACTCAGAAGTATTACGTCAGCTACTCTCAGTATCGCTAAATGTAGAATTTGAATTTCAAGAATGTGGTATCTACGCCAGCAGTTTAATTGTTGGAGGATTTAATCGTAAATGGGGACTACCTTTACCTCAAACTTTAGCTTTTGCAGCAGGAAGCGTGTTTATTTTTAACAAAGTTGACCTTGATTTGCAAAGAATTAAAACACTTGAGGAACAAGGGATTGGAGAACGGAGGGTAGATGGTTTTGGACGAGTTATCGTCAACTGGTTAGATGATGAACATACAAAATACAAGACAAGACTGCCACAGCCAAACAGCAAATCGGTTAACACATCTGAATCTTTAGCACCTGAATCATTAAAAATCGCTAAAGACATAGCTAGTAGGATAGTACGGAAAAATCTTGATGAACTGCTGTTGAAGCAAGTTAGTAGTATCCAATTTACTCAGAAAGATAAGATTTCTAACAGTCAACTGTCCCGACTGATGATTGTAGCTAGAAAAACCTTATCTGAGCTTGAAATCGAGAATGAAAAGCCGGAAAGTGAACGTAAAACTGTTACGGAATTAGCCGAGCCTGTTCGTGAGTTACTACGCAATTTGCCATCTAATGCTCGCAAGCAATTTGAGAGTACGAGACTAAGCACAGGTGAAAAATTTGATGAGAAAATTCAGAATTTGCTGGATTCTCCAGCTAGCTGGCTTAATGACTCTTGGCGCAGCGATTCACAAACTAAAATTTTTATGGTTTCTGGTAAACCAACTGTGAGGATTGCTAGTCTACCGCAAGGTTTTGATAATTACACAGCACTAGAATATTCGCTCCGCTTAATTATCGCAGTTGCCAAAAAGATGATGAAGGAGAAAAACAATGACTGAACAGCGTCATAAGTCAAATCGCCATATTGTCAAACGGATTCTTGTACGCGGCACTCTAGTATTAGATACGCCAACTTGCTTAGGAAGTGGTGACGCAGACAGTCCAACGGATTTGCCGTTGCTTCGAGATAGTATTAGCAACCATGCTTTACTAACTGGCTCTTCAATTGCAGGTGCTTTACGGAATTATTTACGAGAACATACTAAGGGATATGGGGAAAGTGACAGACGCAATGACATAGCCACCAAACTGTTTGGCGATCTATTTGCTTACAAAGATGAAACAGCTAAAAGCGAACCGGAAAAAATTAAACTAAGGGAAGAAGATACTCAAAGTCCTTTGATTATTGATGATTCGATAAGCACTAAACCTATCAAGGCTGAACTCAGAGATGGTGTGAAAATCGATAGCGTTACTCATACTGCTGCTGATAAAGCTAAGTATGACTTAGAGTTATTACAAGCTGGAACAGAATTTCCTCTGAGTTTTGAACTTTTGATAGAGAAAGACAACGATGAAGCTCAGTTAGTTAAAGCACTAGCGATCGCACTCCAAGGCTTGGAACCTCAAAATGATTCAAAAAGTGGCGAAATCAGCCTTGGTATGAAAAAGCGACGCGGTTTTGGTCGCTGTCATGTCAAAGAGTGGCAGGTTTGGAGTTTTAATTTGGAAGATTCGGGCGATCGCACATCCTGGTTAAACTTTGAACATTGGCGCACAGGATTATTACCCGATCGCGCAACTCATCCATCAATTGCTACAGCGCTGGGAGTATCATTAGAGAATGAGAGCGATCGGCGCGATCGCTTCCTCATCCACGCCGAATTCAAATTAATCGGTTCTCTCCTCATCCGTTCCGGCCAAGACTCAACTGGACGCGCTCCCGATGTTGTACACTTGAAATCCCATCGTAATGATGAATCGAAACCAGTATTATCCGGTACAAGTTTAGCCGGAGTATTGCGCCATCGAGCCGAGCGTATTGTCAAAACATTGGGTAGTTGTTCACCAATTGTCGATAAGTTATTTGGTTATGTTGTAGGTAAGCAATCTCAAGCTAGCCGTTTAGTGGTTCATGAGAAAGTCATTGAAAATGCAACTGAATTAGTGCAAAGTCGAATTGCGATCGATCGCTTTACAGGTGGTGCATATCACGGTGCATTATTTGACGAACAGCCTATATTTGGGGGCGATGAAACCATTGTCAGTATTGAATTAGAGTTGCGGAATCCCCAAGAGCATGAAATTGGATTGCTGTTACTCTTGCTGAAAGATTTGTGGACAAGCGATTTACCTGTAGGAGGTGAAAGTAGTATTGGTAGAGGACGTTTAAAAGGAATCAAGGCAGACTTAATACATGATCATCTACAAAATCCCAAAAAATGGAAAATATGGGAAGAAAATGGAACATTGCACATCACCGATCGAGCTGACACAAGCAAAACCCAAGAGTCAGTAAGAGATGAACTTGAGGGATTTGTGAAAGCACTGTTAAACTATTTAGGAAAGGAGGTAAAGGCATGAGTGAAGCGATCGCTACTTCATCTAAAATTCTTGAATTTGTCAATGATGATGACTTACGCAGTTGGCTGGATGAGCAATCAAAGTCTCGTGAATTACCTTATCTCTTAGCTCATGCTGATGATGGAGTAATTTGGGGACGGCTTGAAAACGGAAAGTTGACAACGGCTGAAAAAATATTTCACACGCCAGAATTTAAAGTTGATTTCCCTCCCTTACGGTTATTAACCCTGCAACAATGTCGTATCTTTGGTCACAATGGTGAACTGTTGCTTTGGCAAATTAGCGATAAAAAGTTTAGATGGCGTTTCATCGGCAATCCCAATGAAGCAAAAATATCAGAAAGTCAGATTCTTTGGGGAACTCATGGCATCAAGAAAGGTAATTTTACGCTGCTTTGGGATGGCTCTCAAGGACTCAGACACGCTGTACCGTTTACTGATATCGAGTTGAAGGGCGATCGCTTGGTTAATCCAGTCCGTTTACTCGTACATCACTATATCGACTATAATGATAGTGGGGTGGCGAGAATTTATCTCAGTCGATTAGTTGATTTACGAGGAACCTAATTATGATTGCTGAACCTCAATACACTCAAAAGATGACGGCGGAAGAATACCTAGAATGGGAAGCCAAGCAGGAACTTCGCCATGAATACATTGATGGGGAAATTTTGGCAATGACTGGGGGTACGATTCCTCATAATAGCATTGCTCTCAACTTCTATACAGTGCTAAGACCTCATTTACGTCAAAGAGGTTGTCAAGCCAATGTGTCAGATGCGAAAGTTAAGCCTAGTCAATCAAGTCGTTATTTCTATCCTGATTTAGTTGTGACTTGTGACCCCCAGGACTTGCAATCTCGTGACTTTATTCAATCTCCGAAAATTATTGTTGAAGTTCTTTCCCCTAGCACAGCAAATTACGATCGCACGAAAAAATTCAAATATTATCGCCAGATTCCAAGTTTGCAAGAATACGTCTTAGTTGATTCAGAAGAAATAATAGTTGAGGTTTATCGTCGAGGAGAAGGGAAGATGTGGCTTTATTATGAGTATGAAGCTGGGGAGGCGATCGCTTTAGAAAGTATTGAGTTTGAATGTGCGATCGAACTTTTGTATGAAGGGATTGTTTTTGAGAAAGAGTGAGACTTGAAATCAAGAACGAGTCATTTTATTTAAGTGTAAGGAGATTGGACAATGAATCCCAAACATATCGCAAAAATTACAGAAGTCGATCGTATCGCTAAAGCACCCTATAATTTTGTCGAACTTCCTGAAAAAATCGTCGTAGCAGAGGAATTACCAAATGGCGATCGATATCATTTAGAGCGCCACACTGGCAGAATTGAATGCACTTTAACTACTGAATCTCCTCTGTATATTCGCTGCGGAATGATTCCTACTAATTTCACTAAATATTCAGAGCTTCCAGAAAAATACTCGAAGCCACCACAAGATGCCACAGAGCAACAGAAGAAACAGTGGGAAGAGGAGAAAAAACAATGGGAGACAGACCGACGAAAAACTCTTGCTCCATTTTTTACATACCGAAACGATAATCTTCCTATTCTTCCTGGTAGCAGCTTACGTGGAATGCTACGAACTTTAGTTGAGATCGTTAGTTTTAGTAAAATTGAAAGAGTATCCGACGAGCATCGCCTATTTTTTCGTGCAGTTGCATCTAATCCCAAGAAAGAATCTTGGGGGAAAGAATACAGGGATCGTGTTGATCCCGAAAAAATTCAGGCTGGCTATCTAAAAAAAGATAGTCAAGGATGGTATATTCAACCTGCTAAGACTGAACAAGGTGAAACATTTGCGTGGGTTAGGGAAACGTCTCTTAACTTGCCAAACTTTAAAATTTTCAATAATGATAAATATGAGCCTCAGTATATTTCTGTTAGCTATAGAAGTGTAGCTGTAGATAACACAGACAGAGCTAAACGCTTATTTGCTCATGATGTTGAATTGCCAGACATCCATCCCAAAAAAGGTGTGCTTGTTACCAGTGGAAACATGAAACAAGGAAATGAACCTTCACCTCGTCGTAATCATTGCGTAGTTTTCGCTGAGGATAAGAATGCTGCCCGATTCCAAATAGATCGTACAGCAATTGAGCATTATCGTAATGCTCTGACTAATTTTCAGAAAAAATCACCCTTTGATAAAGATTGGGGAGTATTACAAGAAAAAGAAGATCATCCGGTGTTCTACTATCAAGAACAAAATAGCAATATAGTAGGATTCTTTGGTCAAAGCCCTAATTTTCGTATTCCCTACTCTCCTCAAGGTAATGGACACGCAACGACTGTATTAGATTTTATTCCTGAAGATTTAAGAACATTAGCATCAATCGATATAGCTGATGCAATATTTGGCTGGGTCAAGCAAGAATCTGAATCACAAAAACTACCTGCAAACTTTGATAAACAAAGAGCCGGTAGAGTGTTTTTTACAGATGCCTCACACCACAGCAATCAAAATGGTATCTGGTATCAAGATAAACCATTAACTCCTCAAATCCTATCTGGGCCGAAACCGAGTAACTTTTCGCACTATTTGGTTCAACCAAATGCAGAGAAATCAGAACTAAAACACTATGCAAGTGAACCAATTAAAAATACAGTAATTCGCGGTCATAAGCTGTATTGGCACAAAGGCAGCAATCCTGAATTTAAACTTAAACTTAATTTGGATAAAAAGAAAGAAGTTTCAGATACTCAGACTACTCAAATTAACCCAATTAAAAAAGGGGTGACTTTTAAGTTTAATATTCATTTTGAAAATTTGAGTGAGGTTGAACTCGGTGCATTGTTATGGGTGTTGAGTCTTAGCAGCAACAAATCACAAGAACTAGGAACTGGTAAACAGGGTGAAAAATACTGTTTTTCTCTTGGTATGGGTAAACCGCTGGGGATGGGTGCGGTGAAGATTGACTATGAATTGCATTTGAGCGATCGCACCTCTCGCTACAGCAATCTATTTGATGGTACAAAGTGGAAAACTGGGGAAGAAGACCAATCTCAAACTGATACAAAAGAGCAAGAATGTGTGAAAGCATTTGAGAAATATGTCCTTGATGGAATCAGCGAGCGCGATTATCCAAAAGAGCGAAATAGAGAACAACTGCAACATTTAAAGCAGTTACCGAGAATTGAAATGTTGCTGGCGATGTTGCGGTGCGATAAAGATAAAATTCCAGATGAAGAACAGACTCGATATATGGAACTTGAAGAATTTAAGCAGAGAAAAGTTTTACCTACTCCATTGGATGTAATGAACATCCTTGATAATCGCAGATTTGCTTCTGTAGAAAGCCAATTAACTACAAAAATAAGCAATAAATCTACTCTTCCCAAACCTCAACCTAAGAATACCTCCGAGCGAGGTCGAGATGAAGGTGGAGGAAATATTAATCTGGCATTTCAAAGACCTCCGAACAAGCCAAAACGTTAAGTCGATCGCACCCTCCAATCCTCCATCTCGTCAAAGCCGATCGCCCTTTCCCATGCTAAAATTAGCTCAACAAACAAATACAAAACCTAAATTTAGGAGTTTATGATGCCTTTTAGCGCTTATAAAACAGTCGGTTCAGTCCTCAAAGAATTTCAGATCACCTATACTGAATCCAATTTCATAGTAGAAACAGAGTTTCATGTTTCTGACTATTTTCGAGAAGATTTAGAATTTACAATGCGAGAAGGAGTGGTTGATAATTCTGAATTTGCAGTTTGTGAAAATTTGATTTATCCAGTTATCAAAGAAGTTTGGAAGTGCTATTACAGCGGGTTTGTTTTGTGGAGCCATCAGTCTCTTACCTACGACCAGTATCTTTCTGGATTTCCTGAATATATTTTGGCTAAACGTTCTATTTTAGGAAAAATTGTTTTTGATAAACCTTATTTTATGATAGTTGAAGCTAAACAAGATAACTTTGAAAATGGATGGGCTCAGTGTATTGCGGAAATGATTGCCGCACAACGACTGAATGAAAAATTAGAGCAAGATGTTTTTGGGATTGTTTCTAATGGAGATGTTTGGCAATTTGGTAAACTTAAAGGCAACTTTTTTACTAAAAATAAACAGTCTTACTTGATTGACGATTTAAACAAGCTTTTTGCGGCGATTAACTATATTTTTCAAGAATGTGAATTGCTGCTGAATGCTGAAATATCATGTCAGAATTGAAAGGTAGCAGGTGTATTTAATTAGGAATGGCGAAAATGACTTAAGTAGCCGACGGAATCAAATAAAATATTATAAAGCGTAAAATGTGTGGAGTGATTCGCTGTCCCCATAATATCGATCGCCCCACCGCACACATCCCACCAAAAGCGATCGCCCCGCACATCGCATAAGGCTAAACTAATCTAGAGTTTTACCATAAAAATTTCCCCCCCTTCATGAACATCGCCTATCTAATCAACCAATACCCCAAAGTCAGCCACAGCTTCGTCCGCAGAGAACTCCTAGCCGTCGAAACCTACGGCATCAAAGTCGGGCGTTACTCCATCAGATCGTGCGAATCCGAACTCGTAGACGGCGCAGACAAACAAGAACAAGAATTGACCAAAGTCATCTTAGGAGTTGGCGTACAGGGCTTAGCGTGGGGTTTACTCCGCGTTGCCGCAACTAGACCAATTCGATTCCTGGAAGCTTTGCGGTTAATGTTCAAAGTTGGCTGGCATTCAGAACGCGGGATTTTGCTGCATCTCGCTTATTTAGCAGAAGCTTGCATTCTTTTAAATTGGTTTGCAGAAGCGGGTATAACACACGTTCACGCTCACTTCGGCACAAATTCCACAACTGTTGCAATGCTGTGCCGCGTGCTGGGCGGCCCTACTTACAGTTTCACCGTTCACGGCCCCGAAGAATTTGATAAAGCTACACTTCTTTCCTTAGATGAAAAAATTAAACGATCGACCTTTGTAGCGGCAGTTAGCTCCTTCGGCAAAAGTCAGCTCTTTCGGTGGTGCGATCGCACTTATTGGTCAAAAATCCACGTCATACACTGCGGTGTCGATGCCGCATTTTTAGCTCACCCGCACGTCTCCATACCCGCAGCACCCC
>Ga0209490_10003923_pt1 | contig 13840 bp, 13 predicted proteins | sample MAT06_FD_187209 | JGI IMG/M metagenome (GOLD analysis project Ga0209490, IMG submission 187209) | Freshwater microbial communities from Lake Fryxell liftoff mats and glacier meltwater in Antarctica - MAT-06 (SPAdes) (version 2) | ecosystem: Environmental > Aquatic > Freshwater > Ice > Liftoff...
GTCTGGGCTGCTTTCACAAGCTTGTCCTTTTCCGGCGGAATGACCACGTCATCCAGATTGAAGCTCAAGCCACCGCGGAAGGCGCTCATGAAACCAAGATCCTTGATATCGTCCAAGAACAAGGCAGCACGGGCGGTACCGGTCTCTTTGGTGACCAGGCCGATGATATCGCGCAGCGCCTTTTTTGTAAGCACTTCGTTGATGAACCCGACCTCCTTCGGCACCACCTCGTTGAATATGGTGCGACCGCAGGTGGTCTCGATCATGTGCGTTTTGCCCTGGATATCCGCCCAACGCAACTTGATGTACGTATGCAGGTCCAACTGGCCCTCGTTGAAAGCGATGATCACTTCCTCCGGGCTGTAGAACGCGCGGCCTTCGCCTTTCATAACGCGCTCCTTGTCCGTTCTACGGCCTTTGGTGATGTAGTACAGGCCCAACACCATGTCCTGGCTAGGAACCGCGATAGGCGCTCCATTGGCAGGGTTGAGGATGTTATGGCTGGCCAGCATCAGCAACTGGGCCTCCAGAATGGCTGCATTGCCCAACGGCACGTGGACCGCCATTTGGTCACCATCGAAGTCAGCGTTGAAGGCGGTACAAACCAACGGATGCAGTTGGATCGCCTTACCCTCGATCAGCTTGGGCTGGAAGGCTTGAATACCCAAGCGGTGCAAGGTGGGTGCACGGTTCAGCAGCACAGGGTGGCCCCTGAGCACGCTCTCCAGGATATCCCACACCACGGGCTCCTTCTTATCCACGATCTTCTTGGCGCTCTTCACCGTTTTCACGATCCCGCGCTCGATGAGCTTACGGATAATGAAGGGCTTGAAGAGCTCTGCGGCCATGTCCTTGGGCAGACCGCATTCGTGCAATTTCAGTTCGGGGCCTACAACGATCACGGAACGTGCGCTGTAGTCCACGCGCTTACCAAGCAGGTTCTGGCGGAAGCGGCCTTGCTTGCCCTTGAGCGAATCGCTCAACGACTTTAGCGGGCGGTTGCTCTCGCTCTTCACCGCGCTGCTCTTGCGGCTGTTATCGAAGAGGCTGTCCACGGCCTCTTGCAGCATGCGCTTCTCGTTGCGCAGGATCACCTCTGGGGCTTTGATCTCCATCAAGCGCTTGAGGCGGTTGTTACGGATGATCACACGGCGGTAGAGGTCGTTCAGGTCGCTTGTAGCGAAACGGCCGCCATCCAAGGGCACCAATGGGCGCAACTCAGGAGGGATCACCGGCACCACCTTCACGATCATCCATTCGGGATTGTTCGCGCGGCGGCTAATGGCATCGCGGAAGGCTTCCACCACATTGAGGCGCTTGAGCGCTTCGTTCTTACGCTGCTGGCTGGTCTCTGTATTGGCCTTGTTACGCAGGTCGTAGCTCAGGAGATCCAGGTCCAAGCGCTTCAGCAGGTCGTGCAGGGCGTCAGCCCCCATTTTGGCAATGAACTTGTTGGGGTCGTTATCGTCCAGGTGCTGGTTCTCCTTGCCAACGGTCTCTAGGATATCCAGATACTCTTCTTCGGTGAGGAAGTCGAGTTGCTGCACGGGGTTACCCTCCTTGTTCATAACAGTGCCAGCCTGGATCACTACGTACCGCTCGTAGTAAATGATCTGATCAAGCTTCTTTGTGGGCAAGCCCAGCAAGTAGCCGATCTTGTTGGGCAGGCTGCGGAAATACCAGATATGGGCCACTGGCACCACCAACTGGATGTGTCCCATGCGCTCACGGCGCACCTTCTTCTCGGTCACTTCCACCCCGCACCGATCGCAAACGATCCCTTTGTAGCGGATGCGCTTGTACTTGCCGCAATGGCATTCGAAGTCCTTCACAGGACCGAAAATGCGCTCGCAGAAGAGTCCATCGCGCTCCGGCTTATAGGTGCGGTAGTTGATCGTCTCAGGTTTGATCACCTCACCATGGCTGCGCTCGAGGATCAACTCGGGGCTGGCCAGGCTAATGACGATCTTGTTGAAGTTGCTGTTCAGCTTCACTTCCTTCTTCATGTGCTCTCGTTGCTTGCTTCCGTTCGACGTTCAATTGATCACCGGTTGGATCACTCCAAGGATACGTTCAGGGCCAAGCCACGTAATTCGTGGAGCAGCACGTTGAACGATTCTGGAATGCCCGGGGTCGGAAGGGGTTCACCCTTGACGATGGCCTCGTAGGCCTTGGCGCGACCGATCACATCATCGCTCTTCACGGTGAGGATCTCTTGCAGGATGTGGGCGGCACCAAAGGCCTCCAACGCCCACACCTCCATTTCACCGAAGCGCTGACCACCGAACTGGGCCTTACCACCCAACGGTTGCTGGGTGATCAGACTGTAAGGTCCGATGGAGCGTGCGTGCATCTTATCGTCCACCATGTGTGCGAGCTTGATCATGTAGATCACGCCCACAGTTGCTGGTTGGTCGAAGGGCACCCCTGTTCCACCGTCTATCAGGTAGGTCTTGCCATTACGCGGCACACCCGCTTCATCGGTTTGCGCATCGATCTGTTCGTGCGTGGCTCCGTCGAAGATCGGCGTGGCATACTTACGTCCCAAGCGCTTGCCGGCCCAGCCCAATACGGTCTCGTAGATCTGGCCCAGGTTCATACGCGAAGGCACGCCCAGCGGGTTCAGAACGATATCCACGGGCGAACCATCTTCCATGAACGGCATGTCGGCATCGCGAACGATCTTGGCCACAATGCCCTTGTTACCGTGGCGGCCAGCCATCTTGTCGCCCACGGTCAGCTTGCGCTTCGCGGCTACATAGACCTTGGCCAGTTTCACGATCCCGGTGGGCAATTCGTCCCCAATGCTCACTTGGAATTTCTTCCGCTTGTACACGCCACTAACGTCGCCATGGCGGATGTTGTAGTTGTGGATGACCTGGCGCACCAGTTCGTTCGTCTTCTTATCCGCTGTCCACTCGGTGGGATCCACGGTAATGAAGTCAATGGCTTGGAGCACCTTGGCGCTGAACTTGACGCCCTTCTTGATCTGCTCTTCCTTGTACTTATTGAAGACCCCGTTCGAGGTCTGGCCGTTCAAAAGCACCATCGTCTTATCGATGAGCTCGTTCTTCAAAGTGCCCAGATCCTTGTCCTGCTCCTTGTCGATCTGCTCGAGAACGCCTTTCTCGTTGCCCTTGCTCTTCTTGTCCTTTACGGCACGGCTGAAGAGCTTTTTGTCGATCACCACACCACGTGTGCTGGGTGGAGCCTTTAAGGAAGCGTCCTTCACATCACCGGCCTTGTCGCCGAAGATGGCACGGAGCAGCTTTTCTTCAGGGCTGGGATCGGTCTCCCCTTTGGGCGTGATCTTACCGATCAGGATATCGCCCTCTTTCACCTCGGCACCAATGCGGATCAAGCCATGCTCATCCAAGTCCTTGGTGGCCTCTTCGGACACGTTCGGGATATCGGCGGTCAATTCCTCCAGGCCGCGCTTGGTATCGCGCACCTCCATGATGTACTCATCAATATGGATGGAGGTGAAAATGTCTTCGCTGGCCACACGCTCGCTGATCACGATAGCGTCCTCGAAGTTGTAGCCTTTCCATGGCATGAAGGCCACTTGCAGGTTGCGGCCGATAGCGAGTTCGCCATCTTGGGTACCATACCCTTCGCAGAGGGTCTGTCCTTCGGTCACCTTTTCGCCCTTGCGCACGATCGGGCGTAGGTTCATGCAGGTGCTCTGGTTGGTCTTCAGGAACTTGGTCAGTTTATACTCCTTCTCGTCACCATCAAAACTCACCGTGCGCTCGTCATCCGAACGCTTGTACTCGATGATGATACGATCGCTATCCACACTCTTCACCACACCGTCGCCTTCGGCAACGAGCAACACGCGGCTATCGCGTGCCACGAGTTCCTCAAGACCGGTGCCTACGATGGGCGCCTCAGGCCTCAACAACGGCACGGCCTGGCGCATCATGTTGGAACCCATCAGTGCGCGGTTGGCATCGTTGTGCTCCAAGAAGGGGATCAGCGAAGCGGCGATGGATGCGATCTGGTTGGGACCTACGTCCATCAAGTGCAACTCCTTGGGCTCCACCACTGGGAAGTCGCCCATCAGACGAGCCTTCACACGCGACGTGGTGAATTCCCCTTTGTCATTGATGAGCGCATTGGCTTGCGCGATCATCAAGTTGTCCTCCTCTTCGGCGCTGAGATAGGTTATCTCGCCCTTGATGTCCACCTTTCCGTCCTTTACCGAGCGGTACGGCGTCTCGATGAATCCGAGGTTGTTGATCTTGCTGAACACACAGAGGCTGCTGATCAGACCGATGTTAGGTCCTTCCGGCGTCTCGATGGTGCAAAGGCGGCCGTAGTGTGTGTAGTGTACGTCACGCACTTCGAAACCGGCACGTTCGCGGCTAAGACCACCGGGTCCAAGCGCCGACATGCGGCGCTTGTGGGTTATTTCGCTGAGCGGGTTGGTCTGGTCCATGAACTGGCTCAACTGGTTCGTTCCGAAGAACGAGTTGATCACCGAGCTCAAGGTCTTGGCATTGATCAGGTCGGTAGGTGTGAACACCTCGTTATCACGCACGTTCATCCGCTCGCGGATGGTGCGTGCCATACGGGCAAGACCCACGCCGAACTGGGCATGGAGCTGCTCGCCCACGGTGCGCACGCGACGGTTGCTCAAGTGGTCGATATCGTCCACATCGGCCTTCACGTTCACGAGTTCGATCAGGTACTTGATGATGAAGATGATGTCCTCCTTGGTCAACACCCTCACGCTCAGTTCGCTTTGCAGACCGAGCTTCTTGTTGATCCGATAGCGACCTACTTCACCCAGATCATACCGCTGTTCGCTAAAGAACAACTTGTCGATCACACCGCGAGCCGTTTCCAGATCGGGTGGTTCTGCGTTGCGGAGTTGGCGGTAGATCACCTCCACGGCCTCCTTCTCGGAGTTCGAGGTGTCCTTCTGCAACGTATTGTAGATCAGCGCATAGTCGGCTGCGTTGATGCCTGCTTTGTGGAGGATGATGGTCTTTGCACCGCTCTCCACGATCTGGTCCACATGGTGGTCTTCGATCACGGTCTCACGATCGATCAGCACCTCGTTACGCTCAATGGAAACCACTTCGCCTGTATCCTCATCCACGAAGTCCTCCACCCAGCTCTTTAGTACGCGGGCGGCGAGCTTGCGGCCCACAGCCTCCTTCATGTTGGCCTTGGTCACCTTCACCTCGTCCGCGAGGTCGAAGATCTCCAGGATCTGTTTGTCGCTCTCGAAACCGATGGCACGCAGCAAGGTGGTCACCGGAAGCTTTTTCTTACGATCGATGTACGCGTACATCACCCCGTTGATGTCGGTAGCGAATTCGATCCACGAGCCCTTGAACGGGATCACGCGGGCGCTATACAACTTGGTGCCGTTGGCGTGGCGGCTTTGGCCGAAGAACACGCCCGGACTGCGGTGCAACTGGCTAACGACCACGCGCTCGGCACCGTTCACCACGAATGATCCCTTGGGGGTCATGTAAGGGATCTGGCCCAGGTACACATCTTGCACGATGGTCTCAAAATCCTCGTGTTCGGGATCGGTACAGTACAATTTGAGCTTGGCCTTCAGGGGAACGCTGTAGGTCAAACCGCGCTCGATACACTCATCGATGCTGTATCGTGGTGGATCGATGAAGTAGTCCAGGAACTCCAACACGAACTGGTTGCGGGTATCCGTGATGGGGAAATTCTCGCTGAACACCTTGAAAAGGCCTTCGCTCTGGCGATGTTCTGGGAGGGTCTCGATCTGGAAGAAGTCCTCAAAACTCTTCAGCTGGATATCGAGAAAATCGGGGTAGTCGGTCGAGAGCGGACTAGAGCCGAAATCGATCCGTTTGCTTTTCTTGGAACTGGTCTTCGCCTGGGCCATGTGTGCGGGATAATGAAGAACGGAAGACGACCGTATGAACGACGGATCCAGAATTCGAGCCGATGGGCCCTACCTGCTTGGATCAGTGCAGGAAGGGGCTGGTGCTGCCCTTCAAAGGGCGATCGTCACAGCACAGACGGAAAGGCCCGCTTGGGGCCTCTCCGTGCTGCTGTAACGCAAGCGCGATCAGGTTCTTACCTGACCTCAACTTCGGCACCGGCTTCCGTGAGCTGTTGCTTCAGGCTTTCGGCATCCTCTTTCGAGACGCCTTCCTTCAGCGGCTTAGGAGCACCGTCAACGAGGTCTTTCGCCTCTTTCAGACCCAGACCGGTGAGTTCTTTCACCAGTTTCACAACGGCCAATTTGCTCTGGCCACCGTGCTTCAGGATCACATCGAAGCTGGTCTTCACTTCAGCGGCCTCGCCACCACCGCCAGCGGCGGGGCCTGCAATGGCCACAGCTGCTGCTGCCGGCTCGATCTTGTATTCGTCTTTCAGGTAGGTCGCCAATTCGTTCACCTCTTTCACGGTGAGGTTCACCAGCTGGTCGCCCAGGGATTTGATGTCTGCCATCTTATTGGTTTGTTACAGGGTTGGGAAGTCTATGGAAGTGCGTAACGCGTTTGTTTGACGGGGCGGGAGATCTCGCTCCCCGACGATATATCTTATGCAGCTCGTTCTTCGAGTGTCTTGAGCAAACCGGCGATCTTCTGTCCGCCGCTGCCTTGGAGGCCACTGATCACGTTCTTCATTGGGCTTTGCAGCAAAGCGATGATATCGCCGATGAGTTCCTCTTTGCCTTTGAGGTTGCTCAACATCAAAAGCTGATCATCGCCAATGAAAATCGCATCATCGATCCAAGCGCTCTTGAGCACAGGTTTGGTCTCTTTCTTGCGGAAGTCCTTCAGCATTTTCGCTGGGGCATTGCCCTTATCAGCGAAGAGCACAGAGGTCTGGCCCTTCAACGTTGCGATAACGCCGCTGTAGTCCTTGCCTTCGATGCGTTCCATGGCCTTCTGCAGCAAGGTGTTCTTCACCACCTTCATACGGATGCCATTCTTGTGACAGGCGCGGCGCAAACTGCTGGTGGCCTCTGCGCTCATGCTGGTGGTATCGGCGAGATAGAGCACGTTCGTGGCCTTGATCTCTTCGACCAGCACGTTGATCGCCTGGTCTTTTTCGGTACGGGTTGCCATGGGTTCTTTTGTTGGGACACGAGAACTCGCGCCCTAGCTGGTTTATCCGACCGCCACCGTGCGGGTATCGACCTGCACGCCGGGGCTCATGGTACTACTGATGCTGATGCTCTTGATGTAGGCTCCTTTGGCGGTGCTGGGTTTCAGCTTCACCAGGGTCAGCAGGATCTCATGCGCGTTCTCGCTGAGTTTCGCTGCGTCGAAGGAGGCTTTCCCGATCACCGCATGGATGATACCGGCCTTGTCCACCTTGAAGTCGATCTTACCGGCCTTCACCTCTTTCACGGCTTTCGCCACGTCCATGGTAACGGTACCGGTCTTGGGGTTGGGCATAAGGCCACGGGGACCCAGCACACGGCCCAAGGCACCCACTTTGGCCATTACCGCAGGGGTGCAGATGATCACATCCACGTTGGTCCACCCGCCTTTGATCTTTTCGATGTAGTCGTCCAAACCGGCCATATCGGCACCGGCGGCGAGGGCTTCCTCGCACTTGGCTGGATCGGCCAGCACCAACACGTTCACGGTACGGCCTGTTCCATGCGGAAGGCTCACGGTACCGCGCACCATTTCGGTGCTTTTCTTGGGATCAACACCTAAACGAACGGCGATATCCACCGTTGCGTCGAACTTGGTGGTGGCCACCTGCTTCACGATCTGGGTCGCTTCCTGCAGGGTGTAGATCTTGGTGACGTCGTACTTCGTCAACGCCGCCTTGCGCTTTTTGGTCAATGTGCTCATGGTGGCGATGATCAGAAGGGTTTGTTTCCACTAACAGTAACGCCCATGCTACGGGCAGTGCCAGCCACCATGCTCATGGCGCTTTCCACCGAGAAGCAGTTGAGGTCGGGCATCTTGTCCTCCGCTATCGCCTTCACCTGTTCCCAGGTGATGCTGCCTACCTTCTGGCTGTGCGGAACACCGCTACCACCCTTGATCTTGGCAGCTTCGATGATCTGCACGGCGGCAGGTGGGGTCTTGATAACGAAGTCGAACGACTTATCGGCGTAAACCGTGATCACAGCTGGCAAAACTTTGCCGGGCTTGTCCTGCGTGCGCGCATTGAACTGCTTGCAGAACTCCATGATATTAACGCCTTTGGCACCGAGTGCGGGGCCTACGGGGGGCGAGGGGTTGGCCGCTCCGCCCTTGATCTGCAGCTTGATAAGGGCTGCTATTTCCTTTGCCATTGTTCTTGGTTTATGTCCTTGTTAGCGCTTTCCTCTCGGTCGGCTCGGACTGGTTTACGTCCTGATCTCTATCGCGTCGGTCTACGGTCGTGGAATATCACGGCCCTACACCTCTTTTTCTACTTGCATGAAGCTCAGTTCCAGCGGGGTCTTCCTTCCGAAGATCTTCACCATCACCTTCAGCTTCTTTTTTTCTTCGTTGATCTCTTCGATCACGCCATTGAATCCATTGAAGGGACCATCGATCACCTTCACGCCTTCGCCAACGTGGTATGGGTTATAGTTCGCTTCTACGGTCTCGGCCAACGTATCCACGGTACCGAGGATACGATTCACTTCGCTTTGGCGCAAGGGAACGGGGTCTCCCCCTTTCTCCGAGCCCAAGAAGCCGATCACGTTGGGTAGGTTCTTGATGCTGTGGGCGATCTCACCAGTAAGGTCAGCTTCCATCAACACATAACCCGGAAAGAAGTTCCGCTCTTTGCTCACCTTCTTGCCTTCGCGGATCTGGTAGAATTTCTCGGTCGGGATCAGGATCTGGGAAATGTAGGTACCCATGCTCTTAGAGCGGGAAACCTCCAGATCGATCATTTCCTTCACCTTCTTCTCCTTGCCGGAGATGGCGCGGATCACGTACCACTTTTTGGAACCGTCAGCCATGACCTAGGAACCGATGAGTTTGTAGATGAAACCGAGCATGCCTTTCCAAACACTGCTGTTGCCCATGTTCTGCACCCCGAAGATGAAGTCCATGAGGAAGACGATAAGCGAAAGCAGCAAAGCGGAGACCAACACGATGATCGCGCTGCCTTGGAGTTCTTTCCAGGTAGGCCAGCTCACCTTGTTCACGAGCTCGTTATAGCTCTCGGCGAGGTATGTCTTGAAGCTTGCCATCGTTCGGTCTGTGGAGGGTGGTCGCTGTTGGCACGGGTGGCAGGAATCGAACCCGCAGCCTAAGGTTTTGGAGACCTTCGCTCTACCAATTGAGCTACACCCGTAGTAGTCCTGTTCTTGGTTCTCTTTTCGGCGGCGAAGGCCGTCCCGCTTGCGCGGGACGGCCCTGCCTCCGTTGGTCTATGTCGCTTACTTGATGATCTCTGTCACCTGGCCAGCACCCACGGTACGTCCACCCTCACGGATAGCGAAACGCAGGCCCTTGTCCATTGCGATCGGAACGATCAATTTCACCGAGATGGTCACGTTGTCACCGGGCATGATCATTTCACGTCCAGCTTCCATTGTGATCTCACCCGTTACGTCCGTTGTGCGGAAGTAGAATTGTGGGCGATACTTGTTGTGGAAGGGGGTATGACGACCACCTTCTTCTTTCTTCAGCACGTAGATCTCGGCCTTGAACTCGGTGTGCGGGGTGATGCTACCGGGCTTCGCGATAACCATACCACGACGGATCTGGTCCTTCTCGATACCACGGAGCAGGATACCCACGTTGTCACCTGCTTCGCCGCGATCGAGCAGCTTGCGGAACATTTCCACACCGGTGCAGGTGCTCTTCATCTTCTCTTCCTGCATGCCGATGATCTCGACTTCCTCGCCGGTCTTCACCACGCCGGTCTCGATACGACCGGTAGCCACAGTACCGCGACCTGTGATGGAGAACACGTCCTCCACGCTCATCAGGAACGGCTTCTCCACTTCACGGGGAGGAACCGGGATCCAGGTATCAACTGCATCCATCAACTCCATGATCTTCTCCATCCACTTTTCCTCTTTGTTGAGGCCGCCCAAGGCGCTTCCGCGGATCACTGGCGTGTTGTCGCCGTCGTACTCGTAGAAGCTGAGGAGTTCGCGGATCTCCATTTCGACAAGGTCCAGGAGCTCAACATCATCCACCATGTCCACTTTGTTCATGAACACGACGATCTTGGGCACACCTACCTGACGTCCGAGCAGGATATGCTCGCGGGTTTGTGGCATGGGACCATCGGTAGCAGCCACAACAAGTATGGCGCCGTCCATTTGCGCAGCACCCGTTACCATGTTCTTCACATAGTCAGCGTGGCCTGGGCAATCAACGTGTGCGTAGTGACGGGCAGCCGTCTGGTACTCCACGTGTGATGTATTGATGGTGATACCCCGCGCCTTTTCTTCAGGCGCATTGTCGATCGAGTCGAAGCTGCGCATTTCCGAAAGGCCTTTTGCATGGAGCACCATGGTGATCGCTGCAGTTAGGGTTGTTTTGCCATGGTCAACGTGGCCGATAGTGCCGATGTTGACGTGCGGCTTGGTACGCTGGAAGGTCTCCTTTGCCATGGTCGATGGGTCTTGTTGTTGTTGTTCTTCGTTGGTTGTATTCTTACTTCGCTGTACGGGCCTTCCACATTCGTGGCATGTAGCATCACCTGCCTATTGGATCCTGAGCCTTTGCCGGGAATTGAACCCGGGACCTCTTCCTTACCAAGGAAGTGCTCTACCCCTGAGCTACAAAGGCCTACTTGACTTCTTCTCCATCGACTTCCGCATTTCGGCGGAGGCCGGTGGTGTAGAGCGGGAGACGAGACTCGAACCCGCGACGTTCAGCTTGGAAGGCTGATGCTCTACCAACTGAGCTACTCCCGCATTTGGTCGCGAATGCATTCCAGTTGGATCCGTCTGCCGGATGGGCAGAACTACCAACTGAGCTACTCCCGCATAAAACGCAAGTGGTTCAACTGGAGATCCACCGTGTGGAGGACTACCAACTGAGCTACCCGCGCATGGTTTGCTTCGAGGGATCCGGTCCACTGCTTTTCCACCTTGAAGAAGCAGCGCAAGGCTCCGTGTGGATCGGTGGGGAGAGCAGGATTCGAACCTGCGAAGGCGTGAGCCAGCAGATTTACAGTCTGCCCCCGTTGGCCGCTTGGGTATCTCCCCAAATCCGCAAACACGGAGCCAACGGGCGGATTCGAACCCCCGACCTGCTGATTACAAATCAGCTGCTCTACCAGCTGAGCTACATTGGCCTGTACAACGATAAAAAGAACGGTCTTTGCCCTTTTCTGAACCAATAGGTCCTGAATTGGGCCTGCAAATGTAATAAGAATCTCTGCCCCACCAAACAACACGGGCCACGACTAGTGTCGTGGCCCGTTCTTGCAGGGGTCCGGACCTTCGCGATCCGGGAGATCCAGCGCTGTTATCAGGACGCTTGGCGCAAACGCTCTTTGTTCCGTTCCACTTGGCTGCGTAAGGCTTCCACGGTATTGATGGCTGCTTCCTCGAAGGTTTTTCCCTGGCGCTTTGCGAAGAGGTCATTCCCTGGAATGGCCAAACGGATCTCCACCACTTTGTTCTCTCGTTTTTCTCCATCGTGCTCCAATCGCAGGAAAACATCTCCCGAAAGGATGCTATCATGGAACTGGTTCAACTTGGACAATTTGTCCTTGATAAAGGTGACCAATTTGGTATCGGCGTCGAAATGGATCGAATGCACGTTCACGTTCATGGCTTGTAAAATTGGTTGGTTGATCGGAGGGTTCAACGCTTATTGGCCACCACGGGGGTGGGCCTTGGCGTGTACTTTTCGGAGTTTCTCTACGGTATTGTGGGTGTAGACCTGTGTAGCAGCGAGGTTGGCATGGCCCAGAAGTTCCTTTACTGCATTGAGGTCTGCGCCATGCTCGAGCATGTGGGTGGCGAACGTATGGCGCAACACGTGTGGACTGCGTTTTTGTTGGGAAGTAATGCAGCTGAGATAGTGCGTTACCAGGCGTTGTACGGAGCGGCGGGCTAACGGTTCGCCCTTGGCATTCGCAAGCAGTGGGTCAGCCGAGCCTAAAGTACCTTTTTCTCTGGTCCGCACCGCCAAATAGGCCCGAATTCTTGTTAAGAGTTCGTCACCGATCGGGATCAGTCGTTCTTTCTGGCGTTTTCCCAGCACACGCAAGGTGGCCGCAGGCAGGTCTGCATCCCCTACCCGCAACCCGATCAACTCGGCCAAGCGCATACCCGTCTGGTAGAAGAGATCCAGCACCAGGCGGTGGGTCTCGCCCGCAAGCCCCTCTGGCCACGCGTGCTCATCCATCAGGCGGTGCATGCCTTTCTCTTCTACGAATTCGGGCAGCCGCTTCGGGGTCTTGGGCGGATCGATCAACGCCGTAGGCTCTGTATGGATCACCCCCACCATGCGGGCAAATCGGAAAAAGCCGCGCAAGGCGCTGAGCTTACGGTTCACACTGCGAGCGCCGATACCTTCTTCCATTAGATGCATCATCCATGTGCGCACCACCTTGTCCGTGGCCTGCTCGGGCTCGGACATTCCGAATGTTCGCAGAAAGGCTAGGAATTGCTGTAGATCCCTGCGATACGCTGCTACTGTATGGGCGCTGTAACGCTTCTCGTAGGTAAGGTGGTCAACAAAGCGATCCAGGAGCATACTGCCGAAGGTAACGGTGGGCGGCGCTTGGTTCGTGTTGGGTCGCGATCTTAGTTGTTGGTTGTCAGTTGTTGGTTGTTGGTTGTTGGTTGTCAGCGGCACGTAATGGGGTTTGCGGGTTTGGCGAAGTTGGAGTTCCCTATATGGGCATAAGAATGGAATGTTGAATTCAGAATGTAGAACTTCGAATGATCAACGGCCATATACCAAACAGCCTGACAACCGATAGCTCGCAGCAGCCCACACCCCCAACGCAAAAAGCCCCATCGCTGGAGCCTTTCGGTAATTTGGGACGCAACTAGGGGGACTATCCCTCGTCGGTCTGGAGTGTCAACTTGTACGAAGCCCGGATGATCTCCTTACGACGGGAAACCGAAGGCTTGGTGAAACTCTGACGCTTGCGCAATTGACGCATGGTCTGCGTGCGCTCGAATTTCTTCTTGAACTTCTTGAGCGCCTTATCGATGCTCTCGCCTTCTTTGACCGGAATGATCAGCATGGTCGTGTGTCTTTTTTCGCTTAAAGGCCGCGTGCGGAACATGCTTTGGCGGCTAAGAGGGCGCAAATATAGGTGGAGTTTCGATCTGTGCAAGCGCGGCGCGCACAGCACTGGAAGCTGTATTAAGTTTCTCTTGTGACGACTGCTATGCGATCGCCGCTTAGCCTGCCTAACTAGTTCGTGACCCTAAAGTACGAGACAAGTGGAAAAGTTGAGGATACTAGTCCAAGAATGCTCTTGGTACGTAACCGGAATAACTGTTGAACGCATACTGCTGGTTGCGCTGCAAGACCACATCACCATTAGGATCTACCGCGATAACGCGAGACCTAAGGAGGATGGATGAACCTTATTTCGGATCCACCTTTGTTATGAAGGCTACCGTCGAACAGGGGTCGCCACCTTGCTCAATGAGAGAAGGATTGAAATAGCCGCAAGCCTGAACGCCAAAAAGTTGACAGCGACAGTCTATCGCGGCTACAAATTCTATCTCAAGTGGTTCCTAAAACACGGCTTCAAGGTGCAAGCCAAGGATGAGGTCAAGGACACTGTACAGGTCGTCTACGAACCCAAAATTGCCTGAACAAGAGCCGGTGGCGCGACCAACTGATAGAACGGTTGATACGAGAAGTTTTCAATAAGGTGAACCATTCTCAATTGTCACAGCGGAACTTTACAACGCAACAAGCAGGCGCAGGCAACGTTA
>Ga0209490_10003924_pt1 | contig 13837 bp, 9 predicted proteins | sample MAT06_FD_187209 | JGI IMG/M metagenome (GOLD analysis project Ga0209490, IMG submission 187209) | Freshwater microbial communities from Lake Fryxell liftoff mats and glacier meltwater in Antarctica - MAT-06 (SPAdes) (version 2) | ecosystem: Environmental > Aquatic > Freshwater > Ice > Liftoff...
AGTTGCTCATTGGCCGTAGCCGTCGTCGTGCGTTCCACCCAGCCAACCACAACGTCGTCTCCCAACTTTGCCAGCTGGGGCAGACTACGCGCCCCACTTGTTTCCACGCAGCGTGCATCAGGCTGTTTAACGCTGAACGTCACCGGATCGATGAGGCTCGTGTAGATGTCCGAGGCTTGGGTGGCGGATTCACCGTCCGACCACGCCATCCGGAGCCCCGCGGAAGTCAGCTGAAAAACCGGGGTTCGCGCGATTCCTGGCACGTGCGATACACGGACCTCCTGTGCAATGTTCACCAAGGCGCGATCGAGCTTGGTCACGTAAAGCTCCCGATCATTGTCGCGCTCGTCCACCCATCCCACGACCCAACCACCGGCGACGTGGATTGCGACAACGTCGCTCACCTCTCGTCCCAAACGCGTGAGCATCCGTTGTTTGGTGCGCTGCCCACGCGCATCTAGCAGCGTCACGAAAACTTGCGGTTTGCCTGCATCGAGCGCCGTCCACACCAGGAGGCTTTCGCCTTTGGGGCCAGCTGCCAGCGCAACACCGCCTGCCGAGTGCGCACGATATGAAACCACGAGTGGCTTTACGAGCGTCGCTGGCGAGTTGACTGGAGCAGCTCCAGCGTTTGGCTTGAAGTCCACCAGCGGCAGCGCAGAAAGTTCTGCGCGAACGGGCAAGAGCTTGCCGTCTGGAGCGGGAGTCTTGGGATTTTCGTAAGGAATGTTGGGGTCAAACTGGGTGACCCAACTGAGGAGTCTGCCTGGACTACTGGAAGCCAAGCTCAAATCTGCGATGGGCGCCAAAAGTTCTTCCAATACGCTGTTTTCGACCACACGGGGCCGAGCCTCTGGCACCAATCGTTTGGCAATCGGCAAATACGGTGTTGAGCCCTGCTCCAAGGCTAGCGAGTAGATCGGCGCGGGCTCCAGCTGCTTGGCGGCTAGCACCAAGCAACGGCTCCGAGCGCAACTGAGGTTCCACGCCAAGGGGACACTGCGCTCCTGGCCCGCGCCCCTCAGGAACAATGGCTGAGAACCTAAAACGCTGAGATCGGGAGCCAGTTGGACCACGGAGGGGGCAGATTTGGCCTCGCAGCTGGCTTGGCTGCGACACACGCGCCCCGGGACCAGCAACGTCAAACCCTGTGGAGTCGAGCTAGCCTCCAGCTCCCAGCTCGCCGAGTCGACGGTTTCGATGCTCGCTACAGCTTCTCCCACCGATCCGTCATCAAACACACTCGCCACATGGACGTCCCGTGAGTGCTCGCCTCGTGATGGCTTCTGCTCCCAGATCGCAAAAGCCCGATCGGCCGAAGTGCTGGGCACGAGCTTAAGGAGTGTCTGCTCACCCACGGGGCTGAGCGCGCGCGGCTCCCGGAGCACTGTGCCTGTTGGGCTCACCAGTGACCAAAGAATTCGAGCTTCGCCACTTTGCGTGTCTGACCAACTGAGCAGCAAGTTGTTAGCGAGTGCGGTGAGATCCAAATCTAGGTTCGCGGTGGGAGACTTGGCCACCACCGTTGCGGCTCCCAGCTTGGCGCCCGCATGACTCAGCCGCAAAACCTCAACACTCCCCTGCGCTTTCACTCCCAGTTGACCCTGAATCACCGCGAGCGCGGCACCTTCACCGAACGGCACCATCTGCCAGGCCTTCACGTCCCGCGCCACACTTTCGGCGTTGCCCACGGGCACCCCGAACGCATTCAACTTGAGAACCACCACGTCGGCGGTCTTCCCACGAGCCCTCGCCCAAGTGAGGAGCGGTCCGTGCGCCAAGTCGAGCGCATCCAACCAATAGGTTCCGCCCACGCTCTCCGCGAGCGTGATGAGCTCATTCAGCTTGATTCCCGAGCTATCAAGCGCCAGCAACTGAATGCGATGCCGCGACGCACCCGCTTCAGAGGTAACGGCTGAGCTCGCCAACACGGCGAATCCTCGCCTCTGCGACGTTTCACCCCAACGCACTGACTTGAGTGCCAGACGTTCGAGGCTGCCTTCCAATTTTGCCACAACCCGCGGCGTGCCTATCTTTTCAAACTCAGAGTTAATCTGTAACGCTAATACCTCGGTATCCCCGGGCGCGCGAGTGACGGCCCAGACCAAAATGCCCCCCGTCTCACCCCGAGCGAAATAGGGGCCGAAACTACCCGCGGGAACCGTCGCTAAGAGTGCAGCACGCTGGAGTGGCTCTTGAACTTGAGGAACGCGCGATCGTCTTCGGTGGGCTGCGAGAGCCGCTTCATGGCTGGGGACCGTCGTGGCAGGCGGGGCCTGCGCTGCACAGCCCGCGGCAAATACCATTGACACGCCGAACTTATGTAGTAGCCAGCTTCTTCGCACACACAGAACCTGCCAGGCACCCGTTTCAGAAGCAACCGGCCTTTCAATCAGCATGTGCCACGTGTAAGACTTGGCTCGGAGCGCAAGCAAGAATGTGTGGAATCGCCGGTTTCATCAGCTCGCGCTCAGCGCTCGCTTGGCCTGAAGCGCTGAAAACTATCACGGACACACTCACGCATCGTGGGCCTGACGGCAGTGGCTATTGGTTCGACGCCAAACACGGGATCGCACTCGGACATCGCCGACTTGCGATCGTGGACCTGACCGAGGAAGGCGCGCAACCCATGCGCTCCGAGAGCGGGCGCTACTACCTTTCTTACAACGGAGAAATCTACAACTTCAAATCCTTGCAAGCGGAGCTTCAAGCGCTCGGGCATCGCTTCCGGGGCCACTCGGATACCGAGGTCTTGCTGGCAGGCATTGATCAGTTCGGCCTTGAGAACACCGTGCAGCGAATTGCGGGCATGTTCGCCTTCGCACTCTGGGATGAAAAGCTCGGCCTCTTGCACTTGGTGCGCGATCGCCTTGGGATCAAGCCGCTCTATTACGCGCTCTTGCCGGATGGCGTGGTGTTTGGCTCGGAGTTGAAGGCGCTGCGTGCGTTCCCGGGCTTTTCGCGCAGCATCGACCGCGAAGCGCTGCACCTTTTCATGCGGCATGATTACGTGCCGAGCCCCTACACGATTTACGAAAACTCCTTCAAGCTACCACCCGGTTCAATTCTGACACTGCCTGCTGACGGCCAGAAGCTCGCCCAGGCTTTGAGCGATTTTTCGCCGCAGATCGGAGGTGGCGCTCGACTGGCGCCCAAAGCCTATTGGTCGGCTGAAGAGGTTTATTTACGCGGTGAAACCACCCCGGACCTGCGCTCCGACTCGGAGATCCAGAGTGCACTGGAGCAACTCCTCGCCGAAGTTGTGCAAGAGCACATGGTTTCAGATGTTCCTCTGGGAGGCTTCCTTTCGGGCGGCATCGATTCTTCGCTCGTCGCAGCGCTCATGCAGACGCGGGCTTCCCAACGTGTGCGCACCTTCTCGATAGGCTTCGAGGAGGCGGCCTTCAACGAGGCCCCACACGCTCAAGCCGTCGCGCAACATCTCGGCACCGACCACACCGAGATGTACGTCACCTCCCAAGCGGCGCGTGACGTTATCCCAAGCTTGCCGTTCTTCTACGACGAACCATTCGCAGATTCTTCCCAGATCCCAACGCTGCTCCTGTGCAAGCTCACACGCCAACACGTGACCGTGAGCCTCTCAGGCGATGGTGGAGACGAACTCTTCGCTGGCTATCCGCGCTACTTCGAGACACCCAAGCTTTGGGAGAAGCTCAACCGTATTCCCAAACCGCTCCGACGTGTTGCGGCAGGCGCACTCGAGAGCCTTCCGGAGCGGTATTGGAGTCAAGCCATGCGCTTGGCGCAAAAAGGGCTGCCCAGTGCCATCCGGCCACGTGCGGGTTCCAGCACAGGAAAACGCGTGGGAGACGTGTTTTCCGCCGTTGAGCCCGACGATGTCTACCGTTGCCACATGTCGCACTGGAGCGATGGCCTTGGTTTAGTGAAGGGCACGGGCACGCATGGCTATCCGACTCCGCTCACGCGTGAGCCAAGATTGGGGGCGCTTCACTCCTTCTTGAAACGCATGATGCAAACGGACACCGTCAGTTATCTGCCCGACGATATTCTCGTGAAAGTAGATCGTGCGAGCATGGCGGTTAGCTTGGAAGCGCGCGTGCCCTTGCTCGATCATCGCGTCTTGGAGTTCGCCGCCCGGCTCCCGGAGAGCCTTCTCACACGCGACGGCAAGGGGAAATATCCATTGCGCCAGATTTTGTATCAGCACGTACCGCGCGCGCTCATTGATCGCCCCAAGATGGGCTTTGGGATCCCGCTCTCCGAATGGCTGCGTGGTCCACTTGCCGCTTGGGGTCGCGATCTCTGCGCGCCGAACAAGCTGGAGCGCGAAGGGTACCTCAATCCTGAAGTCGTCACGAATGCCTGGGAGACACACGCCTCGGGAGCCGGCGAGCGCCACTACGCGCTGTGGAATGTATTGATGTTCGAAGCGTGGCTCGAGCAAGAAGCGAAGGCCTGAGTGGCCATTTTATGCGCATTCTGATGGTGATCGACAGTTTGAACGGGGGCGGTGCTGAGCACATTTTTACCACCATCGCCTGCGCGCTCCGCGACTCGCACCAGGTGGAAGTATTGGTGTTCCAAAGATCTGGCGTCCACCTGGAACGGCTAGAAGCTGCCAACATTCGAGTAGCTGAGATCCAAACTGATGGCTCCAAGCTTCGCTTCTTCGCTCGCGTGCGGCAGCACATGCGGAGGCTCAAGCCCAATGTGGTTCTTTCCTTCTTGGACACCCCCAATTTGGTGTCAGGAATTGCGCTCCTCGGGACGCGGATCCCACTGGTGCTCTCCGTTCGGGCAGACCATCGCTCCGCTGTGCGGGATTTTCACCAGAAGCTCAAAGAGCGCTTGCTCTATTTTGGCTTGCGCCGCTGCCACGCCGTGATTGCCGTGTCGGAGCAGCTTGCTCAGTATATGCGCGAAGATTTTCCGGTTGCGCGCGAAAAGCTTGTTGCTATCCACAACGGCCTAGATCTTGAGCGCTTGCGGTCAGACGCTGAGAAGCCCCTCACTCCGGCGGAAGAGGCTCTGTTCTCAGCCCCCACCGTGCTTGCCATTGGCCGTCTGGACGCACAGAAGGACTACCCCACGTTGTTCCGTGCTTTTGCAGCGTTAGGCGGTGGGCAGCGCGAGGCGCGCCTGCTGATCCTCGGAACCGGCCAAGACGAAGCTGCGTTGAAATCACTCGCTCAAACGCTCGGCATCAGAGAGCGCGTGCACCTACTCGGCTATGTTGAGCAACCCGCGCGCTTCCTCCGGCGCGCCACACTCTATGTGATGAGCTCGCTGTATGAAGGCTACCCGAATGCGCTTGCTGAGGCCATGTTCGTGAATGGTTGTTGTGTCTCGACGGACTGCCCGACGGGGCCGTCTGAAATTATTGATTCCGGCGTGAATGGGCTGTTGGTGGCTACGGGCGACAGTCAGGCCCTGGCTTCAGCTATGGGAAGATTGCTGAGCGACTCCGCACTTGCGGCCCAATTTCGACTGCGTGCCAGGGAGGCCATGTCGAAACGGACGGTGGCAAAGATGGTAGCTGAATACTTGACGGTGCTGGAGTCGGCAGCTCGCGGGAGGGCTACTTAAGCGCACCAACTACGCTGCATGCGGCTAGCAGCATCACAACGGAAAGCGGCGGCGCAACTAGCTCGCCTTCTGCGTGCTTTCAAGCAGTTTCGCTTACGTTTGGTGCCAAGGGGCGACGGTCAGGCCCTGGCTTCAACCATGGGAAGACTGCTGAACGACTCCAGACGTACGGCCCAATTTCGAATGCGTGCGAGAGAGGCTATGGCGAAATGGACAGTGGCGAAGATGTTAGCTTCTTTCCGGACCTGAGCACATCCACCCCAAATCGTGGCCTTCAGAACGCCTCGGCGGAAGTGACGTGAACGAGGTTCCCTCCCAGCGTCTTTCCACGAACGCGAAGCCGAACGGTTCTGTCGAATGGAGGTTCCTGGTCAAACAGCAGGTAAAAGTAGGACGGTCCCGTCAGATCTAAGGAATTTGCGAGAAAACTTCCAACCTTCAGTTGAGACGCCAGGTTGAGTTTTCTGACCGCGCGCTGTCCACGAAGCTCCGAAAGCTTCCGATCACGGCGGCCCAACAGGGCAGTATCATCCGCAACGACCAGCACTCCGGAGGTTGGTTCGAACTTCACCACGTGCTCGTCGGCATCCTTCGGAGCAGTTAGCGTGTGGTTCCCAGTGAGCCGAAACACCGCTGGTGCTAGCACCAGTAAACCTAGCAGCAAGAGCACCGGCGCCATGCCGACAAAGTCTCGTTTGGAAGGGGCAACGGATGGTGGGTACTGGGCGTTCCCAGCTAATTGTGCGATTCCAAAGCACGCGAGCGCTGCAACAAGAGGAACTGTCGCGGCCAGTACACGCGGACCGCCATCGGCCAAAAGAGGAGCCGAGAGTACAACCCCCATGCCACCGAAGAGCAGGAAAGACGGGTAGCGCCGGGCCGGACGCGCAACGATAAGGACGCCCACAGCTAGCATTAGCGGCAGAAACCAAACTGAAGCGGAGAAGCCCGGACTAACCGGGTAAAAGAGTCCCACCGGATCGAGAAGCTTGCTCGCTAGCCCATCCCAAAGTGTTTTGAGAAAGAGTGATGGCACCTCATGAATCCTGGCGAAGGCAAGTTCATAAACTCTGGCAGACGCCTGGCCATCCGAAAGGCCCTTGAGTTCGCGGGCGTGTGTGGTGGTCACGTACGCCCAGCCCTTGCCGCCAGAGGCAAGCCCGTACAGAGAGTACGAAAAATTCCCTTGAAACGTAGCGCCCGGGGGCACGACGAGGCGCGCTCCCAGGTACACGGCACCCAAGTACCCAAGTGCGGCAACGACTACTAACAGTGCGTGACGCCAGGATTCCCGCGCTGACCTGTGATGCCCGACCAAAATGGCAATAGCCACTAACGGCACCGCAAATAATGCATCGGCGCGGGTGAGCACGGCGAGCGCCAGGGTGCACACTCCCGCACAGCTCATCCAAAAATCGTTCCGCGAAAAGCCGCGCATGAGAGCGCTGAGCGCCAGCACACCCATGATCAAACCCGCACTTTCCGTCATGAACGTGCCGACGGTGCAAGAGTAGAAACCAAAGATAAGGGCGCAAAAACAGGCCGCTGATGCGAGGCCCCCGCCGCTACATATCTCTTGAGTGGCCAGCAGCATCACAACGGAAAGCGTGATCGCTACCACCACGTAGAACGTTCCTAGATCCTGCCCAGCCAGTGCATACAGAATCCCCTAGAAGATGACCGCCGTGGGACGCCTAGAGCACCACTCATCGAGTGCTCCAAACTCGAGTAGCGAACGCGCTCCCATGAAATAGCCACTAGCGTCGCTGTAGGGAAGCAGATTGATGGCGAATGCTGCCGGGTTGCCCGTGGGATTCACAAGGAAACGACTCTCCACCATTCCGACAGCAGAAATCAGAATCCCCACAAACAGGATGAAATTGACGTGTGGGCTCTGGTAGATGCGTCGCATCTGAAGCGGCTGCGTACGCTCAAGTGCCAGGAGAACGGTGCCCAGCAGCAACCACGCCATGCAAACATCCGCAGCTGGAATGGCCCAATGAAGCTTCAGCGTCGCCGCTAGCACGCCGACGCCAGCCAAAAACCAAGCCACCCTGCTGGCCCACACTTTGGCACGGCTCACTGCTTGTCCCCGGACCCTTGCCTGCATGCTGTTCCGTCTCCGCGGCTTGAGCGCCGCAACTAGCGCGCCCTTTGCGGTTCTGTCAAGCAATTCCCCTTGCGTTTGGCTGCGGCTCGACACCAGCATGCGGCCGCATGTTGGACCTGAAAGAGCTTCGGATCATGGTTACAGGAGGCGCGGGCTTTCTGGGCAAAAGTGTCGTGCGTCAGCTCGAAGCCCTTGGGGCAACTCAGATTATCGTTCCGAGGTCGCGCGAGTTTGACCTCACCGATAGCCATGCCACGGCGCGCCTGTTCGCAGACACGCGCCCAGAGCTTGTGTTTCACTTAGCTGCTCAAGTGGGCGGCATTGGAGCCAATCTGGAACACCCCGGGAGCTTCTTTCGCGACAACATGGCGATGGGGCTGAACGTACTGGAGCAGGGGCGGCTCTTCGGAGTCCAGAAGCTGATCATCGCGGGCACCATTTGCGCCTATCCAAAATTTGCGCCCGTGCCATTCAAAGAAGAGGACCTCTGGAATGGTTACCCCGAGGAAACGAACGCACCCTACGGCGTCGCTAAGAAGGCGCTCTTGGTCATGGCTAATGCGTACCGCCAGGAGTTTGGTTCAAACTACGTGACGCTCTTCCCGGTGAACCTGTATGGGCCCGAGGACAACTTTGACCTCGGATCATCCCATGTTATTCCGGCCATGATTCGCAAGTTTGCAACAGCAAAGCGCGAGGGCAAGAGCGAGGTAGAGCTGTGGGGTGATGGCTCACCGACACGAGAATTCCTGTACGTCGACGACGCCGCGCGCGGCCTCATCCTGGCGGCACAAAGCTACGATAAGCCGGAGCCCGTGAATCTGGGTGCGGGCTTTGAGATCAGCATGAGTGCACTCGCGCAATCGATCTCAGAAAAGATCGGCTTTACTGGGAAAGTTCGCTGGAATACGGGCAAGCCGAACGGGCAGCCTCGTCGCATGTTGAATACTGAACGTGCGGAAAAGGAATTTGGATTTCGGGCTCGAGTCATGCTTGACCAGGGCCTCTCTCAAACCATTGAGTGGTTTGAAGCTAACCGCGCGCTTGCGGAGAGTTGAGCAAGTTAGGATTCTTGAATGGCAACTCCGACTCACGTTGATTTACTCGAAGAGTCCTTCGGGAATGCCGATCCTGACCACTTTCGTTGGCAGACCGAGGATCCGGTGGTTTCGAGGGAGGAGCGAGCCTTGGTGCGCGCAGCTTTCGAGCCGCTCGGCGAACGCGTGTTGGATCTTGGCTGTGCGGAAGGCGCAACGCTCATTCATTTGGGCCGCACCAAGAACGCAACTGGACTCGATCTGTTCCCCAGGAAGCTGGCGTTTGCCAGGTTACAGCTACCGCATGTGGAATTCGTTGAAGGCTCCGCCGATAAGCTGCCATTTCCTGACGGGCACTTCGACCACATCCTCATTCGTGACGTGATCCATCATATCCAGGATCCTTCGCGAGTGATCTCCGAGTGCGCGCGCGTGCTGAGCCCAGCAGGTCGGCTGGATATTCTTGAGCCGAACGGTCGAAACCCCATGATCGCGGCGCATGCCCTGCTAAATCCGGTAGAACGACTCGAACTCCGCTCCAGCGTGAGCTACCTCACGCAGATCCTCGATCCAGCTTTCTGCGTGAGCAAATACGAGCGTTTCCAACCCATGCCGGTGCATCGCTTGGCGTTCCATCCGCGGTTGCAGAGCTTTGGGCTTGCGGCGCTGCCAGCTCTCGCCCCTGCGGTAAAGCTTGTAGAAGCTGCGTTCGGTCGTGTTTTGCCGCGGGCCGCTTGGGCGTACATTCACCTCCGCGCGTTCAAGAGCTCACGCGCCTAAGCGCAGCTTCCGAAAGCCAAAGGCGCTCATCTTGAGCAACAGCCAGCCGTGGGAAAAACGGCTGATCTTGGTGTCGCCGTAGGTACGTGCACGATAACGAATCGGCAGATCCACAATCTTCAAGTTGAGGCGCGCGGCGCCAAACAGCAGGTCAAAATCGCCGAAGGGGTCGAATTCGCCAAAGTAGGCGCGGTTGGCGGCGATGCGATCATAATCCACCTTGCGCAACACCTTGGTGCCACACAGGGAATCCTTGAGCGGTTGTTCGAGCAACCAGGAGAGAACTACTGAAAAGAACTTGTTGCCCAACAGATTGAGAAAGCGCATGGCTTCGCCCTCCATCGGATAGACTAAGCGAACACCGTTGATGAATTCACCCTTGCCGTGAATGAGCGCGCGGTAGAATTTGGGCAGCTCCTCGGGGGGCACGGTGAGATCAGAATCCAAAATCATTAAGATCTCGTTCTGAGCGATCGCATAACCCTTGCGAACCGCGTCGCCCTTTCCCTTGCCCGCACCCTGATGGATGAGCTTGAGCGTCAAAGGGCCTCGATATTCGGCCATGCAGGCCTCGATTTCTTCCACCGTGCCGTCGTTTGAATTGCCATCCACAAAGATTAATTCAGTGCGCTTACCCATCACTGGCGTGCGCAGGATGGCGTCACGAATATTTCCTTTTTCGTTACGGCACGGGCAAATCACACTGACTGAAGATTCCTCCACAACCTTGGGTGTGCTTTGGCAAGCCACAAAATACGAAACCAGCGAGACCTGCGACAGGAGGGGCAGCTTGGCCCCTACGCGGTTGAGTGCTGCCGACACTAGCGGCACATTCACGGGCAAGAGCACGTCCATCCCACGCCTCACGACCTCAAAATCGGCGAGGTGCAGTAGATTCGAGATATCATCCATACTGAGCCACGCTTGATCGGGCCACTTGGTCTTGAGCCCCACCAACTCCGCGAAGCGAAGTGCAGGCTCCCAGATGAAGTTGTAGTAGGTAATTATCAACTTTCCGCCCGGTTTGAGCAGCGCCCGAAGGTTTTCAATCGTGTTCTGGATATCACTGAGCAAGCCGACGACATCGGTAAGAATAATGTAGTCGAAGCTTCCCGCGGGCAGCGGATCGCACTCCACATCGAGCGTCACGAAATCGACTTCTGGATGGCGCTCCCGGGCAAGCTCCGTCATGACCGAGGAGATATCGAGGCCCACGCCTCGCCGAGGTTTGACCGAGGCGACCAGATCACCCAGGCCGCTGCCCACTTCCAAAACATCGGAGTTTGGGACTACCAGGCTCTGCAACAACCGCTGGAGCTCGCCCACGTAGTAAGGATATCGATTCAGATAGTCGATCCGCTGCCGCGCAATGGCGTCAAACCGAGCGACACGCGAAGAGACGGGTGGAACGCTGCCCGAGGGCGCGCGGGTGGAGAACTTGGAAGGAAGCTGGCTCACGGAGCGGGAGTGGAGTCGCTCCGCCCTCGAAAGACAAGGTGTGCGGAAATTTACGCCATTTTTCGAGGCTTCAAGCAACCCTTGAGTCCAGAGCTTCCGTCAGTTGGTGCGGTGGGTCGCGCTCAGTTACCGTTGCGTTCCTCCACCCCCCTTTTGCTGAGGCGCGCCGCCAATGACCACGCTCAGACTAGCCGAAAATATACGAACGGCCGCTCGAACCTTGCGCCGGAAAGACCCAAGGCTTGCGCAGGTGATGCGCGAAGTGGGGCCGTGCCTGCTCCAACCCAACCAAAAGCAATCTCCCTACGAGTCCTTGGTCCGCGCGGTGGCCCACCAGCAGCTCCACGGCAAGGCCGCTGAAACAATCTTGGCGAGATTCGTGGCGCTGACCCCCGGGAAGCGTTTTCCCACTCCCGCGGAAGTCCTCAAGCTCAAACCAGAATGCCTGCGCGGCGCCGGATTCTCGGCAGCTAAGGTGCTCTCAATTCGAGACATCGCACACCACAGCCAAACCGGCGTGGTGCCTTCCTCCCGCGCCGTTTCCAAGCTCGACGACGAGGCACTCGTTGAACGCTTGACCGAAGTCCGAGGCATCGGGCGCTGGACGGTCGAGATGTTGTTGATCTTCCACTTGGGTAGGCCCGATGTATTGCCCGTCGACGACTTCGGAATTCGCAGCGGGTTTCAAGCCGTCTACGGACTCCCAGAAATGCCGAAACCGAAGGCCTTGCTGGCCTACGGGGAACTCTGGCGCCCCCACCGGACGGTCGCCGCGTGGTACCTTTGGCGCGCAGCGGATCTTGCCAAGACGCGCGCCGCTGTGGCTGACAAGAGGGCTCCGCGGTGACACTGGCAGGAAGACTTATCCTTGCGACGACGCTGCTCACGTTGCTCACGACATTGCTGCTCGGGCTCGGAGTCCGCCAAGCCTGGCGCAGCGCGGAAGAGCAACGTTTTGAGAGCCAGTTTCGAGCCGCCACACGCGAGCTGCAAGCCGAGCTGCTAGCTCAGACTGACGAACTGAAGGGTGCGCTGGAGGCGCGCTGTCGTGCCGAGCCAAGCGTCGATAGCGCGCTCATCGGGCTTATTGCTCAAGATCTCGACGAACGTCGCCTGGGATTGAGCCTCCAGGTTGAGGCACTCATGAAGCTGCTCCAAGCCGATGAGCTAGTGTTGCTCACCTCGAGCGGTGAGGTGCTCGGGGCCGGGCACCAGAAGGCTCTAGTGGGGCAGCGTTCGGAGGCCTTGCGCAAGCTGACGCTGGCACTCAGCGGACGCGGTGAGTTGCGCAAAGACACGCTCCCCCTCAGCATCCACGCCGCGTGTGTACATCGAGACGCGAGCCAAAAAGCGCGCTGGGTGGGCCTGTATGGTGCGCGCCACCTGGAACGCATTCTGAACTCCGTGGCCGGCCACCACGGTCTTGACTTGCGACTTGGCAAGACGGACGTCAGCTCAGATTCTCTGCTGGAGTCCGCGGTTCTCGACGGTCTCGGCGGGCTGCCTGTAACCGCGTCGCAATCCCGGCAGCCGCTGCTTCTTGCTATGTCAGAGCTTGATGGCACGATTCTGCTCATCGCCGCCGTCACCCTAGTGATCGCTTGCTCGGTGGCGTATTTCTTGTCACGCGGCATCGCGCGCCCGATTGAAGAGCTTTCTGAACAGGCACGGGTGATCACAGCTGCCGATCCCAAGCCCGTTCAGGCCCGTGGCAGCCGCGAACTTCACGAGCTGGCCACCGCCTTCAATCAGACGCTGTCCGACCTCGCCGCCTCCCGAAAGCGGCTGGCAAAAGCCGAACGTCTAGCAGCACAACGCGAAATCGCACGACGCGTCGCCCACGAAATCAAAAACCCACTCTCCCCGATCCAGGCCGCGATCGAAACACTCCGGCGCCTGCGTAGCCGCAACGATCCAGCATTCGACGATTACTTCGACGAAGCCACACGCACGGTGCTGGAGGAGGTCAAGCGCATCTCGAATATCGTGACTGAATTCACACAATTTGCTCGGCTCCCTGAACCTCACCCCACCGACCTCAACCTGAGCGCAACGCTGCTTCCACTGCTCACGCTTTACCAAACGCCCGGCATCACACTGCACACGGATCTTAGCCCGTCCGCAACGCTGCGCGCTGACCGCGATCAACTGATTCAGGTCTTCACCAACTTGCTGAAGAACGCGGCAGAGGCCGCGCAGGCCAACGTCACGCCTGAGATCTGGGTCAAGCTGCAATCCGACCAGTCGCAGGTTCGCCTGAGCATTCGCGACAACGGTCCTGGTCTCGATCCCGCCATAGAAGGTCGGTTATTTGAACCTTACGTCAGCAACAAGCCGGATGGCACCGGGCTCGGTTTGGCGATTGCCGAACGCATCGTTGAAGAACATGGGGGAACCCTCCGACATGTGCGACCGAGCACAGGTGGGGCAGAATTCGTGGTCGAGCTACCGATCTTAACAGGATCCGCGCCTCCACGGGAAGGTTCGTCCGGGCGCGACTCGTAGCACCCAGCATGGCTCCTTGGCGTGTGATCGCGTGTGCGAGTGTGTCGTTGGGGGCGCTGCTGAGCGCTGGCTGCACCGTCCACGTTTACCAGTACCCTGCTACGGCTTCGTCGGTGCGCTGGCAATCCAATGCTGAGATGCACTCAGTTTCTCAACGTTCGGTTTCACCAGAGAGCGGAATGTCTGCGCCCCCGCAGCCCGTCGGAATGTCTGCGCCCCCGCAGCCCGTCGCTGTGTCTGCGCCCCCGCAACCGCTCACGCCGCCAAGCGCTCCGACAGCGCGGAGTTGGCCTATCTTTGAACGAACGCCGCCTATCCGCAAGCCTTCCCGATGGCTTCTGAGCTCGCCTCCACTTGCACCACAGCCACAGGATAACGC
>Ga0209490_10003925_pt1 | contig 13837 bp, 12 predicted proteins | sample MAT06_FD_187209 | JGI IMG/M metagenome (GOLD analysis project Ga0209490, IMG submission 187209) | Freshwater microbial communities from Lake Fryxell liftoff mats and glacier meltwater in Antarctica - MAT-06 (SPAdes) (version 2) | ecosystem: Environmental > Aquatic > Freshwater > Ice > Liftoff...
GCAACGTGGGAATAAGGGTTTCAGACTTTACCAAGACAATCTTATTCTCATTAAAAGACGATAGATGAGAATATTCTCAGTAATTTGGGCAAAAAGTCAATAAAATGATTTTTATGCGGTAGCCCTGCACTCTAACCATTTTGGGTGAGCGTCGGGAAGAATGCGTGCGAGTTGACGATTCCACCCTAAAACAAATTGACAAGGGAAGCTCTCAACCGTGAGGGGATGGATGAGAAAACAAGCAAAATCCATATCAGGTTAAGGTTTCATACTATAATCAAAAGAGTTAGGAACACGGCTTCGTCCGCTCTCTTGCTAACTACACGGTGGGTACGCCCGTGTCTGCGCGCTGACGGTTCTTGCAATAGCTCCCGAACGAAGCGCGAAGCCCGCTCTGTATTCCTTGCAATCAGAGTCGGGAGTCGTTCACACATCCATGTTTCTGGAACTTGACGACACCAGTAAGTAACATCTGTACCATCATAGGTCATGGGTTCTCGGAGAAAAGCCACTAAGCTGCCTACATTATCTCTTGGTGGTGTAGCTCCATGGAGATCCCTGAGTGATAAAGAAATTGTTGGGTCGGGAAGGGTTGCTCCGCCCACATGACAATTGAGGCAATGGAGTTCAAAAAGTTTTTTGCCCGCCGATAAGCTATCTAGCGTAAATTCCTGAAGTGTTCCTTGGTTATCTATCTCAATTTTTACGGGTTCTCTTGCTTGTAAATAGCGGCTGACATAGGTATCGATCGCCACTGCCGGAGCTACAGACCAACCCAAAACCAAACCAAGGGTCATCATCAAACAAATAGTCAGGACAACTAAAGTCTTCTGCATTTATTCTTTTAAATTCATTTCAATAAAAGCTAAGAGCTTTAACTAGAACAAGATTAATTATCTAGCTAAAGCCTTGACTAGCTTTATTTCTTAACTGGTTTTTAACTGGTTAGTTTAGTTATATACTTTGCCACCGCCCCACATTTTGCCAAGAATTTTGGGCTGGAGGAGGATATGACCCGCGATTACCTCTAGGTCTTTATCCGTGAGATTCCGCATCCGGGGATAGATATCTGCACTTTCTAAACTGGGGTGCAGTTCAGCAATGTTTGTTTCTCCATCATAGGTAGTTGGATGTTTCATATAATCTACCAAGCCAGCAATATGGTCTCGGCTGGGTGTTGCTCCGGCTAGACTTTCTGGGGCGAGGCTAACGTTGGGGTCTGTTTTTGTTTTACCGCCTACATGACACTGAGCGCAGGCAAAATTAAATAGTTCCTTTCCTTCGGTAACTTGTTCTAGGCTCAGGACTACTGTTTCCCCTTGGTCATTGAGAGGAATAGTCCTTAACTCGGTACTGAGTTCGATCGCTCTAGCACTACCAACAGCTATGTGGAATGTAAAAAACACCGTGGTTACCACAAGTAGTATTAATTTTTTTAACATACTTCTCCTAATTCTAATCTTGTTCAAACTTTCTCCTAGTTACCACAACAAAATACTGATGGTAATATATATAAATCTTATGACATTATTTGACACTTCCTAGCCTAAAAATAGGGGGATTATTGCTTCACTGAGTCTATTTTAGAAAATGAAAAGAAAGTCAAAAGTCTTTACAAATTTATACAAAGATTTTGCCAAGATAAAATCAAGCTAAAAGATCCAATTTTGAGGTGGTTTTCTAGATTTTTTTCTAGATTGTCTTCCAGATTTTCTCATAATAGAGTAATAAAAAAGGCTTTATCGAAAAACAGAAACCTGAATTGTGAGGTTTAGGAATCCTTTTCCTTTGGAGCAGGGAGGATATCAACTCCAGAGGCAGTTAACACAAGAATGATTGCCTTAGCATCTTCTAGAGGTAGTCGTGTTGCCATCGATCGATAACGAATCCCCAGCTTGCTACAGAGACGGGCTACCTCCTCCGGACTGACCTGATAGTCTGTCGCTAACTCTGTAATCGAAATATCAGCAAATCCCATAGCCTAGACTCACTTTTAAAATTGTTTAGCTTCAAAATTAATATTCTGGAATTAACATCGCCATATCTTCGTTTTCTTCCTCATTAACTAAGGAAATTACAAAAGGTAAATTAGCCCCCTGTAGCCCCCGACAGATGCGCTGGGGAGTTTCTGGCATGATGACAAAAAGTGGATAAAGGCGATCGGTCGCCTCACTATAAATATGCTGATGTCCGTGGGGCATAATCCACTCATAATCTTTTTCTAACAGCACCTGAGTCTGCCGCCACCGTCCCAACAACTCAGAGAAATCCTCATCCGGACGATGAATAAAGATAAAAATTTCTCCATCCATCTTTACTTGCCATTCTGGATCACAGAGAATAATGGCAAGATCACAGGGCAACTGTACTGCACTTTTTTCGCCACTTCCAGAACTGACCTGGGAGCTTTTTTCCTCCCGGACTCGAATTACTGGCAGGGGGATTGTCACCATACTGGACTCTGGACGGCGCATACTAGGGAGTATTTCCAAGTAAGGACGGAATTGTTTCAGGAGAGCGATCGCCCCCTCATGATGGCAATATTCCGCCAGTAATTGTTCATAATTAGATTTCTTGTAATACATGATACTAATTCATGATCCTGATGTATCTTGATTCTAGTATTGAGACTTTCCCTCTAGGAGAAATATAATATTTTTGTCTGTTTAACCCATTTTATCAAACATCCCAAAGAGCGGTAGGTACATAGACAACAAGATCACCGCTACCATCCCCGCCAGACCCACCATCATGATCGGTTCTAGAATACTAGTTAAAGCTTTAACTGCCTGCTCTACCTCTTCTTCATAGAAATCTGCCACCTTCATCAACATGGAATCTATCTGTCCAGTTTCTTCCCCAATGGCAATCATCTGAATTGACATGATCGGAAAGACATTGGCCCGTTGCAGAGCAATACTCATCATCCCCCCCTGCTCAATCTCAGCCATACAGCCTGCCACTGCATTGGTAATGACTTGGTTCCCCGCTGTATCCTTCACAATTTCTAAGGAAGTTAGGATCGGGACTCCCGATCGAGTCAGAGTGCCAAAAGTCCGACTAAACCTAGCAACGGCGGATTTCTCATTCAAGTCTCCAAGAATCGGCATTTTCAGGAGCAAGCCATCAATTTGTAACTTGCCAAGGGGAGTTTTGTAATAGGCTTTTAATGCAGTAATTGTACCGAAAATTACGCCGATCACCCCAATAATCCAGAAGTTTCGCTTTGGTTCGGGCAGAAAAGGACCCCGGAGAACTTCACTAATATTCATCATGACCTGAGTTAGGAGTGGTAGCTCTCCTCCCAGACTCGCAAACACCTCAGCAAAAATGGGTAATAAAAATACTGTCATCCCGATAAATACAATAAAGGCAATAAACCCAACCACCGTTGGATAAGCCATAGCTGATTTCACCTGTCCTTGGAGCCTAGCGGTGTCTTCCAACACCTTCGCCAGACGGTTTAGCACTTCATCTAATACCCCACCAATTTCCCCAGCCTGTACCATACTGATATAGAGCTTATCAAAGCAATCTGGGTGTTTTACCATCGCCACCGACAGGTCAGTCCCCTGTTGAACTTCCGCACTAATTGCTGTTAAAGCTTTTTTGAGCTTTGGGTTGGCACACTGCTCTGACAAAACCCCCAAACAACGTACGATCGCCACCCCTGCATTCACCATAGCGGCAAATTGCCGGGAGAATACAGCTTTATCTTTAACGGTGACGGAGGAAAAATCAAGGGAAATGCTGAAGCCTTTTTTCTCTTGCAGTTCCCGTACCGAGTAGCCCTTGCTCCGGAGCATGGCACTGGCTTCAACAAGGTTCTGGGCAACTACTTGCTCTTTTTTAGAATTTCCTGCTTGGTCTTTGACTTGGGCGATGTAGGTAGGCATAGGTCACTCTCTGTTGCTAAGGGTTCTTGGGCTTGATATTTGTGAGTTGATTTGCAAAACACTATCTAAATTTTAATCTAAAAGATTATTTAGAAATTATTTAGCGGCTGTTGCCCCGCCGAGGAGACGCTGGAGTTCATCGGGTTTAGACGCTTTGCTCATTGCTACTTCAAAGGAGATTGCCCCACTTCTGACATAGCCAGCCAGGGCTTGTTCCATAGTCTGCATTCCGAGTTTCATCCCAGTTTGGATGGCACTGTAGACCATCCCGGTTTTGCCTTCTCGCATCAGGTTGGCGATCGCCGGAGTCACCACCATAATCTCTTGAATCATCACCCGTCCATACTCACCGGGCTTGGGGCTTTTCTTGGGACAGAGACATTGACTAAATACCGCTAAGAGTGACTGAGATAGCTGCGCCCGAATCTGAGGCTGTTGAATCGGGGGGAACACATCGAGGAGTCGATCGAGAGTCCCGGCGGCGGAGTTGGTGTGCAATGTCCCAAAGACCAAGTGACCAGTTTCTGCGGCGGAGATAGCAAGGGCGATGGTTTCTAAATCCCGCATTTCCCCTACCAGAATAATATCTGGGTCTTGACGCAAAGCCCCCCTGAGCGCATTTCCAAAGGTCTTGGTATCTTCACCCCTGGCTCGTTGGTGGAACAAACTTTTGATATTGGGGAAAACATACTCGATCGGATCTTCTACCGTCAGGATATGCTCGGCTCTGGTACGGTTAATTAAATCCAGCATCGCCGCCATGGTAGTAGTTTTTCCTGACCCTGTTTGCCCTGTCACCAGCACCAAACCCCGGGGACGATGGGTCATTTCTCGGACAATATCTGGCAAACCCAACATATCAAAGTTAGGGATCTTCGACGATAAAGCTCGCATACAAGCAGCGTAAGCTCCCCTTTCTTTGTAGACGTTTAAGCGAAATCTCGCCAGTCCCTTTACCCCATAGGAAGAGTCTAGTTCCCAATTCATTTCTAGATCTTTCCGTTGTTGGTTATTGAGCATACTAAAAATGAGACGTTGAGCATCTTGGGCAGTGAGCATTTCCCCAAATTGGGGTTGGGGTCCCAATTTCCCACTAACTCGGAAGTAGAGAGGCGCTCCAGCTTGAATATGGACATCGGAACCGCCCTGCTCCACGAGGCTTTCGAGAATATCTTCAATCATCATTTCCATAGCGTGTACTCCTTGTGAGTTTTTCTAAATTTTTACCCGGATTTTGGCTTTTGTTTCTGCCCTTATTTCTGTCCTTGATAGCCAAGATTAGTTATCAGCTAATAGTCTACATACCTCTAATCTTTAGGTTTTAACTGCTGGGCTAAGATATGGTAGTTACCTACATAATTTTTAATTTTCTATCTAGGCTTACTATACCCAAGTGAAGATTAGATTAGTCTCTAGGGTCTGTTTTTATCAGTTGCAGTAAATTTGTCCTAAATTAATGACCAGGCAGGACAGTTCTCTGCTAATTTTATGCCAACTTTATTCTTGGAAACGGGGAGTAGTACAGTAGGGGCAATCCACCCATTCCTGCTTCAGATCCGCATTACAAGTACGGCAAGTCAGCACAGCCTTCCGTTTTGCCTTGAGTTCTGCTTCCAAGCCAGAGTCAGTAAAGGTGACTCGCTCTACTTCCTCTAGGGTTGTGTGTCCCTGCTGGACTAGTTCTAGGCTGTAGGCAAGAAGGGTTTTCATCCCTTCTTCTACCGCAGCTTCTTTGATCGCCGTGGTGGGGGCAGCACCGTTGATTAGGGTTTGCAAGCGGTCTGTAACTCGCATAAATTCATAGACCCCAACCCGTCCTTTGTAACCAACGCCGTTGCATTTCTTACAAAGAATATTTTTTGCCTTATGATCTGCAATTTGATCCTTAGGAATGGTGTTGGCTTTGTAAATGGTGATCTCGTTATCCGCAGTAGCCGCCAGACCAAACCTACCTAGTTCCTCTCTGGTGGGGGTGTAGGGAACTCGGCACTCGCTACAAACTCGGCGCATTAGTCTTTGGGCTAAGACCCCTAATAATGCCCCAGAAACCATGAAAGGTTCTACACCCATTTCATCTAACCGAGCGATCGCTCCCGCCGCATCATTGGTGTGGAGAGTTGTCAGCACAAGGTGTCCGGTTAGGGCAGCCTCGATCGCCGTCTTCGCAGTTTCCTTATCTCTCGTTTCGCCCACCAGAATCACGTCCGGGTCTTGACGCATAAATGCCCGGAGAATATTCGGGAAGTCCATCCCTTTTTCCCGAATCACCTGTACTTGGGTAATCCCGGGGAGAGCATACTCGATCGGGTCTTCCGCCGTACTGATGTTTACCCCCGGATCATTCCGTTCTGCCAGTACTGAGTACAAACTAGTAGATTTTCCAGAACCCGTTGGTCCTGTAACTAGGATCAGTCCAAAGGGTCGACTAGCGGTATCTCGCACCATCTGGAGAGTTTCGGGATCAGAAATTAATTTATCTAAGCCCAGTTGGGTTGCGGAGTTATCAAGGATCCGTAAGACTATTTTTTCTCCGTAGCGGCTGGGGAGGCAGTTAACCCGGAAGTCTACCTTTCTTCCTTGAAAAACCCGGCGGATCTTGCCATCTTGGGGCGATCGACGTTCCGCAATATTTAAATCCGCCATAATCTTAAACCGGGCTGCCACCGAGGAAGCAATCTTTTTTGGCAGGGGATCAAAAGACTCCTGAAGCACACCATCTTTCCGATAGCGAATCCGCAAGGTTTCTTCTTGAGGTTCTAGGTGAATATCCGACGCTCCTTCTTGGATGGCTTTCGCCAGAATCTTATTCACAAGGTTGACGATCGGCGCTCCCTGAGCCTCCCCTAGGGCAGAATCTAAGTCATCACTAGTGGCATCATAATCATCACCATCCTCTAGATCTAACCCTTCCAAATCCTTCGTAACATCCACTGCGGAAGCAATCTGGGTCGCTTTTTCCTTCTCCACCTTCTCATCAAGATAATGGGAAATCAGCTTTTGATAATCTTCAATGCTAATCACCATTCGTTGCAGCGAAACCCCTTGAGAGCGTAAAATCCGGTTCAAGTCATCTTGGGCACTCAAGTCATCTGGAGCTACCATCGCCACCAAAGCCACTGGCGGAGTAACTTCATCATTTTTGGCTACGGGTAACAACTTGGCTCGCCGACAAATATCCAAAGGAATTAGGGATTCAATTAAGCTACTAACCGTTTGGGGATCGATTTCCCGAATTTCCGGGTCGAGGGATTCTACACCGTAGAGAATTTTTAGTTCAAATAATTGCTGTTTTTTATACTGCCGCAGGAGTTCGGGGGGCATTTGTTTCCCGGTTAAAGTCTCTAAGACTTCGACTAGGGGGCGATTACTTTTCCGAGATTCTGTTAAAGCCTGCTTCATTTGATCTGCCTCGACATAGCCAGATTGGATGAGCTTATTCCCAAAGGGGGAAAATTCATTACGAACAACGAGAGCGCGCCGTTGAGAAAAGGATTGAGTCATAGAGCCGGGTGTAGATATCTCCTTATCGTCATCATTCCCAGTAGTGGGGCGGTCAAAATTGGGAGTTTGATACCTTATTTCACACTTTACTAGTATTGATATTTTCTAGCATAGCCGACCACAGGGAAAGTGGATTTATTTTGTTAAGTTTGTTGAGATTCTCTTCAACTAACACGAGTCAGTCGTCAACAAAGCATTGCTTGCTGATTATCGGCTGATCGTTAAATCAATGATAAAATGGACAGAACCCGTCCTTGTCCAGAAAATCTTAACAATTTTTCAGGCTTGGCTTCGAGGTTATGGGTGTGCCGCCCCTTGATACCATGGGGAAATTTGGGGTAAAAATAGAGTAGTTTGCTGTGTTGCAAAATTGAATTTGAAGGAAATTATGAACGAGCAAGAACAACAACCAGATAACGGTGAACAAGAATCTGGGCGGGAGGCTGTTACTCCGTCTCCAGAAGTCGTTGAAGATATCAGTGGCGCAGAAAGTATAGATTTGCCAGATTTTAGTACTGCTAGTCCGGCAGGAACTGAGGCTGCCTATTGGGAAGCGATCGCTACCGAAGCGAATGAAGTTAACCCAGAGGAAGAAAAGGCAATTTTGATTGCAGCCCTCCAGCAGGAAAACCTCCTCCTCAAGGCTCAACTAGAGGAACGATCGCAGCAAATAGAGGGTCATAAAATTCAGTACACTCGTCTCGGGGCTGATTTTGAAAACTTCCGCAAACGCACTGTCAAGGAAAAAGAAGAGTTGGATCTGCAGGTCAAGGGAGCCACAGTGAAGGAACTTCTGCCCGTAGTAGATAACTTTGATCGGGCTCGATCGCATATCAAACCCCAAAATGACGGGGAGATGAATATCCACAAAAGCTATCAAAGTGTCTACAAGCAATTGGTAGATTGTCTCAAGCGTGTAGGTGTTTCCCCCATGCGTCCCGAAGGCGAACCCTTTGATCCCAATTTCCACGAAGCTGTCATGCGTGAACCCACTAGTGAATATCCCGAAGGAGCCGTAGTCGAGCAGCTAGTCCGGGGTTATCTCCTTGGCGAAAAAGTCCTCCGTCATGCCATGGTGAAGGTCGCCGCTCCCCCAGAAGATGCCCCAGAGCAATCATCTAGTGAAGAATCTTCGGACTCGTGATCACTCCTGTTGCTGATGCTTATCTCTAGGGACTTGTCAGCTAAATTCTGCTGCTACTTTGGTAACTCCCTTTGCTTTCTAAAAAAAAAGTCAAAATGGAAATACAAAAGAGTTTATCCATCAGCGTCAAAGTTAATAATATTGGGGAATATTACAACTAAGTAGGCTTAATAAGTCAGCTTTAAGGATATTTTGAGTATATTCTGATATAAAACTAGAATAGATTTAACCAAGTCTCCGTAAATTCAAGTAAGTTAAAGAAACGAGATAACTCCAGTCTGCTGCTTACTAGCTATTTTATTATCAATCACTGTTCATCAATTGTCCCACCAATCATTTGTCAACCATCAAAGAAATTAACTCTGAAGTCCTATGGGAAAAGTCATCGGTATCGACTTAGGAACCACTAATAGCTGTCTTGCTGTCCTCGAAGGTGGCGAGTCTGTTGTCATTGCCAACTCAGAAGGCGAAAGGACAACCCCTAGTGTTGTGGGATTTACGAAGGAAGAAGAACGCATCATTGGCGATCCAGCCAAGCGGCAGGCTGTGACTAATGCCGAAAACACGGTGTACAGCATCAAGCGTTTCATCGGCAGACGGTGGGATGATACGGTAGAGGAAAGGGCGAGGGTTCCTTACGAATGTATCCGGGGACGGGATGATACGGTGGATGTCCAAATCCGGGGACAAAATTATACCCCCCAAGAAATTTCAGCAATGGTGCTCCAAAAGCTGAAGCAGGATGCTGAAAATTTCCTTGGTGAACCTGTTACCCAAGCGGTAATTACTGTCCCGGCTTATTTTACCGATGCCCAACGCCAAGCTACCAAGGATGCGGGGACGATCGCTGGTTTAGAAGTCCTGCGGATTATCAACGAGCCCACGGCTGCTGCTCTTGCCTACGGTATGGACAAACTGGAAGAAAATCAATTAATTCTGGTTTTTGACTTGGGTGGGGGGACTTTTGATGTATCGATCCTGCAACTAGGGGATGGGGTATTTGAGGTTAAAACTACTTCCGGTAATAACCATCTAGGCGGGGATGACTTTGATAATGTGCTAGTGCAGTGGATGACTCAAAAGTTCCAAGCTGCAGAAAATATCGACTTAACTAAGGACAAAGTGGCGACCCAGCGCCTCCGGGAGGCAGCAGAAAAAGCCAAGATTGAGTTGTCCTCCATGGATAGCACTTACATTAGCCTACCCTTTATTACTACCGATAAAGTCACTGGGATCAAGCACTTAGAAACGAACTTGTCTCGATCGGAGTTTGAGGAACTAGTCAAACATCTGGTAGACGGGACGATTCAGCCAGTGATGCAAGCTATTAAAGATGCAGAACTCAAGCCCAATGACATTGAAAAAATCATTTTAGTTGGGGGATCAACCCGGATTCCGGCGGTGCAAGCAGCTATTAAGAAATTTTTTGGCGGGCGAGAACCCGATCGCTCCGTTAACCCCGATGAAGCCGTAGCTGCCGGGGCTGCAATCCAAGGGGGAGTCTTGGGGGGTGAAGTTGAAAACCTCCTACTCCTCGATGTCACACCCTTGTCCTTGGGAATCGAAACCCTAGGAGAGGTATTTACCAAAGTTACCGAACGGAATACGACAATTCCGACTACGAAATCCCAAGTTTTCTCCACCGCCACTGATGGGCAGACCACGGTAGAGATCCATGTCCTCCAAGGGGAAAGAGCTATGGCAAAGGACAATAAAAGTCTGGGTAAATTTCTACTCACCGGGATTCCCCCTAGTCCCAGAGGGATACCCCAGATTGAGGTTTCCTTTGAAATTGATGTCAACGGCATTCTCAAGGTTTCCGCTACCGATCGAGGCACGGGTAGGGAGCAAAGTATCCGGATTACCAATACAGGTGGTTTGAGTGCAGCAGAAATCGAACGGATGAAAAACGAAGCCGAAAGCTATGCGGATGTCGATCGTCGCCGTCTCGAAATGGTAGAGGTAAAAAATAAAGTAAATAATCTCATCCAGAGCTATCAATCTACCTTGAAAGATAACCCCGACCTGATCGATCAGCATCTTGAAGCTACCCTAGATGCCAAGTTAGTGGAACTAAACAGTGTCCTAAACAGTGATATCAGTAATATTGAATCCGCCCAAGCCCTGATGGAAGAATTCCAGCAACTGCTCTTCTCTATTGGTAAGGCGGCTTATGAAGATACTAGCGGGAACAATCTAACCACAACAGAACAAGAGACAGAGTACCCCAAAGACTATGATGGTGCTACAGTCAGGATAGAGTTTGGTGATAATTTATCTACTGGTGATGATTCCGAAGTTAATTTTGGCTCCGACGATCTCGAAGAGCCTCTTGTGGATCCTGATGACACGGTCTTCTATAACATTGACTATGAACCAGTGGATTAACTCTTTCCACTAACTAGCTACTAACCACTACCGAATCTAAGAAGAACCTACTATGGCACGCGACTTTTATGAAACTCTGGGGGTCTCCCGTGATGCTGATAAGGAAGAGCTAAAGCGAGCCTACCGTCGCCTAGCTCGGAAATACCACCCGGATGTCAACAAAGAGCCGGGAGCAGAGGAGCAATTTAAAGAAATTAATCGGGCCTATGAAATTCTTTCTGAACCAGAGGCAAGGACAAGGTACGATCGATTTGGGGAAGCCGGAGTATCTGGTGGGGCTGGTGGCTTTGGTGACATGGGCGACATGGGCGGCTTTGCAGATATCTTTGAGAGTTTCTTTAGCGGTTTTGGAGGCGGTGGATCGGCTCAACAGCAACGTCGTCGCAATGGACCAGTAAAGGGGGAAGATCTGCGCCTTGACCTCAAGTTAGAATTTCGGGAAGCTGTCTTTGGTGGCAAAAAAGAAATTCGTATTCCCCACCAAGAGGTGTGTACTGTTTGTGCTGGGACGGGGGCGAAGCCGGGAACTAGTACTCGCACTTGTCCTACCTGTAGTGGTAGTGGGCAGGTACGTCGAGCTACCCGGACTCCCTTTGGTAGTTTTACTCAGGTTTCGGTCTGTCCTACTTGTAATGGGGAAGGGCAAATTATTGAAGAGAAGTGCGAGGCCTGTGGGGGTGCAGGACGGAAACAGGAAACCAAAAAATTGGAGATTTCGATCCCAGCAGGGGTTGATAATGGCACACGGCTCCGGGTATCGAGGGAAGGTGATGCTGGACTCCGGGGTGGTGTACCGGGAGATCTCTACGTTTACCTATTCATCGAGGAGGATGCTGAGTTTCGTCGGGAGGGGATTAATGTCCTTTCCGAGATCAAGATTAGCTATCTCCAAGCTATTTTGGGCTGTCGCCTAGAGGTGAATACGGTAGATGGTCCCGTAGAATTAACAATTCCCGCCGGAACCCAGCCCAGTACGGTACTGACCCTTGAAGAGCATGGTGTACCGATTTTAGGAAATCCTGTTAAACGGGGGGATCATCTAATTACTATGCTGATTGATATTCCGACCCGGATTACTACGGAGGAGCGAGAACTTCTGCAACAGTTGGCAAAAATTCGGGGCGATCGCACTGACAAAGGCGGGATCGAGGGATTTTTGGGCGGGCTATTTAATAAGTAACTCATCTCCCCAACTCTACAGCTCCTAGAAATTCTCGAATATAACCAGCGACTTCTGGGGTGGGGTCGGTCATGGATGGTGATATTATCTGCACTACGGTGGTGGAAACAAGGTTCTCATAGGCTTTGGTGAGGGCGATCGACCTCTCATCTGCCTCTGGCTCTTGTAACAACAACAGGGGCGTTTTTAGTGTGTCTAGGTGTCGATCGATCATCTCGCTATAGATTTCCGCAGAGCGACGCTGGAATAAAATTCGGCAGGGGACGGGGTGCGATCGTAATTTGCGCCGGAGTTGTAATAATTTTTGAATTCGCTCAGTCTTCCCCAAAAGTTTTGCCCACGGTCGGAGAAATTGCAAAGCCCAATAAAAAACTGGTAAAGGACTCAGGAGCGATCGTTCCACAGACCATCCTTGACGGAGACCAACAGGCTGTACTCCTTCTGGAGCAATTAATACCAGCCCTTTTACCTTTTCTGGAAACTTCAGCGTATAGCTTACTGCTATCCAAGCACCTAGAGAATGACCGACCAAGCAAAATTTATTGATATTCAACCGTTCCAGGTACTCTTGCAAACTTTGGACTTGGGTACTAATAGAATGTATCGGCGGTTTTTCTGACTCACCACAGCCGGGCAAATCCACAGCAAAACAATGATAATCTGCACTGAGATAAGGTAACAATTCTAACCATTGACTACTATCCTGCCATGTCCCATGCAGAAAAATAATTGGCACTCCCTGACCCATTTCCCGCCAAAAGATATTTCCTTGGGAGAGGCGAGTATTGGCATAACGTAAATATGACATCGGCAATCTAAATAAATACACTCTTGATGAATAATCTCTTATCCTCACACAGATCAAGCCTAGTTATTTATTCAAAACATCTATATATCGAAATTATTTGCTAAATAACGAGTTACGACCCACAGGCGATCTTCAGAAAGTTAAGGATAGTTGCTTTTACGGGGATTTTTGCAAAAGTGCGGAAGTTTTTCTGTAAAATAAACCCATAATGCAGTTAGAGCTTCAACTTTTACTTTAATTTTTGGGACAAGTAATCCCGCAGATTCTCTAGCATCTGTTGTTGGCATAAATATCAGCATAAATATCAGCACAAATACTAGTGTTAGATCGGCAATGTTCAGTCGATACAAGCTAAATCGGCAAAGCTGCATAGGTTGGGCTGATCGATCGAGTAATCAAGAATCGAGTAATCAAGATTAAGTCCCAGATTTTGCTAATTTTAATCAGGGAAAAGTGTCAACTGAGTGGTGTGTTATGTTTAAAACCGTTTTATTTCCCATTGACCAAAGTCGAGCCTCCCGTGAGGCAGCAGAAACCGTGACCCACGTAGTCCAAAAATACGGCAGTCGCCTAGTGATTCTGTCAGTATTGGAACAAGCCGAAGCCCCAGCACCAGAGCCAGAACCGATGGCAGATCATGAAACGATCGCCCAACTCTTGGCAAATGCTAAGAATATCTTCGCAGAACAGGGCATCGAGGCGGAGATCATCGAACGAGAGGGAGTCCCCGCTTTTACAATCTGTGATGTTGCCGATGAAGTTGATGCTGACTTGATCATCATGGGCTGTCGGGGCTTAGGCTTAACTGAAGAATCAGAAAGCGTCACCAATAAGGTAATTAACTTGTCTCCCTGTGCGGTGTTAATCGTGCCTTAGTTTTTTTGATTATTTAGTTATAATCTCCGGCAAGTTCAACCCTA
>Ga0209490_10003927_pt1 | contig 13833 bp, 17 predicted proteins | sample MAT06_FD_187209 | JGI IMG/M metagenome (GOLD analysis project Ga0209490, IMG submission 187209) | Freshwater microbial communities from Lake Fryxell liftoff mats and glacier meltwater in Antarctica - MAT-06 (SPAdes) (version 2) | ecosystem: Environmental > Aquatic > Freshwater > Ice > Liftoff...
GCACTGAAAGCAAGAGCGCGGCAAAGCAAAATCCCGCCCGCCCGAGACGTTCCAACATTGTGTCTAAGGTCACTCCGGCACTAGATGCGTGAGCAAGACAGTCGTGGAGAGCGGTATCGACAGCAGAGTGGTTCATGGGTTTAGATACCAAAGCGTACTGGCGTTATGTTGGCAAAAAGAATCGAGTAGATAAGGCTAGAATATTTGACGTGATATATTGAAAACACTTACGAGTATATCAGCAGGGAAATCAGTAGCGGCGAGCAATTTTATAGGACACTCTTATGGACAAACGTATGATCGTTATAAATGCGATGAGCCAGCCGGAAACCAGCCTTGCGAAGCCGCAGAATGGCAGAAATCGTTTCCCTGCGCGTACTGGTGAATCCTTTACCGTGGTGGAATTCAACACATATCTGGCGAATTACGATGTTGGAACGCAAGATCGAATCGATCACTGCGTATTCCGCACCTTCAATGTCCATTTTCAGCAAATCTAGAGAGTTCCACCCTCTTTCCTTCATGAGACTTTGGACGGATCGGCATGGCACGGTAATGCAGGATTCCGATGTGTCACCTAAGGAACGGAAGGATCCCTCATCATCATCCAGCGGTTCACTGAGGATCAGGCTGCCATCCTCCCCAGCAAGAGCTACAGGAAGAAAGGAAATAAAATCACAGGAAGCGCCAACACTTTGCCACGTTTTAAGTCCAGTTGGGGAAGGATCCAGAAGCAACACGGCATGACCTAGCTTGCGCCCAAGCTGAATCTCAAAAGAGATGTCGTTCCCAGCGCCAGCGCAGAGAACTTGGCTGTTCCCCGAGAAAGCATCTGGGTGGATCGTCCATGAGTTTCCCGATCCCAATGTGACAAGACGATTGTTTGTTCGAGTGAGGAGGTAGTAAAACAGGCAATGTTGAAAATCACGAAGGAAACGCATAATAGAATTATTTCATGTAAAATAAGGTTGTAGAGTGCAGAGTTGAGGCAGGGAGCTAAATCTGGTTGATCGTAACCCCGTCAACACCAAAACAACGCACTTCACTGCTTAAACCTCCGGAACCAAACATAAGCCAAAGGCATAAGTAGCTGATGCAAAGCTGATGCAATTGCTTCCTCTGGCAGGAAATCCCAGCTATTTTTGATGCAACTATGAAGCTTGCGAGGGAAGGAAGGGATTGCACGTTTAAGGCCTGTTTTGATGGGCGCACGGCGGATTGCCTCCCAGTGTAATGGCCATTCCGGCGAGTCCCACCTCCAACGCGGCAACTCAAGTGGCGTGTTCAGTAGCGAAAGAGCGATCAATTTTCTCCAAAGATAGGCCTGTTTCCTGAAAATGAGATTCCCAACTCCATAGGATTTGCGTTGTGGGTGATGATGGAGAATCAACCCAGTTTTTTTCCACCGAACGTCGGGAATAGGGCCTTGCTCTGCAAGACCTAAACAGCAAAACCTTTTTTTGGATATTAAAAAGGGTCTCCAATCTGGTGATCGGATCGTAACTTCGCAATTTCCATCGAATGGGGGCCAGATACAGGTAAAACCAGAAACGGAAAGCTCCGGTTCCTCTAATGAGCTAAAGTGTTTGAGCCATGTTTGCATATCTTTGCTGAGGATCTCATCAGCATCTAAACGTAATATCCACTCATGCTTGGCTGCCCACCAAGCGAAAGGCCAATGCGGTTCTTGCTGATAGCAACGCGGCCCTTCATAAAAACGCCCACCGTATTTCACCACCAGTTCGTGGATACTGCCAATCCTAGGATTACCCGTTGCCAGCCGATAACCCGTTGGCATAGGAGAGTCTGCGGGTAAGTCTGCATAATCTTGAGCCAGTTCAATAGGCGGCGCCTGTGGCTCCTTCAATGAGAGTTCTTCCGGAGATTTCCACCCATCTCCGTAGAGAATTTTAGATTTCAGAGTCTCAACCTTTCCGCTTTCATCTTTTTCTTCCCTCCCGTCATGCACAACAACGAGATCATCATAACAACCCTCTGCATTAAGCAAGAGGCGCTCAAGAAAATCACGTTCTTTATACAGACAAACGACTAAGGAAATTTTTGGCATAAATAACAAACGAACTTAAGATTTAAGTATAAAATCCTTTTGTGCTCTGTGAATTGATCCCTGATCATATCCATCTATCATCAACACGCTTTCTACCGTTTTATGCTTCATCCCCTTAAGGTGCTCCTAAATTTTCCTAGCGATAATGTTCAAGCCGTCTCCGTAACCTAATAAAGCGGCGATATCTAAAATCAAACGCTTAAAGTTGCTGTCTGGAGATTGGCCATGGAGAGTCCTTACTTTGGCTACACGATAGTTGCTTTCTTTTAACAAACGAACCATTTGATTTTTTGTAAACTGCCAAAGGTGTGAATCTAAATGCCATAGACCCCACTTTTTACCCTTCGCTAAGCGAGGCAGCGAAGCGTAATTAGGGCATGCCAACATGAGTATTCCGTTTGGTTTAAGGAAAGAGTGAAGCTCTGCTAAAAAAAGCAACGGATTAGGGACATGCTCAATAACATGGGAGCAATGGATAATATCAAATGTTTTTTCCTCAAATGCACCCGTTATATCAGAGCTATATTTTGCCTCAAAACCCATTTTAATCGCGTTATCCACTGAACACTTTGATACATCAAAGCCGACGCAGTCGAAACCAATTGAACGAGCCAAGTTTAGTGCTGTGCCTACGGAACAACCAACATCAAGGAAACGCGCCGGTTTCCCGAAGTCTCTTATCCTTTCCATCATTAGATCAGAAAAAATACTAAGCATGTGGGGATGAGTTTGCCTCTTCTGATCTACGTAACCAGAATGGTAATCATCATCGTATTCATCAATAACTTCTGGCTTGCGTCTTCTGACACCACATTTTTTGCACTGAATAACATCAATGTCTTTATAGCTTGACCCACGATTGGAAAATTCAGCAAAGTGATAACAGACGCTGTAATCTGTTGATCCGCAAATATTACAAATATCCCAGCTGTAGTCCTTATTTTTTGTCATAGACTTTATTGAGTTTAACCCTGAAATTATATTAGTTCTAGTAAATTAAATTTTCTCGACCATATTATAGTGAATCCAAAAAATAGGGCTAAAGGCTAAGTTCTAAAAGCACGGTGGGAGGGGAGAACTTAGGACGTTGGGTCTACTAGCAGAGGGCGATATCCTGCTACCTGAAAGTGCGTGTCATTCGTAGCCACCTCAGAGATCCCGAGACTTTTCATGACAACAAAGCTCGTGCAATCGGTAAACGAGAATGCCTAATCTTGAAACTTTCTCTGCCATTCCTAGGCCTGCCAGAATCTCTCAGTCCCAACTCATTACATACGCACGATATTTGAGTGCCTTATGAGTTGAAACAGATCCCCGCAGCGGTGGCCTATGTTTCGTGCGACCAATAGGGTGCATGCCTCATCTACAAAGTAGTCGGTGAGAATAAAGCCTGAATCCCCTTTGAGACGGGAGAGAAAGCAAGAGGGGTATTTTCTCACGCTGCGTGCCCATCCCGCTTGCTTAAACAACGGAAAAAGACTCAGAGTTTTAACCACAGCCTGCCCCCGCCCAAGCGGTGGATAGCACGGATAACACGGATGGAAGAAAAGAAAAAAAGTTTTCTCAGCTCTCCATTTGTCCTCTATCCGTGATATCCCTGTTATCCCGTCCCGCCGTGGCGGGACGGGCGGGGCCGTGGTAAAAAAACTCCCCCTCCGTACCCCTCCGCGTGACGAACTCCCCCGTATTCGTATTCCTTTCAGTTTTTCACTATGTCCGCCTGCGGCTCAATGACTTTGAGGTCGGTAAAGTAGTCACGGTAGTAACCTCTGTCTCGAGCTAGGAGGCGGCCTGCATGACAAGCCGCATGTGCTCCGATCAGGAAGTCTGGCAAAACTCGTTTCGCTGCCAGATTACGGCGTAGGTACCTGCGATACATCTCGCCCGCCAAGATTGAGGAATCTAATGAGGAGGGCACAAAAACGATTTTCCAATCGGACAAAAAAGCTATCAACTCATCTTGTGCCAGTGCCGGGGTGATCTCTGCCAGAACACATTCCCCGATAAGCAAGGGTCCACTGCTAAGAGCCTTTTTTAAGGCTAGCTCAGAGGCTCGCCCCCACTGCTGGTCATCTGCCAAGACGTCAAGAATGACACTGGTATCTAGGGCGGTTTTCATGTTCCACGCGTAAGGTTCAGATACTCGGTGACAGAGCGACCGACTGGTAAAACCCCTCTTCCGCGCCATGAGGAAATAGGGTTCTCCTGCACTACTTTTCTGACTAGTATCCGACCCTCGTCCTCCGTAAATTCCAGAACGGCACCGGCTTCCAGTCCCAGATCTTCGCGAATTGCCTTCGGAATAGTCACCTGTCCTTTTTCGGAGAGAATAGCTTTCATACTAACATTGTAGGAATTCCTACTTAGTTGTCAAGACAGGAGCACCAGAGGGTGCCTTTCATATCCCTTGATCAAGCAGTGGCAGAATTCTACGGATTACTTCCATAAGTAGGTTTGGCGATGCGGATTTCAAACGGATACCCCTTCACCTGCGAGGTAATCGGACAGACGAGGAACAGTCCGACCTTTTTGTTGTAAGCGTGAGGGGAAACCACAAAGGCAGGGCGTCTGCCCGATTGCTCCTGTCCGGCTTGGGGATAAAAGGTAAGCCAGACGACATCACCCCGACTGGGGATGTAACTTGCCGTCACCAAATTTCCTGACCAACGGGGGAACCTGTGTCAGTTGCTTCATGTCGATTATACACGGTGACGTCCCTCAGTAGATCGTCGAGGCTGATCGCCATTTTAACAACGGGTTTAATGACGAGGCTTCCTGCTTGCAGACTGAGATCAACAGATGTGCCGTCACAAATATCAGTTTCTTTGGCATAAGCCTTTGGGATACGAAGTGCCAGGATGTTTCCCCATTTTTGTACAGCAGTTATCATGGATACACAATGAATCTACGTATTTAACCTGTCAAAACGCATAGTCATAAACAGAAGAATTCTACGAGAAAGACGGGGGAAGACGGGGATTTTCTCACGCGGAGACGCAGAGGGGGCAGGAGGATGAGGGAAAGTATGAAGTTTGAATTAGGAATGATGAAGTTGGGAGTATCTGCAACTTGCGTGTGGTTCGTGGCTATACTCCCCCTCCGTATTATTCTGTACCCCTCCGCGTGAGAACATCCCCATCTTCGTATTCTTTTCAGTTTTTCACTATGTAAGCCGAGCCTTCATCTTCATTTTTAGATTGTAGAGCATCCAATAGAAACGCATCCATTGACATCGTGATGTTTTGATGTCATGATACAGATGTGAGAACAACTTTAGATATTGATAACGACATCCTGGATCTCGCCAAAGGGTACGCAAGCTCACAAGGGATGAGCATTGGGAAAGCCCTTTCTCTGATGGTCAGAAAAAGTTTTGAGCATCCACTAGGATCAGTTCAAGCACCCGTACGCAACGGCTTACGTATCATATTAAGACCTCCAACTAGCAAACTAGTAACACTAGAAGTAGTGAACCACATTCGAGACGAAATTTAAACTATGTCTCGCCCCTTCTTGCTGGATATAAATGTGTTGATCGCACTCTTCGATTCCGCCCATATTCACCATCTTCAAGCACATGAATGGTTTTCAAAAAGTGGATGCAAAGGCTGGAGGACTTGCCCGGTCACGGAGAACGGCCTTTTACGCATTCTATCGCATCCCGCCTACCCTAATTCAGCACTACCCATCGTCGATGTCGCTAAACGTTTGGAGGAATTTAAAGGCAGTTCAAAAACCTATCACTTCTGGATTGAAGACTTCTCCACGGCTAGTTGGTTGTCAAAAAGCATGCTTTCCGTCCGATCTAATCAGGCCACCGACGCTTATTTACTTATGCTATGTAAAAATAAGTGTGGGGCTCTGGCTACCTTTGACCGTCGGATTAGCCCTGCCTTAATTGGTGAAACGGAGAGCGAACTTATTCAAAATCTCCCAGTTTAGCCCTTTCCAGCTCGGCCTGACTTACTTAAACAACAGAAAAAACCAGAGTTTTAACCACGGCCTGCCCCCTCCGTATTACTCTGTACCCCTCCGCGTGACAAACTCCCCATCTTCGCATTCCTTTCAGCCTTTCAGTTTTTCATAAACTCTTTTTCGCCAACGAGAAAATCTCACTCTCCTATCAAAGGGGAACAAGGCCAAATATTCATCTAGTTCATGCCCATACTGATTACGATCTAAAAGGCTGAGCGCCTCTTGCGCCGCCAACAGATCTTGGGAGGCCGTTGGATTGGCTGTTCCCTTGACCGCACAGTGTAAAGCTTGCTCTAACTTACCAAGAGAAGTTTCTGGGTCAGCAATGGCTGAAATTCTCTTCCTTGCAGCTTCCCCCATTTGGTGGCGGAGGGTTGCATCAGCCGCCAGTTGGAGCAAAGCTCTGGTCGTAGCTTTAACGGTGCTGGCCTGAAAACCACAAACGCCATGAGAAACAAGTTCGATCTGCGCCTGATCTTGCCAAGGTGTTGAGTTTACCACGACAGGCTTAGCCAGAGCCATTAGCTCAGCGATACCGTAGCCGAAACTTTCCCCAATACTTGACCCATGCAAAACGGCATCGCAGGCCATCTGACTAATCTGTAATTCTTCCGCATGGGCTGTGGCAGGAAGTATAAGAACACGACTCCCAATTTCTGATTTCTGAAGTGCAGCTGCCACCAAAGGCGGGGGCTCACGTAAAAGTAATTTAATTTTTTTATCTTTTCCCGAAGCTTTTAGAAACCCTTGTAGCGGCAAGTCTGTCCACTTGTTCGGTTCAGGCCGGGAGAAACGTCCGAACAAGATTTCGTCATCCAGCACACCCCATTCTAGACGCAGCTTAGCCGCAGCTTGGCGCAGTTCTTGGAGTTTAACGTCTGAGACAAAATCGACGGGATACACGGCAACGCTTTGTGTCCTGAAAAAAGTGAGGTCAATTTTTTTCCCTGCACGCCGGGCTGCTTGCACGCAACTCGTCCAAGAAATAAAAAGTCGAAAATCCGTCCAAAAATTTTCCGCAGGGTTTTCTAAACGCCCAAAGACATTTGTCTGCACCACAGGGATTTTTCTATCAAGTAACTCTATGGCTTTTCCTAAAACATCCCCTTCATGAACAGTCCCTGGGCCATGGGCGTGAATCACATCGGGTGCGATTAAGAGGAGCTGGTCTCGAATCAAATCGGCCTTAGGTTCACTAATTTTAACGTCAATGCCGGCATCTTCTAAGAATTTTTTTCTCGGCCCATCTCGTAAGCTTAGAACAGAAATACTATGTCCCCTGCCCTGCAATCCTACAGCCCAATAACAGGCAGCTTTTTCTGTTCCGCCGAGAGAAAGGGAGTTAATGAAAATTAAAATTTTCATTAAGTTATTTTTTTTTCATTATAACCATTAATCCAGGTGAAAGAGACGGAAAAGATCGACTTAGAAACTCATCGACCAACATGGCACTTTTATCATTTGAACTAGACGAAATTAATTTGCCAATCCAAAAACATATGCGAGGCCAAACCCATCCATTAAATCTCCAAGAAACTCCACGTAGTCTCAAAACACTGAAATCCTCTTCCTTTGCCAGCTGCGATAAGCTTTGAGTTGTGTAAAATCTGATGTGTCCTGTCGCTTCTGTGTCGAGAGAAGGGTAGTGCAGCCAACTTATTTTTCTTCCAAGCAGGCAATCTAATCTAACAAATAAAGGTAATGCATTAGGAACTGTAATCACTAATAATCCGTCAGGTTTCAACTTTTTATGGGCAATACGATAGGCATTCCGTGGATTGAGCAAATGCTCACAAACCTCAGAACAAACTATGCAATCAAACAAGCCATCAAAAGGAATTTCATCTATAACGTTGAGGTCGGCCAGCTCACATTGTAATCCTCTGTTTTTTGCAATCTCCGCAGCACCTTTGTCAAACTCTAAGCCAAAGGTGGCGTGGTAATCAGAAATTCTCTTTAAAAGATAACCCTGCCCACATCCCATGTCCAAAATACGTCCCCTAGGAATAGATCGAAGGAATTTTTCTAGGATATAAAATCTGGTATCTGACTCAAAACTTAGCTCTTCTATGACCAATGAGCTTCCCATATGCACATAAATATCTTTCAAGTAATCACTCATAAGTATCTGTTTTCGCAACTTCGTCTCACTTTAAACGCCACAACTGTTTCAACTATTAGGATGCATTTCACACAAATGAAACTGCCTTACTACAAAATGAGCAATATATTAAAAGAATCAAGCATTGCGTAGATATCGGGGGTGTACCACTGATCGTTAAAAAGGGTGGTGGATGACGATGGTTTTGGCCGAAGAACGGGATCCACCTTACAGACCTATTGTTGCACTACCCAAAAAAAATTAATCTAACGAAGTAATAAACACCTTGACCGTAATCAATCCTAGTTAGAACCTTAATAAATTATATAAATGAGTTCTTCACCTTCGTTTTTAGATCCAGTACTTTTGCCTTTGCTCAAGGGAAAAGAAATCCTAGATGTCGCATCAGGATTTGGGCGTTGGGGTTGCCTGATGGCAACTAACTACTTTGAATGGGGTCTCGATAACCCCCCACAAGTAGATGCTATTGATGGATGTTTAGATAATGTGAAAAGGTGTCAAAATCTTGGGGTCTATCGAAATGTCACCCATGGAATGCTTCCCTTGGATCTGGGGATAAAAAAATACGATACTGTGCTGGCTAGCGAAATCATTGAGCATCTTCCTGAAAGTTCGGTTGATGAATTTTTTTGTCAAATTGAAAAAGTTGCCCGACAAAGAGTGATTATTTCTACCCCTAACTGGCCTAACTTTAGGCAAGGACATTCTGAAAATTCTCTTGAGGCACATCTGTGTTACGTCTCGCAGAAAGCGCTAAGGAAACGACATTATCAAATTTTAGGTGCTGGCTTTGGCAACCCGAGAAGCATACCTTGCAAAATAATTTGGCGACTACATAAAATAAGTGGAAACAGAATTATCAATTTTGAAAAATTCGAATCATTAAGCCGAATTTTCCCAGACATGGCGCATACGACAGTTGCTTTTAAAGACTTGCCTGCTTAGCTCAATTTTTTAGTTCTCAAAAATTAACTTAAATTTTTTCCTAGAGTCTGAGAGAAAAGAGAATCTAGTTGTTGGAGTTGCGTTTTTTTCTATAATATCCCCTTCGTGAACATACTCTGGGTCATGAGGGTGAATCACATCGGGTGTGATTAAGAGGAGCTGGTCTCGAATCAAATCGGCCTTAGGTTCACTAATCTTAACGTCAATGCCGGCATCTTCTAAGAATTTTTTTCTCGGCCCATCTCGTAAGCTTAGAACAGAAATACTATGTCCCCTGCCCTGCAATCCTACAGCCCAATAACAGGCAGCTTTTTCTGTTCCGCCAAGGGAGAGGGAGTTAATAAAAACGAGAATCTTCATTTAGGCTTACGTATCAAAATATAGCAGTTATGTTTTGAAACTGAAGATGAAATGTTAGGCATTGTATGAGACGTTACTAGTACTTCAGCCCCCATTTTTAAAAACCAGTCTTCTATATCCCTTAATCTTGGCAGGTGCACAGCGTCACCATCGATACCATGCTCTTTTCCAACTAAATCACTAGGATCAAGATTTATCCAAAATGCACCGAAAGGCATACTCTGTGCTTTTAACTTCCACCTTGGCGCGGCAATCTTGAGCTCCCACAGATGAAATAACGCATCCAAGAAATAGCCATTCAAAATCTTTTCTCTTATTCTTTTAGCCGATTTTCCAAAATAGATGCTTCTAGGAAGAGCTTCACCATCAATAAAGTCAGGGCATATAATACCGATGAGTCCTCCCGCACTACAGTGATCCCACAATTTATGAAGATAGGCTTTTGGATCAACCACATGCTCAATCGTGTAGAGGCTAACCACTAGGTCAAAAGTTAAGACAGGAACCTCATCTATTTTCCAAAATATAGCTTGTGTAAATTTTGTTCTGTTAAGGGCAAGAAGCTGCTGGTTGTAATCTGCCCCATGATAGATACCTCCATTGTTCTCTACATGGGGACATAGGTGAGCACTCCCACAGCCTAAATCTAAAACCTTCGCTCCTTTGTATACTTGCGATGCAAGATGGCAATGGAATGGCAGCTCTTCATGATTGTAATGGTCAGCAGCAGTATCAGCTATGATGTAGTAAGATGCTGGCGGATTATTGTAAAATTCTGTTAAACTTTTTTCTAATTTTTTCAGCCTATCAGATGAAATTTCAGCCAATGGAAATAATGATTTTAGGCTCATAATAATTTGTGGCTTTAGGGTAAGATAAAAAATTATTCAGCATAGAGATGAAAAGATATATCCTGAGTCGGATAGGAAATATCATCAAATTCTGTTATTCGATATCCTAGCTTCTTTAAGAAGAGACTTACTTCCTCAGCTTGGCGCCCTTGACGTCTTAGGTACCCAGGATGCACCTCAATCCAAAGCCGCGGCCTCGTTTTAGTTAACAAATCTGCCGCTCCTGCTAGCACCTGTAGCTCAAAACCTTCCACATCTATCTTAATAACTGTGGGGTCATGCTTCCATTCAGCTGCTAACTCAGTAAGCGTTTTAGTAACGCTTTGTTTATCTGAATCTTTAGTGTTTACACTAAATTTATCTCCCCGACAGATTATGATGTCTTCCGTATTGACAGAGGTTAAAGCTGGAGTTCCGTCACCTACCATAGCCTCCATGATCGTAACGGGCATGGACGGATTAGTTAACGCAACACGTTCTATGCGTTTCACATTTTTAGCGAATGCTTCAAGAGCGAGAACCTCAACGTGCCCCTCTAGGCATGCATGAGCGGCAAATGAGTATGCTCCACAAAATGATCCTACATCAATAAACACATCCCCTTTAGTTAAACGCTCCGTAAAAAAAGCCATTTCGCAGCACCCCGCTTTATATTCACAAAAAAAGGCGTAGGATAGATAATATTCTTCTTTAGGTATCTGTAAAAGAATCTGGCTATTAGGCATAGCACAAGCACGGGTGCTAGATCTTTCCCGATCCATCCATTGATTGATCATCTCACACTTATGTTTTAAAGGGGTGTTAGCAAAATGCCGGAATTTATTTATCAGCTGATAATTCATAATATCAATAGAAGAACGAAGTGTTTTCTGATTATTTTTTTGAACGCCATAGAATTCTTAACTCAATTAATGAAGCTGCAAGAACACAAAATGCGCAGCCTACCAGAAGAATTAAGCTTTGCGTGGTGAACAAATTAAATGCTAACCATAGACCTCCTACTAATGCTAGTTGCCTTAAAATTACGAGGACGGCTGAGTAATACTCACTCAAGGGTATCCCAATCCATTTTCTGACAAGAGCATCTTGAAAAAACAAAAACAAACGAGCACAGAAAAAACCTATGGCCGCTCCCACGATGCCGTGCAGGAACCAACCTAGTAGAACAAATGCCAAGGCTAATAAAGATACACTAGATTGAATGATTAAACCTGTACCCACACGGTTCAAACTCCCTGTCTGAGCGGTAGATATACTTGCAAGAGCATTTAGGCAAAGCCCTGCGACGACCCAAGGAAATACTTGCCCCACGGCTGTTCCATATTTTGCCCCTAACCACACTTCGGTTACAGGAGCAGACCAGAAAAAGACACCGATCATAGCTAAGGAATACCAAGGAAACATGAGGTTAAAACTTTCGCGGTAAACATCCGCCGGCTTTCTGGTTTGATCCCCACCGACGCCGCGAGTGGTGTTATTAAAGATAGGACCCATCGCCGCTGTGCTCAAACTACTTAATCGTCCTCCGATGTTTATGGAGACGTTAAAGGCCGCAAAATCTAGAGCTGGTGCCACCCTCCCTAAAAATATCCGATCTAAAGATCCTAAGACGGAACCACTGAGTAACTGTCCGCAAGTCTTTAAGGTGTAGGGCAACATTTCCTTAAAACGATTTTTTTTAAATCCAGCCAGTTTCAAGGGCAGCTGGTAGTGGTGTTGTCCCCGATAAAAAAGTAAGGCGAACTGAATTAAAGCTAAGCATGATGTAAAAGCAAAGATGGCTGCGACATTGCGAGTCCATAAGGCGACGACGACAGAACCTAAAGATGCGAGCAGAGAGAACCACGTCCGCAAAATAGCCAGATATTTAAAGTCTAAATGCGTTTGAGCCAGACTATGCCACATCTGACCGTAGTAGGCAAAGAAGAGCCCAAAGCCACCCCAAAGCACCGCCCAGCGCAAAATGGTTGCATCATGGCCTGAAACCTTAAACCAACTAGGTCCAAAAACGGTTCCGACCACAATAAAAACGGCGGTGAAGAGAAGAAGGAATGGCAGCACAATCACATTGCCCGTGGCCCAGTATTCTTTTGCGGCGTTTTGGTCATTTGCGCCCAGAGCCACCCCCATATAACGCCCCACCGCTACGCCTAGACCTAAGTCCATGAACCCAAAAGCTCCGGTTAAAGTACCGACGTAAAACCACATGGCATACATTTGGTCACCCAGAACCCGGAAATAAAGCGGCACCGTAGCTATGCCGACAATGGCCGTAACAAGAACCGGTAGCATCGACCAGAGCGTTTGTTTGCGAAGAGAGGACATTGTTTGAAAAGCTAAAATGCTGAGATTATTCGGAGTAGCCTAGTTTTAATGCTATGGTGACAAAGACAGAAATAAGTTCGTTGGTTTCGTAGAGAAGAAATTCGATAGGATCACCTGAAATACTACAGTCTTCCTGCAGGAGTTCTAGCCCAATTTGCGCTTCGGCCGCTTCCAGCTTTCTTTGTCTCAAGCGCTGGGATGGTTCAGAAGTCAGAGGATGGTAAAGTTTTCCTTTTCCGCAGCGGCAGCGAGTTGGGTGTCTGCCGTGTGAAAGGATGCGCCATCGGGTTCCTCCCAGGCGGCCAACAAGGCAGCGGCAAGTTGCATCGCGTCTGTTGCTCTGAGCGGGTGAACCCGGAGCAGACGCTCTGCGCGTGAGAGCATGACTTTGGATGGAGAAACAACCTGCCACTGAAGGCGGAGGGCTTCCAACCGAGCCATCGCCGCTTGAAAAGCAACCGCTGGAAGATCTCCTTCCCGCTGACGACGACAAAGTGCAGATACGCACTCCAGACGGGTCGCCCACCACACGGTGATGCCAGCCACGCTTTTGAGCTGGGCCTCCCGCAGTTCGGTGTCCGCTTCACGAACCAGAAGAGGAACAATGGCCGAGGTGTCCCAGAAATTCACCAGCCCCCCGCCCTTTCATCGCGGACTGCATCCACGAGGTTGTGCGCTTCTTTACGGGCGGCTAGGATAGGAAGCTCCAAAATCTTCTTCGGCTTCCATCCGCTCAGAGCCGGCTCGATGTGGGGATTGTTGGAAGTGTGCCTCATGCGCTCCACGCGTGCCACTGGCGTTTTTCTGTCAAGAATGATAAGCGTTTCCCCCGCTTGAACTCGGGCGAGCAGCTCGCTCAACCGGTTTTTTGTGTCGGAAATAGTTGCGGTAATCATATAGCTAACATGGCCTTGTTTGCTCCTGAAGTCAAGTGTCAGAACGGGAATGCGGAGATAGGATCGCCAGAAGTGATCGGGATACCAATCCCGACTTTCGATCTTTCATTTCTGAATTCCGCTTTCAGCATTTCAGCATTTCAGCGTCTCAGTATTTCGGTCTTTCAGCTTTTCAGTTAAGATTTTGTGGACAGCTAAAACGGCCAAAGTGCGCCGATCCACGAAAAGACCTTTGTCCCGAAAAAGAACAAGGCCAAGCCAACCAATGTAAAATAGATCAAAGTCGCAACC
>Ga0209490_10003931_pt1 | contig 13819 bp, 10 predicted proteins | sample MAT06_FD_187209 | JGI IMG/M metagenome (GOLD analysis project Ga0209490, IMG submission 187209) | Freshwater microbial communities from Lake Fryxell liftoff mats and glacier meltwater in Antarctica - MAT-06 (SPAdes) (version 2) | ecosystem: Environmental > Aquatic > Freshwater > Ice > Liftoff...
TATCGTACAAGGCTTTTGGCATCCGCCCATGTGGTTAAGGTGAAATTGATCATGAACTTCGCAAACTACTGTGATCAAGTTATCTTCCATATCTGCCAAAAGCGGATATTCATTTTGGGAGTACAGATGATGGGCTGTCAAATCTAATTGATTAACTCTGTTACTTTTTTGTCCAGTAAGCTGACAAGTCTTCTCGTCTCGCTTTTTAGCATTCTTCTTGGCAGTTACAACCTTGTCTTCCCGCTTCTTAATTTGGCTGATGATATTATCAACTTCAGACTTAATAACTTCACCAACGTCTTTACATTCCTCCTTACGATTTTTCTTAGTTTGACATTCATGAAAAGATTGCGAAAGTCTATAAATTCCTTCTAACGAAAAGCGTTCACCGCTCCCATCTAAAAAGTCTTCAAAATGTTGACCTTTAGTAAGCGGAAACTTAGTTTTCTGAGTATGTTCAGCCATCTTTTTAAGATAATCAGACCGTGTTCCAAAGATTGCCACTACATCAGATCGTGAAATCCAAAATTGATCGCTACGCTTAACCAAGGATGAGGAATTTTCAAAAACTTTGCGTCTAATAAAACTCTGACGAATTTTTTCTTTAGTATGGAAAATCCACTCGCTGAGGAGATCCCAAAATCCTGGCTTTTTAGTTGCCTCTAGATAGCGCGCAATGGCATAAGCTCCAGACTCCGTATACTCGCGAAGTCCAGTAGAAGCAATAACAACCTTGTAGTCTTTTCCTTCAAGCAATTCCCATTCATCATCTGCATCTGCATCGAAATGTATTTCAATATCGATCAAATCTTGATCTGTGATGTTTAACGTCTTAATCAGTTCTTTGCTGGTGATGTAAACTTTTGCCATGGTTAAAACTTGTGGGTAAGACTTTTGTAGAAAACAGTCAAGCGATCAAATATTTCTGCATTCCCTGTAGATGACTTATCTGGGTGATAAATCTTGCTCAGTTGGTGATAGGCAGATTTAATATCCTCAGTTGTAGAAGCTTTTGGATCTAATCCAAAGGCTCGCCAAGGCATATCGTATTTAAAGATGTTGATTCCATTAATACAGCCATGTCCTTCCTCATTAGCTTCGTTGGGCAGAACATCAATAAACTTGCGATACAGCATCTCCCAACCCGCATTCTTTCTTAAATCAAGATTTTCCATACTGGATGTAGCCAGTTGAAAACCACTCGATTTTTTGAGTTCTTTTGCGTCTTTTACATCAAAGTGTGTGCAGATAGCTTCTTTCAGTTGAGCGCCAGTGAGGGCTTTTGGAGCCTTTGGAGGCTTGACAACCTTTGGTTTTGGATCTTTCTTCTTGTAATTTGCAATAACAAATTGTGCAAATTCTTCAAAAGCACTAGCACTTAAGTTAGAGATTTCTGTTAATCGAGTAATCTCATCCTGCAACAGTTTATTTAGGGTTACTTGAGGCATATGCACGTCCTTACTATTAATACTCTTCACTATCCTGTATAAATTTTATAGCCACACCTAACTGATAAGTCTTTCGTTAGAGTTCCCGGCATTCCCGGTAGATCGACAAGACATTCTTGGAATCTTTAAATTGTCTGGCAACGATTAAAACTTTGCTAAACCATCAAAGATTTTTGGCGTTCAGTTGCATTTGCTACAGAAAGTTCGTTGCCAGCATTAATCACTTTGATCACAAAATGCATTACTAGCAATTTGTAACAATAAAGGTGCCTTTAGGACTTGGAGTTGAAAATCAGATGCTTTTCTATTTCTAAAGACAGCAGCAAAGAGGAAACTCACAAATTAGTACAATGAGAATGAGGTAAGCACCTTATTCATTGGGAGGAGGCGATCGCGATGGATTCAATCGTTGAAGTGAGTGAAACAGGTGCCCTACAGCTACCTGATGAGATTTTGCAGGCGATTCAACCAAATACCCGTTTTGTAATTGCAGTAGAGCGCGATCGCGTTGTTTTGTCTCCCGTTTCTTCGGAGCAGCCTTTTTGGGCGATCGCCACACCGCAAGAACGAGCGGAACGATTTCATCAATGGGTACAAAGTCATCAAAATGGATCGAATCTACCGGACGAAGCGCTACGGCGGGAGAATATCTACGACTGATGACTGCCTATTTATTGGATACCAACATCTTGCTGAGAAGTAGCGATTCCAACTCACCCTGGCAACCGTTGGCAGATGCATCTGTTACTCAACTTCTCAGACAGGGTAATCAGCTATGGATTACCAGCCAGAACATCATTGAGTTTTGGGTAGTTGCAACTCGCCCGATCAATGTAAATGGCTTGGGATGGAGTATTGCCCAAACTTGCGCTGAAATCGAGCAGATTTTAAACCAGTTTCCACAGCTTGAAGAAACACCGCAGATATTTCCTCACTGGTTCAGTCTGGTGACGACCTATCAACTTCAGGGGAAGCGGGTTCATGATGCTCGGTTGGTTGCTGTCACGTTGGCGCATGGCATCACGCATTTACTAACGTTTAACTCAGATGATTTTAGAAACATTAACGAAATTAGAGTTATTCAGCCTCAAGCGATCACGGTTCCACCAGAAAACTAACTTTGTCTGAACTGCGATCGCTTGCAAGTATCAAGGCTAACTTGAGCAGCCTTCACCATCCATACGTCTCACCAGATCGCTGCGTACCCAGCCTTTAGCACCAGAAGAAAACTGGACAAAGTGCCAAACGTAGCCGTCTTTGGTGTTTTTGTAGTCCAGCAGTTGCACGACATCGCCTTGAAGCCCGTAGTGAGGAGACGTGGCTGAAGTGGATGGGTTAGCGCGAACGTTGACTCGATTGCCTGCCTTTCCTGCCAACACACCATACTCCGCCATGCCTTCTGTATATCTAATAAAATCGCCGCGCACCCAACCTTTTGCACCCGAAGAAAACTGCACATAGTTCCACATCGCGCGATCGCTTCCCAGCATTGAGCGTGTCACCTCGACGCGATCGCCCGCCAATCCATAATGGGCACGAGCAGACGCGATCGTGGGTGAAGAGCGTACATTAATCTGACTACTAGATTCTTGAGCAACCAGCGTTGCAGGGCGCGCAAACGAAGGTAAAGCAATGCTAGTGGTTGCAATTGCAGCAAAAGCAGAAAACAGAAGGTGAAGTGCTTTCATAACGATTTTTTGGGATTGGTAATTGGGCTACTTTTTACTTCAACTACCCTCTAGGTTTTTCCCAAAAAATAGCTGCGGATCTGAGAATTTCTAGATTCTCAGAACTTCTCAACCCTTGGATGAAGAAGCATCTGGCATACTGAAGGCATAAGCCTTTTGTTAAAACTCCTTATGTTTGGCACTTTTCAACACAGCAGCCTCCGCATCGAAATTCCTGCCACCGAACAGGCGTTACGGCAAGGATTGCTACACACGGCAAATCTGCAAAAATGGCTTTTCCCCCAACGGCTCTCTGTGGGTTTGCCAGAAGAACTAATTGAAGGATTAACTTTTACAAGTTGGTTAGGTCCCGTGGCAGTTCAGCATCAGGTTGCCCAAGTGGAATCTAGCAGCCTACGACTACTTTTGAGCCAAGGCATTGATGGCTTTCATGAATGGCACTGGGGCGAAGGTTGGGTGCAGTCTCGGATTGAGGGAGTTTCTCTGCTGCCGCTCAACTTAGGACAAACTCTTAGTCTGCTACGTCTACGGCAATTCCTGGTTGCCACGCACCCGCAAGCGAACTGATTCAGCATGGGAATGTAGCCCTTCTGCCGTTGCCAACGCGTCGATCGCCCCGGCAACTTTTTCCAGTGCTGTTTGTGAATATTGCACTAGGCTGGAATGTTTCAGGAACGTTTCCACGGTCAAAGCAGAGGCATACCGAGCCGCCCCAGAAGTGGGCAGGGTGTGATTCGGACCTGCTAGGTAATCCCCAACCGCTTCTGGAGTAGAAGATCCCAAGAAAATTGCGCCAGCGTGACGAATTTTATCGAGTAAGCCCCAGGGATCAACCACTTCCAGTTCTAAATGTTCCGGGGCAAACTCGTTAGACAGTTCTGCCGCCACATCCAAGGATTCCACCACTACGACCAAGCCATAGTGGGCGATCGCCTTCTCAGTCAAGGTGCGGCGTGGATGGTCAATTAACTGCCGTTCTACCTCATCCACTACTTTTCGCGCCAGCACCGAATCATCAGTTAATAAAATAGAAGCTGCCATTTGGTCATGCTCTGCTTGTGCCAGCATATCTGCCGCCACATAGACCGGATTAGCGCTCTTATCGGCGATGATCAGAACTTCCGATGGACCGGCGAGAGAATCGATCCCCACGGTGCCGTAGACTAGTTTTTTCGCCAAGGTAACGTAAATGTTGCCAGGTCCAGTAATCACATCCACTTTTGGAATAGTTTCGGTTCCGTAGGCAAGCGCCGCGATCGCCTGTGCTCCACCCACTCGATAAATTTCCTCAATTCCTGCCTCTTGAGCGGCAACCAACACAGATGGACTAATGCCAGTCTCTCCGCCGGGAGGAGTCACCATGACAATACGAGGAACCTTTGCCACTTTTGCCGGAATCGCATTCATAATCACCGTGCTTGGGTAAGAAGCCTGCCCACCCGGAACATAGATGCCAGCGCAATCAACGGGGGTATAGCGTTTTCCCAGCACGACCTCATTCTCACCAAAATGCACCCAGCTTTTCGGTATTCGCTGCCGATGAAATGCTTCAACTTGCCGACAGGCTAGCTGAATGGCATCTAGTAGTTCCTTGGAAACCTGCTGATAAGCTGCATCTAACTCTGAGCCACTCACCCTCAAGTCTTCAGATTTTAAGTTTCGGTGATCGAACTCTGAAGTGTAATGCAACAATGCGCGATCGCCTTGGCGTTTCACGGCTTGAAGCACTTCCCGCACTGTTGACTCTTTGTGAGTAACCTGGTCATCGTGAGTGCGTTCACAGATGCGCCTTAGTTCAGATCCTGCCTCGGTACGCTGAGTGATAATTCGCAGCATGGATTCGGAATGCCAATCTTAAAAAGTTTCCCAGACGAGAACAGATTTCTGAGAGTTCCATCATTCGGTCAGAAAACTGATACGCCCATCTTCGTTACTCTAGCTTAACCTGGATTTTTAGGAGATTGGGATGTTAAACACTAGAGATGTTATAGTTATTCTTCGAGCATTTGCCGGGTTTTTCCGACAGAGTTTCGATAGGTAGTAAAGTTTTTAGGATTGACCGTGGCTAACATCAAGTCTGCCATTAAGCGCGTAGAAATCGCCGAGCGCAATCGGCTTCGGAATAAAAGTTACAAATCTTCTGTGAAGACGTTTGTAAAAAAATGTCTCGCCGCTGTTAGTAGTCATGCTGCCAGCCCCACGCCTGAGTCCCAACAAATGGTTCAGGAAAGTTTAGCGTCTGCGTATAGTCATATTGATAAAGCAGTTAAAAGAGGGGCGCTACACGCGAATACAGCCGCACGTAAAAAGTCTCGACTAATGCGGACGGTTAAGGGTTTAGAAGCAGACAAAGCAACCGTTTCACAGTAGTAGGTTTCATAGAAAAAGCAGACTCATCGGTTAAAGCTATTGAATTAATTTTTCAGGCTTAAACTCAGATCAACACTAGCCTTGCTCCATTAGACCATTTCCAGATGCAGCTTGTTGATACTCACGTTCATATAAACTTTGAGGCGTTTCAGCCAGATTTAGACGAGGTGGCTAAGCGTTGGCGAGAAGCCAACGTTGCCTATCTCGTTCATTCATGCGTGGAGCCGTCTGAGTTCAAGAGCATTCAGGCAATTGCGGATCGTTTTCCTGAGGTATTTTTTGCAGTTGGATTGCATCCTTTGGATGTGGAAGCTAAGTGGACTGATAAAGTTGCTGATGAAATTTTTCAGTTGGCAAGCTCTGATCCACGAGTAGTGGCAATTGGTGAGACGGGCTTAGATTTTTTCAAGGCGCAGAATTCAGAGCAGCAACTCCAAGCATTAGACCAACAGTTGGCGATCGCTCAGCGGCTCGATTTGCCAGTGATCATTCACTGTCGAGATGCGGCAGAGGTGATGGCTGGTCATTTTCGTGATTTTTGGGAGCAGCGCGGTTCGGTTCGAGGGGTAATGCATTGCTGGGGGGGAACGCCAGCAGAAACTCAATGGTTTTTGGATTTAGGTTTTTGGATTAGTTTCAGCGGCACGGTCACCTTCAAAAAAGCAACTCAGATTCATGAGTCTGCTCAAATGGTGCCCAGCGATCGCTTGCTAATCGAAACAGATTGTCCTTTCCTAGCACCCACTCCGCATCGGGGAAAACGCAATGAACCTGCCAACGTTTGGCATGTTGCCCAAAGAGTTGCTCTATTACGAAATATTTCAATTGAAGAGCTTGCAATTCAAACAACAAACAACGCCAGACAACTGTTTCGCTTACCATCCTCAGGGGCTTTAGCAAACTGAACTCAATATTTTTACTAAAATCTCAGCAATTTTTGCTTTTTTCGGTTGACGACATTGCATATTTTTGCTATTTGATTCCCATTCTTTGCAAAACCGAGGCATAATGAAGGGAAATATTAATAACAGAAACAGTGGGAAACCCTTGAAGCAAGCTCTACATCTGTGGTCATGCCCCGTTATCTTACATCATCCTTCTTTCTTCGTCTCTGCTAATTTGTGGGTGTATCCATTTCTACAGCCCTAATTTGACTGCATAGCTAGATTTTTACAAGTTAGCGATTCTAACCCTATGAGTTTTATAGCAACTTCGGAACACTTTAGACATCTGAACATTTGTATCTTGGGATTTCCTAATCCTGATCTTTAATCTGTGAGCAAGCAGCTAGATCGATGCTTGCTATTGACTTCTTGATGAGCGATCATCTATAATCCATCACTCGCGCTGGGCACACCCCTTCTGAAGACAACGCATGACTGAATACAACACACCCGCTTTCACCCTACCGGATTTGGTTGAAATTCAGCGGGAGAGCTTCCGCTGGTTTCTTGAAGAAGGTTTAATTGAAGAATTAGACAGCTTCTCTCCGATCACAGACTATACCGGAAAGTTAGAGCTTCACTTCGTTGGTAAGGACTACAAGCTAAAACGACCCAAATACGATGTTGATGAGGCGAAGAGACGGGATAGCACTTACGCCGTGCAGATGTATGTTCCTACTCGTTTAATCAACAAAGAAACTGGCGAAATTAAGGAGCAGGAAGTATTCATTGGTGATTTGCCATTGATGACTGATCGCGGCACCTTCATCATCAACGGCGCAGAGAGAGTCATCGTTAACCAGATCGTGCGTAGTCCTGGGGTTTACTACAAATCTGAAACAGATAAAAATGGACGACGCACCTACAACGCTAGCTTAATTCCTAATCGGGGCGCTTGGCTAAAGTTTGAAACCGATAAGAATGATTTGGTGTGGGTTCGCATCGATAAGACTCGAAAGCTTTCTGCCCAAGTACTCTTGAAAGCTTTGGGTTTGAGCGATGGCGAAATCTTTGACTCGCTACGGCATCCTGAATATTTTCAGAAAACGATCGACAAAGAAGGGCAATACGGCGAAGAAGAGGCGTTGATGGAATTGTACCGGAAGCTTCGTCCCGGTGAGCCTCCAACGGTTTCTGGAGGTCAGCAACTGCTCGATTCCCGTTTCTTCGATCCGAAGCGTTACGACTTAGGCAAGGTGGGGCGCTATAAGCTAAACCGTAAGCTGCGTTTGAATGTACCTGAAGTAATGCGGGTGCTGACACCACAAGATATTCTGTCGGCGATCGATTATTTAATCAACTTAGAGTTTGATATCGGAAGCATTGACGACATCGATCACCTTGGTAATCGACGAGTCCGCTCAGTCGGCGAACTTCTACAAAATCAGGTGCGGGTTGGACTGAACCGTTTAGAGCGGATCATTCGGGAGCGCATGACGGTCTCTGATGCTGATTCGCTCACTCCGGCTTCGTTAGTCAATCCAAAACCATTAGTAGCAGCGATTAAGGAGTTTTTTGGCTCCTCTCAACTCTCACAGTTCATGGATCAGACTAATCCTTTAGCAGAGTTAACCCATAAACGTCGTTTAAGTGCCCTTGGTCCGGGCGGCTTGACTCGTGAACGGGCTGGGTTTGCGGTTCGAGATATTCATCCGTCTCACTATGGGCGTATTTGCCCCATCGAAACACCTGAAGGTCCCAATGCTGGCTTGATTGGTTCTTTAGCAACTCATGCGCGGGTCAATTCCTATGGGTTTATTGAAACGCCGTTTCGCAAAGTTGAAAATGGGCGGGTTTGTCAAGATATAGCCGCTGCATACATGACAGCGGATGAGGAAGATGATCTGCGGGTTGCGGCAGGCGACGTGCCGATGGATGAAACGGGGCTAATTCTGGGCGATGAAGTTCCAATTCGCTATCGTCAGGAATTTACAACAGCGACTCCCGACGAAATCGACTATGTTGCCGTTTCTCCAGTGCAAATCATTTCGGTTGCAACCTCGTTGATTCCCTTTTTGGAACATGATGATGCCAACCGAGCGCTGATGGGGTCAAACATGCAGCGGCAAGCAGTCCCCTTATTACGTCCTGAGCGTCCGTTAGTCGGAACAGGCTTAGAAGCTCAAGCCGCTAGAGACTCTGGCATGGTGATTGTGAGCCGAACGGATGGGGAAGTCATTTTTGTTTCAGCCGATCGCATTCGAGTCCGCGATTCTCATGGTCGCGAGATCGACTACCAAGTTCAAAAATATCAACGGTCTAACCAAGACACTTGTCTTAATCAGCGACCGATTGTTTTTCTAGGCGATCGCGTGGTCGCTGGACAGATCTTGGCAGACGGTTCCGCTACTGAATCGGGTGAATTGGCACTAGGGCAAAATATCCTCGTAGCGTATATGCCTTGGGAAGGCTACAACTATGAAGATGCGATCTTGATCAGTGAGCGCTTGGTTTTCAACGATATCTACACCTCTATCCATATTGAAAAGTATGAGATTGAAGCGCGCCAAACCAAACTGGGTCCCGAAGAGATTACGCGTGAAATCCCCAACGTAGGTGAAGATTCTCTGCGTCAGCTAGATGAAACTGGCATCATTCGCATCGGTGCTTGGGTGCAACAAAGCGACATTTTGGTAGGCAAGGTGACTCCTAAAGGGGAATCGGATCAGCCTCCTGAAGAGAAACTATTGAGGGCAATTTTTGGTGAAAAAGCCAGAGATGTGCGGGATAACTCCCTGCGGGTTCCCAACGGTGAAAAAGGTCGCGTTGTGGATGTACGGGTGTTCACACGGGAGCAGGGAGATGAACTGCCTCCGGGTGCCAATATGGTCGTTCGCGTCTATGTTGCTCAGAAACGCAAGATTCAAGTGGGCGATAAGATGGCGGGTCGGCATGGCAATAAAGGGATTATTTCTCGCATTCTGCCGATCGAAGACATGCCCTATCTGCCCGATGGCACCCCGATTGACATTGTGCTGAATCCTTTAGGTGTGCCTTCGCGGATGAACGTCGGTCAGGTCTATGAATGTCTACTGGGTTGGGCAGCAGAGAACCTAGGTGTGCGCTTTAAAGTGATTCCTTTTGATGAAATGCACGGGGAAGAAAAATCCCGTGAAACCGTGCATTCCAAGCTCCAAGAAGGGTCGGATCACAAAGGTGAAGACTGGGTATTTAATCCTAAAGATCCCGGTAAAATCCAAACCTACGATGGTCGCACTGGAGAACCTTTCGATCGTGCCGTCACGATTGGCGTGGCATACATGTTGAAACTGGTTCACCTAGTGGATGATAAGATTCACGCCCGTTCGACTGGGCCCTACTCTTTGGTGACACAACAACCTCTAGGAGGTAAGGCGCAGCAGGGCGGGCAGCGGTTTGGGGAGATGGAAGTGTGGGCATTGGAAGCGTTTGGAGCGGCTTACATTCTGCAAGAGCTTCTAACTGTGAAGTCCGACGATATGCAGGGACGCAACGAAGCGCTGAATGCGATCGTTAAGGGCAAGGCAATTCCCCGACCGGGTACTCCAGAGTCTTTCAAAGTATTGATGCGTGAACTTCAATCCCTTTGTTTAGATGTAGCCGTGCATAAGCTAGATACTCGCGAGGACGGCACCAGTCGTGATTCTGAGGTAGATCTGATGGCAGATGTGAGTACTCGACGCGCACCTTCTCGACCCACCTATGAATCCATTTCTAGAGATGAAATGGACGAAAACGACTAATAGTGTCAAGGGATGAGGGAAAAGCGCGATCGCATCTTCTCATCCCACTCTAAATTTTCTTGCCACAACCCGATCTTGATGAGGAACAACGCACGATGCCGAAGCTAGAGCAGCGGTTTGACTACGTAAAAATTGGTCTGGCATCTCCAGAACGAATTCGCCAATGGGGAGAACGAACCCTGCCCAACGGTCAAGCCGTAGGTGAAGTAACAAAGCCAGAAACGATTAACTATCGGACACTCAAGCCAGAAATGGATGGGTTGTTTTGTGAACGGATTTTTGGTCCCGCGAAGGACTGGGAATGCCATTGCGGCAAATATAAGCGTGTGAGGCATCGCGGCATTGTCTGTGAGCGTTGCGGCGTAGAAGTCACCGAGTCTCGCGTTCGTCGTCATCGCATGGGCTATATCAAACTAGCGGCTCCCGTTGCCCATGTTTGGTACTTGAAAGGGATTCCGAGCTACATGGCGATTCTGCTTGACATGCCCCTTCGGGATGTGGAGCAAATCGTTTACTTCAATGCCTATGTAGTGCTAGATGCTGGCAACGCAGAAAATCTGTCCTATAAGCAACTCTTGACGGAAGATCAATGGATCGAAATTGAGGATCAGCTTTATAGCGAAGATTCGCAGTTGACGGGGGTTGAGGTTGGCATTGGGGCAGAGGCTCTACAGCGATTGTTGCAAGACATCAATTTAGAAGAAGAAGCCGAAAAGCTGCGGGAAGAAATTGCCACTTCCAAAGGACAAAAACGAGCAAAGCTGATCAAGCGCCTGCGGGTGATTGATAACTTTATTGCAACTGGTTCTCAAACCGATTGGATGGTATTGACGGTGATCCCCGTGATTCCACCCGATCTGCGTCCTATGGTTCAGCTTGATGGGGGGCGGTTTGCTACCTCTGACTTGAATGACCTCTATCGGCGGGTGATCAACCGCAACAATCGACTGGCGCGTCTGCAAGAAATTCTGGCACCTGAAATCATCGTCCGCAATGAAAAGCGGATGTTGCAGGAAGCTGTAGACGCTCTGATTGATAACGGACGGCGGGGTCGCACAGTCGTTGGGGCGAATAATCGCCCGCTTAAATCTCTTTCCGACATTATTGAAGGGAAGCAGGGTCGTTTCCGGCAAAATCTACTGGGCAAACGAGTAGACTACTCTGGTCGTTCGGTGATTGTGGTCGGTCCCAAGCTGAAGATTCATCAGTGTGGATTGCCTAGAGAAATGGCGATCGAGTTATTTCAGCCCTTCGTCATCCATCGGTTGATTCGCCAAGGCTTAGTCAATAACATCAAAGCTGCCAAAAAACTGATCCAGCGCAACGATCCGACCGTATGGGATGTTTTGGAAGATGTGATCGAGGGACACCCCGTTATGTTGAACCGGGCACCCACGCTTCACCGCTTGGGGATCCAAGCCTTTGAACCTGTTTTGGTAGAAGGTCGGGCGATCCAACTGCACCCATTAGTATGTCCAGCATTCAACGCTGACTTTGATGGGGATCAAATGGCGGTTCATGTGCCCCTATCGATTGAGGCTCAGGCTGAAGCTCGGTTATTGATGCTGGCATCCAACAACATTTTGTCGCCTGCGACGGGTCGCCCCATTATTACTCCTAGCCAAGATATGGTGCTGGGCTGCTATTACCTAACCGCCGAAAATCCTGAAACTCAAGGTAACGGCGATCGCTACTTCTACAACATGGAAGAGGCAATCATCGCTTACGACCAGAAACAAGTGGCGATTCATGCCTATGTTTGGGTTCGCTTTGATGGAGAAGTTGACAGTGACGAACCTGACAACGAGGTTTTGGAGGAAAGCACGTCTCCAGATGGTGTGGTAACTAAGCTCTACAAACACCGCCGTATGCGAATTGATGCAGAAGGTAACTTACTTTCCCAATACGTTCGCACCACTCCGGGGCGCATTATCTTCAACAAGACTATTCATGATGCCTTAGCAGTCTAAACAGACTTTAGGGGTTGGCGATCGCGTCCAACCCCGCCCGTAATTTCCAAATTCAACATTTTGTTCATGGCACAGGCGGACTTAAACATGGCAGAGCGCAACGAACAACCCCTCTTTCGGAATTACGTCGTTAACAAGAAAGAGCTGACGAAGCTAATATCTTGGGCATTTACGAACTACGGCACTGCACGCACCGCTCAAATGGCAGACATGGTGAAGGACATGGGCTTTAAGTTTGCCACCCGTGCAGGGGTATCGATCAGTGTGGATGATTTGCAGATTCCCCCCACTAAACGCAAATTGCTAGATGCGGCTCAAGAAACCATTCGAGAAACCGAAGAGAAATACACTCGCGGCGAAATCACAGAAGTGGAACGGTTCCAAAAGGTGATTGATACCTGGAACGGCACCAATGAAGAATTGAAAGATGAAGTTGTCAAAAACTTTAAATCCAATAACCCGCTTAACTCCGTCTACATGATGGCGTTTTCCGGGGCACGGGGCAACATTTCCCAAGTTCGTCAATTGGTGGGAATGCGGGGTCTCATGTCAAATCCGCAGGGTGAAATCATTGACTTGCCGATTAAAACCAACTTCCGGGAAGGGCTAACTGTAACAGAGTATATTATTTCATCCTATGGTGCTCGCAAAGGGCTAGTAGATACCGCTTTGCGAACCGCAGACTCCGGCTATCTAACTCGCCGTTTAGTCGATGTTTCCCAGGATGTGATTATTCGAGAACTCGACTGTGGCACTCAGCGCGGAATTCCGTTGACCAGCATGACGGACGGCGATCGCGTCTTGATTCCCCTTAAAAATCGCCTTCTGGGTCGCGTTGCGGCTCGTGATATTGTTCATCCAGAAACAGGCGAAGTTATCATTGCTCGGAACCAAGCAATCTCGGACGAACAGGCAGAGCAAGTCGCTCAAGCTGGAGTTGAAGAGGTCATGCTGCGATCGCCTCTCACCTGCGATGCCACCCGGTCTGTTTGCCAGCTTTGCTATGGTTGGAGCCTTGCACACGCTCATATGGTAGACATCGGTGAAGCAGTTGGCATCATCGCTGCCCAATCAATCGGAGAACCTGGAACTCAACTGACCATGAGAACCTTCCACACGGGCGGAGTGTTTACGGGTGAAATGGCACGCCAAGAACGGGCAAACTTTGACGGCACGATCAAATTTCCCAAACGGTTTCGGACTCGCGCCTTCCGCACCCGTCATGGCGAAGATGCCCTCGTCGTAGAATCCGTCGATTCAAACACAAAAGTAGTCCTAGATGGAGGATCTGCCGGACAGCAAGCCTTCTCTATCTTGCAGGGCGCAACCTTGCTCGTAAAAGATGGTCAAAAGGTAAAAGCTGGACACATCCTAGCTGAAGTTCCATTGACTGGGCGATCGCGCAAAACGACTGAAAAAGCTGCAAAAGACGTAGCCTCTGACATGGCTGGAGAGGTTCAATTTGCAGATCTCGTTCCAGAAGAGAAAAAGGATCGCCAAGGCAACACCACCCGTATTGCTCAACGGGGCGGTTTGCTATGGATTTTGTCGGGCGAAGTTTACAACCTACCACCGGGTGCAGAACCCATCGTCAAAAACGGTGATTCGATTCAAGCGGCCGGAGTCATTGCCGAAACAAAATTGGTGACCGAACACGGTGGGATTGTTCGACTTCCG
>Ga0209490_10003932_pt1 | contig 13818 bp, 12 predicted proteins | sample MAT06_FD_187209 | JGI IMG/M metagenome (GOLD analysis project Ga0209490, IMG submission 187209) | Freshwater microbial communities from Lake Fryxell liftoff mats and glacier meltwater in Antarctica - MAT-06 (SPAdes) (version 2) | ecosystem: Environmental > Aquatic > Freshwater > Ice > Liftoff...
CTGGCTGCCTCACATCACGGCCTACATCCCTCCCGCCGAAGCCATCGAAACGGTAAACATCGTCACTAACGCCTACGACGCCGAACAAGGCATGGCCGGTGGCGCCGTGGTGAACGTGCAGATCAAGAGCGGCACCAACGACTTCCACGGTAGCGGCCACTGGTTTCACACCAACAGCAAGATGCGCGCCCGGCCTTTCTTCTTTTTTGAAAATCGCCTGCCCAAGAACATCCTGAACCAATGGGGTGGCACCTTTGGCGGACCCATCAAGAAAAACAAGCTCTTCTTCTTCGCCAATTGGGAACGCACCACCCGCCGCCAATTTGCCTTTGCCTTCCGCACGGTGCCTACCGACGCCCTGAAAGCTGGCAACTTTGACGGGTCCGGCGTTACCGTTTTCGATCCCAGCACTGGTACCGCCACCGGTACGGGCCGCACGCCGTTTCCGAACAACCGCATTCCGGTCAGCAGTTTCGATTCCGCTTCGCGTACGCTGCTAGGCTTGGTTCCGGCGCCCAATCAGCCCGGTACGATCAATAGCAACTTCCTGGCCACTGGCACCTACGCCTTCAATCGCGACAACGCCGACTTCAAGGTGAACTACAACCCCACCGAAAAGGCCAGCATGTTCGTGCGCTATAGCTATTCGCCGAGCAACATCTTCGATCCGCCTAGCTTGGGGGCCGTGGGCGGCGACGCGCTGACCGGTGGACAGCCCGGCACAGCTCCTGGACTGGTGCAGACGGCATCCGTCGGCGGCACCTATACCCTGAGCGCGCGGATGCTCTTTGACGGCAACGTCGGCTTCACGCGGCAGCGCCTCGGCGCGCAGAACGTCGACATCGACCGGAATTTCGGGCTCGACGATCTGAAGATCCCCGGCACCAACGGGTCTGACCGTTTGCAGGGCGGCTATCCCCGCTTCAATATCGTGGGCTTCTCGGCGCTGGGTAACCCCAACGTCTCCAATCCGTTCCTGTTTCGCGATCACCAGTTCACGGTGACGGCGAATTTGGGTTACATCCGCGGCGCGCACTCCTTCCGCTTCGGATACGACTATCAGTACCTCACCATCAATCACTTCCAGCCCCAGGCCGCCTTCGGGCCCCGCGGCGGCTTCAACTTTAATGGCCAGTTAACGGCGCTCAACGGCGGCGCGGCCCCCAACCTCTACAACAGCTTTGGCGACTTTGTCCTCGGCCAGGCCAATGGCTTGGGTAAGGACGTGCAGTATCTCAACCCCGCCACTGTGCGCATGCCTTCGCATGGCTTCTACGCCCGCGACAACTGGCAGGTGAATCGCAAGCTCACCGTCAACTACGGTATCCGATACGAAATCTATCCCTTCGGCCGGCGCGACAACTCCGGCTTCGGCCGTTACGACGTTGCTACGGACCGGGTGATCGTCGGCGGCTTGGGCGGTAACCCCACCAACAGCGGCGTCGACGTGGGTAAGGGGCAATTGGCGCCCCGCCTGGGTTTGGCGTATCGGCTGAACGACAAGACCGTCGTCCGCGTAGGCTTCGGCATCAGCATCGATCCCAATAGCTTCCGCCAGATGCGTGACGCCTATCCGGCCACCATCTCGTCGCAATTCATCGCTCCGTCCTTCCAGGCGGCGGGCACGCTGCGCACCGGTATCCCGGTGGTGCAAGGCCCCGACCCTCGCGCCGGCATTTTGATCCTGCCGCCGGCTTTGCAGACCACCACTTACCCGCTCAAGATCAACCGTGGCTATATCCGCAGCTATAACGTCACCGTGCAGCGCGAAGTCGGCGCGGGCGTGAATATCCAGGCTGGTTATGTCACCACCAAGTCGGTTCGTCAGTTTAACAATTTGAACTTGAACTGGTCCCCCCCCGGTGGCGGCAATACGGGGCGGCAGCTCTTCGGCAACGTCGGCCGCATCGGTACGATCAATTTCTTCACCCCCTTTCGGGACTCCACTTACGACTCGCTCCAAACGCAGATCGTGAAGCGCTTTGCCAGCAGCGGCTCGAACCTGGGTGTGGCCTATACGTGGTCGAAGGCGATGAACTACGCCGATAACAGCGAAAGCGGCATCACTTGGAATCAAGTCTCGATTCACGAGCGCAATCGGGCCCTGGCCGGTTTTGACCGTCCGCATAACCTGGCCATCTACGGAAACTATGAGATCCCTTTTGGTAAGGGCCAAGCGCACTTTACCAGCGGCATGGCCAGCAAGTTACTCGGCGGTTGGCAGCTCAATGGCATCTTCACCGCGCTCAGCGGCAATCCCTTCACGGTAGGCTCGAGCGGGGCCTCGCTGAATGCCCCGGGCAACGGCCAGACGGCTGACCAGGTGAAGTCGACGGTGGATTTGCCCAAGGGCGTCGGTCGCGGCGCGAGCTGGTTCGACCCCACGGCGTTCCTGCCGATCACCGATGTTCGCTACGGCTCCACCGGACGCAACATCTTGCGCGGCCCGGGCCGCTTGAATCTCGATGCCAGCGTCTTCCGCAACTTCCGGGTGAAAGAGAAGGTGACGATGCAGTTCCGTCTGGAAGCCTTCGGGGTCACCAATACCCCCCAGTTCGGAAATCCTGGTGCCGACGCCTCCTCGCCTTCCCGCAATGCGGATGGCAGCATCCGGGCGCTGAATAACTTCACCGAAGTTACCTCCGCCGTCGGCGAGCGGCAGCTTCGTTTCGCCGTGAAGATCTTCTTTTAAGCGTCAACTCTAAAGAACTGGCGGCTATGAACCCGTGTGACCCGTTGCTCACGCGACGGGCTAGGTTTTTTAGGGCGCACCCAAATGCTTCCGGATAAATCGATACGCATAATCGCCGTGAATACGATGGGGCCCGTCGAAGTAAGTGATCTCGGCTAGGTCCGCGACGCCGGCTTGCTGGTAGTAGCGCTTCGTTTTGGCGAACTCGTAGGCCACCCATTCGTCGATCCCGACTCCGTCGGAATGGCCGCGCTCGACTAAGAAGGGTCGCGGGGCAATCAGCGCCGCCATTTCGGCGTGCCCGAAGCGCGGACCCAGATTCCAGTCGAAGGCTTCGTACTCCTTGGTGAACATGAAGCTGAAGCTATCTTCGGTGCTGGTGAGCTTCCATAGCCATTCGTTGAAGTTACCGGAACAAACGACGACTTTGTAGCGGGGCTCGAGCGGCGGGACGCGCAGGGCAGTAACTCCCCCGTAACTGAGTCCGTAGTAACCGATCCGTTCGGCGTCGACAAACGGTAGTTTCTCGAGCCAATTCAAGGCCTGCCGATGCTGGGCGCGGATAAAGCTGAATAAGGATAAGCCCAGCGGGTTGGCCTTTCGTTGTAAGTTACGAAAACGCTCGCCCAGGACATACGGATTCTGCGGCGAGTACACGATATAGCCCTGGTCGACTAACTTGCGCGCGAATTCGTCATAAACTACACGCGTCTTCTCCGGCAGAATTGTATCTTCGGGACGTCCTTCGAGGCCATGCTGCGTGACGACCAGCGCCCGTTTTTCGCCAGGCTTCAGGCCGGCGGGGATGAGTAAGTGCCCGTAGGCTTCCACGGTGCCAGCTACCGGAATGCGGACCTCATAGCCGGTGTAAGTCTTCTCTTGATACCGCAAGCGGGTTTCGGCCTTCGCGGGTAAGAGGGCGTCGGGGAATTCGCCGAAGGTGCCGGCCAAATCAACGCGCGCTTTTTCGGGGCCCTGGGCCGTGAACCAGGCAGGCCGCTGCCAGGTGGTTTCGCGGATCAGGCGTTGGGTGAAATCGATCCATTGCGCGATCAGCGGGGGGGCCGAGGGCGGGGAAGTCCGGGGGCTGCTCGAAATGATGTGCCAGGGGGCGAGCGTTAACTTCCGCGGCTGCACCAGGGCGGCCAGCCGCTCGCGATCGAAGTGTTCCGCCCACTGCCAGATGTTGTATTCGACGGGAAGGCGGCTGAGGTCCGAAAGGTCGAAACGGAGGTTGGCGACAACGCATTCGTCGATGCGCGTGTCGAGGGCGCAGGCGAGCAAGGCCACCAGCGATTGGTGTCCGTCGATCGAGACCACGCGAATCGGCCGCCGCGGGCCCCGAAACGGCTGGCGAAGCGCGAAGTTGTCGACGGCGGCGAGCACCGTCTGCACTTCGTAACCGAGCGGGTGGCGGCCCATCGGGTAGGCCATGCGGTAAAGGAATTCACGCGGCGGCTGCTCCGTCTTCTTACCTAGCCGCGCATTCCCCGCCACCTGCGGACTGCCCTCGAGAAGCTCGGCAACCACGTTGACGCACGCGGGGTCGATGGCCTGCGGATGGTTTTGCAGCGCCACCTGGAAGCAGGCCGGTGTGCCCTTGGGCTCCACCCAACCGCCCACGGCCACTACGCCCTCCACCACCGGCCACTGCACGCCATCCCCGTGCCGCACGAAGCCCGCGGCTGGCACGCGCGGATCATTCGCCCCGATCAATTCGCGCAGCTTCTCCCGCTGGGGCGGGGAGGCACTACGCCGCGCCACAGACGAGACGAGACGCGCGTCGGCGTAGGCGTGCAGGCCGTCGAGCATGCGCGCCGCCGGGTCGGCTACCGGCTCCAGCAGGGCTGTGCCGGGCAGCGCTGTGCCGGGCAGGGCTTGGCTGACGAACAAAACTAAGGTGAGCATGATAGCCATGATAGTCGGCTACCGGCCACGCCGGGTTAGGGCCTAAACCACAATCGCGTTCCCGCCCGGCTCTGATCCCCTCGCGCCGACACGCGGATCTCCGGATTTGCTTCCGCCATGGCCGGCAGTGTGTAGTTCACTTGGTAGAGCCCTTCGAATTCGGGTGCGGTTCCCGCGTAGTAAAGGCCGGGCTGCGGCTCCCCATTCAGCAGGACGTTGAATTCCGTCAGGAATTCCAGCCAAGAGATTTTCGTCTTAGCGAACGGACCTTCCAGCAACGGGCCAAAACCGGTGCCGTAGAAGACGATCGTTTCGCCCGGCCGAGCCGGGTTGTCCTTCGTGATCAGGTTGCCATCCGGACGCGTGGCGAGCAGCCAGTTTTCGGGCGTCGCGAAGAGCTCCGGCGCTTGCTCCCGCACGCGGATAGGGATCCGAGGCCCCACCAGTCCCGCGCGCCCCAATTGGATGAAATGCTGGCCAGGCACGGTGTTGGCGGGGAGGAGAAAGTTCACCTGCCCCGAGGAGGAGAAAAATATGGGAAGCAGCGTCCCGCCCCGGTAGATGCGGACATCGGTGTCGGGAAACCTCAGGTGCGCGCCGTAAAGGGTGAGGATGGTGTTCGGGGCGACCCGGTCCACCGTTTGCGAAGCCGCGTTCACCAAGGAGCCCTCCGCGTAGAACGGTGTGGTGGAGGGCAGTTGCAAAAGGTAAAGCCAGAGAAAGAGACTCACATTGAATAGTGTGTTTCGCGGGCGATTAATCTCATTTATTTTCGAATATTCTCGAAAAAAGTGGCTAGCGGCCGCTCTTGAAGTCGTTTTCCGCTTGTTCCATGGCCGCACAGTTGCTTGGCCCGGTCATTGGCGCGGTCGCGCATGGAGTGGATCTCCTCTTGGGCGCCCTTCAACTGATCGGCCAGGTGTAGACACGCCAAAACCGCGGTCCGGCTGGGGTCCGAGGTGCCGGTTTGGGAGGCGATCGACGTCATCAAGTCGTCTACCATGGCCGCCAACTCTTCGATTTCGCCGGGATCCCCCGTGGCCCGCAGGTTGTAGTGCTGGCCAAAGATCGTCACGCGCACGGATTGTTTGCTCACGGGTTGCATGGGGGGGTTAACCGTTCGTGGACAGAGCGTCCATCTGTCCCAATACCTTTTCGATACGTTCGCGAACCTGCTGGCGTTCGATCTTCAAGCGGCCGACGGCGTCATTGAGGCGGCTGACTTCGGCCTTGGCCAGTTCCACCTGTTCGGCCCACTTGCGGGCGGCCGCCTGGGCTTCGTCGGCCTGTTTTTGGGCGGCGTGGGCGTCGGCACGGGCTTTGTCGACTTCGGCCGGTGACACGCCCTGGGCCAGCGCCACTTTGGCCTCGGTGGCGACCGCTTCGGAGACCGCCAATGTCGCCCGCGTTTCGGCCAACTCTTTGATCACATGAGATTTTTCTTCGAGCGCCAGCTTCTTGTCCCGCAAAGCCACGTCTTGCTCCTGCAAGAGTACGGCATTATCGCGTTCGAGCCTTTGGCGGTCTTGTTTCAACACGGCAACCAAGTCAAGTAGGCGCCCGATGCGCCGCTCGAGTTGCGTAAGGTAAGGAAATTCATCCCCTTGCGAGGTGGGGGGTGCCGTAGAGGATGACGCAGTGGAAGCCATCCTCTACAATCTACAGGATTGAACGGCGTTACGCGAGAGGAATCTAAAGGGCCGCTTTGGCTTTGGTAACCAAGGCGCGGAAACCGCTCTCATCGTGGAAGGCAATATCGGCCAACACTTTGCGGTTGAGCTCGATGCCGGCCTTCTTTAAACCATGCACAAACTTGCTGTAGGACATCTCGCAAGTGCGGCAAGCGGCGTTGATACGGGCGATCCACAGGGCCCGGAAATCGCGCTTTTTCAGGCGGCGACCGACATAGCCGTACTTCAGGGCCTTCTCGACGGCTTCCTGGGCGGCCCGGTTCAGCTTGCTCTTGGTGAGGAAGTATCCTTTGGCGAGGCGAAGGGTTTTGTGCCGGTAATCCCGGCGCTTAGTACTGCGTTTTACACGAGGCACGTTTGTTCTCCTTTAGGTTCCCTGGGTTGCAGGGGATCGAGGCGGCTGCGGGCACGTGCGAGGAGCACCGTCCACACTCGAATGAATTCTTAAGTCAGTTAGTTGGGAAGCATCAGCTTGAGCGCATACTCGTTGGTCTTGTCGACCACCGCGCCTTGCGCCAAACGCCGCTTCCGGCCCGGGCTCTTCGAAGTGAGGATGTGGCGTGCGTGCGAATGTCTCCGCACGAACTTCCCCGATCCGGTCTTCTTGAAGCGCTTGGCCGCGCCCTTATGGGTCTTAAGCTTGGGCATGGTGTTTGTCCTTCAATTTCGCTAACGCCTTGATTCTTCTTGCTTTGCCGGGATTCACCCTCGGCGCGCAAAAAGAGCGCATCGCGCAACATCAACCAGCTTACCAAATCCCGCCGACTTCTGACAAACTATGCTCTATGCCGGAGCTGCCCGACATCACTGTCTACCTCGACGCCCTTTCGGCCCGCATCCTGGGCGCTAAACTCGAGCAAGTTACGCTGAAGAGCCCGTTTCTGCTGCGATCGATTGACCCGCCACTTTCCGAAGCGCTGGGGCGGACAGTTACGGGGCTCGAAAGAGTGGGGAAACGCATCGCCATTGGGCTCGACAATGACCTGTGGCTGATCCTGCACCTGATGATCGCGGGCCGGTTGCAGTGGAACAGCAAGAAGCTTGCCCAGGCTACCTTCATCTTTAACACCGGCATCTTAATCCTGACCGAAGCCGGTACCCAGCACCGCGCTTCGCTTCATGTGGCGCGCGGGTTAGAGTCCTTCAACCCAGGCGGAATCGAAGTGCTCACGGCCACCCTGCCGGAATTCGCCGCTGCGCTTACCCACGAGAATCACACCCTCAAGCGCACGCTAACCGATCCCCGTATTCTCAGTGGCATCGGCAATGCCTACTCTGACGAGATCCTGTGGCTGGCGCAGCTCTCGCCGATCGCCCAAACCCAGAAGCTGACGACGGAGGAGATCGAGCGGCTATATCGGGCCACGCAGCAATGCCTCACAGCGTGGATCTCCCGGCTTCGCGCAGAGACCGGGGGTGACTTCCCCACCAAAGTCACCGCCTTTCGGCCGGAAATGGCGATGCATGGCAAGTACCGCCAGCCTTGTCCTCGCTGCGGTGAGCCCGTCCAGCGCATGCGCTATGCGGCCAATGAGACCAACTACTGCGTCCGCTGCCAGACGGGCGGGAAACTCCTGGCTGATCGCGGGCTTTCACGGCTCCTGGGCAAGGAATGGCCGCGGACTTTGGAGGAGTTAGAGTCGCTCAAGCTCCAGCCAGAACCGCGATAGAATCGGGACATGGCCGAATTACTCGTTTTGCCGTCTGTGCCGGCACCAGCCCCAATTGCTTCGGCTCTTCAACAATTGCGGGTCTATTTCTTACTGCCAGAAGAGTCCTCCGTCGAGGAAGTCTTGTCCGAAGAACCGGCGTTAACCCAAATCCTAGTGGATTCGGTACCCCACCTGAAGAGTTGTTTCGGTTCCGATGCCGTGCTGGCCCTCCGCGCGCCATTGGACGAGTCTGGGGTTAGAGAGTTGTATGCATCAGTGCTTTGGCCGGGCGGTGTCGACGAATTGAGAAGTGCTTTGGCTCGATTTGACGAATCCTTTCTTTTCGACAGCCCAGCTTTGGGCGCAAATCTTACTTTTACCTACGAACTCGTGTAGATGGCCTTCGATTGGACCGATTATTTGCAGTTAGCGCGGGAACTCGCCAAATACGGCACCGAGGCCGGGCATCGGAGCGCGGTGAGTCGCGCTTATTACTACGTCTATCACCTGGCGCTGTCGCGGGCAGAGTCCAACGGATTTGTCCTATTGCCAGGCGAAGGAACTCATGCTCAACTCTGGCGCGTCTTTAAGGGCAGTCCGGACGCCAATTGCCAGTATCTGGCGACGATCGGGAATCGATTGAAAGCGAAACGCGTTCTGGCTGACTACGATGCTGCGTACGGACGCCTCCACGAGGAGACCCTCGGGTTATTGGCTGACGCGGAAACTTTTGCCACCTTGCTCGCAAAGTTGCCGCCCCGGCTGCCCGATCCCGCCAGCATGCGGCAGTAGCCCTTTAGATATAGGCGATCACATCGATCTCCACCAGCGAGTTACCCGGTATGCCACCCGCCGCGGCGATCGTGGTTCGTACCGGCGGCTCCGCGCCGAAGCGGCCCTGGAAGACTTCGTTCATCTCCTTGTAGTCCTTCAAGTCGTTCAAGTAGACGTTGCACTTCAACACTTTCTCCATCGACGAGCCGGCGTTGACGAGTTCTTTCTCTACCTCGTCAAGCACATGCTTCGTGTGCGCCTTAATGTCGCCTTCAAAGTGCGCGCCCTTGCCGGCCACAAACAGCAGGTTGCCGTAAGATACGCCACCGTTGAACAATGGCGTCTTCTCCGGCTTCTTGCCATTCCGGTAGTGGACCTTCTTCACGGGAGCCATCGCCTTGGGGGCCTGCGCGGCGGCAGCGGCAGCCGGAGCCGCGGCGGCCAGAGCGATAAAGTTACGTCGGGGTGCGTTTGCCATTTTCGTCATTGTATCGAACCTCGCTAAGATAGTAAGGTGCGCATCGCTTATTTTGACGCCTTCTCCGGAATCGCCGGCGACATGACCGTAGCCGCCCTGCTTGACGCGGGCGCCGATCCGCGCGCCCTTACCGATGGCCTTTCGAGCCTCGGCACCAACGCCCAATTCACTGTCGAAGCCACCAGACGCGCGGGCATTGCGGGTACGCGCTTCATTGTCGAAGCGCCCGCCGATAACCAGCATCGCCACTTGCACCACATCGACAAAATCATCGACGAATCCGGCTTGCCGGCCACCACCAAGGAGCGGTCGAAGAAGGTCTTTCGCAAGCTGGCCGAAGCCGAGGCGAGCGTCCACGGCATTTCCATTGAACGCGTACACTTCCACGAAGTGGGCGCGGTGGATTCGATTTGCGATATCGTCGGCGCCTGCTATGGCCTCGATCTGCTGGGCATTGAGCGCATCTATATGTCCGATATCAACGTCGGGAGCGGCACCGTGAAGTGCGACCACGGGCTGATGCCGGTGCCTGCCCCGGCCACTGCCAAGTTGCTGACGGGGCACCCCACTTACTCCTCCGGACCCACCGTCGAACTCACCACGCCCACCGGCGCTGCCTTCGCCGCGGCATTGGCAGAAAGCTTTGGCCACATGCCGGCGATGAAGGTGTCGAAGATCGGCTTCGGCGCGGGCACCAAGGACTTTCCCGGCCACTCCAACATGCTGCGCGTCATGGTGGGTGAGTCGAGTGCCGCTACCGAAGCCGCCACGGTCACCGTGATTGAAGCCAACATCGACGACACCACGCCCCAAGTCCTCGGCTACACCATGGACCGTCTCTTCGAAGAAGGTGCCCTCGACGTGGCACTGCAGCCCTTGCAAATGAAAAAGAACCGCCAAGGCACCTTGTTGCGCGTGATTTCAAAGCCCGAGGATCAAGAGAAGCTGGCCCAGTTAATCCTCGCCGAAACTACTTCGCTCGGCGTGCGCATGTATAGTGCGCAACGGCGCGTGCTGGAGCGCAAGATCATAGCGGTGCAGACGCCTTATGGCGAAGTCCGCATGAAGGTATCGGAGGAGGGCTCCGCTTCGCCTGAATATGATGATTGCCAGAAGCTGGCGCGGGAACGCCGTGTGCCCCTCAAAGACGTCATTGCTGCCGCCCATTTCACTTACCAATCCACTCGATGAAACAGTTCTATCTTACGACCCCGATTTACTACGTGAATGCCGCCCCCCACATCGGCCACACGTATACGACGATTGCCGCCGAAGTGATCGCGCGCCTTAAGCGTGCCGAAGGTTACGACGTCGTGCTGGCTACCGGCACCGATGAGCACGGCCAGAAAATTGAGCGCGCCGCTAAGGCTGTCGGTAAGTCGCCGCAAGCTTTTACGGATCTGATCTCCGAGGAATTTCGTAAGCAGTGGTCCGAACTGGGCTTGCAGATCGATCGTTTCAAGCGCACCACCGATCGCACCCATCACAAAAAAGTGCAGGAGTTATTCCTCCGCTGCCAGGAGCGCGGCTTCGTCTATAAGAGCAGTTACACCGGTGCCTACTGTGTGTCGGACGAGCTGTACGCCAACGAGTCGAAGCCCGGCGAGCCCTGCCCGATTTGCGGCCGCGTGCTGGAGGAAGTTACCGAAGAGAATTACTTCTTCAAGCTCTCCGCCTTCCAGGATCGCTTACTGAAACTTTACGAAGATGAGCCCGACTTCGTTCAACCCGACATCCGGCGCAATGAAGTCCTCGCTTTCGTGAAGGGCGGACTACAGGATCTCTCCATCAGCCGTACTTCCATCTCCTGGGGCATTCCGGTACCCGGCGAAGAGAAGCACGTTTTCTACGTCTGGTTCGATGCGCTCACCACTTATATGAGCGCGGTAGAAGGCGAAGGGCGTTGGCCGGCTGACTTACACTTAATCGGCAAAGAGATTCTGCGTTTTCACGCGGTCTTCTGGCCCGCCTTCCTGATGGCCGCCGATTGGCCCTTGCCGAAACAGATATTTGCCCACGGCTGGTTACTCTTTGAAAACGACAAGATGTCAAAAACGAAGGGCAACTTACTTCGTGCCACGCCAATTACGAGCGTCGTCGGCATCGATGCGTTGCGCTATTTCTTATTGCGCGAAGTCGTCTTCGGCGCGGATGGCAATTTCTCTTTGGACGCCTTAGTCGCCCGCTATAATGCCGACCTCGCCAACGGCCTGGGTAACTTAACCAGCCGCACGCTGACCATGATCAAGCAGTATCGTGCCGGTCTGGTGCCAGCGGTACCGGTACTCGAAAGCGTGGCCGCGCACATTGCCACCACGCGGGAGCAGGCCCAAGCGCATTACGCCAAGTTCGAATTCTCGAAGGCCCTCGAAGCCATCTGGGCGCTGATCGGTTTCCTCGATCGCCTCATTATGGAAGAGAAGCCGTGGGAACTCGCCAAGCGCAGCGAGCACGAGCGCCTGGACGCGGTGCTCTGTTCCACCTACCGCGCCCTTCAAGCCATCTGCGACCTCGCCCATCCCATCATCCCCGCGTCCATCGACAAGATCCGTACCCAGATGGGTGTCGACCAAGTGGGCGACCTCACCCCTGTATTCCCTCGGCTCGATGCCAAGATTGTGATTCCTCAAATGCAAGAACTTGAACAAGCGGAATTAGCCCGCCAGAACGCGCTGCTGGGCAGGACCGAGGAAGCGGCTCCCGTCGCCGGAGTAAGTCCGGTGATTCCGCTATCGCCGGAGATTACGATTGATGACTTCGTTAAGGTCGACTTACGGGTCGGCCTCGTACTTTCAGCCGAGGCGGTTAAAGGCGCCGATAAGTTACTCCAGCTCAAGGTCGATATCGGTGAGCCCGAGCCGCGCACCATCGTGGCGGGCATCGCCAAGGCTTACTCGCCCGAGTCATTGGTAAATCGCAAGGTCGTTATTGTGGCTAACTTGGCCCCGCGTAAGTTGCGTGGTATTGAAAGTCAGGGTATGATCGTCGCCGCTTCGCTCGAAGGAGGGGCTCCGGTTTTGGCGGCTTTCCTCGAGGAGGTTCCCGTCGGGGCTCGCCTCAAGTGATCGATTCGCATTGTCACGTCGATGACGGCGCTTTTGACGCCGATCGGCCAGAGGTGATGGCCCGCGCCCGGGCGGCGGGCGTAACTCATTTGTTGGCCATCGGTTCCGGCGATGGCCCTCCTGATCTCGAAGCCGGCATCCGCTTGGCGGAGCAGCACCCGGAATTCTTCGCCACCGTCGGCGTGCACCCTCACAAGGCCTCCGCCGTCACGGCCGAAACTTTCTCCCGCCTTCCCGCCCTTTGCCGGCATCCAAAAGTTGTGGGATACGGAGAGATCGGTCTCGACTACCATTACGACTTTGCCCCGCGGGACGTGCAACAAGACGTCTTCGTTCGTCAAATGGAGATTGCTCGTGAGGCTCGTTTGCCGATTGTGATTCATTCGCGCGACGCTTGGGACGATTGTTTTCGTCTGATTGAAAATCACTGGGATGCGGCCTTGGGCGGTATCTTCCACTGCTTCTCGGGCGGCGTGGAAGAAATGCGCCGGGTGGTGGACCTCGGTTTCTCGCTCGGTTTCGGTGGCGTGGTTACTTATCCGAAGGCGACTAATGTGCACGATGCGGCCCGCGAGGCTCCCGCCGACCGGCTGCTGCTCGAAACCGATTGTCCCTACTTGGCACCTGTACCGTTTCGCGGTAAACGGAATGAGCCCGCCCACGTGGTGCACACGGCCGTTCGCTTAGCCGAACTGCGCGGGGTCACCGTATCCGAGATTGACCGGTTGACGACGGCAAATTTTGCCCGGCTCTTTGTACGAGCGGAAATGAAAGGAACGGCATGACCAACATCGGTCTGGCTCTGACGAGCCGCGAGATTCACGACTTGGTGCGCGACGACCTGAAAAAGGTGGAGCAGCATTTCAAACTCGAGTCGGCTGCCTCGTCGCATACCGTCACTGCCGTTGCCAGCCACATGCAAGCCAGCGGTGGCAAGCGCCTGCGGCCGATTCTCTTGTTACTCAGTGCCCGCCTGGTGGGCGATTCGAGCGACGACGCCATCCGCATGGCTGCCGTCATGGAGTTACTCCATACGGCCACCCTGGTCCACGACGATGTAATCGACATGGCCAATACCCGCCGGGGCCAGCCATCGGCCAACGCGATATGGGGTAACCATGTTTCGGTGCTCGCCGGCGACTGGATCTACATGCAGGCCTTCCAGATTACGCTCGAGCTGCGCGACTTCCGAATTATCGACATCCTGATGGGTGTCACGCAGCGCATGGTGGAAGGCGAGTTACTTCAACTTGAACGGATCGGCAAACTCGATATCTCCGAAGCCGATTGCATGGAATTGATCGACCGCAAAACGGCGGCCCTCTTTGGCGCCTGTGCCGAGGTGGGCGCCTACCTTGGCCGCCGCGGCGACTTGGAGGCCCAAGCCAAGCTAACGGAATTTGCCTGGAACCTCGGCATGGCGTTTCAATTGGTCGACGATATCCTCGACTTTACTTCGCGGGAGAATATTCTCGGCAAACCGGTCGGTAACGACTTACAGGAAGGCAAAGTAACCTTACCGCTGCTCTATGCCCTCTCGAGCGCCAACCTCGAAGAA
>Ga0209490_10003933_pt1 | contig 13818 bp, 14 predicted proteins | sample MAT06_FD_187209 | JGI IMG/M metagenome (GOLD analysis project Ga0209490, IMG submission 187209) | Freshwater microbial communities from Lake Fryxell liftoff mats and glacier meltwater in Antarctica - MAT-06 (SPAdes) (version 2) | ecosystem: Environmental > Aquatic > Freshwater > Ice > Liftoff...
TTTTTCCCTCAACTTGAGTACAAGTTTCAACCCTGACTCCAGGCAAATCTAATAGATAGTCTAGATGGAAGCTCATAACAGTAAATGTATGATTAGGTACATTTTACACCATAAACTCAGGAGAGCCGTGTGAACGCTATAGACTTGCTGCTGAGGGGATGAAGCCCTTGTTAGGCTTTTTAAGTGTTTGTGCCGTCGAGCTTTTACAAGTTACCTATCTGCATCGTAATCAACCTGATGCTCCTGCGGTTGAGATTCTTAGTCCAGTACAAATTCAGGTTTTAAAGGCGAGATTCCCAAAGCTTCCGGCTGTTTTAACAGTTACTTGGGCAATTGAATCGATTGCTGATCTTGGGGGCTATCTTGAACATCGTCGTAAATCTCCGATTGGGATTCAAGTCCTCTGGCGAGGTTGGTCGAATTTACGCGACCTGTGCCAGGGTTGGCTCCTAGCTAAAAATCATACTTAACGGGAAAAGTAAGTGTAATCGCCAAGGCCTAATACCCCGCTGCCGTAATTAATTATTGAAATTCCTAGACGATCGTCGGGACTCAACAGCTTAAGCTGATTGATAGTAAGGTAGGGGATAGTAAAGGGAATTGTGGTTTCTCGACCTTTATTTTGCAGCCTTGCAGTTGCCAAAGTAGCCCAAGCCCCTGTGCCTTTTTTTGCATGAAACCTTAACCCTAAAAACGGATAATCCTCTTCAATTGCAAGCATCGCAGCTATTTTTTCAGCGCTATTCATCTCAGGAAATATTTCTGGATATGGCGCTTGCTGCATCGAAGGTAAGTAAATAGCGCCGCTCAGTGCTTCTAAATAGAAACTTTTGCCTAAATAGTAGGGGTGCATCTCACTTTGGCGAGTATGCCAAAAAAGGGTTAAAATGAAAAAGCTAGTAAAATTGCCAAATAAAGATGAGGTAAAGAAAATGACACCCTCAGACCAAGAACAGCTAAAAGCCCACTTAAAAGCGGCCGCAGAAATTCTTTACAAAAATACAGATCCAACCGAGTTAAAAAGTTTTGACAGTATCGAAAAATCTCTCCGTCAAAAAATGTTAGAAGAAGTGGGTCCCGAACTAGGTAGCTTTTTTTTTCAGCAGTATCAGGAATTGAAACAGGAAAACCCCGAAAAATAAAATCAATAGTCGGTTCGCTTGACATTACAGATAATCAGGCGAAATATTTTGGATTGAAAGCTTATAGTCAATTCAGTCCACTGATGGAAAAATGCTGTCTTTTAATCAGTGCCAACGAATCTGATCAAATGGCGGAAAAAGATTTAGAGATTTTCACTGGTGTCAAAATCTCTCACAGTACATTACATAGATTAGTCAAGCGACAAGAATTTGAATTACCTACATCTAAACAAGGAGTCCAAGAAATTACATTGGATGGCGGGAAAGTCAGGCTACGCAACGAATCCAAAGGCGAAGGGTGTTGCTGGAAAGACTATAAAGCCGTTTGTTTCGATAACGTTTATTCGGGAGCATTTTTTCAAAACAATCAAGATTTAATTGATTGGACTAACAGCCAAAAATTGCTACATCCTATGTATTGCCTAGGAGATGGTCATGCCGGAATTTGGAAGATATTTCAAGAAATCGGAGATGCCGAACAAAGACAAGAAATTTTAGATTGGTATCATCTAAAAGAAAATCTTTACAAGATAGGAGGCTCACTAAAACGTTTAAAATTAGCAGAAAATATGTTGTGGCAAGGCAAAATAGATGAAGTTATAAATCTATTTAAAGAGATGAGAAAAAAAGAATTTAAAACATTTTGTAATTATTTAGAGACCCATCGCTGCCGAATAGTCAACTACCAATACTATAAAGAAGAATCCATAAGTTCGATAGGTTCTGGAACAGTTGAATCAATTATTAAACGAATTGGACTCAGGGTGAAAATATCAGGAGCGCAATGGAATATTGAGAGCGTTCCCTCTATCCTTTCTCTTCGCTGTGCTTACCTCAACGGTCAACTTTCAATTTGATGTATTTGCCAAAGTGAGATGCACCCACCCTATGTACTCCTAAACGTTCAGCTACATCTGTCAGACTTAGACTATAGCCAGCTTTTAAGCAATAAAGTGCTTGGATTTTTTGTCGGTTAATTACTGTTCGTTGTTGTGACAAAATTATTTTCAACTCCTTGACTGTTGCATCAATTCTTTCTTGATAGTTGACTTTCATAAAATATCTCTTAATTTTCTAGTATTGTAGCACTTATTTAGCAAAATGGTATAAGTTTTATGCAGCGAGTTTTGGAACCGGAAGTGATGGATTCCTTGGCAGAGGCGATCGAATACGATTCGATGGATTTTGCTGAGGTTAATGCTGCTTTTGCTCAGAGTGCTGCGGTGTTGGGGCCGGTTTTTGGAAACGTTTTGGATGCGGGGACGGGTACGGCGAGAATTCCAATCGCAATTTGTCAAATGCGACCAGCATGGCAATTGACTTGCATCGATTTGTCCGCAAATATGCTGAAAGTCGGGGCCCAAAATGTGGAAAAGGCGGGCGTGCGATCGCAAATTAGTCTCGAATTAATTGATGCTAAGGCCATGCCGTATGCAGACAGTTATTTTGACATGGTGATTTCCAACAGCATTATCCACCATTTGCCCGATCCACTGCCGTTTTTGCAGGAAGTCAAGCGGGTGTTGAAGCCACAGGGAGCAATTTTTTTGCGTGATTTGCTGCGGCCGGAAACATCGGAAATCAGGGATAATTTAGTCAATCTGTATGCGGGAGATTGCAACGCCCATCAGAAACAGTTATTCAGCGATTCGTTGCAAGCAGCATTTACGCTGGATGAAGTTGAGGAGATGATCCAAAATGCCGGGTTGGATGGGTTGAGGATTTATGAATCTTCAGACAGACACTGGACGGCGGAGCGTGCTTGGTGCGAGACTTTGTAGGCACGGGACGATCGTCCGATAACTTTTCAAGTGAGAATAGGAGCGATCGCGCCTTTCCAGCTATGCGCCTTACCGTTGCACGATCTGTTTGTTGTTTAATTACTGTTTTCGGGTCGGAAAAATTAGTATGATTGAACCGCGAAGACGCGAAAAACGCGAAGGAAGAGTCAGTCGATTTTAGATTTGAGATTTGAGATTTTAGAGGCGACCCCACGGATAAATGCGGGGGCTTGAGGATTTGAGATTTGAGATTTTGGATTGATTCCACGGATAAATCCGGGGGCTTGTACCATCAAGAAATTCTTGGTCAAAACCTCTCTCGATTGAGCAATTTTTAGCTCTGAGGCATCCTAAAAGGTAAAATCTCAAATTTCATATCTCCACTAGGTTGATACTGTTGGAAGTGCCGCAGACTCCACGGATTTAAGCTCGTGAGTTTAGTTCAGTCCTGGAGGTGCCAACACTTTCAAAAACCGAGTTTTTTACCAACATACGTCGTTGCAGTCCTTTTCGCTGGTAAAAAAAAACCTGTTTCAGAGGGTCGGGAGTACGCCCAAGACGGTAAAATTTAAGAGGGAAAATTTGGCAGTTAATTTTCAGCAGAAAGTAGGAGAGAAAGATTTGTGAGTATTTTTAAGAAAAAAATTAATCCTTCAGCCTTCGCTATTCTGCAATTCAAACAGCCGATCGACCGCACGGCCATCTTCCTCATGCTAGTGCTGAGCGTCTTAATCGGACTGCTGCTGCTGAGCGGCGATCGCACAGCACCCAGAGTGCGAGAATTTACCTGGGAAAACAAACAAATCGGCGCCGAAGATACCGGCTTTATCCTCACCTTCTTTCGGCCGATGAACCAGTCCACCGTCGAGGAAAACTTAAAGCTAGAACCCCCCCTCCCCGGTAAATTTAGTTGGGCTGGAAGACGCATGGCTTACACCCTCAAAGATCCAGCACCCTACGGCGTTACCTACACAGTCAAACTCGCCGGAGCAACCGATAAGTATTTCGGAGAAAAAAACCAAAATAAAGGAACGCCAATGCAGCCGTTTAGCAGTTCGTTTCGCAGCCGCGATCGAGCTTTTGCTTACATCGGTGTCCAAGGCGAAACAGAAAGCAGATTAATGCTAGTCAATCTCAGCAGCAACGACTCAAAACCGATACCCCTAACTCCCAAAGATTTGGTTGTCACCGATTTTAAACCGTATCCCGACAGCGATCGCATTTTATTCTCAGCCACCGATCGATCAATCGCCCGTACTCGTGGCACCCTCAATCAAGAACTATTCACAGTCACCACCGGCCTCTACCCCCAATCGGGCTCAGGAACTCAACAAAAATACCCAGCCGGTAGAATCGACAAAATCTTAGACTCCAAAGATTACCAAAACCTCAAATTCGACCTCTCAGCCGACGGAAAAATCATAGTTGTCCAGCGCGTCAACCGCCGCAATCCCGGCGATTTCAGTCCTTGGATTTTGGAAGAAAAACAGGCGCCCAGACCATTGGAAAATGAACAAGGCGGAGATTTTATGATTCGCCCCGACAGTAAATCGATGGTAATATCTCAAAAACAAGGATTAGCGATCGTCCCCCTCAAACCGGAAGCAGACCCAGTAGAATTTTTGCCAAAATACGAACAAGTATTGGGCATGGCCCGCGACAACTCTGCCGCCGCCTATGTTAAATACAACAGCGACTTTACTCGATCGCTTTTCATCTTAGATAACCAAGGTGTAGAACAAGAAATATTGCGTATTCCCGGCAGCATTATGGCCGTTTATTTCGACCCCCGCAAAAACCAAGACAACCAAGTTCAGCGTCTCTACTGTTTGTTAGCCCAACGCCTCAAAACAGAAAGCTACAAAGAACAGCCTTTCATCGCCACCATCGACCTCAAAAAAGAGGGTACTCGTTTGGTAGGAACCATCAAACCGCTGCTGATTTTGCCCAACCAATTAGATACCCAAATCAGTTTATCTCCCGACGGGCTGGCATTAATTTTCGACCAATCAGTCACAGCAGCAAATCCCTCAGCAGCAGACAGTCCCCGCAACGATAGCGGACAGTCGATCGCCACCAGCCGCCTCTGGCTGCTACCCTTAGTAGAAATACCCGCAGACGGTTCTCCCGCAAAAGTACAGCCAGAAGAACTTCCCTTTGCCGGCTATCACCCCCGCTGGCTCCCCTAAATCGATTTTAGATTTTAGATTTTAGATTGACCGATATTGGTAAATATCAATAGGGTAAGGTGCGCCCATAAACACCAAGCGTTGAAAAGTGCGCGGTGCACACCCTACTTTTACTAAATCGATTAGAGATTAGAGATTAGAGATTAGAGATTGAGTTGATACTATGCGATACTTGTAAATACCACAAATTTTGACACCTAAAATCTAAAATCTAAAATCTAAAATCTAAAATTCGCATGACTCCCGAAGAAATTAGCAATACCCTTAAAGACTTATTTGGTGACAGTGTTGAGATGCCTGCTGCCACTTCTTGGCAAGTAGAAACCCCCAATTTTCGCCTATTAGTCCTCCTTTCAGAAGACGGGAGTTGGCTGCGGATTTTACTGCCGATCGCCGATGCCCAGGAAGCTCAACCATTTCTTGATAAACTGCTAGAAGCTAACTTTGACACCACCCTCGAAACTCGCTACGCCTTACATCAAAACGTTTTGTGGGGAGTATTTCAGCACAGTTGTGCCACACTCGCGGCCGCCGATTTCTCAGCCGCCGTCGCCAGACTGCTGGCTTTGCAAGAGCGAGGTTTGTCTGACTTTTTCGGCGGTTTGATAGAAAGCCGCATCCGTCAAATCATCAAAGCTGCGAAGATGCAGGGACAGTCTGTGGAAACTACCCTTCAGACTTTAGACCGTTTCTACGCAGAGGGATTGATGGGTGAAATGGAACTAGGGCGAGAGTCTAGCGAAAAAACTCTCGCCGCTTGGCGGTATCAGCTAGAACGCCTCTGGCCGGAGGTGGAACCCTAAGACGATTTGAGATGGCAGATGGCAGATTGCAGATGGCAGATTGCAGATTGCAAAAAACTGATGACCATCGAGGTTCGGAAGTTGCCTAAAGTTGCATTTCTTTGTAGTGGTATAGGAACCGCCAATACGGTTAGAACGTTCTTAATTGCACAAACCCTTGCGGAACATTGCTTCTTCCTTCTCTCGCGACGATAACTAAAGCCTTCCATTCGTTACATTCGGTTACATCCCAAGACAGCGAATCCGTGGCCGAACTTCTTTCTGCTGTACAAGCTGCCGATTGTTGACTGATCCCCAGTCTTGACGATACCGTTGGAGGCTCAAGCCCCTTGGACGATGGCTAATCCGGGCCCTCGAACCCTCGAAGGATGCCCGTATATTCACTGATAACCCGCGAGCGGTTCTCCAATTCCCTTCTATCACTAGAAAAATGGTATAACTTATCACAATAATTCGTTATAAATATTAAAAATTTTCGGAAAACACGCGATCGCAGGTATATCATGGTAAAAAGTTTACAGCAGAGATCAGTAAGTTCCACAAAAGCTTCGATCGTTTAATATTGACTTAGAAACAAAATCTTTAGCAGACAATGCTACTGCGATCGGGTTTTCCCATCGGGTGCTGTTGTAATTTCACAAATTAGCAACTACCCGCTACAAATTACCCTTAACAGTTGACAGTTGACAGTTGACAGTTGACAGCGAAGTTTTTAGGCAGGGGATTTAAGCCCCAGCCTAAAAACAATCCACCTAAAGGTGGGGGCTTAAATCCCCTGTGCTTCGGTTACGAATTAATAGCAACTTAAGTTGTTCATGAATACAATTTTTAACAGGGGTTTCATCTATGTTTGCTGTGCGTGAGACTAGCTCGGAGTTATCAGTGTTGCATATACCTGAATTTTGTACTTGGAACATCTCCTTAGAATCAACTCTCCTAGACCTGCCACTCTCCAACTGCCAAATTGAATTAACTCAACAGGCAAAAGAAGTAGCCAAGGCTTTTGAAGAAAATTCTATGCTTCCAGGCGTCATTTTGACAGATGGTGGTAATTTTGTCGGCATCATATCCAGGCGTCTATTTTTTGAAAAAGTTAACTGCCGCTACGGAGTAGAAATGTTTTTCAAGCGACCAATAGAGGTGCTGTACAAGTTTGCCAAGCCAGAGGAACTCGTACTTCCCGCCAGTAAATTAATAGTAGAAGCCGCCCAGGAATGTCTTTACAGATCAGCAGAATTAATTTACGAACCCGTAGTAGTGGAAATAGCCCCCCAGACCTACAAGCTGTTAGACGTACACCAATTAATGGTCGCTCAATCAAGAATTCACGAATTAACAAATAAGTTACTCCACAAACAAACCCAAGCCAAACTCATCCAAACAGAAAAAATGGCTAGTTTGGGGAGGATTGTAGCAGAAGTAGCCCACGAAATCAGAAATCCGCTGAACTGTATTTGGGGAAATTTAACTTTTCTGCTGTCCTATTTTGAACACTTGCTTCAGCTCATGTCGGTTTATGAAGAAGAATATTCGGCACCCTGTCCCCGAATTGATGCCCTTAAAAAAGAAATTGAGTTTGATTTTTTACAAGAAGATTTGCCGATCACCTTAGAAGGGATGGAGTTGGGAGCCTCGCAATTGCTAAAAATAGTTAACGGGCTGCACCACTTCTCTCACATGGACGAGACAAAACCAGCCGAGACAGACATTCACGAATGCGTGGATATGACGCTGTTAATTTTGAAAAACCGCTTTAAAAACAGCATAGAAGTAGTTAAAAATTACGGCGAACTGCCGCTAGTTAGTGGCTACTCCGGTCAGTTGAGTCAGGTGTTTTTGAATTTGTTAGTTAATGCTCTAGACGCCCTGACAGAGTACGCAGCCGATCGCGAACTAGATACAGAGTGCCTGGACAACTGGCAGCCCCAAATCGAAATTACCACTAAAGTCATAGAAACCGAACACGGCAAGCGGGTGGCAATTTGCATTGCCGATAACGGGCCCGGCATTCCCCCAGAAAATCAGCAGCAGATATTTGACACCTTTTTTACCACTAAACCAGCAGGCAAAGGCACCGGTATGGGGCTGGCTATCTCCCATCAAATCGTCACAGAAAAGCATGGGGGCCAACTGAAAATGCGATCGCAACCAGGTAAGAACACTGAATTTGAAATTCTCCTGCCCATAGTTCGCACAACATGATTAACTCAAGAATATTCTTGGTTGTTCGCTCCTGTGGTGAAGTGATAGGCTAGCTTAGTAGTAGGCTCTCAATTCACTTTCCCAGCGTTTCGGCAACTAAAAGTTCCAGTGGCAAATAAATTCAGTTCCAAAGTCCTTAGCCCTTCACTCTCCGAAGGCAGCCATCAAGATCTTTCCCTAGAGTCTACCCTCTGGGACTTGCCCCTGTATGACTTTCAGGTTAAATCGAGCTGTTTGGCCGTGGCAGTTGCCGAAATGTTTGAACAGCATCCCCTAGTGCCGGGAGTGGTCTTGATGGAAGCAGGAGAGTTTGCTGGCATGATATCCCGCAGGCAACTGCTGGAATATTTGCTCAAACCCCAAGGCCCTGAGCTCTTTTTGCACCTGCCGCTGAAAGTTCTCTACAGTTACGCTCGCGTCGAAATATTATTAGTCGCAGAGAGTACAACCATTTTGGCAGCAGCTCCACAAGCTCTGCGTCGATCGCCCGAATTGCAGTCAGAACCGATCGTCGTCCAAATAGACTCCCAATCTTACCGCCTCTTAGACTCTCACGCACTAAACATCGCCTACTGGCAAATTCGTGGCATAGAAACTCAAGTCCGCTACGAAAGAGCCCAAACTCAAATGATTCAAAGCGAAAAAATGGCTAGTTTAGGGCGTTTAGTCAACGGAGTAGCCCACGAAATTTTAGATCCGGTAGGCTTTATTTGGGGGAATTTAACCTACGTAAGCGACTACAGCAAAAACTTGATGCAGTTGCTCTCAGTTTACGACGCGCACTGTACCGAACCCCCCCCGGAAATAGCACGGCTCAAGGAAGAGATCGACTATGACTTTTTGCAAAACGATTTCCTCCGAACTGTTGCCAGCATCAAATCAGGAGCAGAACGTTTGAGCAAGTTGGCAACCAGTTTGCAAAACTTCTGCCACATAGACGATGTTTATCCCAAACCGACAGACTTGCACGCCAACATAGACAGCATACTTTTGCTACTCAAAAGTCGTTTGACCAGGGAAATCAAAGTAGTAAAAAACTACGGCTACCTGCCGCCAGTGCCGTGCTATGCAGGCCAGCTAAACCAAGTATTTATGAATATCTTGACCAATGCTATTAATACATTAATTAACGAAGCAGTCGGTCAAGAATTGGCGAAAGAGTTCAAAGGTGGAGGACTCAGAGACTTTGATCGCCAGCCTCAAATTGAAATCACAACTCAAGTCTGCTGTCCCGAACCTGCGCCGGATTTAGACAAACTTCATGTTCGCTGGGTTTCGATTTGCATAGCAGATAACGGGCAAGGAATGTCACCTAGCAAGTACAAAAAAATCATAGAATCATTCTCTACGGAAAAACGCGCCCTCAAAGAAACCAGTTTAGCGGTTAGCTATCAAATAGTGACGGGCAAACACGGCGGTGCATTCAGAATGCGATCGGAATTAGGCAGCGGCACCGAATTTGAAATTTTGTTACCCTTAGCTTAAAGTAGTCAGTAGTTATTGGTTATTAGTTATTGGTTATTAATTATTATGAAAAATACTGCTACATATAAATCAATACAGTTCACTTAACACTATTTGTTCCCCGGAGATCCCCCTAAATCCCCCTTAAGAAGGGGGACTTTGAGAGCTTTTTCTTGTCCCCCCCTTTTTTAAGGGGGGTTAGGGGGGATCTGTCTTAAGTGAACCGTATTGACATATAAATTAGAGGCAATCTTCTGTAGGGAAACGGCAATGCTGTGTCCCTACCTGGAAACTGCTGTAACAGTCAACAGTCAACAGTCAACAGTCAACCATTATCTAATTGACTGCCGCACATTTTACAAAATTTAGCATTAGCATCGTGTACAGACCAACCGCAACCTTTACAAACAGTTTCTACCTGATTAGCAGTTTTAACTAACTGTTTAATCAAATCGCCCAATTGCCAAGGAATCAGAGCAATTCCCGTCAAAATCATCAAAATAGTCAGAAAACGGCCCGATTCCGAAATCGGAGTAACATCGCCAAATCCCACCGTCGTCATCGTGACAACCGAGAAATAAACAGCATCCAAAAAAGTCCCAAAACCTTCGGGATTGGCCGGATGTTCGACTTGATAAATCAAACCAGAATAAACAAAAATTATCGCCAGCAAAGTAAATAAAATCCGGGAAAAAATCACGCCATCTTCGCTGCTGATGCGAAAAACCGAATTTTTTAATTCCAGAAAGCGGATGAGTCGGAGAATTCTAAACCAGCGAAAAATTCTGATAAAACTAACGTTGACAAATCCCAGCAAAAATGGTAATATTGCCAGCAAATCAATAATTGAAAAAAAACTAAAAATAAATTTAACTCGATTTTCGGCACACCACAGTCGCAACAAATACTCAACTGCAAAAACGATTAAAAGAACAGTATCGAGAGTTTGGAAATTAATTCTAACAGACTCCGAAAGCGGGTAAGTTTCGGCGATGAAGCTGGCGGAAGATAAAAGAATGAGTCCGGTAAGAGTTAAATTGACGGTTCTGCCAATTGGGGTTTCGATGTCTTCGAGATAAAATCCAATTTGCGATCGGGTTAACATAGATGAGATAATTATACCATTTATGAGGTAAGGGAATTATCGCACATGAGTATCGAATTAACTAAGGGTGAAAGGTTCAATCTTTCTAAAGAAACTCCTGATTTCAAGAAAGTTGCGATCGCCCTGGGGTGGCAAGTCAGCCAAACAGCACAAAACTACGACATTGACGCATCTGTTTTCATGCTAGGCGCTGACGGTCGAATTCCAGACGAAAGGTATTTTGTATTTTACAACAATTTGACCTCGCCAGACAGTGCAGTGCGACATTCGGGAGACAACACAACCGGACAAATCGAAGGCGATGACGAGACGGTTTATGTGGATTTGAATCGGATTGATGCCGCTGTTGAAGAAATTGTGTTTGTTGTGACTGTTCACGAGGGACAGGCTAAGAATCAAAATTTTAGTCAAGTTAGAAATGCGTTTATCCGGCTTTATAATTTGGAGACTGGGAGCGAGTTAGTTCGGTATAATTTAAAAGAAGTTTTTGCCAAAGAAACGGCTTTGGAATTTGGGCGATTGTACAGAAAGAATGGTGAATGGAGATTTCAGGCTGTAGGACAAGGATATAATGCTGGGTTGCAAAGTTTTGTAGACAAGTATCATGTTGAGAATGGGGTGAAAAGCACCGAGAATGTGGCTCAGAAGGTTGATGATGCTGAGGTTTTGAGGCGATTTAGCGATCGGGTTGACAAGCAATTGCAGCAAGCCACCGCCGGAGAGTCTGTTGCTAATCCTGTGAATGCAGATAATTTGGAAGCTGATGAGGATGTGGATGATTCTGTTCCAGAAAGTCAGGAACCAGCTATCAGTGCTGAGGAATTTTGCCGGCGATATAACGAGGGAGAACGAGATTTTACAGGAATTAACTTAACCGGAGTGGATTTGAGCGGAAAAACTCTGGCATCTCCCATTAGTTTAAGTCAAGCAAACTTGAGTAATTCAAATTTTAGTAATGCCAACCTAACCAATGCAAACATGATTGGAGCTAACTTGCAAGGGGCAAATTTGAACTCGACAAATCTGCAACAAGCTGATTTGATTCAAGCTAACTTTAGTGGTGCAAACTTAACTAAGGCAAATTTAAATTCTGCAAGACTCATTCAAGCAAATTTAAGTCAAGCCAACTTAAGCGAGACACAATTGAATAGTGCAAACCTGACTAACGCCAATTTAATTAACGCAAATCTAACTCAGGCAAGTCTATCTCATGCTAACCTAACCGGAGCAGATTTAAGTCAAGCAAATATTAACAAAGCAAGCCTAACAGGGACTAATCTGACAGGTGTTAAGTTAACAGGTGTAGGTTTTGTTGGAGTAGACCTTATGAAGGTTAACTTGAAGGCCGCCAACTTAACAGGCGTAAGTTTTGTTGGAGTTAACTTAAAGACAGCTAACCTCACAGGTCTTGACCTAAGAGGTGTTAATCTTACTGGCCTAAGCTTGGTTGGAGTAAACCTCCATCTCGTCAACCTGAGCGGGCAAAACTTAAGCGGGTTCAATCTCTGCGGGATTAGCTTGATCCAGGCCAATTTGAGTGGAGCAAATTTAACTTCAGCAGACTTGTGCGGGGCCAACTTGACGATGGCAAACCTAGAGAAAGCTAACCTGAAAGATGCCAACTTGGTTGGAGCAAATATGGCAAGTGCTAAACTCACAGGAGCAATTATGCCAGATGGCACAACTCACAAATAAATGGAAGTGCGATGTTTGTAGTAAGCACTTCAGTCCTTATATTTCTCGATTTAAGCGCTGCGACTCTGAGAAACCGGGTTTTTGGCCGAATCTGGGAGGTCAACGAAATATCTCGAAAAACCCGGTTTCTGGCCCCGTGCGACTCAGAGAAACCGGGTTTTTGGCCGAATCTGCGCGCCCAAAAGAAATATCTCGAAAAACCCGGTTTCTGGCCCCGTGCGACTCAGAGAAACCGGGTTTTTGGCCGAATCTGCGCGCCCAAAAGAAATATCTCGAAAAAACCCGGTTTCTGTCGTGGCGCGTACTAAATTTAAGCGCTGTGAGTTTGAGTATAATTAGGTTAAATGTCCAATACTATAGATTTGAGATGAATGAATCCGACACAGAAATCATAGAATCTACCCTCAGATGGATGACAGAATTTGTCGAATTACCTCATCCAGTTTTTAGCGATTTACCAGTTTGTCCCTTCGCTAAAAAAGCACGCTTAGCCAATCAAATTTTATTCAAAATCGAGCGGTTTTCAGCGCTGACTCAGTTTGATGCAGATTCTACCATCATGAAATTGATTCATGAATTTGCTAACTCGGAATTTGAAATAATGTTAGTAATTAATCCCGATAAAACTGCGATTAGTGCGCCACAAACTAAAGAATTGACCGACAAACTAAATAATCAGATTTCCGAGTTGGGATTGCTGGCTTTTCACATTCATCCTGAAGAAGATTTTAATATTGACGGGCTTTATACTAGGAGAATGCCGTATCCCGGCTTCACCGTTCAAGTAAATTCTAAGCTGAAGCCAGCTTCTGATACTTTAGAAAAAACTGAATATTACAAAAATTGGACGGCGCAACAACTAAAAGATTTCGGGATTCCGAGAAATTGACGATCGCCCCTTTCCTCCTCTCTTCCTTCGCGCCCTAGCGCTTACGCGCGGCTTCGCCTAACGCGCCTTCGAGGTTCAATCCTCCATGAGTTTGGTGAGAGTTGTAAAAATTCGATCGCACTCCAAAGAAGCCTTGCGAACCTTGTCAACATCCAACATTTCTAACAGCTTGGAAGCGTGCTGTATCTTTTGATATTCGCCTTTCGATTTTGTGTCGCGGGTAGCTGCTTTCAGACTTGGTTCTAACAAATCCTTTTCAATCATCTCTACATTCCTATTTTTAGGAATCGCATTGTCTTTAAATCCCTGCCCGTAAAATCTTTTTAAAGTATCAATATCAGCAATCAACCAAGCTTCCATCGCTTGAACCATCAGATAACAATGAGTGTCATCAACCCCAGGGGAATCCCAATGATCCCTCGACTTCAAATGCTCCCAAGGCGACTGATTTATCACAGGTGCTTCTGAGTCAACCAGAAGGATGACAAAGGCATTTGGGTAATCTGCCAAAGCATTCTTAAAATTCCTGAAAGCATGATTCCTAGAAC
>Ga0209490_10003936_pt1 | contig 13814 bp, 14 predicted proteins | sample MAT06_FD_187209 | JGI IMG/M metagenome (GOLD analysis project Ga0209490, IMG submission 187209) | Freshwater microbial communities from Lake Fryxell liftoff mats and glacier meltwater in Antarctica - MAT-06 (SPAdes) (version 2) | ecosystem: Environmental > Aquatic > Freshwater > Ice > Liftoff...
TGATGCAGGATTTGATGGTAATGGAAATCTGATCAAATCACCCGAAAGTATCATTGACAATGAATTGGCATTGCCAATTGGATTGTGGAAAGGGGCAGGATTGTCTTTACTTTTAGATATGCTTGCTACAATTCTATCGGGCGGGAATGCTACTTTTCAGGTAGGGGAAAGTGGGGAAGAGGCGGGACTTTCGCAAATATTTATTTGCTTAGATGCTGTGAAATTGGGGGTCCTGGAATGGTCAGATGAAAAACTTGACCAAATCGTCATGGATTTGAAAGCTTCTTTGACTTTTGGAGATAAAGAAGTCCGATACCCAGGTGAAAACAACATGAAAACCAGGAATAAAAATATTGCAGAAGGTATTCCCGTGGCGGAGGATATTTGGAGGGAAATTTTGAATTTCTCTTTATAAATAAAAATCTTCCGAGTTTTCCGTCGATTTCAATTTCCATTTCCTATTCCAAACTTTCCAACTTTTCATCCTTCCGGACTTATAAAGAAACCCCTCTTTTCCATGGAATGAAATCATCCTGACCCAGAAGTACAGCTTTGGGTTTAACTTCTCCAGAAGCTACTTTGATGATCATTTCTAAAATTTCCTCACCCATTTCTTGAATACTCTTTTCACCTGAAATTATCCCTCCGGTATCAATATCAATGATGTCAGGCATTCGCTTGGCAAGTTTGGTATTGGTCGCGATTTTGATGACAGGAGCGATTGGGTTTCCTGTCGGAGTTCCCAATCCGGTGGTGAAAACCATGATATTCGCACCGGAACCTGCCATGGCGGTCGTACTTTCTACATCATTTCCAGGAGTGCAGACAAGGTTTAGACCTGGTTTCTGAAAATATTCTGCGTAGTCAAGGACATCAGTTACAGGGGAAGTTCCCCCTTTTTTTGCCGCCCCTGCTGATTTTATGGCATCTGTAATCAAGCCGTCTTTGATATTGCCGGGAGAAGGGTTCATGTCAAAACCCGAACCGACAGCCACAGCGGATGCTGCATAAGCTTTCATTAGATCACTGAATTTGTCGGCAGATTCGTCGGTGGTGCAGCGGTTGATCAATTCTTGTTCCACTCCACATAATTCGGGGAATTCTGATAGCATGGTTGTCCCTCCTAATGCAACTAAAAGGTCGGAAGCATACCCGACGGCAGGATTTGCTGAAATTCCTGAAAAGCCATCCGAGCCGCCACATTCTAATCCGAGAGTCAGTTTGCTGAGTGGGGCGGGTTTTCTTTCTTGTAGGTTTGCCTCCACCATTCCCAAAAAGGTTTTTTTGATGGCCTCTGATATCAGCTGTTGTTCTGTTCCTTCTTTTTGCTGTTCGAGGATAATGATTGGTTTATTGATGTCGGGGTTAATTTTTTGGAGCTTTTCTTTCAAAATCGAAGGTTGTGCATTTTGGCAGCCCAAACTCAGGACAGTGGCACCCGCCACATTTGGGTTGTTGATGTATCCAGCCAAAAGCGCACACAGAGATTCGGAATCCCTCCTGGTACCGCCGCATCCTCCATGATGGTCCAAAACCTTAATGCCATCAAGATTCGGAAAAAGGGTTTGTGCTTTCTTTTCCTGTACTTTTTCTACGCTCAGATTTTCAATTTCTTCTTTCTTTCCTTCCTGAAGCAAACTCACCATATCCTTGACCAAAGACTTAAATGGATTCGTTTTTCCATACCCAAGGGCTTCATTAAAAGCATCTTTGATAACTTCGACATTCCTGTTTTCACAAAAAACCAAAGGGATGATCAACCAATAATTTGCCGTTCCGACCTGTCCGTCTTCCCGGTGGTATCCCAAAAAAGTCCGGTTTTGAAACCTGCTGATAGGTGGTGGATTCCATTTGAAATTTTTGGTTTTCTTTCCAAAATCTGCAGCCTCATGGACGATATTTTGGGTTGTGAGCAAACTCCCTTCAGATAAATCCATTTTGGTACGGCCCACGACTGTTCCGTACATATAGATCAAATCTCCTTTTTGAAGAGGTTCTGTTGTGAACTTATGTTTTGCCTGGACTTCCTGCACAAGCTTGATTGTCTTTCCTCTAAAATCAATTTTACTTTCTGCCTGTAAATCCACCAAAGCGACCAATACGTTGTCCTTTTCGTGTATTTGTAGGAAAGTTTTTGTTTTGCCAGCCATGTATATTTTGGTCTAATCTGAAATCGATTGCATTAACTTATACTCCGAAAATTAGAAAACAAAATTTAAGTGTTTATTTTCATGAAAGATTAGCATTTTAAGCAATGGGCAAAAAAATAATCACGATAGGCGAAGTAATGATGCGCCTTAGCACTCCTGGCCATGAAAGGTTCGTTCAGGCCGACTCTTATGAAGCGGTTTTTGGTGGATCGGAAGCAAATGTTTCCATCTGCCTTGCCAATTGGGATCAGCAAACCTATCACGTCACTGCATTTCCAGGGCACGATATAGGAAAAGCAGCTATACAATACCTGAGAAAAACAGGTGTACGGACTGATTTCATTTATTTTTCTGAAGGAAGAATGGGCTTATATTTTCTTGAAAACGGTTCCATGCAGCGATCATCCAAAATAATCTATGACCGGTTTGATTCCGCGTTTTCAAATTTTGACGGCAAAGACATTGACTGGGATTTGGTTTTTGATGGTGCAGACTGGTTCCATTGGACTGGAATAACACCCGCCTTGAGCCAAAATGCAGCTGATATGACCTTGAAGGCACTTAAAGTTGCCTTTGATAAAGGGTTGACAATCAGTGGCGATATCAATTATAGAAGGAACCTTTGGCAATATGGGAAAGGCCCTTTGGATGTAATGCCGGAGCTCATCCGGTACACCCATGTTCTGGTTGCCGGAAAATCCGATTTTGAAAACTGTATGGATATCAGTTTGGATGATTGGGGTGATGCCTGTTTTCAAGCCAAAAAAGACTTTCCGCAAATCAAGTATATCACCAAGACAAAAAGGGAATCGGTGTCTGCCTCTCATAATCGCCTAAAAGGTACTTTATGGAACGGCGAGGAAATCCTTTTTTCCAATTTCTATGAAATGACCCATATCGTGGACCGGGTGGGAGGGGGCGATGCCTTTATCGCTGGATTGATTTATGGCTTGATGCATCTTTCTGACCAGGAAGCGATCGAGTTTGCCACTGCTTCTTCTGTGCTCAAACACAGTATAAAAGGAGATGCCAACTTCGTCTCGCTTGAAGAAGTTCATGATTTGGTAAAAGGGGAAAATGTCGGCAAGCTTTTGAGGTAAACCAAGGTTTGATTATTCCCATTCCAGAATAACTGCTCTCTTTTTTCCATTTTCTAATTTCTAATAACCTAGTAACCAAATTTAGGAATGAAATATACGCACCAAGAAATCCTCAAAAAAATGGCTGAAACAGGAATGATTCCTGTGTTCAACCACAAGGATATCAATATAGCTAAGTCAGTCTTAGACGCTTCATACAATGCCGGGATCCGGGTTTTTGAATTTACCAACCGCGAGGCAAATGCTTTTGAAGTATTCAAAGAACTTAAAATTTATTCAGAAAAGTATCATGATTTGTTGTTGGGAATAGGTACCGTTTTTTCGGCTGAAGATGCTGCGCGATTTCATTATATAGGGACAGATTTTGTGGTTTCTCCGGCCTTGATTCCGGAGGTTGCCAATTACTGTCGTATGAAAGGTGTTTTTTGGGTTCCCGGCTGTGCGACAGTGACCGAAGTCCATCAGGCAAAATCCATGGGAGCGCTGCTTGTAAAGGCATTTCCGGGAAATTTATTGGGTGCTGGGTTTATCAAAGCAGTATTGTCTGTCATGCCTGATATCCGAATGATGCCGACCGGTGGTGTGGAGCCAACCTTGGAAAATCTATCCGAATGGTTCAAAGCAGGAGTACATTGTGTGGGAATGGGCTCCCAGTTATTTGACAAAAAAGCCATAGAAGATGGACAGTTTGAGGTTTTAGAAAGTAATATCAAGAAAACATTGTCAAATATCAGGGAGCTTAGGAAATGAAATTCAAACCTTTTCAGGAAATGATGGATAATTTTAATGGCAATAAACGGAATAAGAATTTGCTGCTTTTTATTTCCCGTCCGATATTTTTTATGTTTTTGTGTATCGTTTTGTTTTCTACCTGCAAAGGTCCCGGCGGAGTAAGGCTAATCAAATTGGGCCATGGATTAGGGATAACACATCCAGTCCACGAGGCGATGGTTTTCATGGCAAAAAGGGTTTCTGAGAAGTCCAATAGTCAGATGCAGATCCGGATTTACCCAAACCAACAGCTTGGCACTGAAAGGGAGTTGGTCGAATTGCTTCAAATTGGAAGTCTCGGAATGACCAAAGTATCTTCGGCAACAATGGAAAGTTTTGCTCCAAAGATGCAGGTTCTTTCAATGCCTTATCTATTCAGGGACGATGCCCACAGAGATAAGGTATTGAAGGGCCAAATCGGAAAGCAACTGCTGTTGGATGGTGAGGATTTTTGGTTAAGGGGTTTGTGTTATTATGATGCAGGCAAAAGGAGCTTTTATACCAAAACCAAACCGATAGAGAATCCATCTGACCTGAAAGGATTGAAAATCAGGGTGATGGAAAGCAATACGGCCATCAATATGGTGAAGAGTTTTGGAGGATCTCCCACTCCTGTTTCCTACGGAGAGCTTTATACCGCTTTGCAGCAAGGGATTGTCGACGGTGCCGAAAACAATCCTCCGAGCCTTTATACATCCAAGCACTATGAGGTCTGCAAGTTCTATTCCATCAATGAGCATACAGCTGTGCCCGATGTCCTGATTATAAGCACCAAAGTCTGGGAACTTCTCGATGAGCAAGAAAAAATATGGATGCAGGAAGCGGCAGACGAATCAGCTATCTACCAGTATAAGCTATGGGCTGCTTCTGTGGAAGAATCTTTTCGGGAGATCAAAAAAGCGGGTGTGACTATCCTCTATCCGGAATTGAAAGGTTTCAGGGAAGCTACAGAGATAATGTATACCGATTTGAAAACTACCCAGCCTGAATTATTTGAAATTGTCGATAAAATCAGAAAAGTAGAATGAAAAGCTTTTTGACCAATATGGTTTTGTGAAAAATCCGAAACCAAAAAACTGAAAGAAGTATTTCATTCTCAATTTTATTAAAACCCAAAAAATGAACCAATGATTAACCATTCTTTTAAAATCAGGCTTGACCAAGTTGTATCGGGCTCTTTGGTCTTGTTAATGGCTTTGATGGTTTTGAATGTTACCTGGCAGGTTTTGTCAAGGTATGTTTTCCAAAATCCAAGTTCATTCACCGATGAATTGTCGAGATATATGCTCGTTTGGTTGGGTATGCTTGGTGCTGCTTATGTTGCAGGTCAAGACCAGCATATTGCCATCGACCTTTTGCCTAACCGCCTTGTTGGAAAATCAAAAATGAAATTGATGATACTGGTCAATGTCATTGTGTTGTTTTTTGCTTTTTCTGTAATGGTTTTGGGAGGGATCAATTTGGTGTATATCACTTTTATCCTTGGGCAAAAGTCAGCCACCATGCAAATACCCCTCGCATACATTTACACTATTTTGCCGGTAAGTGGACTTTTGGTCATTTATTACCAGATTTTTCAAATTTCCAATCATTATAGACTATACCTCTCCTGACCAATGGAATATATCAGCATCATTATATTAGTTTTATCATTTGTCACTTTGTTGGCGATTGGAGTACCGGTAGCCTGGAGCTTGGGAATAGCAAGTTTTATTACCTTGTTGGTATCAGTTGCCGCTGGACCATCTGCTACCACCATCGCCCAAAGAATGGCCACAGGATTGGATAGTTTTGCATTACTGGCCATTCCGTTTTTTGTTTTGGCAGGAGAAATAATGAATAAAGGAGGAATTGCCAACAGGTTGATTGAATTGGCAAAATCCTTGGCAGGAAGACTTCCCGGGAGCTTATTATATGTCAATGTGATTGCTGCGATGCTGTTTGGGGCTATCGCCGGCTCTGCGGCTGCTGCGGCCTCAGCATTGGGGAGCATTCTCGGTAAAAGGATGGAAATTGAGGGCTATCCTAAAGAACTCGGAGCCGCTGTCAATATCACTTCCTCGACCACAGGATTGATCATACCTCCTTCCAATATCCTGATTGTTTATTCTTTGGCGTCAGGAGGAGTATCTATTGCTGCACTCTTTGTAGCCGGATACTTGCCCGGAATTTTTATCGGATTTGTACTCATGGTCACTGCAGCTATTTTTATAAAAAAGAAAAAGCTACCGGCGGGGGAAGGGGTTTCGCTGAAAGAGTTTGGAAAAACTTTCTTTCGTGCATTTCCATCCTTGATGCTTTTGGTGATTGTGATTGGAGGGATAGTTGGGGGGATTTTTACTGCCACAGAAGCTTCTGCTATTGCAGTGATTTATACTTTGGGATTGTCTTTATTTTACAAAGAGCTCAAAATTAAAGAATTGCCCTCCATCTTACTGAAATCCTCTGAAACGACTGCGATTGTTTTGCTCCTCATTGCAACATCCATGAGCATGTCTTGGGTGATGTCTAGTGAGGATATTCCTCAGGCGATTACCAATTCCCTGCTTTCTGTCAGCGATAATATTGTTGTGATATTGATTCTGATCAATGTCATCCTACTCTTCGTCGGGGTTTTCATGGACATGACTCCGGCCGTACTTATTTTTACTCCGATATTCTTGCCTATAGTCACGGAATTTGGTGTGGACCCTGTCCATTTCGGAATCATTATGATCATGAATCTTTGTATAGGGTTGTGTACACCACCGGTCGGGTCGGTGCTGTTCATTGGAGTTCAAGTGGCTGGCACCACACTTGAAAAAGTCATAGGTCCACTGATTCCGTTTTTCATAGCCATGATTTTAGGACTGATTGTCATTACTTTATGGCCTGGATTGACGCTTTGGTTGCCTCGACTTTTTGGATTAATGTAGAAAAAAATAGCTTGGTAAGAACAAAAAAAAGGAGGTTTCAAACCTCCATTTTTTGTTCACCAAAGTTTTATCACGTTGATAATATTTTTGCGATTCTGAAATCATCCTCATCTAATTCTTTGTGGCCAACGATTGCCTTTGCGATAGGAGTAAAGACGACTTTGTTATTGATGATTCCTGCCATGACATCATATTTTCCCTGCATCAATCCTTCCACAGCAAAAACCCCAAGCTTGCTTGCCAAAACCCTGTCCAAAGCACTCGGAGCGCCTCCACGTTGCAGGTGACCGAGGATGGTTACCTTGATATCGTAGTAGGGGAGTTCCTTTTTGATTTTATCAGCTATTTCTACGGCACCACCACTTTTTCCTCCTTCAGCGACAATGACAATATTGGAGGACTTCATGGCCTTGGTTCTGGCTTTCAGTCTTTCTACCAATCTTTCGATCGGCATTTTCTTTTCAGGAATCAAAGTGGCTGCGGCCGCACTTCCTATACCTGCATTGATGGCGATAAACCCGGCATCCCTGCCCATCACCTCAACAAAGAACAAACGGTCGTGGGAGGTAGCTGTATCTCTGATTTTATCTATTGCTTCAATCGCTGTGTTGCATGCGGTATCGAATCCTATCGTCAAGTCAGTTCCGGCGAGGTCATTGTCAATCGTCCCAGGCAAGCCGATGGATGGAATGCCATATTCGTTGTAAAATAGATGTGCACCGGTCAAAGAACCATCTCCACCTATGATCACCAAAGCATCGATTCCGTGTTTTACTAGGTTATTGTAGGCTTTTTTTCTTCCCTCCGGTGTCCTGAATTCACTGCTTCTGGCTGATTTCAGGAATGTTCCGCCTCTTTCAAGTACATGGGCAATGTTTTTGGATTCCAGTTTTTTGATATCATCCTGGATCATTCCTTCATACCCCCTGTAAATGCCATACATTTCAAGGTCATAGTAAAATCCTGCCCTGACTACGGCCCTGATGGCGGCGTTCATGCCTGGGGCATCGCCTCCTGATGTAAGCACGCCTATTCTTTTTATTGTCTTTGGTTCCATTAAAATTGTGAGGTTAATTGTTTGAACATGAGGTCGGCTGCAGCGGGATTGGTCGCAAGGGGAATATTGTGGACATCACATATCCTCATCAACATCTGCACATCCGGCTCGTGTGGGTGTTTATCCAATGGGTCTCTAAAAAATATCACCATTGTGAGCTCCTTTTGGGCTGCCATGGCTGCAATTTGTGCATCACCGCCTATTGGACCTGAAAGCAGTTTCTGAACATTGATGCCTATTTTCTCAATATGTGACCCCGTCGTACCGGTAGCCACCAGTTCAATGTTCGAATTTTGCAATTGCTTTTTGAAACCACTCAGGAAATGGACCATATCGGCTTTTTTGCCATCATGGGCAATCAATGCTATTTTCATGGTTAAAGTATAATAGGTTTTCAGGGCAAATTTATGAAAAATTATAGCTTAAGCCTGCAGGATAATTTATTTAATCTTTTTCAGTTTGATTTTAACTGAATCGGGCCTTCATCAATCGGTTCTTTTTATTTTTTAAACCACATAAAAAAAAGTAAATAATTTTGTTTTTTTCATTATTTTGAATTTTTATTCATCAAAGTAAACCAAACCATTTAATTTATGAGCCTTATTAAAGAATTTAAAGAGTTTGCTTTAAAAGGCAATGTTGTCGATCTGGCTGTAGCAATTATTATCGGCGTTGCATTTGGCAAAATTGTCACCTCCTTTGTCAATGATATCATCATGCCTCCCCTTGGTGTTTTGCTTGGAGGAGTTGATTTCAAAGACCTCAATGTTGTCTTGAAAGAGGCGGAGGGGGAATTGCCTGCTGTAGTTTTGAGTTACGGTAATTTTATTCAAAATGTAGTGGATTTTCTGATCATTGCCTTTGTGATTTTTATAGCTATTAAAGGAATGAACTCATTCAAAAGGAAGGAAGTGGAAGCACCTGCCGCGCCTCCTGAGGTCGTGAGATCTGAGGTTTTGTTAGAAGAAATCAGGGACTTACTGAAAAAAAAATAAAAAAAAGCAGCTGAGAGGCTGCTTTTTTTTTAATCTTTTGATCCCCCATTTCTACCGCCCCGATGTCTTTGATACACCTGTCTGGTAAATTCCCTGTTTACACCGCCAAGTTTGATCGCTTGCTGCGGGGAGATCACTTTGGTGATCTCATCCATGAATAACTTCTCCATGTCGAGAAGCTGCTGTTGAATCGAAAAACGTTTCTGAATTATTTCTTTTGCCCTGGTTTCAGTCAATTCCTGCATGGATTCCCGGTTAAGGGTTGAAACTTTACCCATCATTTTTCTCCGCTCTTCATTATACTGATTGAAAAGAGGCCAAAACTTCTCTGCTTGTTCGGGTTTTAAATCAAGCCTGTTTGTGATAAAGGCCACTCTTGCAGCCTCTAATTTTTCTTTGTCATATTCTGTTGTTGGTTTTTGAGCGTAAGCCGCCATTCCAAAAAACAAAATAACCACATTTAATATTATTGTTTTTTTCATAACCTTTTCCAATTTTACCACCATTCTCCTGTTTCTATTTCAGATTGGTTATCTTCCAAAACACCCCATTCTTCTTCAATTATCTCATCCAAAATCAAATCGGGGTTTTCTGAAAATGTGAGGATGTCCTCTGCCTGCCAATATCCCGAGTTGATATACAAATCAATTTCCTGTTCAAGATTTGCTTCAATACTCTGATCTATTGTGATGTCATTTTTGGTAACAAAGAAGAAAACCCCAATAACAACCGCTGCAGCAGCAGCCGTTAATTGTACAAAGGACATTTTTCTGGTTTTCCTGAGTTCATTTTTGTCCAAAACAAGGTTGGGCAGATTTTCGAAATAACCTTCCGGTGTTTTGAATATGTTACGATTAGGTATATTCTTCATGATTCAATCTGTTAGACATGATTAAGATACTGAGGTTTAGTCAGTATGAAGTTCATTTTCAATTTTTTTGACGGCATGGTGATAGCTTGCTTTCAAAGCACCCACCGAAGTTTGGGTGATCTGACTGATTTGTTCATAACTCAGGTCATCAAAATACCTCATGTTGAATACGAGACGTTGTTTGTCAGGCAATTTCAACAAAGCCTTCTGCAACCTGATTTCAATTTCGTCACCGGTAATCAGTCCTGATTGGTCCAGGTATCCTGACATGGCCTCGACATGATCTTCAATCGGGAAGAAAAACCTTCTTTTTTTTTTCTCCAAGAAATTGAGACTTTCATTGGTGGCTATCCTGTACAACCAAGTAAAAAGGGAAGAGTTGCCCTGAAAGTTTTCAAGGTTTCTAAATGCCTTGATAAAAGTGTTTTGGGTGACATCATCGGCATCTTCGTGGAAGATGAGCATTTTCCGGATTATGCCATATACCCTTTTTTGATACATTTCTACAAGCAGCCTAAAACCTCTTTCCCTTGATCTAGGATTACGGATCAATTCCAAAAGCTCTAGTTCACTGATTGATATCATCGGGTTCTTTGACACGAATACTTTCAAGAGGTTTAATTCAGGAAGTAATGTTTTTGAAATTACGGCCTCGCTGCTGGCTGAAGGTCCAAAAAAAATCCGATCCTTAGTGCATTGCCTTAGAACCGGAATTTCAATAGTATATCGCCAACTGCCTGTTAAATTTCGAGAATGTAATCAAGGATTCCTGCATTTTTTCCTTTCGGTCTTGTGACCAAAAGAGGAAAGGATTCGTTGAGTTGGATCAGGCGTTCCGCCATACTTCCAATAAATAATGCTGTAGCAGCGGTTCTTCCTTTGACACCGATAACGATGCCGTCGGCACTGATTTCTTTTGCTTTGGCTATAATTTCCTCCACAGGATCATCATCATCATCTTGGGTATAAATGGGTGTGATTTTGATATTTTTGGTGTCGATGTTCCTAAGAAATTTCTTAAAATTTATCTCTGCATGCATCAACATAATGGAGGTGAACTCCTCATAGCTTTTGCCGGTAAAATGATAGCCGGATGGAACAGTGAATACATTCTGACAGATTATTTCTGCCTTTCCACCATATTTTTCAACAATCAAAACAGCTTCCTCCAAAGCGTCTTTGGAATAATCCGAAAAATCTGAGGGAACTAAAAGCCTATCCATTTTTGGTTGCGCTTTTTCTGGAATAATCAAAAGAGAGCAGCTCGCCCTTCTTGCCAGTCTCTGTGAGACAACTCCTGTACCCGGAAGTGTTACCTTTCTGCCGATAATGATCATATCAGCAGATTTTTCGTGTGCAAGTTTCAAGATTTTTTTGCTTAGCTGACCTTCTTTGACAACGTAAGAAAATTCCACATCTTCTCTTTTTCCGAAATTTTTATCTACCACTTCTTTCATCTGCCTTTTCCTTTCCTCCACCATATTGTCTATGAGATTTGGAAATTCCTCCAATACTTCCTTTGGAATCTGAAGGTTTCTGATAACGTTCGTAAAATAGATTTTCTTAGTCTGATTGACCCGAGACACAAAAGAAGAAAACCTTACCAAGGTATCATCCAGGTCAGTTTGGTCAAGACAAACGATTAGCTTTTTAATTTGGTACATTTTATTTAGCCTTTTCGAACCGCAAAGTTACGAATCCGACGGTGAAAAATAGTTGATTGAAGAATAAAATTTTGTCATTCGATTTATTCAAAATCCTTTACGGATTTTTGTATTGTTTATTTAGAGATTTTCAATGAATAGTTTGGAAGTTTGGAGATCCATCTTGATGCTTTCATTTTTTTAATTTTTTTCCCTAATAAAAATACATATTATAACTTCTGAACAAAATGATTTTTGGTCAATTTGTTTTATACTTTCCTTTTATGAAAGATCACCCAAATCATGATCCAAACTGCCTAATTCGAATTCCCAAGTCGATTGTTTCTATCAATAATGTGTATATTTGCACAAATGGCTCGGGTCGCCGACATGTTCCGACTTCACAATTATAAACAATCCCGAGTGAAGCCCTTTCCAAAAACAGGCCTCATCCTTTAGCAATAAAGGACCTCGCATCTCCGGATGCAGGATAACAGTGGAAGTTTGCGGATCTCGAGGCAGCTCAAATCCTGTCAGTAAAGAGGTTTGGTAACACTCTAAGGCCTGAGCCCTTTTATTTTTTGAATTAATTTTTTCTGGTTTTCTTTGGCTACGCCCAAGACAAAGATTCCCAATCCATACATCGAAGTGATGGCAATAGACCTGATGAACATATCTGTGATTCCGGATTCATTTCCGCCAAAAACAAAATCCTGAACGAAAAAAACACCTATGCCCAAAGAGAGAATTTTCAGTACATCCCACGAAAACGGCTCAAAGGAAAGCCGGACTTTGATATAGATGTATTTGATGAAATTGAAAAGGAACATGGCTAAAAAAGAAGCAAAAGCCGCTCCTTCGATTCCATAAGAGGGAATCAATAATAAATTGAACAGCACTACTGCTATGCTCATGATCACAGTTGCTGTGATGTTAAAGATGTAATATTTGGAAAACACAATGATTTCTCCATTGATAGAAAATGCTATGTCGCACATTTTACCAAAACCAATCCAAAGAACTACCCATTTTCCGGTCTCATAAATGGTATTATTTGGTACAAAATGGTACAGGTTATCGATATTGGCCCAAATCCCAAGGAAAAGCAAAACACAAATCAGGGTTTGACTGACCGCAATGTCTTTATAAAGTTTATTTATTTTGAGAAATTCCTGACGGGAAAAATATTCAGCAACCACCGGCATACTGACCTGAGATATTGCCCTTCGGGGCATTTCCATGACAATGGCAATGGAAAAAGCGATGTTATATATTGCATTGGCTTCCAATCCTATCATGGAACTTACCATCAGACTGTCTATTTTCATGATCAAAATCCCTCCGGCTGTACCAAGCAATGTGATGAAGCTATAATTAAGAAACTCCGATTTGAACCCTTTTCTTTCAGAATCAAAATCAAAGTTTACTTTAAATATCCCAATGCGGTACATGTATACAATCAGACTCAGGAGCACAATCAAATAATTGAATGACAAACCCCAGACCATCTGGTCAAAATCAATCCAGCCGACCAGATAAACTGAAACGAGCAGCGTGGAAAGCAGCCTTAGCAATACTTCCCTAAGTAATGAAGGGATGGCTATTTTCATATATGACCTACTGAATGCATCCAAAACGGTATTTACGACCGCAAAAAGTGTAATCAGAAGCACCACCACAAAGAAGTCGATGACTTGGGGGGAATTGACGGCAAAGGCAGAAATTACCTGATCCTTAAAAATGAAAAACAAAAGGGAAACAGTGATGAACCCCAATAGCGTAACCAATACACTAAAAGTAAGGAAAGCGCCTTGTTTACCTTTGAGTTGAGGGAAATATCTTGTAATCGCATTTCCCAAACCCAATTGGGCAAAAGGAACCAAAAGCATGGCCATGTCCTGTACGGTCCTCAAAATCCCGATTTGTGCAGGATCCAAAGAATAAGGAAAAAGCCAAAGTACATTGAAATAGCCTATCGCCACCCCCAAGTAATTGGAGAGGGTAGTGAGGATGCTTTGGCGGGCAAATTTTTCCAAGTACTGATCAGTTAAACAATCCTAATAATTCTTTTTTTCTTTTCGAAAAAGGGTAATCTTGAAGAATTTTGCTTCTGGATCTTGATCGTTTTATCTCAAAATTGAGATTAGAGGCCTCCAAAATGATTTTTTCCAATTTTTCAGGTTTTTTTTGGTCCAATATAAAACCCGAATCATCAATAATTAAAGGAATATCCCCCACAGCCGATCCAATAGGGACGCAACCACAAAGCATGGCTTCTGCCAGAGCATTCGGAAATCCTTCTGAAGTGGATA
>Ga0209490_10003938_pt1 | contig 13813 bp, 6 predicted proteins | sample MAT06_FD_187209 | JGI IMG/M metagenome (GOLD analysis project Ga0209490, IMG submission 187209) | Freshwater microbial communities from Lake Fryxell liftoff mats and glacier meltwater in Antarctica - MAT-06 (SPAdes) (version 2) | ecosystem: Environmental > Aquatic > Freshwater > Ice > Liftoff...
CGGCAATCGGCATAGGGGGGAAACCTCACGGCTCCTCCCCTGCCACACCACCGGACATGCGGGTCCGCATCCGGCGGTTCGGTGAGTTAAGCAATCAACGAACCGTCAATCTCGGAATCCCGAGCGAGTCGAAATAGGCATTGGGCAATGCAATATGGAGTCCGGGTGAGCCCGCCAGCCGCCATGGACCATGGGAACTGCCCGCCGTTTTCGCGGCAAGATCTTTACCCACGCCCCGTTTGCGCAGTTCGGCAAACCTCACCGTGCCCCTCTTCCATTGCTTCCAGATCACAGACCGCAGCCTGCGCCTGGTCCACTGCTCAAGGCCTTCCAGCACCGAAGGCGTTTGACACTTCCCGAAATAGCCGAGCCATCCCCGTAAATACCGGGCCAGATCTCCAGCCATCCGTTCGATGCTCACACCCCGCGTCCGATACGTCAGTTCCCGGATCCGCTCCTTGAACCGGTCGACCGCCTTCAGCGCAATCCGCCGTTTAGGCTCCCGACTGTTCGTAAAGCTGAATCCCAGAAACTTCCGCGTCCATGGCAGCGCCACCGCGCTCTTCTGCTGATTAACCTTGAGCTTGAGCCGCTCGGTTAGGAACCGCGTGATGCTTGCCCTCACCCGTTCCCCGGCCCGAGGGCTGCGAACGTAAATGTTACAGTCGTCCGCATACCGCGCAAACCGCAGTCCGCGCCCCTCCAACTCCCGGTCCATCTCATCGAGCATGATGTTCGACAACAAGGGCGACAACGGCCCGCCTTGCGGCGTGCCCTCATCCACCGGATTGACCAGCCCATCCTCCATCACTCCAGCCGTCAGAAACGCCCGGATCAGCTTCAGCATTCGCTTGTCGCCGACCTTGCTGGCGATCTTCGCCATCAGTTTGTCGTGGTTCACCCGGTCGAAGAACTTCTCCAGATCCAGGTCCACCACCCAGCGGTAGCCTTCGGCGATGTACTGCTGCGCCTGCTCCACCGCCTGATGCGCGCTTCGCCCAGGACGAAACCCATAGCTGTGTTCGGAAAATGTCCCGTCCCACTTGCGTTGTAGAACCTGCATAACCGTCTGCTGGATAAATCGATCCAGCACCGTCGGGATGCCAAGCTTCCGCACCCCTCCGTCCGGCTTCGGGATCTCTACCCGCTTCACCGGTTGCGGCTTATAGGTTCCACGCTGCAACTGTTCCCGGATCGCTGGCCAGTGCACTTTCAGGTACTCCGGTAGCTGCTGGACCGTCATTCGATCCACTCCCGGACTCCCTTTGTTGGCCTTGACTCGTTTCAATGCCTGCTTGCAGTTTTCCCGCTCGCAGACTTCCTCCATCCACTGTTCGCCAATGGCCGGGCTTTCCGTCCCGCGCTTCGCCGTGAACGATTCGGTCCCTTCGATCAGGCCGTTCGAGGCTTCACCTCTATCCTCCTGATCAAAGGCCAACAATAGCTGGATATTCTGCCGCTTGTCGCTCATGAGTTACGCTGCTTACTTGCCGCTCCCATTAACCCCTTGCGGGGACCGTTCGGGCCTTCAACGCTTGCGCGCCTACTACGCCCTCTGCTGACTTCTGCCGTCCGGTCAGGATCGATTGCTCAACCCTCAGTCTCGAATCCGAGACAAACGGCAGATCTCCCGAGGTAAGTTCGACCGCCTTCCGCACGCAACCGCCGAATTTACAACCAGTGCCCTTGATGGATATGGACTTCGCGATCATTTGCCCGCTCGTCCGGCACCGTATGCCTCTAATCCGGTTCTTGTACATCGGCTCGTACGTTTGCTCCACGCTTCTTTCAGACCCCGCCTCGCGACGACGCCCTTGCGCTTCGCTATCACTTCACCTCCATCAGGTTGTGAAAAGGACTTTCACCTTCAAGCTGTCGAACATGCTCGGCACACAAAGGAAACGCCGGGCGTTAGCCCGGCGTTTTTGGAGGACGAATGATCGGTCAGAAGGACTTAGATGGGTTCTGGAAAACGGAGTTTCGACTTCTGCAACGAGCGATCCAGCATCTCGATTGCTTCTTTTTCAATGATCGTGCGCGAAATTGCTACTTCCGAGAGAAGCATTTGGCGGCTACGCTCCAGCATCTTCTTCTCACGGAAACTCAGCGGCTTGTCGCCCTGAATCAACAACAGTGTCTTGAAGACTTCAGCGATCTCGAGAAGTGAGCCCTTGCTCATTTTCTCTGTGTTTTCCTTGAAGCGGTGCTTCCAGTCGGGATTCCAACGGGGAGTACCGGAAGCAAGGAAGTTCAAAACCTTTGCCGTTTCCGTATTGCGGGTGACTTTGCGGAGACCCACTTCTTCTGCGTGTGAGAAGGGGACCATAACAGTCATCGAGCTATAAGCCAAACGGAGAAGATAGAACCGTTCGTTCTGGGCGCCAAATGAACGAATACTAATGTTTTCGATGGTACCGACGCCATGGTTCGGGTAAACCACTTTTTCGCCGACTTGAAAAGTCATTCGAGGACCCTCCGTGCACTTGAGATTGTTGTTACATCGTTGAAACGTGATGGCTAATTGAAGGGTAGATCCGTATTAGACGATTGTCAACGTGAAGAGTTGCAAAAACTTATATTTTTCTCAACTTTGAGCCGATAAGATTCATTTTTTTCGCGTATGGGTGCACATCAGGGAATTCTATGGGAAAAGGGATATTATCCTAAAGATACACCACCCGCGGGTGTACACTTATGCGTTCATTAGAAAGCGCTTGCGGCCACAGTTTTTGTCCGTGTCGACGGCAATGTTTCGACTGAGAGAAGACGTCTCGAGGGCGGCAAATCCGCTGTATCTGATCTGCTCAATCAGCGACAATACAGTTGGAAAGTGAATCCCGCCTTGCCCGAGCAGCCTCGGATTGTCTTTCATATGAAATTAGCCGATGCGTTTGCGTCCGAGAGGCGGGATCTCCCGGTAAATGTCGTGACCACGAGAAAATGAATTGCCAACATCATAGAAGACTTTAACGTCGTCAGACTAGGCACGATCCAAGAATATGCAGATTCTCTGCCGCAGAATTGGTGTTCTCCAGCCCCAGCGTCACCTGAGCCTTCTCCACCTTCGAGGCAATATTACGCAAGAGGTCTGCGACGTAGTCCGTCTCTTTTGGCGTTTAAAGCGCCCGATTGATTTCGATCGCATCAGAGAGCCATCTCACACCAAGTTTGTCGTACTTAAGCCCATTCACTTGAAGAATATCGAGGTAAATGGAAACAAGCGTCAAGTTAAGTGCCTTGGCGCGTTCAATATGAGCAGATGGATTATTGAGAGGCAATTTCCCATCAATCGGTTTCCGGCCCAGCGATACTTCGACTCCAGAGAATCCAATCTGCGAAGCCAGGTTGAGAGCCTCGATTTGCCCGGCAAGGCCCAGATTCCAATCCGTGACTCCGTCTGCAGATTCGGATTAGGGGCGGCAAGCATGGGGGCTGCCGCGCCGGGAAGAGGCAAAAAATGTCGACGGCGCATGACTTAAAGTCCATGCGAAGAGCAACCTGCATCACACGAGCTCCATTGCCAGAGCTACCGTTCACCAAACCAGTGATCCGTCCAAAGGAATTGGGAATCGAGAAGTTGTTGTTCGGATTGTCGAAATTGGCTTTGTTTAGCGTGTTATACATATCGAGCCGCAGTGCAGCCTTAGGCGTTCAGAGTCTGGAATCTTCTTCACCCACCAGCGAGACCCTGATGAAGGATGCCTCCTCCGATTGGAGGAGCCGCATTGGCGGCTGATCCCAAGGGCCAAGTGGGACTAAAAGTCAAAGCGGAGGGCGAATTGAAGGATTCGCGCGCCCGATTGATTCGATGCGCCGGTCGGAGTGGCTGAGATGACGCCGAAGGTCTGCGGTGTCTGCAGGTTCACCGACGGAGCGATGAAGTTGACGGTGTTCAGCAAATTGTAGCCTTCGGCTCGGAAGGTAACAAAGGTCCTTTCCCCGTATATGCGGAATCGCTTTACAAGAGAAAGGTCGGTATTGAAGAAACCAGGCCCCTTGAAGGTATTGCGTCCGGCGCTACCAATCACTCCCGGATTGGGCACAGAAAACAGAGCAGCCTGCTCTGGAGTAAAGAAGCGTACCCCACCACCGAACCGCTCGATTTTCCCAATGGAACGATCGGTGCCAGAATAATTGGCCAGAGAGCCAAGATTGCTGCCGAGCGGCCCGAAGTCGGTGATATTGGGTCCAGTGTAGATACCGGAAGAGATGCTGAGCGGCTGTCCTGAAGTAATGATTCCGAGCGAGCCGATTTCCCAACCTGCGGCGATACGGTCCAACCACCCCGGCATGTTGCCGGCAAATCGCTTGCCGCGACCAAACGGGATTGTATAGCTTGTAGACCAATTGAAAGTGTGTGGACGATTGATGTCTGAGAGAGTGCGGTTCAGCCGGAGATTATAGTTATCCAGCGGCCCGGTATTGCCTCCTCCATCACCTGACGCGTTGTCGATCGTCTTCGACCACGTGTAGTTAATAGCACCTTTGAGGGCACCAGCTTGGCGCCGGAGACTGAACTGGAAGGAGTCGTAGTAGGTCCGGCCAGCATTGGTGGATTGGATCACGTTGGTGAATTGCGGAAAATTGCGCAAGTAGAATTGCGAAACCCCAGCACCTGCATAGCGAGTGAAATTACTGGTGTCGATTGTGTTCGCCGCTGCACCCACGCTACCCTGCCGAACGGGTGTAGCTCCAATGCCGCTAATTGCTGCTGCCGGTGAACCAAACATTCTCACAAGAGCGTTCGAAGCAGAAGTAGGCGTGTTGTTAGCCTGGAACGCACGGAGCTCGTTGAAATCAGTCAGGAAACCTTCATAGATGCGCGTCTGATTTACGTTTTGATCGAGTAATTGTTTGATCGCTCGATTCGACACATAGCCGGCTTCGACAACCGTGTTTCGCATCAATTCGTGCTGGATCGTAAAGTTCGTCTGAAGCACATAAGGCTGACGGAAATTGGGATCAATCACATTCAAACCACCGAAGACCCGGTTGGCAACCGGCGAAAGTGTCGGCGTTGCTGGAGGCGCAGGCAGAGCAGGTCTGTCACTGAGACGCACATCGCTGCCCACTGCCTGGTTGGGGAACACACTCACAGACTGGGCGAAACCAGGAGTGGTGCTATCAGGATCGATAGTTGCAGTCCCGGGGACTCGATCATAGAAGACGCCCCAAGAGGCTCGGATCGAAGTCTTACCAGCTTTGAAGGGCGACCAGGCAATGCCAACGCGAGGGGCAAAATTGTTGTAGTCGTTTTTAAACCAGGAATTACTTCGCTTGACCGTGAGGTCAGCGATGCGGCCAGCGGTATTGATCAGCCCTGCCTCGTTCTGGATGATGTTGCCTTGCAGTTGGTCTCGTTCAAAGGGCACACCATAGAACTCATAGCGCATGCCCAGATTCAAAGTGAGGTTGGGCTTGATGCGCCAATCGTCCTGAAAGTAATAGCCGTAGTCGCGAAAAATGAAATTACGAACGCGAGGCGTACCAGGAGTCTGGAAGGCTGCCAGATCGCTATAAAAAGTGGTCTGGATCGAGCTAACGCGACCGAGAAGATCATTGTAGAGATTGTCAAAGCGCTGACGATCCGCTGCGGCGATTTGAGAACCCGCCGGGCCGATAGCGCCAGGCGCGGCATTTCCATTTCCCTGTCCTACATTGACCGTGGGATAGATGGAAGCATCGTTGGTTTGATACTGAGTCGTCTTCGAATACCGGAAGCCCATTTTGAAAGTGTGATTGTTGCGGACAATCGAAACGTTATCCGATATCTGGGGGTTCACCGGAGAGTTTCGGGCTGACCCAAAACCGGTCGGGATTGGGTTTGTAAAGAGGTTGGCACCGATCAGGGCCTGTCCGGGGAAGCTAACGCTGCGCACGCGTCCAAAAATCACCGAAGACTCGGAATACCCATAGATCAACTCGTTCAAAATGCTAGGCTTCACTGTCCAGGTAGCTCCGATCGAATAGCCAGCTCGGATCCCACCCTGCGTCCCGTTCGGCTGGCCCGGGAAAGTAGCTTCCGCGTTGTTCAGGGAGTCGGCCAGCGTTGTCGTCTTAAACCAGGAATAGCGGAAGTAGGTACGAAGATTATTGGTAACATTCCAATCCGACTTCATCGTATGCTGATCGCCATTGTTATTGGCAGGCGCATTGAAACGAAAGCCAGCGGTGTTCAAGCGGTCGCCGAGGTCCAGATTATTCGGGGCACGAAGCAACGCCAGATTGGCAGCAACTGTCTTGTCGATACCAAGACGACGAGGATCGTTCTGCAGAATATTGTAAGAGCGGGTCTCGCCAGCTCCAGCTTGACCAGCAGGCACAACCCAGCGGAAGATGCCCGACTTGGCTTCGGGCGTAAGCACAGTGCGATTGCGAACCACTTCTTGAGCGGTACGAGTACCCTGAAAATTGTAAAAGAAAAAGACCTTGTTCTTGCCGTTGAAAATTTTCGGAATGAGCACCGGCCCACCAATGGAACCACCAAATTGGTTCTGAATGAATTTGGGACGAAGCAGCTCCGTTCCGCTCGACTTGTTAAAGAAGTTATTCGCGTTCAATACCGTATTGCGGTGGTATTCAAAAAGGTTTCCGCTGAAGCGATTGGTACCAGACCTCGTGATCAGTTCGACGGTTCCACCGGCATTACGCCCGTATTCGGCCTTCGCACCATTGGTAATGATCCGGAACTCTTCCACCGAATCGGTATTGTTGGCATTAAGCGTCAGCCCCAGCCGAGGAGAGACCGCGTCATTGACGTCAACACCGTCGAGAGTGTTGTTGTTCGAGCCCTGACGCATACCGTTTACCCGCGCGAAGCTCGGGTCATTGGGGCTGGTGCCAAGTTGAACGCCCGGCTGATAGGTCGCCAGTGCGATCGGGCCGCGGCCAAGCTGAGGCAGAGTATCGATATCGCGAAGAGTGATGGAGCGCTGGATAGTCGCCTCGGTCGTTTGAATGCGAACGGCATTGAATTCGACAGTGATGCTGTCTGTAACGGCACCGACCTCAAGCTGGATGTCCTGACGGATGTTTACCCCAACGTTGATTTCGATATTGGTGAGCGTCGTCTTGCGGAAGCCGCCTGCCTCGGCTGTAAGAGTGTACATGCCAGGCTGTAAAGATGGGAAAAAGTAAAAGCCGGAAGCATTGGCTTCGGCGTTGTATTTCACTTGCGTTTTCGAGTTGGTAATTAACAATTTGGCACCAGGAATACTGGATCCCGAGGTGTCGAGAACTGTACCCTCAACACGGGCGTTCTGAATTTGGGCCGATAGAGCAAGAACAAAAACCAGGCTGGAGAAAAGAAGTCGCATTAAGATCCCCTAGAGAAAGAGTTGGCTTTAGCTGGGTGGATCTGCCACTCGGACCCCGATCCCTCATGAAGCGTTGAAAGAAATAGTAGCTCAGCTTCCCCCAATACGCAAGAAGCCCGGTGGGCCTCCAAGAGGCTGCGCCGGGCTATCAAGGTTTTAAGTTGTGACCAGTGGCTAAAAGTCGACGCGGAGCGCCACTTGCATGACGCGTGCACCGGTGCCGCTGGAGGTATTGGCCGTGGCAGACAAACGACCGAAAGTGGTCGGCGTCAGAATGCTCGTACCAGGAGTGGTGAAGTTAGCGTGGTTGAGGAGGTTATAGGCCTCAGCACGGAACTGCATCTTAATTCGTTCAGTGATCGGGATGGGCTTCACCAGCGAGGCATCCGTATTGAAGAACTTCGGGCCCCGGAATGCGTTGCGGCCGGAATTACCGATTTCGCCAGCACCGGGAAAGGTGAAGGCGGCAACCTGCGAAGCCGAGAAGAACTGCACACCACGGCCGTCTTTCAGAACCTCACCAATGGTGCGGTCTCCAGTGTAGTTGGCATAAGTGTTGAGTGTCGATCCAAGCGTGCGACGGGCGCTAGTGACGGAAAATACCGTTCCAGACTGAAGTACGGCCAGACCACCGATGGTCCAGTCACCAACGATACGATTCACGAAGCCATTGGCCCCACTCATGTAGCGCTGCCCCTTGCCAAATGGCAAAGTGTAACTACCAGAGAAGTTGATCGCGTGCGGTCGATCAAAGTCTGCGCGGCCACGGTTGTTGACGAAGTTGTAGTTATCCACCGGAGCGGTGAAACCATTGCCGTCCACAGAGGTGTTGTCAATGGACTTGGAGAAGGTATAGTTCAGAATCGCAAGGGCGTTCTTTGTGCGGTGAGACAAAGTCATCTGAAGCGAGTTGTAGCTTGAAGAACCACCATTCATTCCGTAGATCACTTGATTGAATTGTGGGTAGTTTCGGAGATAGAAGTTGCTCACGCCTGCGCCAGCAAAGCGATTGAAATTGCTTGCGGTGCGGTCCAGATTATCCGCGACTGTTCCGGCAAGTCCCTGAGCGAGGTTTGTTGCGCCCAGCGCAGTCACGGCTGGCGCTGCGCCACCAAAAATGCGGGCAAGCGTATTGCCAGCGGCCACCGGGGTGCCCGTTGCCGAAAAGGCCTGAAGTTCCTTGAATGAATTCAGGAAGTCGCCATAAATCCTCGGCTGATTGATGTCCTGCCATGCGAAGAGCTTGGTACCGGCGGTGCGAACAAAGCCAGTATCGAGGACGGTCTTGCTAGTCAACTGGTGAGAAAAACCAAAGTTGATCTGCTGCAAATAGCCAGTCCGTTGATTCGGATCAAAGACAACGATAGAAGTGTTCCGATTCAGAGGGAGGTTGGTAACAGGGGCTCCGGGCTTCAGCGGGAAGTCCGCCGTGGCCAGTGTGTTGACAGTACGAACATTTCCGCCAGCACCATTGGGGAAGGTCTGGGTTGCCTGAGCGAAGCCAGGAGTATTGCCATCGACAAGGCTGGATGTAGCGCCTACGATCCGGTCGTAGAACATGCCCCAGTTGCCGCGGATGACAGTCTTACCATTTTTGAAAACATCCCAGGCAAAGCCAAAACGAGGTGCAAAATTGTTGAAGTCGTTCTTGTACCAGGTGTCCGCCTTCTGGATCACTGTATTGCTGATATTGGCAACCGTATTGAGATCGGCAATGCGATCCAGTGAACCCTGGAAGCCATTAAGCTCCTTCGGTACGCCGAAGTTTTCCCAGCGGATCCCAACATTGAGGGTGAGGTTCGAAAGAATCTTCCAGTCATCCTGGAAGAAGATGCCCATGTCCTTGAAGACGGTGTTGCGCACACGAGGCGAGCCAGCATCCTGGAAGGTGGCAAGGTTACTGTAAAAAGTCTGGTCAATCTGACCCACGCGACCGAGAACATCGTTATGCAGGCCATCGAAGATCTGGCGCTGGGCAGATGTAAGACCTTGTGGGCCAAAGCTCGCAAGAGGCGCGTTTCCAGCCGAGGTGCGGCTCAGATTGACGTTTGGATAGATGCCGCCAAAGTTATAGCCGTATTGCAAAATCCGGCGGAAGGTAAAGCCGACTTTGTAGGTGTGCTTGCCCCTGAGGAACGAAAGGTTGTCCGTCATATCAAGCACAGGAGAATTGCGCCCCTGTCCGAGTCCATTATTGATAGGGTCGGTGTAAAGATTGGAAACCACCGCAATCCCGCCGTCGCGATAGGGACGAATGAAATCAACAGAAGCGCTCTGGCGCCCGATTCGGAATTCATTGACGGTAGTCGAGTTGATCGTCCAGTCCGATCCAGCCCCCCACCCCCAGCGAGAACCCCCCTGCTTACCGTCTGGTAGGCCGGGGTACCGCTGTTCAGCGTTGTTCAGTGAGTCGATTGATTCGTTGAACTGTCGGCTATAGCGGAAGAAGACCCGGTGATTGGGCTTAAAGTTATAGTCAACCTTTCCGGTGCCCTGATATTCCAGCGAAGGGGCGGACACGTTGAACCGGAAGCCACCCGTATTGAAGCCGTCGCCAACGTCGGTATTGTTGGGATTCGGCATCAGCGCCATCAGTTCTCTCATTTTGGGATCGATGCCACGGCCGGTCGGATCGTTGGCACCGATGTTAAAGTTTCCGCCCGCCCAGGTATAAATACCTTGCTTGGCGGTAGAAGTCAGCACGGTACGGTTACGCACAACACCCTGAGTCGTACGACGACCCTGAAAGTTGCCAAAGAAGAAAAGCTTGTCCTTGAGGATGGGCCCACCCATCTGGCCACCGAAAATGTTCTGGATGAACACAGGGCGCCGCGTGCCGCTGGCATTGTTAAACCAGGGGTTCGCATTGAGAACCGTATTGCGCAGGAAGTTGAAAGCACCGCCGTGATACTGGTTGCCTCCCGAGCGGGTAACCATCTCGACTTGACCGCCGGCGTTGCGGCCATACTCCGCTTTGCCACCGTTGGTGATGATGCGAACTTCTTCGAGAGAGTCGGTATTGACTGCGGTCATACTCAGGCCGAGGCGCGGGGTCACAGCGTCGTTCACGTCAATTCCATCCAGCCGTGAGTTGTTCGAGCCCTGCCGTGCACCATTGATGCGGGTAAAGGTGGTGTCGCTGGGGTCAACAGAAGCGCCGGGCACAAATGCAACAAGCGAAAGAGGGTTCCGGCCAAGCTGTGGCAGCGTGTCGATACTCTTCATATTGACGGTGCGAGCGATAGTCGCGTCAGAAACGTTCACATTGACAGCGTTGGCTTCAACGGAAATCGATTCTGACACAGCGCCAACTTCAAGACCAACCACTTGGCGAATCGTCTGCGACGCATTCAATTCAACACCAGATACGACAGACTTGCGGAAGCCACTGGCCTCAACGCTGATTTCGTATTCACTGGGCACGACCGACACGAAAAGGGCGATGCCAGCAGAGTCTGTATTGAGGGGGTTGCCAAAACTCGACTTGCGTCGAAGATCTTTGAGGGAGACCTTTGCTCCGGCCACTGAAGCACCAGATGAATCCTGAACAACAATTTCCAGACGGCCATTGAGAACCTGAGCCGGCAAGAGAGAACTAAACAAACACAGCAGCATAGCGGTAGATACGGATCGGAGAGAGAGTGACATCCGGTTGCATTTTTCCATGTACGGGATTTTGATTCATTGTGCTGAAAGGGACTCAAACCCGGACAGACGGGTTTGAAAGAGCCCTGAACAACAATTGTTCAAATGTTAATACATCCGCACCTGAAAATGTAAACGGCTTCACCGGCGAAGAAGGTACACCGCAACTTCCGCAGTGAGATTCGGGAATCGTGTCACCTCGCTGTCACCAGCCAGAAATGCCCGCTTTTCAATCACCCAGCCTTCACGCTTGCACAACATTTCAAAGTCTTTTACTGTCACGAAATGGATATTCGGCGATTCGTACCATTCAAAAGGAAATAGTTCATTCTGAGGGGATCGCCCGCTTACCAAGTGAGACCACCGCACAGACCAGTGGCTAAAATTAGGAAAACCAATGATGATGTGCTTGCCAACGCGGAGAATCTCACGCAGAAGATCGAGGGGCTGACGGGCCTGCTGTAAAGTCTGCGACAGGATTACGTAATCGAAAGCTTCAGTGAGGTAATCCTTCAGACCGCTTTCGATGTCTCCCTGGTATGCCGAAGCACCGCGCGAAATCGCACGGCGGACAAGATCGCGATCAATCTCGACTCCACGAGCGTCGCAAGACTTATTCTGCCCAAGCCATGCGATTAGGGTGCCATCGCCGCAACCCAGATCGAGCACACGGCTGTTGGGGGCCACCCAATTAGCGATCACCGAGAAGTCTTTACGGGCAAAGAGGTCTTGATCGGTGGCGCTTGATCGGGGCTCGTGGCGCTCCATACGCATGGTGGTATCCAGGAAGCCCGAGACCAGAATTGTCTGCTCGTCCACCTCAACCAGGAAAGCGTCGTGGCCGTAGTTAGATTCCAGTTGGACGTAGGCAACGTCTTTGTTGCGGGCACGAAGGGCACTGACAATTTCAAGCGACTGGTAGCTGGGGTAGAGCCAGTCAGACGTAAAGCTGATCACAAGAAAGCGAGCCTTTGATTGGTCCAGGGCAGCCGGTAATGTAGCGTGATTGGCGGCGAGGTCGTAATAGTCCATCGCCTTGGTGATGTAGAGATAAGAGTTGGCGTCGAAGCGGTCTACAAAGCGGCTGCCGCGATAACGAAGATAACTTTCGACTTCGAATTCGGCCGAAAAATCGAAAGAGAAGCTCTCTTTGCCTCGCAGGCGACGGCCGAACTTGGTGCGCATGGAGTCGTCGCTCATATAAGTGATATGGCCGACCATACGGGCAACAGACAGGCCACGGGCGGGCTTGGTGTTGTGCATGGTGTAGTTGCCATCGTGGAATTCAGGGTCGGCCATGATGGCCTGCCGGCCCACTTCGTTAAAGGCAATCTGCTGCGCACCGTGGCGGGCGGTGGTGGCAACGGCCAGGCAACTGGCGACGCTATCGGGAAAGGCGACCGTCCATTCCAGGGCCTGCATTCCACCCATCGAGCCGCCGGCGACGGCCAGCAGTTTCTGAATCCCGAGGCTCTCGACCAGCATTTTCTGCAGCCGTACCATGTCGCCGATGGTGATCATCGGGAAGTGCATACCGAAAGGTTCGCCCGTTTTGGGGTCAATCGAGGCTGGCCCGGTGGTGCCCCGGCAGCCACCAAGAACATTCGAACAGATGACGAAGTATTTGTCCGTGTCCATCGCCTTGCCCGGGCCAATCATGTTGTCCCACCAGCCCAATTGCCCGTCCTCCTCAGAGACTCCCGCTGCATGAGAATCACCTGTGAAAGCGTGACAGATGAGCACGGCGTTGGTACGGTCTTGATTGAGATTTCCGTAGGTCTGGTAGGCAACCTCGATTGGGCAGAGCACCGCGCCGGTTTCGAGCGCAATTGACTCGAAGTGGGCGATCTGCGTAAAGGCCTGGAGTGCGGCGCTGGATGACGAGGACATATCGTTTGAAGACAAGTTTAGCAATCGGGCGTCGTCGTGTTAAATTAAGAAAAATCCCCCCAACAAGGAGAACACAAGGTTGAACACTGCCTTGCTCGCCCTGGAAGACGGCACGGTCTTCGAAGGCAAAGCCTTTGGTGCGCCCGTAGATAAAGCGGGTGAAGTGGTTTTCAATACCTCGCTCACCGGTTATCAAGAAATTTTCACGGATCCGTCCTATGCGGGACAAATTGTCGTTTTGACAAACCCGCAGATTGGAAACTACGGAACCAATGAAGCCGACAATGAGGCCGGCCGCCCTTATTTTGAGGGCTTGATTGTCCGTGAATATTCCCCTATCGCCAGCAATTGGCGCAGCGATTCAGACGCGGACTCGTTTCTTTTGAAGCACGGCATTCCTGCCGTGACAGGAATCGATACCAGGACGCTTGTGAGGAAGCTCCGTATGGGCGGCGTTCTACGCGGGGTAATTTCTTCCACCACGCTCGACCACAAGGAACTGATCGAACGTGCAAAGAACGCTCCCAAAATGGCCGGAATGGACTTGGCCACCCGAGTCTCGACCAAACAGAGCTACCCCTGGCACGAAGGCGTGAAACCGGTTTCGGAATCGGAAGTCTTGCTAGCCGGGGTGGCACCACGCTTCAAAGTCGTAGCCTACGATTTCGGTATAAAGCGCAACATCCTCCGCCGCCTGGCTCACGTCGGCTGCGATCTCACAGTTGTCCCCGCCGGCACCAGTGCCGAAGACGTTCTCTCTCTCAAACCAGACGGTGTCTTCCTCTCCAACGGCCCCGGCGACCCGGAACCCCTCGATTACCAAGCTGACCAGATTCGCAAGCTGATGGGGAAAACCCCCATCTTCGGCATCTGCCTTGGCCATCAGATTCTTGGTCTGGCTCTGGGCGGCAAGACCTTCAAACTGAAATTCGGCCACCGCGGCGGCAATCACCCGGTCCTGA